>Ga0256405_10006281_pt1 | contig 19232 bp, 17 predicted proteins | sample RumenRJG_02DNA_FD_189096 | JGI IMG/M metagenome (GOLD analysis project Ga0256405, IMG submission 189096) | Bovine rumen microbial communities from Lethbridge, Alberta, Canada - RJG_02 | ecosystem: Host-associated > Mammals > Digestive system > Stomach > Rumen | place: Canada: Alberta... | reverse complement strand
TTGCCTGCTCCCGGGCCACGGCCATGGCACGGCGCTCCTCGGCCTTCGCCTGGGCGATCCGCCGGTCCGCCTCCGCCTGGTCCATCTGCAGCTGGGCGCCCACGTTCCGGCCCACGTCCACATCCGCGATGTCGATGGACAGGATCTCATAGGCCGTTCCCGCGTCCAGGCCCTTGCCCAGTACGGTGCGGCTGATCAGGTCCGGATTCTCCAGCACTTCCTTGTGGGTCGAAGCGGAGCCGACGGTGGTCACGATGCCTTCGCCGACCCGGGCGATAACCGTCTCTTCTCCGGCGCCGCCCACCAGCCGCTCGATATTGGTCCGCACCGTCACCCGGGCCTTGGCCCGCAGCTCGATACCGTCCTTGGCGATGGCCGCCACCACCGGGGTCTCGATGACCTTCGGGGTGACGCTCATCTGCACCGCCTGGAACACGTCCCGGCCGGCCAGGTCGATGGCGCAGGCCTTTTCAAAGGCCATCTCGATGTTGGCCCGCTGGGCCGCGATCAGGGCATTGATCACCTTGTCCACGTTGCCGCCCGCCAGAAAATGGGTTTCCAGCTGGCTGATGGTCAGGTCCAGTCCCGCCTTCCTGGCCTTGATCAGGGGATAGACCAGGCGCTGGGGCTGAATCCGGCGGATCCGCATGCCCACCAGGGTTCCGATGGAGATGTGCACCCCGCTGGCCAGGGAGGAAATCCACAGGCCCATGGGCACAAAGTGCAGGAAAATCGCCAGCAGCACCACCACGACCAGGATGATCACCGGAATCATAATTGCAGAATCCAACAAAGCATTTCCCTCCTTTTTTCTTGCCGGGGTCCTTCGATGCCCCGGAAAAAGCGTCTCTCAGAGCAGGTCTCCGTCCGGTCTCAGGCCCGGCGGACGATCACATGATCGCCTTCCGTTCCCGTTACCAGGACCTTCTCGCCCTTCTCCACCAGCTCTCCGCCGCTGGCCGCGTTGATCCGCACCCCGTCGATCTCCACGGTTCCGCCGGGCCGTAGCGCGGATACGGTCACGCCCTCCCGGTTCAGGTAGACCTGCAACGTCTTGGCCGCAGGTTCCGGCGCCGCTTCCTCCGCGTCCTTCAGAATCAGGTCGCTCCTGCTGATCCGTCCCTTCATCGCGCTGCGGTAGGACAGGAATATGACCACGCCCAGCAGGATGATGAACAGCAGCGTCAGGATCAGCGCCGTCACAAGCCCGTACTGCACATAGGCGCTGTAGATCGCGATGATCTCCAGGATGGCGCCCAGGATGCCCGCGATGCCAAATCCCGGCATGATGGCCTCCGTCACCAGCAGGGCAAAGCCTGCCAGTCCACAGAGAATCAGCGTCAGGTTCGCCGCGAAAAATTCCATCGCCTTCCTCCTTTCCGAAGAGGCCTCCGCCCCTTCCTTTCCTTCTGTCCGTATTATAACCCGGTACCGTCCTCCGTTAAAGGGATTTCCGGGCAAAATAACGCTCTCTATTCCTCCGGGGAAAGTAACTATTCAGTCGGACGAAGGGATGTTCCCCGTAGGGTGCCTTGGAGAACGCCGGTACTTAGGCTGTGGCAAGCGCGAACGCGCGAAGACAGAGCCTTTGTACCGCTGCGTTCGGAACGGAGGCGCGAGCCGTCACCCCAAGGGGAACTCCCGCGCGTTCACGACTGAATAGTCCCCGAACAAGCATTATTCCGCCGGAAGCTCCGTGAAGGCCATGATATCCACGTCCTTGGCAGATCCGCCCATGACGGTGTTCATCTTCTTTTTCCCGTACTTCCGCGCCAGCAGCGCCGAGGAGGGGCCCCCGTCCAGGTTGTAAAGCCATTCCAGCTCGAAATACTTCTGGAAAAAGTTGTTCACATCATGCAGGGTGATTCCGGTCCCGCCGTCCTCCGTGGTGACGGACAGAATCAGATAGTTGTTCCGGTCCACCCGGCCGATCACGGTGCGCCGCGCCTTCTTCCCGGCCCATTCCCAGTCCGGCGGCGCCAGCACCTTTCCGTTCAGCTGCAGGGGGCACAGATCCCGGAAGCTCCAGGTCTGAATCGGGCTGTGCTCCAGCACCTTCCCGGTCTCCTCCCCCACGTACATGTGGAGCCCGTCCTCCTCCAGGGTCAGCCCGGTGTAGGGGATGCCCTCCAGATTCCGCAGCACCTTCCCATCGGTCACCGTCAGGGAGCCCCAGGGGGTATAGAAGTAATCCGCGGGCACGCCGGGATAGTTTTCCGGCACGTCCGGATAGGTGGGATTCCAGTATCCGCTGCCGTTGATCACCAGCGCCGCCTCCGGCAGCTTCTCCGCCATGTGCCGCGGCAGCATGATGTTCTTCCGCCACTCCGAGGTCACCTTCCGGATCTGCTTTCCAGGATCCCAGAGCCAGACCTTGGTCAGGTAGCACCGGACTCCCTGGATCTTGAAGGTTTCCATCTTGTACTTCAGGGTCGTGGAGTCATACTGGCGATAGGCCTTGTGGGTGAACTCGTATTCCCGGGGCGGAAGAACCTCCTCCCCTCCGGCCCACAGGGGCAGCGCCATCAGGCACAGCAGCAGGCAGATGATCCGTTTCATTTCCCGTTTCCTCCGTCCGGCAGGTTCCGCATGGCCTCCGCCCAGATGGCGCACTCCATCCGCTTCCGGAAAAGCTCGCAGCCCGTCCGGTACACGCCCCGGACCGACCCGGTGGCGTGCCAGGCATTGGCCGCGCAGCCCCCGGAGCAGTACAGCCGGGCCCAGCAGTCCCTGCATTCCTCCCGGGCATACACGTTGCAGGCCGCGAATTCCGCCTGCACTTCCGGGTTCTCCACCCCGTTCCATACGTCTCCCAGCCGGAACCTTTCCTCTCCCACAAACTGGTGGCAGGGATACAGGTCCCCCCAGGGGGTGACGGCCATGTACTCGGTGCCGGATCCGCAGCCGGAGATCCGCTTGTAGACGCAGGGCCCGCCCTTCAGGTCAATCATGTAATGATAGAAGGTGAAGGGTCTCCCCTCCTTCCGGCGCCGGACAAGCAGCCGGGCCAGCTCCTCATACTGCTCCATGACCACCGGCAGATCCTCCGCCGTCAGGGCCGAGGGGTCCTCCGGCGCGCAGACCACCGGCTCCATGCTCAGCTCCGTGAAGCCCAGGTCCAGCATCACCTGGATATCCTTCAGGAAGTCCGGGTTCGCGTGGGTGAAGGTGCCCCGCATGTAATAGTTCTTTCCGCCCCGGGCCTCCACCAGCTTCCGGAACTTCGGCACGATCCGCTCCCAGGAGCCGTTGCCCGCGTAGTCCTTCCGGAAGCGGTCATGGATCTCCTTCCTTCCGTCCAGGCTCAGCACCACGTTGGCGCATTCCCGGTTGGCGAAGTCGATCACGTCGTCGTCGATCAGCAGGCCGTTGGTGGTCAGGGTGAAGCGGAAGTTTTTCCCCCGCTCCTTCTCCACGGACCGGGCATAGGCCACCAGCCGCTTCACCACGTCAAAATTCATCAGCGGCTCCCCGCCGAAGAAGTCCACCTCCAGGTTCCGCCGGTTTCCGGAATGATCCATCAGGAAATCCAGGGCCTGCTTTCCCACCTCATAGGACATCACCGCCCGGTCCCCGTGATACTTGCCCTGGCTGGCAAAGCAGTAGGAGCAGTTCAGGTTGCAGGTGTGGGCCACGTGGAGGCACAGGGCCTTCACCACGCCGGAGGTCTTTTTCTTCAGATCCCCGGCCATGGGCTCAAAGGTGTCCTCCGAGAAGAGCTGCCCCGCGTCCTTCAGGGCGGTGATCTCCTCATAGCAGGCCGCCAGCTCCTCCCGGGTCACATCCTCCCGGCTGCCGTATTTCTCCTCCATGGCGGCCAGGATTTCCTCCCGGGGCTTCTCCTCATACAGGGCGATCATGTCATAGGCGATTTCGTCCACCAGGTGAACGCCGCCGGAGCATACGTCCAGCACGATGTTCAGCCCGTCCATTTTGTATTGATGAATCATGCGTTTTCTCCTTGCGGAATCTGAATAGGTCCTGAAAACCCGGTGATGACAAAAATGCCGCCCGAAAGGCGGCATTTACAGGAGGCGCGGTTTACTCTTTCTCAGAAGTGTTCTCGCACTGCTGATTCGCGATGCCGCAGCTCGTCTTGCAGGCAGACTGGCAGGATGTCTGGCATTCGCCGCAGCCGCCGTTTTTCGCGCTCTCGCACAGATTCCGGGTATTCAGCGTCTGAATGTGCTCCATGGGAAGCCCTCCCTTAATGTACAGATTTCAAATTATTTTAGCATGGATTGATTTTGAAGTCAATTCCTCTTTCATTTTCCAGCGGATTCCGCGGACTTGTAAGCCGCCGCGGGCCTCGCTATAATACCGGTGGGAGTCTCCTGTCCGGTTTTCCGGAAAAAGTTTATGGAAAAATCACATCATCCGCCGTGAAAGGCTGATCCGGGAGGGTTGAACGATGGCAAAGGATACGAAAAAGGCGCTGCGGAACCAGGTCATGTATTCCGTATTCGTCCGGCAGTACAGCAAAGAAGGCACGTTTCGGAAGCTTCAGGAGGACTTGCCCCGCATCCGGTCCCTGGGCGTGGACATCATCTGGCTGATGCCCATCCACCCCATCGGCGAAAAAAGCCGGAAGGGAACGCTGGGAAGTCCCTACGCAATCCGGGATTACCGGGCCGTGAACCCGGAGTTCGGCACCCGGGAGGATTTCGTCGCCCTGGTGCAGGCCATGCATGATCTGGGGATGAAATGCATCATCGACGTAGTGTACAATCATACCTCCCCCGATTCCGTCCTCTCCGTGGAGCATCCGGAATGGTTTTATCACAAGGCCGACGGCTCCTTCGGAAACAGAATCGGAGACTGGTCGGACATCATTGATCTGGATTATGGCAACCGGGATCTGTGGGATTATCAGATTGAAACGCTGAAAATGTGGGCGGAAATCGTGGACGGCTTCCGCTGTGACGTCGCGCCCCTGATTCCCCTGGATTTTTGGCTGGCGGCCCGGAAAGCGGTCGAGCAGGTTCGTCCCGGCTGCATCTGGCTCAGCGAGTCCGTGGAGCCCGCCTTTACGCTGGATAACCGTGCCCGCGGCATGACCAGCCTCTCCGACGCGGAAATCTTCCAGGCTTTTGATCTCAGCTACGAATATGATGTCTATCACGACTGGATCCGGTATCTGACGGATGAAATTTCCCTCTCCGCATATTTGGAAAAGCTCAGTCAGCAGGAGTATCTGTACCCGGAAAACTACGTAAAGCTGCGTTTCCTTGAAAACCATGACCGCCCCCGGGCCAGGTTCTGCGTTCCGGATGAACGGGCTCGCCGGAACTGGACGGCTTTTTCATTCTTCCAGAAGGGAATGGCGCTGATCTACAACGGGCAGGAAACGGAAAACATTCACCGTCCCAGCCTTTTCGACAAGGACGACATCCAATGGCATACGGGGCATGACATCTCCGATCAGCTGAGAATGCTTTCACAGATCAAGCATCAGCCCCTTCTTGCCGAAGGCAGCTACTCGGTCCGGGATGGCGGAAACGACATCATCATCGCGGAATATGCGAAGGAAAACCAGCGCATGATCGGACTCTTTGGCGCGAAGGGAAAGGGTGGCCTCGTCCGGATGAATATTCCGGACGGAAGCTATCGGAATCTCCTGGGCGGCAGCGAAATTCACGCGGAATCAGGTCTGATCTGTTTCGAAGGGCAGCCGCAGATTTTTATCGTCATACAGGAATAATACAATGATGGATTCTTCTCCCACCATGATCATCGGTGAACGATATCGGTTCACGCTGCTGACCTCAAGGCTGATCCGGATGGAGTACGACCCGGAGGGTGTCTTTGAGAACCGGCCTGCGCAAATGGTGCAAAGCCGCATCTTTCCGCTCATGCTGTATCAATCCTGAAAAACGGAAAAGAGTATTGAAATTGGCGCTGCAGGCTGCCGCCCCCGGTGTTTCCGGGATCGTTCCGGACGCCTGCCGCGCCGTTTTTCGCGTTCATTCAATTCCCGGCAGATAGCTGTTGATCCCACATCGGATCAGATGTATACGGCCGTTTTCCTCCGATGCCACCGTCAGCGAAGCATTCGGGCAATGGCTGACCTGATTCATCCCGGCCAGCGGTCGACCGGTCCAGCGGCATTGCAGCACCCGGATCGGCGTGTGATGGGTATAGATCGCAACGGTTTTTTCCGGACTGTGATGCGCAATTTCCAGGATTGCAGATTCCACCCGGTTTGCAAGCATCTCCATGGTCTCTCCGCCCGGAATACAAAACCGGTCCGGTTTTTCCCGAAAGTTCTTCCATTCTTTCGGCCACTGTGCTTCGATGCTGAGACGAGAGATTCCCTGCCAGCAGGGGATATCGATTTCCCGCAGCGCCGGAACCGGCTCTGTTTCGATCCCTGTGATTCTGGAAAGCGGAAGCGCTGTGTCCATAGCCCGACTCAGATCACTGGAAAAAATACGGTCAACGGAGTAATGTGCGTGGATGTATTCCGCTGCGTACTGGCTTTGCTGATGCCCCCGGGGTGACAGACCGACATCCATGTGTCCCGCAAAGAAGCCTTCCTGATTGGCCAGGCTTTCCGCGTGCCGGATCAGAAGAAGACATACAGCCATGGCATGCTCCCTTCCCCTCTAATGAGTTATCCATCTGTCGAAAAAATCCATAATCCGATGGGTGTTTTCAGCGCTCTTGAAGAACGGGTCCGAATGATCCAATTCATCAAAGTACGTCCATTCCACTTTCCCTTCGTTGACCGAAAGCAGCTTCTGCACCAGGTCGTAGCTTTGCTTCACGCTGACAGTATGATCCATGCGCCCGTGTTGCAGCAATGTCGGCGGGCAGCCCGCCCGGGCATAGGTAATCGGAGAGGCCGCTGTAATCAGCTCCGGGCAGGTCCGGGTATCAAAGCCCATAAAATAGCCTTCGCAGGAGCGGATATCATCACTGAAATACTTGGGTTCAAGGCCGGTAGACAGGATCATCTCCCGGTTGTGCGAAAGCTGTGTGATCCCGTAGATATCCGCGACGGCGCTCACCCGGGAGGAGACACCCTCCTGGCCGGGCCGAGGCGCGTCATAGAAGGGTTCCCGCTCATCCGTGTACGCGGCCATCAGCACCAGATATCCCCCGGCAGAATTTCCGTAGAGGAAGAAATTCCTTTCATCCAAAGCATATTCTTCCGCGTGCATTCTCAGAAAACGGACTGCCGCCTTCACCTGAAGAATCGGCACAGGGAACTTCGCCTGATCGCTGAGAGAGTAATTCATGGAAGCCACAGCATATCCGCGCTGCAGGCAGGTCAGAAACATCTCCTGCATCTTGATCATGCTTTTGTCACCGTAGACCCATCCGCCGCCCGTCACCTGCAGCACGACAGGGAAAGGACCGTTGCCGGTCGGAAGAAAGATATCCATCTTCTCCCTGGGGTTTTCTCCGTAAGGAATATCCTGATACACCCGCTGAAACAGGCTGTAATCCACATACTGGGTCCTGCGCGCCCGGGCCATCTCCAGAAAGCTGAGCATATCCTTCCTCCTTCCGGCTTCGGTTGATTCAGATGATCATGCGTTTCGCACGTTCTTCATCCTGATTCTCTTCCGGCACATACCACATGGGGCTGGGGAAGCGCAGGAAACAGTCGTCTCCCTGCCGGAACATGTTGCGGTGCGGAGTCTGGACCCGGATCACCTGCTCTCCCACATCCACCAGGTATTCGGTGAAATCCGTCAGGAAGACCCGCTTCACGATCCGGGCTCGGAAGCCTTCCTCGTGGTTGATTTCAATGGTGTTGGGCCGCGTAGCCAGCACCATGGGCCGGTCACCGCCGGAGGGGGCGTCCACGGGCATGACGCTGTTTCCGCCCTTCACGTAGACCTTTCCGCCGCGAACCTCCACGTCGGTGAAGTTGCTCTGCCCCAGGAAGCTGTGCACAAACCGGTTGACGGGCTTGTTGTAAAGCTCCGTGGGCGTACCCACCTGCTGCACGTTGCCCATGTCCATGACCATCATCCGGTCGCTGAGTGCCATGGCTTCCGACTGATCGTGGGTCACAAAGATGATGGTGAAGTTGAATTCCTGCTGCAGCTTCTTGATTTCAAACCGCATGGTTTCCCGCAGCTTGGGATCCAGGTTGCTCAGCGGCTCGTCCAGCAGCATCACCCGGGGATTGGTCACAATGGCACGGGCCAGAGCGATCCGCTGCTGCTGGCCGCCGCTCAGGTTGGCGGGATACTCCTTCTCCATGCCATCCAGGCTGCAGTGTTTCAGCGCCTTGGCGACCCGGGTTTTGATTTCCGCCTTGGGAACCTTCGCTACCTTCAGGGGGAAGGCCACGTTGTCAAAAATATTCATGTGGGGCCAGACAGCGAAGGCCTGAAAGACCATGCCCAGGCCCCGCTCCTCCGGCGGCAGATAAATATTCCGGGCCTTGCAGGATACCAGCTTTTCGCCCAGATAGATTTCCCCCTCGCTCAGGTCCTCAAAGCCGGCGATCATCCGCAGGGTGGTGGATTTTCCGCAGCCGGAGGGGCCCAGGATGGAGAAGCACTCGCCCTCCCGCACCGAAGCGTTGAAATCGTTGACGGCGGTCACCTCCCCCAGGGTTTTGGTGGTGTACCGCTTGGTAACGTGGTTCAGAACCAGCTGATCCATGCTCATACCCCCTTCCGGTCCTTGGTCACCGCCGTTACGATGGCGTTGCAGATCATGATGATCGCGATCGTAATAACGGATAGGGCAGCGGCGGGCGACATATAGCCGCCGCTGCGCAGCTGGTAGATTGCCACGCCCAGGGTTTTGCTGTTGGGGCCGACCAGCAGCACGGAGGTGGTCAGCTCACGCATGGCCGGCAGGAACACCAGGAAGAAGCTGGACAGCATGGCCGGCTTGATCAGGGGAATGGTCACATCGGTCAGGGACTGGAGCCGAGTGGCGCCGCACATGCGGCTGGCCTCCTCCAGGGAGGAGTGCACCTGCTGCAGGGAGGCGGAGCAGGACTTGAGCGTATAGCTCAGGTACCGGGCCACATAGGCGATCAGAATGATCCAGATGGTGTTATAAAGGTTCAGTCCGAAGGCGCCGCTCCAGGCCAGGATGCATCCGATGGCCAGCACCGTGCCGGGAAGGGAATAGGGCAGCACCGCCAGGATTTCCAGCACGCCCCTTCCCTTCGGTCGCACCTTGTGGATGACAAAGGAAAGCATCACGCCCAGGAACAGGCAGAGGATGCCGGCGGAAACGGCCAGGAACAGGCTGTTCTTCGCGGAGGTGACCACGGTGCTGTTCTGGAAAAGGATCTGATCGTAATTCTTGAGAGAGAAGTTTGCGATGCTGAAGTCCAGCCCGTAGGCCTTCACGAAGCTGATCAGCAGGATGATCACCAGGGGCGCCACCACCACAATCAGCAGGAACAGCAGGGAGAACACCAGCAGGGGATACTTGGTGCCGCGCAGCTTGATCAGGGCGGGGCGCATGCTTTTGCCCTTGATAATGTCGTAGCGGCCCACGTTCAGCAGCTTGTTCTGCACGATCAGCGCGGCGCCCACCACCACGATCAGCAGCAGGGAAAGAATTGTGGCCTGCCGGATGCCCACGAAGCTTCCGTTGGCGGCCTCCATCAGGTCCACGATCTTGGTGGGCAGGGTATAGATTTTCTGGGAGAAGCCCAGCATGGAGGGAATGCCGTAATTGGCCAGGGAGGTAATCAGCACCAGCAGCATGCCGGAGGAAATGGCCGGCACCACCAGCGGCAGCGTCACCTTGCGGATGACATAGAACTGCTTGGCTCCGGCGATGCGGGCGCTCTCCTCCAGGGTGGGATCCATGCGCTCCAGCGCAGCCACCACCTGGTTATAGACAAAGGGGAACATGTAGATGACTTCCACGAAGATGATGCCCCAGACAGAGTTGATATTGATGGGAGCCTTCTTCAGGTGAAACCAGCTCATGATCCAGCGGTTCACATAGCCGCCGCGGGCGGAGAGCATCATATCCCAGGCCATGGCGCCTAGGAAGGGCGGAATCATGAAGGGAATCTTGAACAGCCAGCGCATGAATCCTTTCAGCGGGATATCGCTGCGTGCCAGCAGCCACGCGAAGAATACGCCCACCAGCGTGGCCAGAACCGTGGTGAAGAATCCGATCACCAGCGTGTTCCACATGGCGGAAACGTTGCCCTCGGCCAGCAGCACCTCGCCGAACATGGAAAAGTCGATGGAGTTGGTGTTCTTGTCCCATACGGCGTTATAGATGATCATGCCCACGGGGGCGACCACCACAATGATCAGCAGCACGAAGCACAGGATGGTCATGATCTGGTCGATGCCGAATTTTTTCCCTTCCATGCGGCGCAGATCCTTGTGCTTCCTGTCAAACATGAGCGCCATCAGTTTTTCACCTCCGCAGGGTAGTATTTTTCATTGATCAGCCGCATGCGCACCTGATCTCCCGCCTTGTATTCCCTTCCGTCCAGGCTGTCCAGGGTGCTGCGCTGCAGGCGGAATTCCCGCCCGCCGATCTGCACGAAATAGTTGTACATATCCCCCAGGAAAACGGCTTGGGTCAGCACGCCCTCCGTCAGGCCCTGATCGTCCAGAATCATGTCCATGGGCCGGATGCCCATCTCGGCAGGGCCGTCAATCCACCCGGCCGGCCTTGTCTCGGCGTAGAGCACATCCTCGTCCAGGTGCAGATAATACTTCCCGTTCTTTTCGATCACGGGCATAAAATTGGAAACGCCGATGAACTGGAAGACAAACTTGTCCGCCGGGGCTTCGATGATCTGCTCGTCCGTGCCGATCTGGCAGATGTCCCCGGCCTGATTCAGGATGACCACCCGGTCGCACAGCTGAAGGGCCGCCTCCTGGTCGTGGGTGATGTAAATGATGGTGGTGCCCAGCCGCTGCTGCATCAACCGGATTTCCACCAGCATGCCCTCCCTCAGCTTGGCGTCCAGATTGGTGATGGGTTCGTCCATGATCACCAGATCCTTGGAAGAGGTCAAGGCCCGGGCGATGGCGACCCGCTGCTGCTGACCGCCGGACAGCTGGGAGGGCATGTATTTCTCATATCCCAGCATGCTCACCTGGCTCAGGGCTTCGTGAACCTGCCGGGCGATCTCTTCCTTCGGCACTTTTTTCTTTTTGAGGGGATAGCCCACATTCTCGCTGACGGAAAGATGGGGCCACACGGCATAATCCTGAAAAACGATGCCGATGTTCCGGTTTTCCGGAGCCACATTCACATGCTTCGCCCGGCTGTAATAGGGCTTTCCGTCCACAAAGATCTCGCCTGATTCCGGGTTCTTCAGGCCGCACAGCGCCCGCACAATGGTGGTTTTTCCGCAGCCGGAAGGACCGACGATCCCCACGATTTCCCCCTGCCCCACGGTCAGGCAGAAATCGCGGACGATAGTATTGCTGCCGTAAGCCAGGGTCACATGGCTGAATTCCACTTTGTTCATGGCGTTTGGTTCCTTTCGTGTCGCATTCCTTTTGAAAAACGGCGCCCTTCACATCGCGTGCCGGGCGCCGCCGCGGACAAACTCACCGTCCGCAGTTGATCATGAATTACTTGAAGAGCGCGTCAAACTGGGCCAGCATGTCGGCACCGTTGGCTTCCATGTCCTTCCAGTCGATGGGCAGGGCAACCTTTGCGGCCTCTTCCGCATTGATCATGCCTTCGGGGATGGAGGTCTTGGGGTTGGAAACGGTCATGTTACACTCGTTGGCCAGCACCTTCTGGCCTCCTTCGGGATCCAGCAGCCAGTCATAGAGCAGCTTGGCCAGCTCAGGATGGGGAGCGGCCGCCGGGATGGCGATGGGGCAGGGGCAGGCCACCACCACGTCCGTGGTGTTATGGAAGCCGATGGGAGAGCCCTGATCCGCCATGTTCTTGGTGTTGTAGTCCACGCCGATGCACAGCTTATACGCAGCAGCAGCCACCTTGTTCATGGTGTTGCCGGAGGAGCTTTCCAGCTCCAAGCCATTGGCCTTCAGGTCCTCAAAGAATTTCCAGCCGTAATCCGGGCAGTGCACCAGGGCGTATACAGCGGCCTTGGTGGTTCCGGCGTTGGAGGGATCCGCCATGACGATCTGTCCGGCAAAATCCTCTTTGGCCATATCCCAGAAGGTGTAGGGCGCTTCCTCGTCGGAGCAGGTCATGGTGGAATAGCTGATGCCCATGATCACCATACGGGCGGCGGTAAACATGTTGTCCTCATCTTTGAAGATCTTGTCAATGTCCGCGGCGAAGGGGGATTCGTAGGCCATCAGGCGGCCTTCATTCTTCCAGGTCAGCTGGGCGGAGGGGTCGGCCATCCAGGCGATGTCGCAGGCCACGGCGTTGGTTTCAAATTCCGTGGACAGCTTGGTGACCACCTTGCCGGAGCCGGCATAGTAGTAGTCCAGCGTCACATTGGGATACTTGGCTTCAAAGGCCGCCTTCAGCTTCAGCACCACGTCTTCTCCGGTGGAGGTGTATACCATGACGGTGCCGGAATAATCCTCCGGCGCTTTTTCAGCCAGGGCGACGGGAACCATGAAGCTCAGACAGAGCATCAGGGCCAGAGTGATGGAAAGCAGCTTCTTCATAGGGAAACCTCCTCTGTTCATATTTGGCGCCTCGCTGCGCCTTTTGTTTAAAAAAATATACTAAGACTCTCCGGTTTTTGCATAGTCCATTTTTTGAATAAGACCGGCGAAATTCGAAATTTGCACATTCCGGATATTTCATGTATAGTATATAAAAACAAACCCGCAGGGGAGAAAACCATGAAAATATCGGAAATCAGCTGGAAAACAGACTGGCGGCGTGCGCTGCATTCAAAAACCCTGAAACTTTTCTGCGCACTGCTGATCCCGGTTATCCTGGTTACGGTGCTGGTGCAGGCCTCTTTTTCCCGCCTGATGCTGGATACGCTGGCGGAAATGAACAGCACCTTTGCAGCCAACGCAAAAACGAACACGGAAACGATCAACAGCATCCTGCTGAATTATGCTCTGTCCATTTACTATTCAAATGAAGTGAAAACGTTGCGCTCCGAAGCTGCCCCGGAAAATATAGAGGTCATCCGGGGCGTCCGCGCCATGAACAACCTGACGGCCGTGTATTCATTTATCGAATCCGTATATATTTACAATGGAGCTGAACGCTATATTTATTCCACCTCGGATGTGAGGGGTACCAACGACACCGTGGACCGCTTCGGCGACCGCAGCGCGGCGGAAATTTTTCAGCATCCGGAACAGGTTCCGAAGCTCAGCCCCTTCTTCCGCAATACCGAATATGGCAGCCCCCGGGGCAATAAATCCGTCTATTCCTATCTGATCGTCAGCGGGAATCAGAACAGCGCCATGATGATCAATCTGTCCGCGGACTGGCTGAATGAACTGATCCTGGGAAACGATGCCCATTCCTGCCTGCTGGATGGGGAAGGGAAGATCCTTTCCAGCCAGATGGAGGTGGGAGAGGCGGAAAGGACCGCAGTGACAAAACTGCTTGGCAGCCGGGAAACCGACAACGGATATTTCTTCTACAGCTTTCCCGGAAGCCCCCGCCGGGTGTGCTTCTTTTCGGATATGGAACCGGTGGGCTGGCGCTACCTGCGGCTGATGAATTATGACGACTGCATCGGCGGACAGCGGAAGGTACAGCGGATTGCTTATTTGTTCGTACTGGCCGTGCTGATCGCCGCCTGTCTGCTGGCGCTGATTCTGCTGCTGCGGGTGGTGTTCCCCTTCCGAAGATTGAACACCGTCATGGCGGGCGCTGGTCTGGCGCCGCAGGGCAACAGCCGTATTGAAGAGATGACGGAAAAGCTGAACCGTCTGATCAGCCTTTCGAACCGGGCGGAACATATCGAGTCCGCCTTCAATGATATGCTTCGCAATGAGACCCTGTACAATGTGCTGACCGGTGCCGTGGAACCGGAGGAAGTACTAAAGCATTATGCGCTGAAAGTGAATCTGTATCAGCCCGTGATGCTCTTCTATCTCAACGGAGTAAATATAGAACGATATATCAGATCTCTGCCCTCCGGTGTTCAGAGGATGGAAGGCATCAATGTTTCCGGCCGCCACAGCGTGCTTCTGATTCAGTCGGAAGGAGCACCCTCTTCCCGGGAAATTGCTGAAGCGCTTCTTTCCTCCCGTCCTGCCGGATTTGTAATCTACGGGGAAGTCACCACGCATCCCGATCAGCTGCAGCATGCCTACCGGCATCTTGTGCGTATGTATACCAGGCGCTGTTTTTATCATGGGCTCCGACTGCTGGATACGGAAACACTTTCCCGGCTGACGGATGATGTGCAGGACCTTCTCGCCGCTTCCCACCGGCTGATCAGTGCCCTGAAAAATGGAAACAGCACGGGAGCAAGGGAACAGATGCAGGCTGTTCTGGATCTGCTTTCTGATAAAAAGTACCATACTGCGATCGCACATCTGATCAGCATTTATCGCTCCATGCTCCTCCTGCGGGACGAGCTCTGTCCGGGGGACGGCGTGGCCGTTCAGCAGAAGGTTGCTGCTTTCGAAGCACTGCTGAATGACGCCGATTCCCTGGATGAAGTCAGGGCAGCCATGGATGATCTGTCGCACGAAATCGTTTCCGCTGCGCGTCAGGCCAAGGCGATCCAGCATGAAACCCTGATCCAGCAGGTCATGGAATATATTCAGGCTTCCTACGCGGATCCCAACCTGAACAGCCAGATGCTGGCAGATCATTTTCAGATTTCCGTTGCCTATCTTGGCCGTATTTTCCGGAAGGAAAACAATCAGTCCCTCGCGGCGTACATCACAGGGCAGCGCATGGAAAAAGCATGTGAGCTGCTTCGCACCACGGACGAATCGATCAAAACCATCTCATCCGCGGTAGGGCTTGAAAACTCCCAGTACTTTTATGTTCAGTTCAAGCAGCATACTGGGATGACTCCCAGTGAATACCGCGCCCTTTCTGCTTCAGACCGATGACGGAAAATCCGTCCGTGGCTGAAATAAAAAAAGCAGGAGAAAACCTTTTTCCCTTTGTATTTCGGCCCGGTTTTGTGATATGATTCCCTCCGGCCGGAAAATCCCGGCCTGAAGGAGGATTTCATGCAGCATACCCAGGAACGTTCCGCTCTGCTGGGCACAGCCCCCATGGGAAGGCTGGTGCCCAAGGTCAGCATTCCCATCATGGTTTCCATGCTGGTCCAGGCGCTGTACAACGTGGTGGACAGCATTTTCGTGGCCCGCTTCGATCCCAACGGCCTCACCGCCGTTTCCCTGGCCTATCCCTTCCAGATGCTGATGATCGCCCTGTCCGTGGGCATGGGCACCGGCATCAACAGCCTGCTGAGCCGCCATCTGGGAGAAAAGCGGCGGGAGGACGCCCGGGTGGCCTCCTGGAACGGCCTGCTGATTGAGGTGGGCGGCGCTCTGATCTTCGTGATCCTGGGTCTTTTCCTGGCCCGGCCCCTCATGGAGACCGTGGTCTCTCCCCAGCTGAAGAACGCCGGCGCCATTCTGGACATGGGCGTGTCCTACCTCTCCATCGTCACCACCTGGAGCGTGGGGCTCTTCCTGTCCGTCTATCTGGAGCGGCTGCTCCAGTCCACCGGCAACACGATGCTCTCCATGATCACCCAGCTGGTAGGCGCCCTGACCAACATCATCCTGGATCCCATCATGATCTTCGGTCTGCTGGGCTGCCCCCGGATGGGCGTGGCCGGCGCTGCCGTGGCCACGGTCATCGGCTAGTGGGCCTCCGCCCTCACCGGCTTCCTGCTCAATCAGTTCCGGAATCCGGAGCTGCGGCTGAACCCGGCGGATTTCCGGGTCGACCGCGCCGCCCTGCGGGGCATCGTCTCCGTGGGCTTTCCCAGCACGGTGATGCAGGCCATCGGCTCGGTGATGAACCTGGGCATGAACGGCATCCTCTCCGGCTTTGAGCAGAGCAATGCCGCCCTGAACGTGCTCAGCGTCTACTTCAAGCTCCAGTCCTTCGTCTTCATGCCGGTCTTCGGCCTCTCCAACGGCATCATGGCCATCCTGGCCTACAACTACGGCGCCCGGAACCGGGAGCGGGTGAACTGCTGCATCCGGGTCGGTCTGGCCTGGGCCTGCACCATCCTGGCGGTGGGCATGGCGATTTTCCTGCTCTTCCCCGGCCAGCTGATGTCCATCTTTGAGTCGGAGGCGGAGGCGGAGCTCACCGCCCAGATGACCTCCATCGGCATCGTCGCCATGCGGACCATCTGCCTGGGCTTCCTGCCCGCCGCCGTGGGCATCACCCTGTCCACCCTGTTCCAGGCCGTGGGCAAGGGCACCTACAGCATGCTGGTGAGCCTGGCCCGCCAGATGTTCATCCTGCTGCCCGCCGCCTGGCTCATCGCCCGCCTCACCGGGGATGTCTACGCGGTCTGGTGGTGCTTTCCCCTGGCGGAAGGCGTCTCCCTGCTCATGAGCCTTTTCTTCTACAGAAAATGCAGCCGGGAAATGCTTTCCCGGCTGTAACGACCCGTCTGTTTTCCTTTCCGGCCGGCCTGTCCGGCCGGTTTTTTATTTCATGTGCACGTTCATGTGAGGATAGGAGAACTCCACTCCGTGCTCCGCGAAGGCCTTGTACAGGTCCTCCGTCAGCCCCCACTTCACGAAAATGAAATCGTCGCTCTTCGCCCAGACCAGGATCGTGTAGGCGATGTCCGACTCCCCGTAATGATCCACCACCACCAGCGGCGCCGGATCCTGCAGGGCTCCCTTCGTCCGGGCCACGGCGTCCAGCACCGCCTCCCGCACCTGCGCCGGGGAATTGTCATAGGAGGCGGTCACGCTGATCTCCACCCTCCGGGCCCCCGTCTCGCTGTAGTTGATCACCCGGGCGCCGGACAGGCTGCTGTTGGGCACGTACACCATCTTGCCGTCCGGAGTCTCCAGCCGGGTGTGCATCATCCGGATCTCCCGCACCGTGCCGGTGATCCCGTCGTGCTCCACAAAGTTCCCCACCTCGAAGGGATGGCTCAGCAGGATGATGAATCCCCCCGCCACGTTGCTCAGCACGCCCTGCAGCGCCAGGGAAACCGCCAGGCCGGCCAGGCCCAGCAGGGCCACGAAGGAGGTCACCGGGATCCCGATGTAGTTGGCCACCGTCAGGATGACCACCAAATACAGCACGATGCGCAGGATGGTCCGGAGCATGGTGTGCAGGGTTTTGGGCACGCTGGACCGGGCCAGCAGCCGGTCCGCCGCCTTCAGCGCCAGGTGGACCACCAGGATCCCCAGCACCAGCATCGCCACCGCCACCGCGGCGGTCCGCAGGTCCACATTCTGCACAATCTCCACATACTGCTGCACGGTCTGCTCGTCCGGCACCGTGGTCAGGGTATCCAGGCCGCTCATGCTTTCTCTCCTTCTCTGTTTCTTCCGTCATCGCCGGCCGGCGGGCCTCAGGCGTCCGCCGGATTCTCCAGGTCCTCCAGGCCCCTTTCCCGCAGCGTTTCGGAAACCCGCTCCACCTGCCCCGTCCGCAGGGACCGTTCCATGGTTTCCATCACCGCGATGGTCCGGAACCCCTCCCGCAGGTCCGGCTTCGGGGTTCTCCCCTCCCGCAGGCATCGGGCGAAGTCCTCCAGATAGTTCTGATACTCCCCGGCGTGGTGGGTTTCCCCCTCGAAGCGGTAGTAGTAGGCCCGCTTCTCCTCATAGTTTTCCTGCTCCGTATGCTTGAATTTTCCCGGCTCGGAGAAATGATATCCGTAGTCGAAGGGGCAGTCGGCCTTGGAGGCCCCCATGGTCCCCCGCAGGGTGCAGGTGATGAAATGCTCCACCGGCCGGGCCAGGGCGGGAATCGCGTAGGCCCCCGTCACCGAGGCGGTGACGCCGGAGGCGTCCCGCAGCAGGAATTTCAGCGCGTCGTTGGCCTCCACCCCCAGATTGGAGGAATTGGAGCTGGTGACGCCGAAGCCCACCACCTCCTCCACCCGGGGCAGGTACCAGACCGCCAGATCCACCGCGTGGATCAGGAAGTTGTACATCCAGGAGAACCCCGGCCGGTGGCTCCAATCCCGCTCCAGGAACCAGCGGGAATCGCTGATGTAGCTGGTTTCCACCGTCACCAGCTCCCCGTTCTTTCCCGCCTCAAGGTCCCGCCGCTGATGCATGGCCGCCTCAAAATACCGGGAAGACTGCCCCACGAAAACCGTCTTTCCCGTCCTCCGCTGGACCTCCATCAGCTCCCGGGCTCCCTCCAGGGAAACCGTCAGCGGCTTGGTGCACACCACGTGCTTTCCCGCCTCCAGGGCCATGCGGATGTGCTCCGCGTGCAGCGGATCCGGCGTATAGATCCCGATCACATCGATGTCCGGATCCTCCAGCAGGTCCTCGTAGCGCAGGGTATAGCCCGTCAGGCCGAACTCCTCCGCCCGCTTCTTGCAAAGCTCCTCCTTCAGGTCGCAGATGCCCCCCAGCCTCCAGTCCGGGCTGGCCAGCACCGCGGAAATCACGCTTCTTCCCTCTCCCAGTCCCAGGATGCCCATGCTCAGCGGCTTCATGTCTTTTCCTCTTTTCTCTTCTGCTTTTGCTTGCCCGGAAGGGCTTATTCTTATTTGCGGATCATGTTCTCCAGCCTGCCGGCCGCCTTTCCCGTCGACAGGATCAGCACCGCGTCCCCCAGTCCCTCGCCATGAGGCGGCGCGTAGACTCCCCGGTCGGACAGCAGCGTCGGCGTCAGGCTCCCGGTGGCCGGGTTCAGCCACCAGGCCCCCTCCGGCCGGAAGGAGAGCTTCTCCGGATCAATCCGGATGGGGTTCCCCAGATAGCTGTAAACCAGCAGGCAGTCCGGGGTTTCCAGCGCCAGCAGGTATCCGTCCTCCGGCCGGTCGTTGTCCCGCAGCGTCTCCTGGGCGCTCCGGCCCCGGGAGAAATCCGCCGCCTCCAACGTCTCCCGCAGGAACCGCATCTGCCCGGCGCCCTCGGCGGCCAGGGCTTCCTGCCAGCTTCTGCGCACGCCGAACTGGGGTTTCCCGATGCCGCACCAGACCTGCATCACGCTGTTGTGCCCGTAGGTGAAGCCGGCGGCTCCCGCCAGGCAGGACCACCAGGCATACCGCCGCACCTCCCGGGCCCTCCAGAAGGGCTGGGCCGGGTCGTGCAGCCCGTGGGGAATCTCCTCATAGGAGGGCTCCGCGTCCAGCACCGGCTTCCGGTCCCGCTTCAGGTCCCGCAGCACATAGCGGTAGTTCTCCTCCCCCATCCATTCCTCTTCCGCCACGGCGTTGTCGTCCCAGG
>Ga0256405_10006280_pt1 | contig 19235 bp, 19 predicted proteins | sample RumenRJG_02DNA_FD_189096 | JGI IMG/M metagenome (GOLD analysis project Ga0256405, IMG submission 189096) | Bovine rumen microbial communities from Lethbridge, Alberta, Canada - RJG_02 | ecosystem: Host-associated > Mammals > Digestive system > Stomach > Rumen | place: Canada: Alberta... | reverse complement strand
GCAACGCACGCAAAGAACATATTGTTCGTGGTGACGATTTGCTTTGCTTGTTCTTCCGTCATGCCTTTTGCCTTGCGGAGTTCGTAAAGCGTGCTTGCATATTCGTCGATATGTTTGCTCGTCTTTGGATCGTCAAACGCAACGCCCGTCAAGTCGATTTCAGGGAATTTGGCTTTGATTTCCTCTTCGTTTCCGATAAGGACGACTTTGCAGACGCCTTTTTTCGTGAGGATTTCCGCCGCTTTTGCCGCTCTTACGTCAAATCCTTCGGCGAGTGCGATCGTTTTGCCAAGCAAACTTGCTCTTTTCATAAGGTTTTCAACAAATTCTGTCATAAACACTCCAAATTGCAATTTATAATTGCATTTATTTTTTAATCGTATATAATTATAAATAGTTAACTTCAAAAAAGCAAGAAAAAACGGCTTGTTTTTAAAACAATTTGTACACTTTTCAATCTATTGAAAACCGTACGAACGCCGAAATACTTGAAATCGGAGCAAAAAGTGAAAATCACCGCAATCATCGCCGAATACAATCCCTTCCACAACGGGCATTTAAAGCAACTGCGCACCGCAAAGAGAGAGACGGAAGCCGACGCGCTCGTCGTCCTTATGAGCGGAAGTTTTACGGAGCGCGGAGATCTTTGCGTCGCCGACAAGTTTACGCGCGCAAATTGGGCGATTCAAGCGGGTGCCGACCTCGTACTCGAACTTCCGACGGTCTATACTCTCGGCTCCGCACCTCGATTTGCAAGCGGTGCGCTCAAAACTCTCTCTATGCTTGGCGAATATACCCTGTCTTTCGGCACGGAAGCGGAAGAACTCGAGGGACTCAGCATGGCGGCGGAGTTTTTGCAAAGCGAGTCAAACGACGTTTCAAACCTTTTAAAAGGATTTTTGAGCGAGGGTTATTCCGTTGCGAAGTCCAGAACTCTCGCGCTTGACAAAGTACGCCCCGACGTCGCCAATATGCTCCGCTCCCCCAACAATATTCTTGCTGTGGAATATATGAAAGCGGGCGCAAAATATCAAGGCAAAGTGCAGTTTCATCAAGTAGCGCGCAAGCCTGACGATATGAAAAAGTACGCGTCTTCCACTCGCATTCGCGAGATGTTGCAAGCAGGCGAAGATCCGCGCGCGTTCGTTCCCGATTTCGTGGACCTTTCAAACGTCGTCGACGTCTCAAAATACAACACGATTTCCACCTACGCCTTGCGCTCTATGTCCGCAAAAAGTTTGAAAGAGATTGCAAACATCTCCGAGGGTATGGAAAACAGGATCGCCAACAGCGACTTCGAGGACTACGAGGACGTGCTCTTAATGACTTCAAAAAGGTACACCCGTTCGACGATAAAGCGCATAGCCGCATCCGCAACCGTCGGTATGACCAAAGACCTCGTTGCGCTCGCGGACGCCGAAAAGCCGTATTGCACGGTGCTTGCCGTTCGTCCGTCCAAGAGAAAAACCCTCTTCCCGCTTCTCGCCGCCTCGGACGGCTACTTCTATTTTAAGGCAAGCGACTGCCCCCAAGACTCTCCCGTCAAGCCTCTCGTCGACCTTGACGAAAAGGCGGCAAAGATTCAACGTCTTTGCAAATAACCGACATTCTAACGCCATTTTTTCCACTTAAATCACATAGTTGCGCAGCACTATAAGGACTGCGTTTTCATATATTTACAGTCTTCAAAATATTATTTGATATGACGTCTTCATCTCAAGTCAAAAAAAGCAAATCGGAGTCTATGCTCAAAAGACTTTGCGCTGTCAAAAAGTCGTTTAATTTGCGCACGTTTACGACTCTCATATTGTTCGCCTTTTGCATACTGTTGCTCACAAAACCCGCATATTATATAGACTCGGCGAGGCGAGGTCTTTCCCTCGTTTTCAGCACGGTGCTGCCAAGCCTCTTCCCTTTCTATTTTTTCTCAATGCTCCTCACAAAAATCGGTGCGGCGAGAGTGCTGTCACGTATGTTTGAAAAGCCGATTTTCAAGTTGTACCGCACCCCAAAAGAGAGCGCGTACGTTATGATTTTGTCGATGATTTCAGGCTACCCTGTCGGAGCGTCTTGCATAAAAGAACTCTATCTCAACGGCATAATCGACAAATCCGACGCAAAGGCGATGTCGGCTTTTTGCTCGACATCGGGTCCCGTCTTCATGCTTGGTACGCTTGGAACCGCGATCTTTGACAGCGTGACGGTCGGAGTGATAATCGCGCTCTCGCACTATATCGCGGCGTTTTTGAACGGCTTTTTATATAGAAAGAATACTCGAAATGAAGACCTGCGCGTCATCGCTCAACAAAGCGCGGACAATGCGCTTTCAAAAAGTATGTCGTCCGCCACCGCTTCTATGCTGATTGTGGGCGGTTATATCGTGATATGCGGAATGATCGTAGACGCACTCGCTCTTCTCCGCCTTGACGACTTCATACTTGCAACGTTCGGAGGCGCGGGACAACCGATCCTTGCGCTCATATACGGAAGCGTCGAGATGACGAGAGGCGGGATCGAGTGCGCAAAGTGCGCGTTTAGACCTCTCGGCGTGGCGCTTGCCGCCCTCATCGTATCTTTCGGCGGACTGTCGGTGACCTTTCAAAACTACACTTTTCTCTCCTCTTGCAATATAAAACCGAGCGAAGTGCTGACGAGAAAACTCACGCACTCGCTGATTGCGTTTTCGCTCGCTTTTGCGCTGTCGCTTGCTTTCAAAAATTATTTATAAAAATATGCAAAAAAATTGACATAATATATTGACTTTTTGCAGGACTGCATTTTATCCTTTAAATATAAAGTTGAGTTTTCAACAAATATCGGGAGGGAAAAAATGGAAAAAACTTGGAGCAACACGGCACTTGTTGCTTATTCTGTTTTGCCAAAAATCGTTAAAGAACTCGATTATAGGCTGTCACGGCTCGTAAATTCGAGTTTTAAAAGCCAACATCTCAAAAACGGAGTAAGTACGATGCAATTAATTGGTGAAATCATGGAAGTAAATGATGAAAAGCGCAAAATCGTCAATCTGCGTTTCATCGTCGACTCTGCGCTCAATCAATTAAGCGAAGAGTCTAAAAAAGTGCTTTTGGACAAAATCGTAAAACGACTCACTTACCAACAAATCGCAAACGACCTCGGATATTCGATACGCACGACGTTTAGGCGGTTTGAAAAGGCGCAAGCCGAATACGCTCACCATCTCGCAGTCAGCGGATTTACCGAAAGCTGGTTTGAGCAAGAATACGGCAATGACAAATACATCGACCAAATCCGCATAAAACTCTCTGACGACAAATACTTTATCTCCCAAAACATTTGAATAATCCGTGAATATCAAATTTCCGCTTCCGCGGTCTATTTTGGCATACTCGATTTTTGAAAAATCCGCAGTATTTTTGCGATTTTCACCTCAAATAAGCATAAAAAAAACAGGCGATTTGACTTTTCGCCTGTTTTTCACCATTTTCGTTTAATAACTGTTTTTTATCGTCACGGAGAGGTACGGCGTATAGTCGTAAGTCGTCCACATCGGCGTGTCGTCCGGCGGATATACGCGGAAGACGAGTTCTTGTCCTCCGACGGGATGCGCAAATCTAAGCTCCGTCGCCCAAAGGCACATCACGGAAGACTTAAATTTGTCCGTGCCGTAGAGTCGGTCGCCGACGATCGGATGTTGAATATTTTGCATCTGCACGCGGATTTGATGTCCTCTGCCCGTGATGAGATTGACGAGCAAAAGCGAGGTGCCGTCCTTTGATTGAAGCACCTTGTAGTCAAGTTCCGCCCTCTTTGCTCCCTCGGAGAGTTGAGGCACCACTCTCACAATATTTTCGCTTTGAAATTTCTTGAGATAGTTGACGAGTTTGTCCGCGCTGTATCTCGGAGTGCCTTCGACGATTGCAAAATATTTTTTCTCGACCTCGCCGTTCTTTATAGCCTCGCAAAGTCTCGAAGCGGCTTTTGAAGTCTTGGCAAACACCATAACGCCACCCGTCGGTCTGTCGAGACGATGCACGAGACCTATATACGCCTCGCCCGGCTTGTTTTCGTGTTCGACTCTATATTGTTTTAAGAGCGAGACCATGTCGGGATCACCGCTTTCGTCCGCTTGACACGGCACGCCGAAAGGTTTTACGACAACCAAAATATGATTGTCTTCAAACACGATCGGAATATCTTTGTAAGTGATTTCTTTCTTTTCCATTTTGCACCAATAATTTATGTTTTTCGTTTATCTAACGATGTTAATTAATTCTTTCGCAACTCCACTCTAAATGAAACGACCCTTCCTGCTCCGCCAGGTTTCCCTTACGCGGAATAGACCGAACACAAGTCAAAATGCTCTTAAGGAATAATAGAACTTTCGCATTTTGACCTTGCTATTCTCTACAAAAGCAAGTTGTCGCTCAAGGGACACCATGCGCCTCACTCAAAAGACTCGTCCCTTATTATGCCACTTCGATTTTGAGACGGCTCGCCAACAGAATGTCTCAAAATCTCGTACTATATCAATCCCGTTCGGACGCAAGCGGTCGCCGCCATTGCGGCTCCAAATACGTCTTCGAATAGTCAAGTAGTTTAACAGACACGTCTTCGAAAGAGTGTTTCATTTCTTCCTCAACTCCACTCTCAACTCTCCACACTCCACTCTCAAACAGTATCGCTGACAAAGTCAGTCGCCATTCTGTGCGGTTTTGAAAATTGCAAATGACGTACACCCCTGCGGCAACACCAGCCCTTCTTCCGTTTCAAGTCCGATTTCGTCCGCGTCGATTATTGCGTTGTCGGGGAGCGCAAGTTTCAAGATGTTTGCCATGACGGTCGGCTGAAGCCCCGTCGTATAACTGTTTAGGCATACAAACAGCGGATTGTCGCTTAAGAGTTGTGCAACGAGTTCAACGAGTTCGCTTATTCCCTCTTCAATCTTCCACTTCTCGCCGTTCGGACCGCGCCCGAATGACGGCGGATCGAGGATGATTGCGTCGTAATGTCTTCCGCGTCTTATTTCACGCTGGCAAAACTTGAAACAATCGTCTACGATATATCTCATCTCGGCATTTTCAAGCCCTGAAAGTTTGACGTTTTCGCCCGCGCGTTCAACCATAGCCTTTGCGCTGTCCACGTGGCACACGGAAGCCCCTGCTTTAAGGCATGCGACGGACGCGGCGCCCGTATAGCCGAAGAGGTTGAGGACGCTTATTTTTCTCCCTGCGTTTTTGATGAGAGTCATCATTCTGTCCCAGTTTACCGCCTGTTCGGGAAAGAGTCCGGTATGCTTAAACCCCATGAGTTTCAAAGAGAATCTTAAGTCTCTCCATCCGAGTTTAAACTCTGTGTTGATAGGCTTTTGCCATTTCCACGCGCCACCGCCTGTCGAAGAGCGTTCGTAGATTGCGGAAATATTTTCAAAACTGCGAAGGGGCTTTTTTGCGTGCCAAATGACTTGCGGATCCGGTCGCAAAAGTATGAGATCTCCCCACCTCTCGAGTTTTTCGCCGTCGCCTGTCGCGATGACGGAATATTCTTTCCAATCCGGCGCAATTCTCATTTTACACTCTCTTTACGGATATGGCAGCCTTAAAGCCGTTGATATCCATCTCTTTGGTATAGCCGTCGAGTTCTTCCTTTATGCCGTCCGCGAGAACGTCGGAGAGGAATTCGCCCTTGTCGAGCACCTCTTTTGCAAGACCTTCGGCGCGGTAGCCAACGATGATGTGGTCGGTGACTTCAAATCCCGCCTCTTTCCTGAGATTCTGGATCTTGCTGACGAGTTCACGCTCGACGCCCTCAAGGATGAGTCCGTCGTCCAAAGCGGTGTCAAGCACGACTGTCGTCTCGCCGTCGCTCTCGGATGAGAAACCTTCCTTATTCTTGACATTGATGAGAAGATCGTCCTCTCTGAGTTCGACGTCCTTGCCATCGATGAGCGCTTTAAACGGATTTCCGCTCTTGACCGCGTTTACGATTTCCATTGCCCTCTCTTGCAAAATACCGCGGATTTTACCGAGGAGCGCGCCGTATTTCGGACCGAGGGTTTTGAGTTGAGGTTTTAGTTCGTACGACACGAAGTCGCCGTCACCCGAGGTGACTTCAACGTCTTTGACGTTGAGTTCGTCCTTTACTACGTCTCTAAGTTCTTTTGAAAGTTCACGTCTTCCGCTGTAGAGCAAACGTTTGAGCGGTTGACGGTTTTTGATGTTTGCCTTATTTCTTGCGGCACGACCGAGTACGACGACGGAAAGAACGTCGTTCATGCCCTGCTCCAAAAACTCGTCGATATACGCCTTGTCTGCTTTCGGGAAGTCGCAAAGGTGTACGCTCTCAGGCGCTTTCTTGTCAAAACTGCGCACGAGATTTTGATACATCTCTTCCGCAAGGAACGGAGTGTACGGAGCGAGGAGTTTTGAGAGAGTCACAAGCACGGTATAAAGCGTGGTATACGCCGCGGCTTTCGACTTTGTCATCGCACTTCCCCAAAATCTTTCACGACTGCGGCGAACATACCAGTTTGAGAGGTTGTCAACAAAATCTTGGATGGCTCTTGAAGTCTCTGTGATTTTGTACTCATTGAGCCCTTCGTCCACCGTCTTTATGAGTGTGTTGAGCGAAGACAAAATCCATCTGTCCATGACGTTCAACTGTTGATCTTTGAGTTTATATTTGGTCGGATCGTACTTGTCGATCTCCGCATAAAGCACGAAGAATGCGTAAGTGTTCCAAAGCGTTCCCATAAACTTGCGTTGCGCCTCGCTTACGTTGTCGGCGGAGAAACGCGACGGGAGCCACGGAGCCGAAGCGGTATAAAAATACCATCTCGTAGCGTCCGCGCCCTGCTTGTCAAGAACAGTCCAGGGATCCACGACGTTGCCCTTGTGTTTGGACATCTTGATACCGTCCTTGTCGTTGACGTGTCCGAGAACGATACAGTTTTTGAACGGAGCCTTGCCGAAGAGTACCGTGTTGACGGCAAGCAGCGTATAGAACCAACCTCTCGTTTGGTCGATTGCCTCCGAGATAAAGTTTGCAGGGAAAACCTCGTTGAAAACGTCTTTGTTTTCAAAAGGATAGTGCCATTGTGCAAAAGGCATAGAGCCCGAGTCAAACCAGCAGTCGAGGACTTCCGGCGTACGCGTCATAGTGCCACCGCATTCGCACTCCCACTTCACTTCGTCGATGTACGGTCTGTGGAGTTCTATGTCATGATCGAGGTGACCGAGTTCTTTGAGTTCCGCCTTAGATCCTACGACGTGGATCTTGCCGCACTTTTCGCACTTCCAAATCGGAAGCGGAGTTCCCCAATATCTCTCACGGGAGATACCCCAGTCGATGACGTTTTCAAGGAAGTTGCCCATACGTCCCGTCTTTATCGTCTCGGGCATCCAGTTGACAGAGTTGTTTGAGGCAAGCAAATTCTCTTTCACCGCAGTCATTTTGACAAACCAAGAACTGCGCGCATAATAAAGCAGCGGAGTGTCGCAACGCCAGCAGAAAGGATAACTGTGCGTGAATTTCATCGCCTTGAAAAGTTTGCCTTCGGCTTTGAGTTTTGCGATGATAGATTTGTCGGCGTCTTTGCAGAACTGACCGACGAAGTCCGTGACAGCCTCTTTAAATCTGCCTCTGTCGTCCACCATTTGCACGAACGGAAGCCCGTAACGCTTGCCGACCTTGCTGTCGTCCTCGCCGAAAGCCGGCGCGATATGAACGATACCCGTGCCGTCCGTAAGCGTGACGTAAGAGTCGTTGGTGATATAGTGCGCCTTTTCCTTTGCGCCCGTCTCATACGTGAAGAGGGGCTCGTACTCGACGTACTCGTATTCACTGCCCTTTTTAACGTCTACTTTTTCATAGCAACCCTCTTCAAAGAGAGAGTTTACGAGTGCGTCGGCGAGAATAAAGTATTCGCCGTTCACTTTGACCTTTGCATAGTCTTCCTTGCCGTTCATACAGAGAGCGACGTTGGACGGAAGCGTCCAAGGAGTCGTCGTCCAAGCGACGAAATAGGTGTTTTCCTCTCCCTTGACCTTGAATTTGACAAAGACGGAGGTCTCCTCGACGTCCTTGTAGCCTTGCGCTACCTCGTGCGAAGAAAGCGCCGTCCCGCAACGCGGGCAGTATGGAACGATCTTGTAGCCCCTGTATATGAGACCTTTTTTGTGCATTTCGGAGAGCGCCCACCACACGGACTCGATATAGTTGTCGTCATAGGTGATATACGGGTGCTCCATATCCGCCCAGTAGCCGATACGGTCGGACATCTTGTGCCATTCGTCCGTATACTTCCAAACGGACTCTTTGCACTTTTTAATGAAAGGCTCGATACCGTACTTCTCTATCTCCTGCTTGCCGTCGATGCCGAGGAGTTTTTCTACTTCGAGTTCGACGGGAAGACCATGGGTGTCCCACCCCGCTTTGCGAAGAACGTGATAGCCCTTCATTGTCTTGTAGCGAGGGATAATATCTTTCATAACACGGGTAAGAATATGCCCGATGTGAGGTTTGCCGTTTGCGGTCGGCGGGCCGTCAAAGAAACTGAATTCAGGCTTACCGACGTTTTTTTCTACGCTCTTTTCAAAGATGCGGTTTTCTTTCCAAAACTCGAGGACTTGTTTTTCTCTGTCCACGAAATTGAGAGTTGTGTCTACTGGTTTGTACATAAAAACTTCCTTTATACGTTCGCGCGCTTTGCACGCGATATTAAACTAAGTTGACATTATAAAGTATTTTTTGCAAAAAGACAAGCAAATGCGGATAGATATATAAAATTGTAAAAACAAAACCACTCTTGCGAGTGGTCGTTTTTTGTGTTTTGTCAATTTAATCAGTCTGTGAGCCGAGGATTATCGTGCTTGCGCTGCCGTCGCCAACGTACGTCTCAGGCAAGATTCCGTTCCAACTGTCGATATAGTAGTATTCGATGAGTTTTTTCGTTCCTTCTTTGAGTTCGTCCGCATTCACCAGTGTGCCGTCGGCTTTGTAGAGAGTGTTGAGCCCGTTTTCGTCTTGCAAGACGGTCCAACCGTTGATTGACGCAAGTCTTTGCAGAGCGATTGCGGCTTCCTTTTTGCCTTGGTATTCCGCGCTGTCCGCACCGATTTGAGCGACAGCCTTGTCCGCTTCCGCTTGTATTCTTGCAATCTCTGCGTTGGCTTCAGCCTCGATTTTCGCGCGTTCGGCTTGCTTTGTCGCCTCCATCGTCTTTTGCTCTTGCTCAGTTTGAGCTCTCAGTTTGTTTTGCACGGCGACTTGCTTTGCCTCGACGGCGTTGGTAAATTCGCGTGTAAAGTCCATATCTTCGATTGCGGTTGACACCACTTCTATGTTGTATCTGCTGAGTTGTTCTGCAAGAAGCACTTCAATGTTCGCCGCAAGTTCGTCGCGGTTGCCGATGAGGGATTCCGCCGTGTAGTGCGCGGTTATCGTCTTGACGCTTTCGGCCACGTTCGGAGTGATCACCGTTTCATAATAATCCGTTCCAATCGTGCTGTAGATGCGTTGTGCGTTTGCTTTGTTGATTTGATAGTTGACGGTATATTTGATTTCAACCTCTTGAATGTCCGAGGAGAAGCAAGCAAGTTCAACCGTAGCTTTTTGCACCCTATTGTCCATAACGACGACTTTCGTCCAAGGCGCTTTGGTGTGAAGTCCAGCGTCAAGCACTTCGTTTTCGACCTTACCGAAGTTCGTTTTCACGCCTGTATGACCTGCCGGGACGGACGCCGTCACGCTTACGACAAGCAGTATGACGAAGAGGATTGCGCCGAGCGTAAACGGAAGAAACGCAAATTTCTTGAGCGGTTTGACTTTCATAGTTGCCGTGCCGTCCGGCTGTTTTGTTGCTTTCTCATACGTGAGCATAACCGCTCCGATTACTACGCCGATGAGTCCCAAGATAATTGCGAAGATAAATGCTACCATAGTTTGCTGCCTCCTTGTTTTTTTGCTTTTGACTTAGGTTTGCGCCTTCGTTCTTGCACCAATATTATACGCAGAAATTTTTTCTCCGCACAATATCAAAACCCCTCAATTTTTACAAGAAAACAGAGACTTTTAAGGCTTTTCCGCACTTCCTGCAAGACTCCCGATTTTCACGATTTTCCCAACAAAAAAACCGCCCTTTCGAGCGGTCAATCAAACGAGCGTACTCTCACTCAAGGTTGATTTTTATCGTCACGCCCTCTTTGTCGAGCAAGGACTCGAGTTCTTCATCAGTCATATTTATGTGTCCGAGTTTCGTATAACTCCAGGTGTTAGAACCGAAAAACATGACGATTTGGTTTGAACTGTACAGCACGATGTCGCCGGGGCGCGTGGTCGTGCGACTGTCCGCGCTCTTTAGCGTTCTGCCAAGCGCGCCGACCTGTTCAAATCCGCCGTATCTCGACATATTCACTTTTATGTCACCGCTTTTGAGCGCATTATATAGGTCGCGCGTTGCCACATTGTCTTCAAGCGACACATCCCAAAACCTTTCCATCAACAACAAAACTTATTTTTGTCAAATCCATATCCTCTCCACCCTCCATCTGTCTTTCACTGTTTGTCCCGGTGTTATTTTGCCCGTTAGCTCCATAAGATTGCGAGCATCCCGCAAAACAGCAAACAAACAGAAAAGCCACAATCACAACCAAAAGTATCTTTTTCATATTATGATTATATCATTATTCCCGCCATTTCGTCAACAAGTTGGCAAAATAAAAACTACTCTACGAGTGGCTTTTGCAAATTCTATTTTGCTTTCATTTTGTGTCTGAACACAACGACTGCCAAGATGAGCACGACGAGCGTGTACGCAAGAACGATTATGAGCGGCAGACCGAAATCTTTGAATGGGTCCCCAACTCCGTTCATCGCGTTTTGCACAAGTTGCGTTGCGTTTCTGAACGGCAAAACGTCCATAAACGTTATGACGCCTTTGTCGAGACCGTCAAGCGGAAACCACATTCCCGAGAGTATGGACTGCCCCGCAATCACGATTGACGAAACGCCTCCGACAGCCTTTTCATTGACAATCGAGCCGAGTAGAATGCCTGTTCCGACGAAAAACAAAGAAGTAATAAAACTCAGCAAAACAGCATAAACAATTCCGACGCTGAAGATTGAAACGTCCAAAATGCCACCCACCAAGAAGAACAACACGGATTGCACGGCAACGATTGGGACTATCGCCAAAGCATACGCCAGGACGAATTCAAACGACCTTGCCCTCGACACGTAAAGTCTCGTCAAAAATGAGGTGTTTCTGTCCGTTGCAATCAATATTCCGACGAAAAGCGTCAAAAAAGATTGCGAAAACACGACGATCCCCGGAGCCAAATACTTCATCTCGAATTGCGAGGTCATTTTGTGGAATATCAGATAAAACAGCACTTCCATCAAAAGCGGGAGTCCGAGCGTAAACACAAGGGACAGCGGATCTCTCAAAATCTCTTTTATATTTCGTCCCGTCAGAGTCAGAATTCTTGAAAATGATTTACGCATTCAAATCACCTCCCGACACGAGTTCGACGAATGCGTTTTCAACGCTATCTTTGCCCGTTTTTTCAAACAACGCGTCTTTTGTCCCAACGAACAAAAGCCTGCCGTCCTTCATAATTCCTATTCTATCCGCAAGCGCTTCGGCTTCTTCCATATAATGCGTGGTGAGAATTATCGTCACCTTGCCTTTTAAAGCCTCGATAGTCTTCCAAAGTTCGCGTCTCGCGAGCACGTCAAGCCCAAGCGTAGGCTCGTCCAAAAATAAAATTTTTGGATTTGACACGAGCGCGAGCGCAATAGACAGTTTTCTTTGCCAACCGCCCGACAGTTTTGCCGCCCGCTTTTTTGCGACGGAATCAAATCCGAACACCTTGAAAACGTATTCTTTCGTCTCGGCGATTTCCTTCTTTGTTTGTCCCGAGAGTCGCGCATAAAACTCGACGTTTTCTTCCACGCTCAACTTGCGCGCAATAGCGGTCTCTTGCATTGATACATCAATCAATTCCTTGATTCTATCCGCTTCTTTCAGGATTGAGTGCCCCAAAATTATTGCGTCTCCCGACGTGGGCTTTGAAAGAGTTGACAGCATTTTGACAGTCGTAGTTTTGCCGGCTCCGTTCACGCCGAGAAGCGCAAACAACTCACCTTCTTCAATCTCAAGATTGAGATTGTCAACCGCAACGACGTCCTTGTATTCTTTTCTCAAATTTTCAGTTTTTATCGCAAGCATAAAAATCTCCCATCAATTTATAAAACTCTGTGTCTTTAACAAGAGCAAGACCGCGTGTTTTGTCACCCATGACCATCAAAGTATCGCCTTCTTTAATGTCAAACATTGCCCGAGCCTCTTTTGGAACGGTGATTTGACCTTTGGGGCCCACCTTGACACTAACAATAAATCTGTCTTCAGCTATATTTTTCATTTTAACTCCTGCATTAAAATTCTTACCTTTCTTACTATATCACAAAAAAATATAAAAATCAACAAAGGCAGACGAAATTGCACTCTCTTTCGAACGAATAATGCGAATTTTTGTTGTAAATCCATACTCATCGACACTGCTATGTGCTTCGCTTGAACTATACAATAATCAACACTTTGCAAGCACAATTATATTGCTATGCTTAATTTTTTCCTAGTTCTGCGCTATCACGCCTGGGCGGGCAAACAATTCACCGGATTGTTTGCAGCTCCGCCCGTTCGATTCCCACATATCTGTTTATTAAAGAAAACGGAGTGCAAAAGCCCCTCCGTCTTTATATGTACAAGGACAACTATAGTGATACAAATGAAACACCATGCAACACCCTTGCAACACCTTGAAACACCCTTTCGTACCCCAGAAGTGCAAGAAATACTAAAGAAAAAAGCCACCATTTCTGATGACTTAATAAGTATAAATACTATTCTAGTTAATTTTTATTCCTTTTCCCTGTATTGTTTGTCCCTCTTACTTCCTCGTGATAGAAATAATCAACAATAACAGGATGGCCTTGTTTAGCTCTTCCATATGGGGTTTCGTTATCTACAAAAGGACAATCATTTTCCTTAGCCAGCATTTCGGCTTCTTTTTCTAATCTTTCAAAATAACTTCTATCCTTTTTGTTATATATTTCTTCGTATAGAGGATATAATTCTGGATGTTTTTCTTTGATGTAATCCATTATTTTTCCTTTAAATCCACCTCTTAGATTTAGGTTTTCTAACCATATCAAATCGCACTGATTCTTCACAAGTTCGAATATCTTTTTGAAATCAGTTATTCCAGGAAAAACAGGAGATATGAAACACACCGTTCTAATTCCTGCATCATAAACTTCTTTCATGGCTTTTAATTTTCTTTCGATGGAAACGGAATTATCCATATCGCTCCTAAAATCTTCATCAAGCGTATTAATCGACCAGGAAACTGTTACCTTGTCAAATTTTTTTAATAAATCTAAATCCCTAGTGACTAAATCCGATTTGGTGCAAATTAGTAATTCAGCGTCAACTCCTACAAGTTGTTCTAATAATTTTCTTGTATTTTTATATTCAGCTTCTTGAGCAAGATAACCATCGGTAACAGTTCCGATGATGATGTGTTCGCCTTTGTATTTGTCAAGATTTTTGATTGGCTCCCATTCTTTTACATCGATAAAACTTCCCCATTCTTCGGTGTGACCAGTGAATCTTTTCATGAATGAGGCATAACAATATTTACAGCCATGAGTGCATCCAACATATGGATTAACACAATATCCTCCAATCGGTGAATTGGACTTGGTCATAACGTCTTTTACTTGGATTCTTTTGATAACGACATCTTTATTCATTTTTTAGATTCTCCTTAATCTTGATTAATAATCTATCTAGTTCTTTTGCTTCCTTTTCACTGAAATCTTTATAAAAAATATCAGTTATTCTTTTCGTTGCGTTATTAATCTTATCTTCCAACGCCAGTGTTTTGTCACTCAAATAAATAACTAGGTTTCTTTTATCTTCCTTTGATTCTTCAACAATCACTAAGCCATTCTTTCTCATCCTATCTATCATCGTCGATAAGGTCGTTTTGGCTAGCGAAGTTCTTTTCGATAATTCAATCAATGACAATTTCTCATCTTTCCATAGAGAAAAAAGGATTCTTCCTTGTTGTCCGTTGAATTCATATATTCCTTCCTCTTTCAATATTTTATTAAAGACTCTATCTTGAAGCTGTTTGATTTGTGAAATTAGAGTGCCACCATAATGCTTATTCATCTTATAGCTTCCTCCATTTCATCTGTCAATTCCTGGATGGAGTTTTCTTCGCCCATTACCTTATGAACTAGTTCTTCTTTAAAAAATATTTTACAGTCATATCTTCTTGCAACCTCAACCAAATGATCCACCCATTCCTTTTGGGCATCTATTTTACCCTTGCAGTTTCCTGTTTCAGTACCTATTACAATCCATCTTATATTTGATAAATCAATGTCACCTAGGTCTTCAAATAATGGTTCAAATGTGACATGGTAGTTCTTGCATTTAATGTTTTCTTTTAAAGATTTAAGTCTCCATAAATCATTTTTACAAGTAATGGTTACACCCATCCAAGCATTGTCTGGAACATCATCAAGTTTGATTTTATTTGGAGCTTTGGTAAGATATATCCCTACTGTTTTTGGAGATTCCCTTAGCAGTTCAAACGATTTATCCAACCACTGCTTTTCCCAAAGGTAGAAATCTGACATGCCTGTTAAAAAATAAACTCCTGGTTTTCTTAATCTTTCTAATTTATGTAGATCTGCGATTGGTTTAGAAAAATCCTTAGTCAACCCGAAGCGATTTGCCACCACTTTCGCATAACAATATCTACAGCCGATGTTACATCCAATGACAGCGTTAATATTTTTGATTTTGTCTTTGATGCAAATAACCATACATTCTCACCCTCTCAAATATTGTACTATATAGAACTAATTTTGTCTACTATTTTAAGGTATTTTATAATCAAACATCCTTTAATTTTGAAACTCCCTTTCGTGTAAAATTCAAATCTAAGCTGAAATTGATACAATAAAAAATAGGCAAATCTACTAATAGTGGGAATTGAATCCATTAGATATTTCCTAAAATAACAAAAAAGTGCTGATTTGATTATAAAATCTCGTATCAACACTGTCGTTTTTTAATGGAGCGAATGATGGGAATGTGGAGCATGGCCACTTCCCATACACTGCCGTGGGCTTCGCTCCACACTCATCAAAAACTCTTCGAGTGTTTTTTTTGTATTCACGGCTATATGTTCTGCAAGCATTTTTATAGCCATGAATACAAAACCTCCACCTCAAACGAGGTGGAGGTTTGATGAGTTTGGAGCGAATGATGGGAATCGAACCCACGACTAAAGCTTGGGAAGCTTTCGTTTTGCCATTAAACTACATTCGCATGATTGCAAATTGAGTTTAGCACAAACAAATTATTTGTCAAGAAATCTGCTCAACTTTTCAACGTTCAACCAACAATTTCTTATGTGAAAAACCTGGTTGTCGGTCAAAAAATACACTTATCGTGTTATTTTGAGCGATTTTTGCACAATTTTACACAAATAATACACGGCTCGTGTTTTAGAAATGTGATACACATATCGTGTTTTGATTTTTTACAAAGTCGAAAATTGTGGCAAAATCGTAAAGTGCGTATTACAAAAAATGTAAGTTGCAAAATATAAAATATATGATATAATTATTTAGCAAAGAAACTTTGCAACGTCGTTGCAAAATTTAAGGAGAAACAATGAACGTTATCGAAACTCAAAATTTGACAAAAAAGTACGGCAACAAAGTCGTGCTTGACAACGTGAATTTTTGTCTGAAAGAAGGAGAAATTTACGGACTTGTAGGAAGAAACGGCGCAGGCAAAACCACCCTCATACGCGAGATTTTGGGGCTTGCGGCACCGACCGAAGGCATAATCTCAATAAACGGTGCGCAAAGCGCAGACGCTCTTGCGTACGAACGCAAGAAAATCGGCTCTCTTATTGACTACCCCGCTCTCATCAAGCACTTGAGCGCATACGACAATATGAAAGCCGCGGCGCTTCAATTCGGTTGCTTTGACGACAAGCAAGTGAGAGACATTCTCTACAAAGTCGGTTTGAACGCGGACGACCGACTTCCCGTAAAAAACTTCTCTCTCGGCATGAAGCAACGCCTTGCCATCGGCATCACCCTTCTCGGCAATCCGAGCATTCTCATCTTGGACGAGCCTGTCAACGGACTTGACCCGACAGGCATCTTTGAGGTGCGCGAACTCGTGCAACGTTTGCATCGTGAAGACGGCGTGACCATTCTTATATCTTCCCACCTTCTCAGCGAACTTTCGCGCGTGGCGACCTGCTACGGAGTTATGGAAGGCGGAAAACTCGTCAAAGAAATGCGCGGCGCGGATCTCGAAGAGCTCTGCCGTCCGTATATCAAAGTCGCGATTGAAGATATGAAGACCGCACTTCGCGTCATCATCGACAACTATCACGCTCACGACTACGAAATCATGCCGTACAACACGCTCGCGATCTACGATCTTTCAAAGCCTGTGCCGGACGTCGTCAAGATGTTTTCGGACGCAAACGTAAAGATCAAGAGCATCACCGAGTGCCAAGGCGACTTGGAATCCACGTTTATCACGCTTATGGGAGGTTTGCACAATGAAGAAAACAACTAACGCACTTTCAACACACTCATTTGCCAACACTCTCGCGTCCGACTTTTTCAAAATCGGCAAAATGAAGAGCGTATATATCGGCGCGGCGATAATGTTTGCGCTCATACTCATATCTTTTGCGGTGCTTTGGTTTGGAATCGGCTCCGCTCAGCGCGCTTACGACGCGGCAAACTCTCACTACGAGCAAGTGGTCAACGATCCGACAAGCACCCAAGAGCAGATTGACTACGCGGAGAACGAACTCGACGAGGCAAACAGAGATCTTGCGAGCGCGCTCAAAGGCAGACACTCAAACCTCTTCCAATTTGCGTCGCTCATCAATCTTGAGCTTATGCTCGCGATCATAATCGGCATTTTCGTCGGCAAAGACTTTTCCAACGGTACGATGAGACTCGCGGTTGCTCGTGGCACAAACAGACTTCAACTGTATTTTTCAAAGTTTATAGTGCTTGCAACGCTAACCGCCGGTTATATGCTCGCCTCATTGCTGCTTTGCGGAATATTTACGGCAATCAAAGGCTATGGCGAGGCGTTTACGGGGCTTCAATTTGCAAGGCTTATGCGCACGGTCGGGCTCTCCTACGTTGCGATTATGTCATCGGTCAGCATATTCTTGATGTTTGCGTTCCTTACTCGCTCGTCAGGAGCGGCACTCGGAGCGTCACTCGGCTTCTACATCGTCCTCGGCGTAGTCGTATCGATACTCAGCGTACGCTTTGCAATCATTTCAATAATCGGCGGCATAACGGGCAATGACGACTCGCTCTTAAACGACCCGATGTATCAAGCGGTCACCTATCTTCCTATGCAACAAATCAACTATTGCATAACGGACGGAAAGATGCCGATCGGCGAAGGAATGAAGTTCCTCTTTATGCCGATTGCATACACGCTGCTTTCGACTTTCGTCGGTGCGTTCACTTTCTTAAAGCGCGACGTAAAGTGATTTTGCAGTCAAAAACAATCAAAAAAAGCGCGTCAATTCAGACGCGCTTTTATTTTTGTTAAATATGACGATCAATAGTCCTTGATGTTGGCGAGGAGTTTTTCGATGAGAAGACCGTATCTCATGTCAAACTTCTCTTTGAGAGACACCTCAATGCAGTCTTTGACAAAGTGGACCGCGGATTTCATAGCGTTTTCGGCGGACGCGCGTTGCATAAGTCTGCCGATAAACACACTCGAGAAGACGTCACCCGCGCCGTGAATGTTATAGTCGAAGTGTTTGTCATACGCAAAGGAAATTCTTCCCGCACGGCTTAAGAGTCCACCGCCTTGCTGGCTTCTGTGAATAACGCCTGAAAGCAACACGGACGGATAGCCCTTGTGCTTCAAAATGTTGAGGATCATACGCGCGTTTTGCTCGTTCGGCTCGAGGTCGATGCCGATGTCCGCAAACATTTTGCCTTCCGTAAAGTTCGGCATAAGAATGTCGGCGTACTTTTGGCACATCTCGATTATGCGGTTTTTGTAGTCCTCGTCAAAGATTTTGTAGAGTTTGCCGCTCTCCGCCATAGCGGGATCGATTGCGATGAGAGTGCCGAGTTTTTTCTCGCTCTTGAGGATTTGCTCGGTGGCGTCGATAATCTTTTGCGAGCCAAGGAATCCGACGTAAACGCAGTCGAAAGTGATACCGAGTTTCTTCCAATGCTTGTACGCCGGCAACATATTGTCGCACATATCGACGAACGTAAAACCTTTGATCCCCGCCGTTTGCGTTGACAAAACCGCCGTCGGAAGTCCCACCGGGTATGATCCGAGTGCCGAGATGATCGGAAGCGCGCAAGTGAGCGAGCAGTTGCTTACGGACGAATAGTCCTCAATGATTAAAACACGTTTTTCCATACCTTTATTATACACGCACACGGCATATATAGCAATAAACAATTTTTCAACTTTGTATCAAAATTTATGAAATACCTCTTAAAATCCGCCAAAATATTCCTTGCCAAATCTTAAGTGCTGTGTTATACTAAATCCGCTGTGCTAGATGGGGAGCTTGCGGTGCCCTGTAAACTACAATCCGCAATAGTAGTATCGAACGCCATCCGAGGCTTTTGTTATGGTTGGTTGCGCATGGCAAGGAGTGTTGATAGCAAGGTCCCGTGCAATGTCATACTGTGAACCGTGTCAGAGTTTGATCGCAGCAGCACTAAGCAGGCGTTGGCGTGTGCCACGGGGTAACTTTGAAGGAGCCACCTACCGTGTTTCCACTTCGGTAATTTAAGACAGAGTTGGTGCACAGTATTGCAAAGCGTATTGGTTTTATGCCGATACGCTTTGTAATTTTTTACATTAAATTGGTTGTTGCCGAAGTGGGAACAAAACCCGCTGCTGCGCTGTGCGAATATTATTCGCATCTCGCTTATTATACCAAGCAGGCTTTCTATGAGGATAATTTTGAATTAGCGGCGGAGTTTTCCACTTCGGTAATTTAAGACAGAGTTGGTGCACAGTATTGCAAAGCACATTGGATTATTCCGATGTGCTTTGTAATTTCTCGTATTAAATTGGTTGTTGCCGAAGTGGAAACAAAACCCGCTGCTGCGCCGTGCGAATATTATTCGCATCT
>Ga0256405_10006279_pt1 | contig 19238 bp, 17 predicted proteins | sample RumenRJG_02DNA_FD_189096 | JGI IMG/M metagenome (GOLD analysis project Ga0256405, IMG submission 189096) | Bovine rumen microbial communities from Lethbridge, Alberta, Canada - RJG_02 | ecosystem: Host-associated > Mammals > Digestive system > Stomach > Rumen | place: Canada: Alberta... | reverse complement strand
AACGCCGCTTCTGCAGCCGGACTCATGCGGGCCACATTCGGCGTTAATTTCGCCAAAATCGGAATCGTTGCCCCGCGTCTGGCGGCCGCTGTAAACCGCTCCACCAGCGCCGGCACCTGGCCAATATCGGACCCTAAGCCCTCTTCCATCATGTTCGGACAAGAAAAGTTCAATTCCAGCGCATCGGCACCATTTTCCTGACATTGCCGCGCCAGCTCCGTCCACTCCTCGTCATTTTGCCCCATGATGGAAGCCAAAATAAATTTCTGCGGATAATCCTTTTTTAGCTGGCGAAAGATTGCCATATTTTCCGCTACGCTATGATCGGACAGCTGCTCAATATTCTTAAATCCCATCATACTACCATCGGCGCCGTAAATCGCCGAAAATCGCGGTGATGCTTCCCGAATAGGGAACGCGCAAATGGTCTTGAACGATACACCTGCCCAACCAGCATCGAAGGCACGGGCACACATATCGTAATTGCTGCCCACCACCGACGAGGCGAGTAAAAATGGATTTTCCAGTGGAATCCCGCATAGTTCGGTTTGTAAAACTTTTCCATTTTCTGGCGCAGCCTGCACAAGTTCCGGTTTCACTACTTCTGTCAAAAAACGCATGATCTCTCGGATGGGCACTTCACCCCGCCTAAGGCAGGCCGTCTCACAAGGAGCACCGCAGGAGGCACATAAATCTTCCTGAGGCAAGCGGGCTGCCGCACACTTCTCATTTTCAAACCAAATGCTCCGAATCTGCCGGGATGGCTCCAGTGCCTTAGGACATACTTTATCACATGGAGCGTTGCCACAAAGGGCACAATTTTGCACAAACCTGCGATTTCCTTTTCCTCCGGGAATCATAATGCCCCCTCCTCTCCAATCTATTCAAACTTATCGCCGTGTTTATCTGCGACTTACTCCAATCTATTTCTCCTTTTGCAAATTACTCTTGGTATCCTGCTCAGCGCTGCGGATATCTTCTTTCATATCCTTAGCCAAATTAATATCATGGAACTTTTTATCCTCATGCAGAATCATCGTGAACTTATCCGTTTTATCCAGATAAATCGTTCCTTCGTCGAGGGAGAGTTCTAAGATATGGCCGCCCTTTTTCTTATCATCCGAAAGAAAATGGAAATGCCAGCCTACAGAGTTAAGTTCGCCCATATAACTAGGACAGTATAATCCCACCAGGGTACCCTTGATATTTTTTTCTGTGAACTCTGTCTGTTTCCCCTTCAAGGCTTCCACTAGCGTAGGATAAGGCTCCTTACTTCCATATTCACTCCGGAATAGCACCGAATCAAAGGTTGCATGCAATTTCACCATATAGAAACTATTGGCGCCCTGCTTATGAACTTCCTCATTCAAAAGCTTTTCAAAAGCAGCCTTATTCTTAATGTCTTTTCCTTTGACGGCAATGTCCTGGTCAAAAAAAGTCACCGTAGCATAGGGGATAATCGTCTTGTCCGGGGCAACGATAACGCGCCCATCCCCCAAGGCCTGATAAACCTTGCCATCGAGCACAATCATCTCACCGTTAAGGCCCTCAAAGGTCCCAATCCCCGTATCTCCGAGCCGGCGAAGCTGCCCCGCAGTGACCGTGCCACCGAAATATCCCTGCGCCAAGGATTGCAGGAGAGCTACTTGCGCAATGCTCTCCCGATCCGCTGCCACTGTATAGCTGGTACTGCCAATCATTAAAGCGGTCAAAAAGGAGACCATAACTTTCTTTGGTCGATACATTTTATTCACTCCTTTTTTCTTTTAAAAATAACAAATTTTCTCTAAATCATATTTCTACATTGATATAGAACCTTCCTGCTTTTCTAGGCAGAGAACCACGCAGTCAAAAAAGACGCGCCCGAAGCTCATACTCTAGGCGCGTCCTTGTCTTAGCAAAGGAACAATCCCACGAGCGTATTCCGTGTCACTTTCCTTGCCAGATGCATTTCATGAGGTTGCGGTAGTTGGCATTTAAATAGTCGATGATGAAGGAAAACATCGTGTAGATTGTATCCCCCTTCAGTTCTTCCTCCATTACGTAACACTGCCGGTTCCTAAATCCGTGCCAATCGAAACATTCTTTTTCGCCGTTATTGCCTCATCATCCTGCACATTATCGGTACCAATATAGATGTTACCTGTTCCTACCAATACATTTTCATCCTGCGAGCAGATGGATTTGGTGACAAAGATTTCCTTATCGCCAACATCGCTTAGCAAAATGCCATCCGGTCGTTTTCATTTATTGTCCGGATATAATATTTCCATTATTGCCGTCGGTACTTCAAAATGCTGATAGTCCTTGCGGTCCGACCAATTCCCGCCCCATTCAAAACCATGTTCCGTAAACAATCGGTACGGGAGGGATTTCTTATCGATTTTATACGGGAATTTTTTATTCCGCGCCAAATACTTTTCTGCCGTGGCTGGTTCTAGGATCCGTTTGCCATCCACATATTTTATATAAGGATTGTAAAGCGTATTGATATCGACCGCTAACCCCAGTCCATGCTTGGATATCCTGGTAGTATGGGAGATAAAGCGAAAGTTGAAACACGACGAATTATTATCCCGCATCGACCGTTCGTCATCGGCATCATATTCATCTACCAGCCGGATCTTTTCAATGGGATAAGCATTCGCATAAAGTTTTTGGAAAATATCTATCAGCGGGGCTGCAATATAAACATTGCAGATCATTTCCCCTTCCTGCGTCACCCCGTTGATGTCCTTATGCAGCAGATGCAAATAACGCAAGTCTTCCAGAGGCAGCGTACAATTATCCTTGTATGATTTTCCTTTGATTCGATTAAAGATTGTGTCGTCAATTTTGCTCACATAAAATTCGCTGCTGCTGCGTTTTGTTGCCGCTTCGGTAATCGGAGAAAGCGTAGGCAAATTTAACGCAGCAATACCTATACCAACCCCTTTTAAGAAGTCGCGGCGCGATATATTTTCCTTAAACATGTCATTATCATCCTTTCCACGAGTGACGAAAAGCAGGACATTTTCCGCCCTGCTTTCCACTGCCTTCAATGTTTAAAAGCTCATCGATTCCTCATCAACAGCTATTGCCGGCGCAATATTCTGCAGGGAATCTTTATGTATTTTTCTGAATGGGGAACGTAAAATACGTGTCCGGATAGGGTTCATTTTTCAAGGTAAAATGCCACCATTCCGTGTCCAGTGCCTTAAAACCATGTCTTAGCATCGCCTCGCGCAAAATCATACGATTCTTGAACTGTACTTCATTGATTTTGCCGTCTTTAGGCTTTTTACTTCCCTTGTATTTCCCTGTGTACTTGCCGGTCTCGGGATTGCCGCACCAATCGGGGTGACTTTCAATGCCAAAATGATCAAACGTTGCTCCCATATCCACATCTTTCCCCGTCTGTACATTAAAGAGCGTCAAATCTACCGTAGAACCACGACTATGCCCCGATTTTGCATCAATGTAGCCATCGGCAAAAAGTCTCGTCTTATCCACCTGCGGATAAAAATAATCCTTCATGCGCTTATCCTCAAGATTCTCTGCCCAGGCCACAAAATTATCTACGGCCATCTGCGGCCGATAGGCATCATATATCTTCAGCCGGTATCCCTGTTTCACCACATCATCGGAGACTTCCTTGAGCGCCTTAGCTGCCTCCTTCGTCATGAAAACACGCGGTGCTTGATACCCAGCAATGCGATCCCCTACGAAATTATAGGTAGAATAATAACGCGGTTCCAAAATGACATCCGGCACCGCTTCCGATAGTTCCACAAATCCCGAACTATCCGCCGGATTTACCGTCATCGCTGCGGTCTGTGATGCCGTTGTCAACGATTCGGCGCCAGCATCTGGAACAGCCACCGTCAAAGAAATCGTCAAACTCGCCGCCATAAATATGCCCCGGATTATTTTCTTTAGTCCTACTCTCATCGAACTTCCTCCCTTCTCATATTCCCCAATCGGCAACGGTAGCTGGCGAAAGGTTTTTCAAGGAATCAATCACCACCACACAATCCGGCTGCACGGTCTGCAGCACCAAACGCATCTTGTCCTGCGGAATAGCCACGCATCCACCCGTATACGGCTTATTCGGGCCGATGCAGTGCAGGAAAATGGCCGAGCCCTTCCCCGGTGTACCAGCCTCGTTATAACCGATATTGAGGCAATAAACATAATGAACCGTATAATCGATGATATGCTCACTGGCCTCCTTGTCAAGCCGCGGGTATTTTCGAATATCCACCATTTCATTGTATTTCATGCCCGGCCGCCAATCCCCGGACCAATACATATTTTCATCCACCTGCGTATAGGGCATGATACTGCCTGGGTCCGGAGCAATGCCAAATGCTTTCGTAAAACGGAACGTTCCCACCGGTGTCTTAGCATCGCCTTCCTTCGTCTTGCCCAAACCTTTTTTGCCAATATAACCGGGAGTAGTCATAACCTGCTGCCAGCTTCCCTTGGCATCCTTTTCATGCAGCGAAACCCAGGCCGTAGTCTCTCCAACACCTGCGACCACAAAAAGCTGCTTGGCCTGCTTCGCCGCTGGAAGATTCTTCACCCATTCCGGTGACGCCCCGCTTGCCTCCAACGGCTTAGCAAAAGCAATGCCCACCGAAAAGACCATCACCAAGCCAATCGCAATCATCCACAAAAATCTTCTGCTTTTCGTCATCCTTTTCATCCTTTCTGTAAATCATCGATCACGGATTCTTTTTATCATTACCTCGTGCCAAATGCGTTATATAACCTAGAACTTCCAGATATTCAATCCAGTCTTGGCACTCTTTTCCCGATCGACCTTTCCCGCCAGCTTCGTCAGTACGATCTCAGCCGTGGCGCTTATCACCGCTTCATTGAGGTGACCGCCATAGGCGTGCCCCGCTTCGTCTCCAATGACGATATGCAAATGGCTGTAGAAATCTTCTTTCATCGTATCGATTGTTCCGGTAAGGGACAGCATTTCAAAGACACCTTCCACAGTGTTGGCTTTGTACTGCTGCGTCGTGACATTATACACGCCCATGACCACTCGTTTTACAGCGCCAAGACCCTGCACCTTGGCAAGCTCAAGCTGCTCTTGCTGAGCCACTTGTCTAAGGGCATCACATATTTCATCACCAGGATCCAAACGTATCAACAGATTCGTATCATCCAAGATTTTATACTCCATAAGCGTCTCCTTTCCAACCAAGCCTACTATCGTCTTATAGATTCGCCAACAACAAAGGCAAGTCCTCCTTCCCCTGCTCCACGCCACAAACAAAAACTCCTTAAGATAATTCAAGAAATAATCGTTTTTCCTGGCAAATCGAAAGCAATGACGTTATAATAACGGATAGCAGAATGACAACCGAGGTGACATCCTATGATAAAAAAAACAACGCCTCTTGAACGCCTTCGCGTCAAGGGCTACAAAATAACTCCACAACGGCGCGCAGTCTTACAAGCCTTTGCAAGCTGTCCTCCTTTTCCTACAGCACAACAAATCTGTGAAGAGGTACGCAAACAACAGCCCGATGTATCCCTTGACACCATCTACCGCAATCTTTCCCTGCTGACGGAGCTTGACATCGTTCACGAAATTTTCCGCAGCGCCGGCAACGTCTACGAACTGGCCGATGATTCGCATCACCATCATCATCTGGTCTGCACCGAATGCGGCCGTACCGAATGCATTGACGTCTGCCCCATGACTGATGCCTACGAACAGGAAGCTGCCAAAAAAGGGTTTAAGATTACCGGACACATCTTCGAGTTCTATGGACTCTGTCAGAAATGTCAGCAACAAAAACACAAAAATTGACCAGTCAACGACAAGAGTGATGATAAAAATTATCAAAAGCTCTTGTCATTTTTTTTTTGCGTGCTATAATCGTAAATAGTAATATTCCTATTTACATATTTTCTTTAGGAGGTCCTTATTTTGAAATGCAAAACTTCATTGCTCTGCCTGCTCGCCGCCTTTTGCCTGATGCTTACCGGCTGTGGCGCAGGAAACAATCAATCGTCGTCAAACGCCACCAGCAAAGACGGCACCTTCCATATTGTCACCACCTTCTATCCGATGTATATCGATGCCATCAACATCACGAAGGGAATTGACGGAGTCACGGTCACGAATATGACCAAACCGCAGACCGGCTGCCTGCATGATTATCAGCTGACCACGGAAGACATGAAAACCCTCGAAAAGGCTGATGCTCTCATCGCTAACGGAGCCGGCATGGAAAACTTCCTCGATAAAATCCTCAAAGAACAGAAAAACCTCAAGCTGATTGACGCGTCCAAAGACATCGAATTACTAAAAGACGGCGACGAAGAAAACCCGCATGTATGGCTCAGCATTACGGCAAACATTAAGCAGGTCAAAAATATCACTGAACAGCTAAAAGCCGCCGATCCCAAACATGCAGATGCCTATCAGGCTAATGCCGATGCCTATATCCAAAAACTCGAAGCACTCAAAAAGGAAATGCATGAAACCCTCGATGACGTCCCGCATAAGGACATCGTAACCTTCCACGAAGCCTTCCCCTATTTTGCCAAGGAATTTGGACTGCAAATCCTGACGGTCATCCAACGGGAACCTGGCACGGAACCGACGCCAACGGAACTTCAGGAAGTCATCGAACAGGTAAAACCGCTCCCCGTTAAAGTTCTGTTCACAGAACCGCAGTATTCGCCCGAGGCCGCTAAAACCATCGCCCGCGAAACTGGCGCCAAAATCTACACCTTAGACCCGGTAGTAACTGGCGAAGCTAACGAATCCGCTATGGATGCCTATCTCATGACCATGCGCAAAAACATGAATACCTTAAAAGAGGCCCTGCATTAATCACTAGCGCCCTAATCAAATGACCGGTCAAATGGACAGCGGAAACTGTCAATCTGACCGGTCATTTTTAACGTATTTTCTTTACGATATAAGCTCCCAGATAAATCCCCCAAGAATTCTTATCCATATTCCAGCCGCTATCACTGCCATGTTACCCAGAAGCATTTGTAGACTCCATCGTAAATCGTCGTAACCGAACCATCCTGGATGTTTAACACCCGATAATAAATGTGATCATCATCCGTCGAGGCGCCGTTGCTTATGGAGACTGCCTCTGCATACAAGACATAATTGCCATCCGGTGAAACCGTACAACAGGTAATCCGAGCATGTTCTCCCGCTTTTCGCTTTACCAGCTCATAGGCACTACTCAATCGATCGATTTCGTGCTTATCCAGCGATACCCCTGGATAAGCAATTTCCTTCAGGCCCCAAAAAGTTCGCTTATAGGCTTTATGCTTATAGGTATTGGTAAACGTGATTCCCTCATAATTGTTTATGTTCCGATAAGACTGCGAAAAATCAGCATTTCCCAGGACAAACAACAAAAAATACATAATCGATACGACCAGGATAAGCCCCGCAGTCCCACCGACCAACAGTAATAAACGCTGTAACCATTTCATCGCTAATTTCAGACTCCTCATCTATCCATCAACCTGTAACACAGACTATGATAAATGGTATTCCTTATAATTCGATAAAATCCAGCTGCCATATCGCTATTCTCATATAGTTTTTATTTCACCATAAGACAATAGCAATCCTGTACCCCGATAAATTGAACAAAATGCAATATCCATGCTACAATTTAGACAGTAACGATGTATGATTCAGAAAGGCGCCGATACATATGCATAAAAAAATTCTCATTTCTCTACTTTGTTTTCTCTTTCTTTTATTGCCTTTTTCTGTACAAACTGCAGCCTGCGAAACCTATCCGCTGAAACAAGTGCTGATTCTCAGCCGCCACAACATCCGCGCTCCACTTGCCGGACGCGATTCAACCCTTGCCAAACTCACGCCGCACAACTGGTTTGCCTGGCAATGTGCCCCTGGCGAACTATCCCCCCGCGGCGGCGAGCTCGAGGTGCTGATGGGACAGTATTTCCGGCAATGGCTGGAGCACGAGCAGCTGCTTTTCCCCCATACCCAGCCACAGCCTCAGGAAGTTCGCTTCTATGCCAACTCCTTCCAACGGACCATTGCCACTGCTCATTATTTTTCTACGGGCCTGCTGCCCGTGGGGAACCCAACGATTGAATACCATCAGGAATTAAACGAGGCCGACCCGGTATTTTGGCCAGACCTTCCCCATAACGAGGCATTGTATCAGCAAGTACGGCAAGAATTTCATGAAGCCGGACTCGAAAAAAAATTACAGGAGCGCGGTCTGCGTTCCTGCCAAGTGCTGGCAAAAATATTGGATTACAACCGATCCGCTTACGCCGCCAAACATGGGCCTATCCCCCGCACGGGTGCGATTGCACCACTAAAAGACGGTGGCATCGGCCTTACCACGCCATGGAATGCATGGATACCAGCCAGCGATGCCCTGACCTTGCAATACTATGAAGAAGCGGATGATTTACGCGCAGGATTTGGCCATAAACTGACCGAAACCGATTGGAAGGATGCCGCTGCCTTAAAAGAACTTGGCATCAATTCGCTGTTTCAGACGCCAACGGCAGCCAAGGCACTGGCCGCCCCCCTGCTTACGGTCATGGAACAGGAACTTACCAACAGCCAACGTAAAATCACTTTTCTCGGCGGTCATGACGTCAACTTAGCCGAAGTTCTGCCCGCCCTGGAAGTCATGGACTATAAACTCCCCAACAGCATTGAAGAAAAAACGCCCATCGGCGCAAAACTCGTCATCGAAAAAAGGCAGGGCCAAGATGGCGAAGAATACGCCGCGCTGTCCCTCGTCTATGCCAATGCCAACCAACTTCGTCAGCGCACCCCTCTTAGCCTTAACCATCCGCCGGAACGCGTCCGCCTGCATCTCAAAGGCTTAACGACCAATGCCGCCGGTTTGTACCGCTTCTGCGATCTGCAGCAACGCATCCAAAGCGCAATACAAGAAGGCCAACGCTGGCAAAAGGAATCCTAAGTCTCTCCTCATCATGATCTGCATAGAAAAAAGCTGCCGAATGGTTAATCCGCCCCTTATTGTAGTCCAAGCGAAACCTGAGCGTCCTCAGCTGCTTTTTGTTGCTTATTATCACACAACAGTACATTGAGCACGATGGCCATAATGCTGCCAATCGTGATACCACTATTGCCGATTAACTGTACCCATTGCGGAAAGTGGCTGTAAAAAGACGGCACCCCAATTGGAATCAGCGCTACTGCCACACTAATAGCCACGACCATGGAATTTCCCTTCTTTTGCAGATCTGCCTGCGAAAGCGCCTGTATGCCGCTGGAAGCCACCATGCCAAACATGGCCAGTCCAGCACCACCGAGTACCATTGTGGGGATGCAGGCAACAACGGCCGCCAATTTCGGAAAGAGTCCCAAAATCATCAGCAGTACACCACTCGTCGCCACGATGTAGCGGCTGCGGATTCCCGTCATGCTGATAAGACCAATGTTCTGTGCAAAAGCCGTATACGGGAACGTGTTGAACACGCCGCCGAGTGCCGTCGAAAAACCATCGGCGCGCAGCGCTTTGGTGAGCATTTTCTCCGTCATCGGCTTTTTAACAATCGAGCTCACAGCCATGACATCGCCAGTCGTCTCAGCCATCGTCACGAGCATAACGAGCGTCATGATAAGGCATGATACCGGTTCAAACACTGGCATTCCAAAGGCAAAGGGCGTCGTGATACCGAGCATAGCGGCCTCGCTAACCGCATGAAAATCCACCATGCCGAAAACTGCCGCCATGCCTGTACCAATCACCAAGCCCAACAACACCGAAATATGACCGAGGAATCCCTTGCAAGTACGGTAAATAAATAGAATAATAGCGAGCACGGCCAGCGACAACGCAATATTTGACGGACTGCAGTAATCGGCGGCCTGCGGATTCGGCCCTGTAATCCAATTGACAGCTACCGGCAGCAGCGACAGTCCGATAATCGTAATGACCGAGCCAGTGACGACCGGTGGGAAGAACCGCAGCATCTTGCTGAAATAATTGCTGATGATAAAGCAGGCAATACCGGCAAAAATAGCCGAACCATAGACAACCTGCAAGCCAGCGGCCCCACCACCATGGGTATTGGCGATGATAATCATCGGCGTGACCGCCGTGAATGTGCAGCCCTGAACGATTGGCAGTTTCGAACCGATGAAATTCTTGATGCTAAGTGCCTGCACCAGTGTTGCAATGCCGCAGGTAAATAAGTCAGCGTTGATTAGGTAAATGAGTTGTTCCGTCGAAAGTCCAATGGCACCAGCCAATACCAACGGCACTGCCACCGCACCAGCATACATAGCCAACACATGCTGCGCCGCATAGATGAGCGTGCGCCCCCATGGCAGTTTCTGATCAACAGGATGAATCGCCTTCGTCACAATAAGTCCTCCCCTCTCATTTTTCCACCAAGGTAATCTTGCCATCGTCCAGAGACGCTATACTTGCCAAAGCCTCCAGGTGATATCCTTTGTCGACAATGCGCTGATGCCCCGGCTGAAATGCCTTCTCGATTGCAATGCCGATACCTGCAACTTTTGAACCGGCTTCTTCCACAATGCGGGCCAGTCCCAATGCTGCTTCCCCATTGGCAAGAAAGTCATCGATAATGAGTACATTCTCACCAGCTGGCAAGTATTTCTGCAGCACGATGATTTCGGAAGTTTCCTTTTTGGTGAAGGAGAATACCTCATGCGAATAAACCGGCTCATTGATGAGTACCGATTTCTTCTTGCGCGCAAAGACGAGTGGCACCCCGAGCTCCAGCGCCGCCATTACGCCAATCGCAATGCCCGATGCCTCCACCGTCAACACGCGGTCAATCCCCGCGTCGCCGAACAGGCGCGCAAACTCCCTGCCCATCGCCTGTGACAATTCCGGATCGATTTGGTGATTCAAAAACGAATCCACCTTGAGCACGTTCCCTGGCAGGGCAATGCCTTCCTCCTGTATTTTTCTCTCCAACAACTCCAAAATAATCGCGCCTCCATCCTACAAAAAAAGACCGTCTGAGCCCATAAAAAGGTGCCCAGACGGTCGGCTTTTTCCCAAACGACACGGCCTGTGGTCAATTCCACGAATCCGTCAGCCATGCCATTCGCTTCTATCCAAATTATATATTTATTATAAGAACTTATTCCCCTATCGTCAAGATAAATGTCCCTGTTTCACGGATTTTTTCTTACACCATCCACATACAAAAAACGCGTGCGATAACCGCACGCGTCATACGTATTAACCGATTGATTATTTATTGGCTTCGAGTACATCCCAGGCCTCGTTTGCACGAGCAACATAGAGGTCACGGATGTTTTTGTTTTCGCCAATACCATGAATATAAGCGTCAACCTTGTAACCAGCTTTTTCCAGGACGGACTTATGAGAATCCTCTTCGCTACCAGCCATATCGTTGTTGGCATGATCACCAGCCACCATCATCAACGGCATCAGCGTAACATGTTTGATGCCATTTTTCTTGAGCTTCGGCATAACTGTTTCGAGAGACGGCCATCCTTCAACCGTGTAGACATAGACATTTTTGTAGCCCATCTCATCGAGTTTTGCCTGAATGACCGAATAATATGCGTTGGAGATGTTCGGCGTGCCATGTGCCATGATCAGGATTGCATCCTTTTTGCCCTGCTTCGGGAACTGCGAAGACAGTGCCTTGATGGTTTCTGCAACATCATCCGCCTGCTCTTCCTGGCCCTGCCAGTACATCAGCGGCGTAGCGAGCGTCATCTTCTTGAAATCTTTCTTGTAGTTCTGATAAACACCCATGTCGTAATTGTATTCCATCCCCGGAATAACATCGAGCGAAACCAATGCTACGCGGCTATAACCATCGGCTTTGAGCTGGTCAAGAGCCTCCTCCGGCGTCGGGAACTTGATACCCTCATTTTTCTGAACACGATTGATGATGATGTGCGACGTATAAGCCGTTACCACTTTCGTGTTCGGATGAGCCGCTTTGATTGCATCGACCGTAGCATCGATAGTCTTCGCACGCGTATCTTTGAACGTCGTACCAAACGTCATGACGACAATTGCATCTTTATCGGCAAGATTCTTGAGTTCTGGATTTTCATTCTTGAGCACACCGATTTCCGATGCAGCCTTCAGCGCCATCGTCGGTTTCTTGACCTCCGGATTCAGCTGATAGGCAGCCTCAGTCTGCGGAGCAGCCATTCCCCAAGCGGCCGTGCAAGCCAGCGATACTGCTAATGCTTTTTTCCAATTTTTCATAATGAAATCCCCCTATTGTTTGGATATAATAGAAAAGAGGTCTTTGGCACACGCCAAAAGACCTCTTTTTTCCAAAATCAGATACTCAGAAGTCTCCTCCCCATCGCTCGCAGGTAACTTGACCAGTCAAATGTCAATGTCCATTGACAAGTCAAAACGGTGACTTTCGGACAGGCAGTTCTTCTGGCTCGGTTCATCGCTCACCTGCGCCTTCCCAGATTCTCCAGTGGCATAATGCAAGTTTACTCCCCTCACAGCGGCGGGACCGCGCCGGCTTTTACCGGCTTTTCTCTTCGGCCATCGTAGACGGCACCTGTTCCCTGAATATGAAATTATTACTGTGATTTATGTCACAATTGACATTATATTACTTTGGTAAAATACTGTCAATGATATTAATCATCAAACCCAAAGAGATGCCGCAAAAAGCTTTTCTTGTTAGCCGCATAGAGCTCCCGAGAATAGTTGATATTCTGCGAACTATAGAGTGGATTGACGATATTCTTCCGCGGCAGCCATTCCTCTGAAAAAAGCGGTTTCGTAAAAACGATTTCTGCCAAAGACTGACGGATTTTGGCAATCTGTTTGGAATCAAGATCCGGAACAATGGCCTTGGTCAACAGCCGTCCCACTTCCACCATTTCCTCTTCCTTGATGCCACGGGTCGTTGGAATCAGGCTGGAAAGCCGCAGGGCAGGAATCGTCTTATCATCGTCAAAGGTCATGATGTTGTCGCATTTGACAATGAAACCGGCTTGCTTGACCTGGGCCAGGAAAGCGCCACGGTCTTTACAATGCACTTCAGGAGCTACATATTGGCTGTTGGTGCCATGATAAACGATATTAAGCCCATTTTCCTTGAGGGAATTCATCAAGGCATTGGCATTGTTGAGACACTGCTGGCAGTAATTGCCAAATTCTTTAGTCTCGGCCTCCCGGAAGGCAATGCAAAGGGCCGCCAGAATATTTTCCTGCAGATATACATGCCCGGTATTGATGGCAATTTCATTTAGCCGGTCGACATTTTCACTGTTTGTCAGGATAACCGCGCTTTGCGGCCCCCGTAGCGTGTCGTGCGTATAAAAGGTTACGACATCCGCATGGGGTACCGGCGAATGCATGAGTTTTGCCGCCACCATGCCTACCACCGCACTCATATCCACCCAGAGCACGGCCCCCACCCCATGGGCAATCTGGGCCAGCTTCCGGTAATTGACATCTTTGGGATAGTTTATGGGCGAGAAGATTATCATCTTCGGTTGGCATTCCTGCGCCAGCGCTTCGATATGGCGGTAATCCAGATGCTGAGTCTCCGGCTCGATGCTGTACTTCACGAAATTATACTTCATGTCATCCGTGTAGCAATACTCCTGCTTGCGCAGATTAAAAGACATAATGGTGTCCCCGGTATGAACAAAGCTGTGAAAGACAATCTGGGATGCTGCCACCAGGTTGCTGATACGCACGATGGCGGCCTCACTGCCAAAAAGTTTTTTGGCCCGCTCAATGGCCAGCGTCTCCAGGCGGCTGCAGGTCAATGCATCATGATAGTCCATATAGGTATTGCTTAAGAGGCTCCCCTTCAGATAAGAGCAAAAGGGCGAGGCATAATTCTCGTTGGGTAAAAGCGACAACGTATAGCGCTGGGTCTTCAATTCCATCTGTATAAAGTCAAACAGTTCGGGGTCAAAGGCTTCAATACCCCGAATGATTTTTTCGCGTTCCATAGATATTCCTCCTCGATTCAGGCTAATATTCCGCTATCCTCATCCTGGGAAGAAAGGCCAGAATATCGGAATGACCACCACGCATACCAGCAGGGCCACGATAACCATCGGAATGCCGACTTTGACATAATCGATGAACCGGAACTTACCAGGGCCAAGCACCAGCGTATTCGGCGGTGTTGCCACCGGTGTCGTAAACGCACAGGAAGCAGCAATGCCGATGGTCATGAGGATCGGATACGGCGAAGCACCAATCGACTGGGCAATCGAAATGCCAATCGGTGCCAACAGAGCGGCCGACGCTGTATTGCTCATGAACTGCGTAAGGCCGCAGGACAGGATGAACATCGCCACGACGATGACCATGGGCGAAGGTTCTGAGCCGATAAGGCCGATCACGAAATCCGCAATCATCTTGCCCGCACCACTCTTGTCCATAGCACTGGCCAGCGGCAGCATGCCGGCGAACAGAAAAATCGTAACCCAGTCAATCCCCTGATAGGCTTGCTTTTCTGTCACGCATCCCGTGAGCACGCAGACCAACGCACCGATAATTGCCGACGTCTGCATCGGCACGCCAATGTCCTTTTCCAAGACCATCGCTACGACCACACATATCAGGATAATTGCACAGATCAGCATCTTGCGCGGATTTTCCGGTTCCGCGGACTCCTGGTCGAACAAGTTGTTATCCGCATAATTATGCGGGCATAAACGCCGTCCCGCTGTCATCATGTACAAAACACCAGCAAGTGACAGCGGAATACCGATAAGGGCGAATTCAAAGAAACCAAAGGGACTGTAGCCCGAAGTCTCCAGTGTAGCACTCATAAGGATATTCGGTGGCGTACCGATAAGCGTAAGCGTACCACCGACATTTGCGGCTAATGCCATGCCCATGAGCTGCGACGATACGGGAATATGTGCGGCGATACAAATCTGTACCACCACTGGCATCAAACAAGCGACGGTCGCCGTATTCGACGAAACACCCGAGAGAACAATGGTGATGACCATCAAGGCCAGCATCAGTTTCTTCTCATCGGTACCGGCTTTCTTTACGACCGTGACGCCGATTTTCTGCGCGAGTCCTGTCTGAAACATCGCCGCACCGATGACAAACATCCCCGCAAATAAAACGACCGTTGAATTGGATAACCCAGAATAAACCTGTGCGGGGGTAAGCACACCAAACAGGCCCAGCAGGATAGCCGATCCCATGGCCGTAACAGCCAAAGGAATAAGTTCCGTAGCAAAGAAGAACCCCGCTACGCAAAGCACACATAAGGTAATCACCGCAGAATCCATACATTTCACTCCTCACTTATTCAATTGTCACTATGTCGTCTGGGAGTCAGTACTCATAGCATTTTTATATTATCTTTTCCATTCTATACCAAAACTTATCATTCCTCTTATTTTTTAGTTATCGAAAAGGCCTGTTTGTAGAATCGATTTTCGGACACCAAAAAAGCAATCTTCCTTGCCAAAACCGCATCAACCTTCTTTTATTCTCATGAATCCGTATAAAACGCCCTCACCTCGTCACGTTTTACGCAATAAATCTGTTATCTTTACCGCCTTATGCCGGTATCGTTTGCGTCCCTTGGTAATCTCGCCATAATCTATCGCCTTGACCGGGCAGATATGCAAACACCCCAGACATTCCACACAATGATGCTGCCAAACCGGCTGCCCCTCCGGACGCTTAATATTTTCTCGAGGACAAATCCGCTCACACAAACCACAAGCGGTGCACTTTTCCTTGTCGCACAAAAATTTTGTATCGATTTCGTGCTGCCCTGCCAACCATTTGGCATGAAAATTTCCGCAAAATTTTTTCAGCAGCTGCCAGGTAGTATGCGCTTTCCGTTCCTTGATGGCTGCTATAATATTCTTCAGCTTTCTTTCGGCCAGCCAGGCACGGATCCTTATCCGCCAATCCGCAGCAATATCCCGGTAAGGAATATAATTCGAGACCAGCCGCACATACCACGCGGCATGCAAGCGGCAATTTTTCTCTTTGAGTATCTTTTCTGCATCCATAAAGGGCCTGCCCCAATAAGGAACGCCACAAGTGACTATCGCAAAAGTATACGGAGATTCCAAAAACGTAAGCTTCTGCAAAAACTCCTCCACTTGCATCGGCAAACCAAAATAATGCATGGGAAATACCAATCCCACACATTCAGCTTTCACCATCAGTTGATCCTCCTGAAGGGCCTCTGGAATGGATTGAAGTTCCGCCTCGGGCATAGCCTTTTGCAATTCTCTTGCCACAAATAAGGAGTTTCCTGTTGTCGAATAATAGTAAATTACCGTACTAATTGTTGCCACCTCCTAATATTCTAACGACCTCAGTCTGCTTTCAACAATCGTCATCACCGACAATAGCTGTCAGCCGTAAAGACTCTTAACTATTATTTTACCAGAAAAATTTCCCATTCGATTTACGAAATAAAAAAATAGAGCTATGGTCTAAGTGTTAAAACACTCAGGCCATAGCCCCTATATTGTCTCATTAGCGTCTATACGCTTGATAGTCATTGGTTCGCAAAATTTCTTCGGCTCTGGCTACATCTTCTTTCGTCGGTTCCGGCACATCCGCAAACGGATAGTCTAGTCCGAGCTCCTCATATTTATGGATAGCCAGCCGATGATACGGCAGCACCTCGAAGCGCTGGACATTGCCGAGCCCGGCCACGAAGTCCGCCAATTTTTCCAGGCTTTCTCTATCATCTGTCCAGCCTGGCACCAGCACATGACGAATCCAGACCGGTTTCCCGATTTCGGCCAGATATTGGGCAAAATCAAGGATCTGCGCATTGCCTTGACCGGTCAACTCCCGATGTTTTGACAGGTCAATATGCTTGATGTCCAAAAGCACCGTATCCGTTACGGCCAGCAGCGCTGAAAGCCTGGAAAAGACCGGCTCCTCACGCGAAAAGACCGCCCCCGAAGTATCGATGCAGGTAGAAATCCCCTGCTCCTTCGCCAAGGCAAACAACGCCGCGACAAACTCTGCCTGTGCGAGCGGCTCGCCGCCCGACACCGTGATGCCACCGCCATTTTTCCAATAGGACTTATAGCGAAGCGCCTGCTGCAGGGCAGCCTCAGCCGTCATTTCCTTTTTCGCCGGCCCCTGCCAAGTCTCAGGATTATGACAGTACTTGCAGCGCAGCGGACAGCCCTGCAGGAAGAAAATATAGCGAAGCCCCGGCCCGTCGACCGAGCCGAAACTTTCTACCGAATTGATATAACCCTTACATGTGCGCATGGAAAGTTCTCGCGATAACGTCAAGCTGCTGCTCGCGCGTCAGATTGATGAACTTGACCGCATAGCCCGAGACGCGAATCGTGAAATTTGCGTACTCTTCTTTCTCCGGATGTTCCATGGCATCGAGAAGTTTCTCGCGGCCAAAGACGTTGACATTCAAATGATGTGCACCCTGGTCGAAATAACCATCGAGCACATTGACGAGCTGCGAGGAACGCTCTTCATCGTTATGCCCAAGAGCCTCCGGCGTCATGCTCTGCGTGTTGGAGATACCATCCAATGCCCACTCATACGGGAGTTTTGCCACCGAGTTCAGCGATGCCAGCAGGCCATTCTGCTCCGCACCATAGCTCGGGTTAGCGCCCGGCGAAAGCGGTACCCCAGCCTTACGGCCATCCGGCATTGCGCCCGTGTACTTGCCATAGACGACATTCGACGTAATCGTAAGGATGGACGTCGTCGGCTCCGAATCGCGATACGTGTGGCGGGACTTGATCTTGTCGAGGAACGACTTCAAGAGCCACTTGGCAATCGCATCCGCGCGCTCATCATCGTTGCCATAACGCGGGAAATCGCCCGTCGTCTCATAATCCACCACGATGCCAGCATCGTTGCGGATAGCCTTGACCTTCGCGTATTTGATGGCCGACAGCGAATCGACGACATGGGAGAAGCCCGCAATGCCCGTCGCAAACGTGCGACGCACGTCCGTGTCGATAAGCGCCATCTCTGCGGCCTCATAGTAATACTTATCGTGCATATACTGGATGAGGTTCAGCGTATTGACGTAGAGACCCGCGAGCCAATCCATCATGCGATCAAACTTCTGGCAAACATCGTCATAGTCGAGGATATCGCCCGTTACGCCGCGGTACTCCGGCCCAATCTGCTCACCGGATTTTTCATCCACACCGCCGTTGATGGCATAGAGCAGGCACTTAGCCAGGTTCGCACGCGCGCCGAAGAACTGCATCTCTTTGCCCGTCTGGGTTGCCGATACGCAGCAGCAAATCGAATAATCATCGCCCCACTCGACCTTCATGGCATCGTCGTTCTCATACTGGATCGAGCTCGTCGTCACCGAAATCTTAGCCGCATAGCGCTTGAAGTTTTCCGGCAGGGCCGACGAATAGAGCACTGTGAGATTCGGCTCCGGTGCCGGACCCATGTTCTCCAGCGTATGCAGGAAGCGGTAATCGTTCTTCGTGACGAGCGGACGACCGTCCATGCCGATGCCAGCCACCTCCAGCGTCGCCCAGACCGGGTCGCCCGAGAACAACTCATTGTAGGACGTGATGCGCGCAAATTTTACCATGCGGAACTTCATGACAAGATGGTCGATAAGCTCCTGGGCTTCCGCTTCCGTCAATTTGCCCGCTTTGATATCGCGCTCGATGTAGATATCGAGGAACGTCGAGATGCGGCCGACGCTCATAGCGGCGCCATTCTGCGTCTTGATGGCAGCCAGATAGCCGAAATAGAGCCACTGCACGGCCTCACGCGCATCTTTGGCCGGCTGGGAAATATCAAAGCCATAGACAGCAGCCATTTCCTTCATGCCCTGCAGCGCACGAATCTGTTCCGTAAGCTCCTCGCGCTGACGGATAACCTCGTCAGTCATGACGCCATCAATGCCGGTATTGGCCTTATCGGCTTCCTTGAACGCAATCAGCTGATCGATACCGTAAAGTGCCACGCGGCGATAGTCGCCCACGATGCGGCCACGACCATACGTATCCGGCAAACCCGTGATGATATGACTGTGACGCGCGCGGCGCATCTCCGGCGTATAGGCATCAAACACGGCCTGATTGTGCGTCTTGTGGTATTTCGTAAAAATCTCATGGAGCTTGGCGCTCGGCTCATAGCCGTAGTTCTGGCAAGCCTGCTCGGCCATCTTGATGCCGCCATACGGCATGAAGGCACGCTTGAGCGGTTTATCCGTCTGCAAGCCCACAACCGTTTCCAAATCCTTCATGGATTCATCGATATAGCCTGCCCCAT
>Ga0256405_10006278_pt1 | contig 19239 bp, 17 predicted proteins | sample RumenRJG_02DNA_FD_189096 | JGI IMG/M metagenome (GOLD analysis project Ga0256405, IMG submission 189096) | Bovine rumen microbial communities from Lethbridge, Alberta, Canada - RJG_02 | ecosystem: Host-associated > Mammals > Digestive system > Stomach > Rumen | place: Canada: Alberta... | reverse complement strand
TGCGGGTTCTGATTGTAGGCGCCGGGGACGCGGGCAATATCATCCTGCGGGATATCCGCCAGCGGGACCACCGCAAGGTGGTAGGCTTTGTGGACGATGACGATACCAAATGGGGCCAGATTATGAATGGCGTCAAGGTATACGGAGGCCGACAGGATATCCGTTCCCTGGTAAAAAGCTTGCGGGTGGACGAAATCATCATCGCCATTCCATCTCTGGAAGCCGTAGCCATGTCCGATTTGGCGGAAATCTGTGCTTCCAGCGGGGTGCCCGTACAGGTTTTGCCGGAGTTTTTCACCAGCCTGGATGCCAAGGATATCAAGGTAAAGGACTTGCGCCCGCTGTCCATTGAAGATCTGCTGAACCGGGATCCGGTGCGGATGAACCTGAAGGAAATCGGCAGCTATATTGCGGGGAAAACGGTGCTGGTAACCGGAGCGGGAGGAAGCATTGGCAGCGAACTCTGTCGGCAGGTGTTGCGGCTGAATCCGACCAAACTGATCCTGCTGGGCCGGGGAGAAAACAGTATTTACGAAATCCACCGGGAACTATTGGAAAAGGCGCCGAAAGGCGTACTGGTTCCCTATATCATGAATATTACCAACCGGGAAGGCATGGAGCAGGTGTACCGGCAATACCATCCCCAGGTGGTGTTTCATGCGGCCGCCCACAAGCACGTACCCTTAATGGAAGCGGAACCGGAAGAAGCGGTATTTAACAATGTGACAGGTACCCTGAACACGGCGGAACTGGCGGGCCAGTACGGGGTGGAACGGTTTGTACTGATCAGTACGGATAAGGCGGTAAACCCCACCAGCGTGATGGGGGCCACCAAACGGGTGACGGAAAAAATCGGGCAGGCCCTGAACAAACGCTATCCCAACACCAAATACATGGCGGTACGGTTCGGTAACGTGCTAGGCAGCCGGGGCAGCGTGGTGCCCCTGTTTAAAAAGCAACTGGCCAGGGGCGGACCTTTAACCGTAACCCACGAAGATATGAAACGGTACTTTATGACCATTCCGGAAGCCAGCCAACTGGTGATGGAAGCGGGGGGGTTGGGTTCCGGCGGCGAAGTCTTTGTGCTGGACATGGGCGAGCCGGTAAAGATTATGGACCTGGCCAAGAAGATGATCAGCCTCTCCGGTTTGGTGCTGGGGCAGGATATTGAAATCAAGGTGACCGGCCTGCGGCCCGGGGAAAAGCTGTTTGAAGAACTGATGACGGCAGAAGAAGGGACGGAAAAAACCTCCCATAAAAAAATATCCAAAGCGATTTTGCAGGAGGAAGACCCGGATACCCTGTACCGGCAAATTGAAACCCTGCGGTCCCTGAAAGAGGAAAACGCCATTATCGGGCAGTTAAAAACCATGATTCCCACCTATACGCCGAATCATTTTAAGGCGGAGTAATTGAGGAAATTAAACCAAGTAAAGTGCAAAGCGGAGAAGCTATGAAACGTCTGTTAATTATCGGTGCTGGCGGTCACGGACAGGTTGTTAAAGAAATTGCGGAAGCCTGTGGATATGAAACTATAGATTTTCTGGATGATAACTCACCTAACGCAGTTGGAAAAATTGATGAAATGCCTTATAAGGCGCCTAATTATGATGGCGTGATTGTTGGCATTGGCAATAATGCTATACGTTGCAGAATTACTGAGCAATTGGATAAAGTTGAAGGAGTAAACAACGTTACATTGATTCATCCTACCGCTTTCGTCTCCAGTTCTGCAATTATTGGAAAAGGAACTGTAGTTGAACCCCATGCAATTATCAACGCAAACAGTAAAATTGGGGAAGGATGTATAATTTCAGTGGGTTCTATTGTGGACCATGACAGCAGTATTGGCTATTTCTCGCATATAAATGCCGGTGCTATCTGTATGGCTGGCAGTAACGTGAAAGCACTTACTAAAGTAAATGACGGAGAAATTATAAAAGGTTTCTAAAATAAGGAAATATATTAGGTGATTTGCATGTACGAGAAATTTTTCAAGCGAGTCATTGACATCGTATTAAGTGCAATTGGATTAGTTGTTCTGTCATGGCTGTATTTTATTTTAGCTATTGCCGTGGTAATAGATGACCCTGGACCAGTTTTCTTCAAACAAAAACGGGTAGGTAAAGGTAAAACGTTCTTTCCACTTCACAAATTTCGTTCTATGAAAATGTCTACCCCGCACGATATGCCAACCCATATGCTAAAAAACCCCGAACAGTATATTACACGGGTTGGTAAATTTTTACGCAAGTCCAGTTTAGACGAACTTCCGCAAATTTGGGATATTTTTGTAGGAAGCATGAGCATTATCGGACCACGGCCTGCGCTTTGGAATCAGGATGATTTGATTGCGGAACGTGATAAATATGGAGCTAACGATATTATGCCCGGCTTAACAGGTTGGGCGCAAATCAATGGCCGGGATGAACTGGAAATACCTGTGAAAGCCAAATTTGATGGAGACTATACAAAGATTTTGCATGAAGGCGGAATAAAAGCCTTTTTATTTGATGCTCGGTGTTTTTTAGGCACGATTTTCTCTGTTGCCAGGGGAGATGGAGTAGTAGAAGGCGGAACGGGTAAGTTGCACAATAAATAACAAAAGTGGATATTTTGGAGATACTTGAATACTTTAGGTAATGCCGAAAAATACGAAAAGTGAAGACTGAGAGATATTAATGATATGAAGAAATTATTGGTTATTACTGGTTCTACAGGGAAAAAATCGGGAGGATACTTTGCGCAGATTCTTGGACTTAATTACGGTAAAGTTCAAAGTATGTTTTCTGACGGCATCAGGGCTGTTGTTCGAAAGACGTCAAATACGAAAGAATTGGATCAATACATTCCAAGTATTAAGAAGTTTTATGGTGATTTAACGGATAAAGATATTCTTAAAGAAGCGTTTACAGATGCTGATACTATTGTGCATATAGCTGGCATTCACTGGTCACGAGAAGTGGTTGAAGTCGCTGCTAATTGTCATGTGCGCCGTTTAATTTTAGTTCATACAACAGGAATCTATTCGAAGTATAAAGAGGCTGGAGAAGAATATAGACAAATTGATGAGTTTGTCTATGAAACTTGCAAAAAAAATCACATCATTTTAACCATCCTTCGGCCAACGATGATTTATGGAAATGTATATGATAATAATGTCATTGTTTTTATTAAAATGGTAGATAAACTACCGATTATGCTGGTTGTAGATGGGGCCAGATATGAATTGCAGCCTGTTCATTATAAAGATTTAGGCGAAGCGTATTACCAAGTATTAATGAATGAAGAAGCTACCGCAAATAAAGATTTTAATCTTTCCGGTGGTGAACCTATTTTTCTTAGGGATATGTTTATTGAAATTGGGAAGAATTTGGGTAAGAAAGTTACATTTGTTAGTTGCCCTTTTAGTATTGCATATGCAGGTGCATGGATTGTATATTTACTTACTTTAGGAAAATTTGATTTTCGGGAGAGAGTACAACGTCTTTGTGAACCGAGAGTTTTTACTCATGAACCTGCAACCTTAGCATTTGGTTATAAGCCAAGAAATTTTAAAGTTGGTATTGTTGATGAAGTGAAAGAGTATTTGCATCATAGAGGGAATTAAAGTCTATGAAGATACTTGTAATCTGTCAGTATTATTACCCGGAACCCTTTCGTATTAACACGATATGTGAAGAGTTAGTACGGCGCGGTCATGAGATATTAGTGGTAACGGGCGAACCGAATTATCCTGAAGGAAAAATTTACGAAGGGTATGAGAACCACCAGCGTACAGATGAGGTTATTAATGGTGTACGGGTGCATAGATGTCCAATTATTCCTCGAAAAAGTGGTGTTGTTTTTAGAGTATTGAATTACTATTCATATGTATTTAAAGCTAAACAGTTTGTGGTTAGTAACAAGTGTACTACAGCTAATGGGAGTAAATTTGATGTTGTTTTTGTTTATCAATTAAGCCCTGTTATGATGGCAGAGCCGGCGATTGCCTATAAACGGAAATATAATATTCCGGTTATATTGTATTGTTTAGATCTTTGGCCTGAAAGCCTGATTGCTGGTGGTATAAATAGAGATTCAATCCCATATAAATATTTTTATAGAGTATCGAAGAAAATTTACACAAAAATGGATTGTATTCTTGTAACCAGTAGGTTGTTTAAGAATTATTTAAAGAATGAATTTAATATTGATGAGAGAACAATTGATTATTTACCACAATATGCTGAGAAATTATTTGAGGAAATACCTTCGTGCAAGACTACTTCAACAACAAACTTCGTTTTTGCCGGAAATATTGGAAAAGCACAAAATATTGAAGTTATCTTGCGTGCTGCTAAGTTGATTGCAGATCAGGGAATTACTGACCAAGGCAAAACAATATATTTTCATATAGTTGGCGATGGACAAGCGCTTGATGACTTGCAAAATTCTGCACGAATAAATAACATTAATAATGTAATTTTTTATGGTAGGAAACCTCTTTCTGAGATGCCTAAGTTTTATTCTCTTGCTGATGCCATGATTGTTTCACTTTTGCCTGACCCTTTAATATCTATGACATTACCTGCTAAAATACAAAGCTATATGGCAGCAGGAAAACCTATTATCGCAAGTGCTGATGGAGAAATAGCTCGTGTCATTAACGAAAGTGGATGTGGCTTTTGTGCAAAAGCTGACGATGAAAAGGAATTAATAAGCAAAATAAAATTGTTCCTGGGCATGGCAAATAGGAATAATCTGGGCATAATAGCAAAAGAGTATTATAAAGAAAATTTCTCTGCCGATTTTTTTATGGGGAAGTTGGAGAATATTCTATACAAGAGTTTTAATTAAAAATGAAAACATCTATGGAAACATGAAAATACTATCGTAAATATGTGACGTAATACAGTTTTTAAAACAATAATGATTGTACTTTTATAAGGAGTAAATGCGAATTGGATGAATTTTTGCGGATTTTAAAAAAGAAAGGTATGCTGATAGCTTTATGCCCATTTAAACTGTTAAAAACACAGTCAAATAGAATATTGCTTGAAAATAGTTTATCTCATAAATATGCAGATAATATTAAACCAATTTCAGAATATTTATTAAAAGAGTATCCTGGGAAGTTTGAGATATTTGTTTCGGTTTTAGATGAGGAACAACATAAGCATCTTCTTACTAAGGGATTAAAACTTGTTAAGTTTCGCTCTTTTGAATATTATAAAGTGGCAATGACATCGGCTTTTTTTATTACCAATAGCGGTGGATATTCTTATTTACCACTAAAAAAAGACCAAATTGTTATCAATACTTGGCATGGTGGTGGAGCCTATAAAAAGATTGGTATTGATGCTTATAAAATATCCAATCTTCACAGTTATGAATTAAAAATGGCAGCGCAGAAAACCACTGTTTTTTGTGCTACGTGTACCAGATTTGCTGATGTCATTTCAAAAGCTTTAATGATGCCAAGAGATATCTTTTTGGAAATTGGTATGCCGAGAAATGATTTGTTGATAAACGGGGATTTTAAATTATGTAATAATATTAGGGAAAAGATTGGTTTGAAAAAGGGTGAAAAGTTGGTTTTATTTGCACCGACATACAGGAAAGTCAACCATAATTCTTTGGGACAATCAATGGCTATTGATTATGGAATTGATGCAGAACGGGTATGTGAAGCATTAAAAAAGCGGTTTGGAGGAGTTTGGCGTTTTGCAATAAGATTGCACCCGCAAATAAAAAATCGAACTGAGTTTCTTAGCAACAATATTATAGATTTGACCGAATATAATGATATGCAAGAATTGCTGTTGGCTGCAGATGTTATGATAAATGATTTCTCATCATCCATGTGGGATTTCATGCTTACTGGAAAGCCTTGTTTTATTTTTGCCAAAGATTTACAGGATTATATTAATACGACGGCTGTATATACACCGGTTGAAGAATGGCCGTTTCCAAAAGCTACGACAAATGAATATTTGGAACAAGCTATATTATACTTTGACGAGGTACAATATAAGATAGATTGCGAACGGCATTATAAGCAACTAGGTGGTTGTGAATCTGGCAATGCAACAAAAATGGTATGTGGTTTAATAAATAAAAAATGTTATGGTGATACAAAGTGAAATAACTCTAACGCTATCATTTCACGAATATGTGGAAGGAATTAGTCAATGATAATGTATAGTGACACTTGCACTCAAAAAGAATGGATAATTACAAGACATTTAACATTAATTGTAATGATATCTGTCTTTTTATTTAATATAGTTGGTTCTAAATGGACGGTGTTGGCGTTCAATTTTCCAATTACATATAGCAGATTTTTTACTGCAACTCTCTATTTGTTGTTGTCATTGTTTATGGTGGCTAAATTTGTAAGAGATATTTCCCGTAAAAGATTTTCTAAGTTTTCTCTGGTTTTCTATGGTTTTATTTTCTATTGTATTTGCGTTGTGATGATTAGGTTGATGTGTGGAGAGGAAGCCAAGTACACAGTTTACTGGACAATAATAATGGGTGGCTCTATAAGTATTGCAAGTTTGATATTTAGTTGTTCTCGAAAGAATAAAATTAGTCTTGAAACAACAATTAATGACTTTGTCAATTTTGGGATAATTGTTGCAGCATTTAAAGCATTATATGTTTTTTACCTTTATAAAACTATTTCTTATGATCCTATTAATATTAATAAAGAATGCTGTATAATGCTTGTATTGATTCCATGTGCTATGATGGGGCATATGATATATGGAAGGAAAAAAAATGTAATTGCAACACTGCTTTTTTCTATTATTGTTGTTTTTAGTGGTTCCAGAGGAGCGTTATTCTTTTATGTATTTGAAGTCGCGTTAATGTGTCTTTTATTAATCAAACATGGTTACAAAACTCATAAAATTTTGTTGGCGTTTGTATTGTCAGTGATAGTATTGGGAGGACTTATAGTATTCAACGTTGGTAACATTCAGCGTTTTTTACTACGAGCATTAATGTTATATGATTCCTCGTCAACGAGCGCCAATATCATTGATCAAGTGTCTAAGAGCGATGCTGGAAGGATTGAGTTATACGAGTTGGGGTACAATGAATTCTTAAAATCACCATTAATAGGAACAGGAACAGTTTACTTTAATCAGGTGATAGAAGGATTGGGCGAGTTTAATCAGTCTTGCCACAATTTTATTTTAGAGACTTTAGATTGCTTCGGTCTTTTAGGATTAGGACTATTATCGTTGCTTTTTGCTGCAACTTTCAAAATGTTACCCAAACACAATAGTTGTACAACCTATTTAATAATTATATCGGTAGCTTTTTTTGGATATGCGTTGGTTCAACCGCTTTTATATGATCCGCTTGCTTTTCTTACGTACTGCATAGCTGCAATGATATGTGTAATAGCAGGCAATTGTACAAACACGAGAAAGATGTGTTTTCTGAAGAATAATGGTGAAAACAAATAAATAAGTTTCCTGTGTAACCTGTATAATTAAAAATATAAACGTCAGTTAGGTCAGACTAACCAAAAGAAAAGAGTTACTTCAGTTAACCTGTCGTTACTGTCCCAAAAAGTTAGTAATAAGCAGAAAACAGCTGTTGGGACAAAATTGAAGCTAACACAAAACAAGAAGATTGAGCAAATCAAGGGAGCAATAATGTTTGCTGGCATCGATATCGGCAGCGAAAAACGCTATTTCAGTTTTTTAAATGGGATACTATGCCAACATGGTGAAGGCGTGTGATACTGAATTGCTCTTCTTAGATTATCGTTTCACGGTTCTTAGTTTCCTAAAGGTGATGTATATGAATATAGCATATTGTAGTTTGCTTTTACCGGAAGAAAAGCGATTATCTGAAAGAACGAAGGAAAGATTACCTGGTATCTCCGGTCATAAAGTAACAAAAGCGGAAATATATGGCATAGATAGTAACCTGGATTCCCCAGTTGATATTTTTAATATAATTAATACGGTGAATTATCCGAAATATCCACAATTAGTTTTTCCAGATGAAGAGTGGAATCATACGGACATATCTAAACATGTAGATTACCATCTGGGATATATCAACCTGTTTGGAATTAAATATATTACACAATATCTATCTATGAAGAGGGCTTTGAATAAGTGGGTAAAGGGGCAAAATGGCACATGTATGATATGTGTGCATAATATCTTTTTGCCTGCGATGCTAGCGGCTGTTCATGTTGCAAGGAAAAACAAGGAGAAAGTGAAGCTTTGTCTTAATACTGGGGATGTTCCTGGTAAATATGGACTGCAATCTCAATTTAAGAAAAACGTTAAGCAAGTTCTTATTGAAGAACTAGTAAATAAGAATGTTTTAAAACTTGCAAAACAGTTTGATTGTTTCGTGTTTGTAACTAAAGATATGGCGATGGCATTTGAAGTGGAAGACAAGCCTTATACGGTAGTGGAATGCACGTATATTGAACCTGAATACGCAAAAGGAAAAAGCATTTTAGAATCAGAAAAGAAAACTATTTTCTATGCAGGATCAATAAGGGAGGAATATGGAATAGGACATTTACTACGCTCATTCAGTTTGATAGATAGCAAGGAATACGAGCTGATTATTGCTGGGGGTGGAGCAGGTGAAGAACTTGTAAAAGAATATGCTGATAGGGATTCCAGAATTAAATTCATTGGTTTTATTACACCACAGGAAGTATTACAGTATCAGCTAACTTCACATGTTCTTGTCAGTCCTAGACAATCTGATAGGGAATATGTGAAATATAGCTTCCCCAGTAAGTCTGTGGATTCACTAGCGACCGGGGTTCCTTATGTTGCACATAAACTTCCATGCGACCCCCCAGAGTATGCTGGCTATATAAATTATCCGGTTGGAGAAAGTGATGAAGATTTAAGGAACAAATTGGTTGAAATATGTGAAATGCCAGTAGAAAGCAGGCGCTTAATAGGAGATCGCGGAAAGCAGTTTATTCTTAGAGAGAAAAATCCAACGGTGATGACAAAAAGAATTGTTGACATGTGGGACAAGGTATTAAAAAACAGAATATGAGAACAACTACGAGTACTTTCGGAAAGGAACGAACAAAATATAGTTTTTACAATGCCCTGTCTGCCTTATGCTTAATGTTAGTAAATGGTCTGTTAACCATTGTAGTGACAAAATTAGTAATAGCAAAATTTGGGTCAGATTTTAATGGTTTGAATTCAACCGCGAATCAGATTATTAATGTTCTTTTAGTGATGGAGGGAGGCTTTACGTTAGCTTCCAATGTTGCGTTATTTTCTCCCATAAGTCATGGTGACTATGTGGTTGCAAATTCTGTCATTAGCGCTACAAAAAATAAATTCAAAAAAATTGGCGTGTGGTTTTTGTTAATAGGCATTGTTGTGTCTTTTGTTTATAGCTATTTAGTAAATAGTTCTTTGTCAAAAGAACTTGCTTTTTTTGTTATTTTGATGGCCGTTTTCCCACAAGCAGTTAATTTGTTATACACATCAACGTATCGTGTAATATTACAAACACAGCAAAAAGAATATATTATTAATTGTTTTACTGCCCTTACGATAGGGTTAGGGCATCTCACTAATATTATAGTAATCCTTTGTAATGGTCAGATGTGGATGATTCGTTTTGTAACCATGGTTTATGCTTTACTGAATTGTTTTATAATATCTTATTATGTGAAGAAAAAGAATAAGTTTATTAATTTTACAATTTCTCCAAGACCGGAACTAATTAAAGGAACAACTGATGTTATGGTACAGAAAGTGACCGGAGTTATATATAATTCGTGGCCGATAGTCTTTTTGTCTGTTTTATCAAATGGAGGAACACTGGCGGCAAGTGTATATTCTGTATATAATGGGATCTTTATATTGGCTAAAGGCTTATTAAGAAGTGTTATTGACGCGCCAAGGTTTGGCTTTGGTCAGATGTTAACTGAAATGAATCATGAAGATATATGGCGTATTTTTAAACGTTATGAGTTTATAGTAGTTGCTTTTATTTTTGTTTCAATCACAACAGTATACAGTTTAATTTTGCCATTTGTTACTATATATACGAAAGATATAATTGACATTAATTATAAAGATTTGAAAATAGCATTATTAATGTCAATTATTGGGACTATTGAATTGTTGCATATTCCAAGTGGGCACATAATTAATATGTCTGGCAATTTTAAAACCAGTAAGAACATTCAAGTGGTAGGGTGCATTTCCTTAATGGTTTCAATGGCAATATTAGGATCACTGCAGGGTCTTTATGGTATGTTGTACTCTCTGCTAATAGTTTCATTACTACTAGCAGTTTTGGAAATAGGTTTTGTACATAAGTATTTTTTTAAAAATCACATTATAGACTTTATAAAACTATTCCTTCCGTTTTTATTAAGTGGAATTGTCGTTTCTTATTTTGAAATGAGGTTTATTGTTGCTGAAACTTACACGGAATTAATTTGGAAAGGTTTTTTATTGTGGGGAATTAATATTCTAATTGCTTTAGTTATAGCGTTTTTATCTAATAAAAAAGAGTTTCAAGATATGAGGGAATATAGCTTTTTGTTAATGAAAAAGAGAGGGCTGTAACGTAATGACTAAAACACCTGGCTCTTCATGTTCTGAAAAAGCTGATGCCATTGATTGCCTCAATTTAATACGTATTATTGCAGCTGTTCAGGTTATGTTTGGGCATACAGTAGAACATTTAAAACTGCCCATTGATCCTACAATATTTTATGCAACTTATTTTCTGAGAGGAGTACCAATTTTTTTCGCATTAAGTGGATATTTGATGTGGTTTTCTATTGGAAGACAAAAATCGTACAAGCAATATTTGGAAAAACGTTTTTGGAGAATTTATCCTGAATTATGGGACGCAGTTGCCATTGAAATTTTAGTAATGGTATTATTATATCGGGATTGGGACTGGTTTAGTTTGATTCTGTTTACGTTTGGTCAGTCTACATTATTTCAGTTTTGGACGCCCTCTTGCTTGCGTGGTTATGGTGTTGGCGTGCCAAACGGTGCATTGTGGACGATTGGAGTTATAATTCAGTACTACATCGTAGCTTGGTTTTTTTATAAGGTGATGTCTGCCCGACGCGATTGGAAAAAGTGGGTCATAGGGTTCATTGTGGCTTTTTTGGTTAGCTTTGGTTTGGATTATATAATTCATTTATTGACCAAGAATGTGATTATTGGCAAACTATATAGTCAAACGATTATAAAGTATTTTTGGCTGTTTTACATTGGTATGTTTATTGCTGAATTCAAAGAGAAGGTGTTGCCTTTTTTAAAGCAGTACTGGTCTGTCGGACTGTTGATAGCATTTGTGTTTTTTTGGTCGCGTGTTGATTTGTATTCCGGATATTACGTTGGATGGAGTGTTTTTCTTGTAACGGGTTTAATTGGCTTTGCGTATCGTTATCCAAAATTCAACGTAAATCCGGACATCTCATATGGCTTGTTTCTCTACCATATGATTGTTGTTAATGTATTAGTAAATTATAATATGACAGGTGAGTGGCTATATTTTCTTCTGGTATTTGGTTTCTCTTTGTTGTTGGCATATATTTCAACTGTAACGATTGGTCAGTTGTCACAAACTAAAAAGAAAATGGTTGCGGAAAGACATGCAGAAAAATAGTAGTACTTACAGTATAAAATAAAATTCTGTATTCAGCATTTTATTAATATAAAAGACGAGGAGATAAACATATGTCATCATTTAACAATGCAACACTTTTAATCACAGGTGGTACGGGAAGTTTTGGTCACACGGTGCTGAAACACTTTCTTACCACAGATATCGGGCAGATACGTATTTTTTCCCGAGATGAGAAGAAACAGGATGATATGCGGCACAATTTGCAGGCAAAGTATCCTGATTATGCGGTGAAGGTGAAGTTTCACATTGGAGATGTGCGTGATTATCGGTCCGTTGCGGATGCCATGCCCGGTGTGGATTATATTTTCCATGCAGCGGCCCTGAAGCAGGTGCCCAGCTGCGAGTTTTTTCCTATGCAGGCGGTGAAGACCAATGTAGAGGGCACGGATAATGTGCTTCACGCTGCAATCGAAGCAGGGGTAAAACGAGTTGTTTGCCTCAGTACGGATAAGGCGGCCTATCCTATTAACGCCATGGGTATTTCCAAAGCTATGATGGAACACGTGGTAACGGCTAATGCCCGGGTAGCTGCCGAGCAGGGCGGTACAGTGATTAGTTGCACTCGGTACGGTAATGTAATGTGTAGTCGTGGTTCTGTCATTCCTTTGTTTATAGATCAAATTAAGGCCGGTAATCCCATCACAATCACCAATCCAGACATGACCCGTTTCCTAATGAATTTGGATGAGGCGGTGGATTTGGTGAAATTTGCCTTTGAGCATGCTAACCCTGGGGATTTGTTTATTCAGAAGTCGGACGCTTCTACTATTGGTGTGTTGGCTAAAGCAGTGCAGCATTTATTTGGGGATACGGGAACGAGAGTCATTGGTACCCGCCATGGGGAAAAACTGTATGAAACGTTGATGACTCGTGAGGAACGTCTTCGTTCTGAAGATATGGGCAACTATTTCCGTGTGTCCGCTGACAACCGGGATTTGAATTACGATAAGTATTTTACCAAAGGCAAAGTGGAGACCCAGGCGGATGAAAGTTACACTTCCCACAATACGAAATTGCTGAGTGTTGAGGAAACTGTACAGAAGATATTGACGACGGATTATGTGAAAGAGGAATTGCAGGGTATAAGGCATAATTGACCACAGCGTAGGAAGAGGGTTTCTCTATGAATATTTTGGTAACCGGTTCTGCCGGTTTTGTAGGCAGAAATTTAGTTGAAAATTTAAAGAATATTCGGGATGGGAAAAATCGTACCCGACCTAATATCTACATTGAAAAGATTTATGAATATGATCGCAATAATACACTGGAAGAACTGGATACTTTCTGTGCTGATTGTGATTTTGTGTTCAATCTGGCCGGGGTAAACCGCCCAAAAGACCCGAAAGAGTTTAAGGAAGGTAATTTTGGCTTTGCTTCTGTATTGCTGAATACACTGAAAAAGCATAAGAACACTTGTCCGGTGATGTTGTCCAGTTCGTTGCAGGCCACGTTGGCCGGGCGTTTTGGCACGTCGGAATATGGCTTGAGCAAGAAGGCTGGCGAGGAACTGTTCTTTGATTATGCTAAAGAGACAGGCGCTAGGGTATATGTGTACCGTTTCCCTAACCTGGTGGGTAAATGGGTGCGTCCCAATTATAATTCTGCAGTTGGTACCTTCTGTAACAATATTGCCAATGATTTGCCGATTACCGTGAACGATCCTGCGGTGGAACTGGAGATGCTGTTCATAGATGACCTGCTGGAAGAGATGTACGACGCACTGGAAGGGAAGCCGCATCGGTGTGACTATCCGAAATCAGGGGACGCTGTATTATGCGCTGCCCGGGACGGTCTGTATTATGATAGTAAGTTTGTTGGAGCACAAAATGAAGATATCACCTTGTCGGAGCAGGGATTTGCCATAAAAATGGTTGATTTTGACGGACTTACTCCTTTGTGGTGTGAAGAAGGACGGTACTGTGGTGCGCCCGTGACCCATAAGGCAACTCTGGGGCGCATTGTGGAACTACTGCATATATTTCACAATCAGCCTAAGGATTTGGTTATGCCCGCTATTCCTGAAGGTAGCTTTGAAAAGAAACTGTACAGCATGTACCTTTCTTATCTGCCGAAGGAAAAGGTGGCCTTTGATTTAAAGATGAACGTGGACGCCCGGGGTAGTTTTACAGAGTTGCTGAAGACTGTTGATCACGGCCAGTTCAGTGTCAATATTTCCAAACCCGGTATCACCAAAGGACAACACTGGCACAACAGCAAGTGGGAGTTTTTCATTGTGGTCAGCGGCCACGGATTGATTCAGGAACGAAAAATTGGTACTGACGAGGTTATTGAATTTGAAGTAAGCGGAGAGAAAATTCAGGCGGTTCATATGTTGCCGGGTTATACGCATAATATTATTAATTTGTCTGAAACGGAGAATCTGGTGACGGTAATGTGGGCTAATGAGATGTTTAATCCGAATCATCCGGATACATTTGGAGAACCGGTAGTGAAGTAAATATTGTAAAAAGTGTTTTCCGTGATTATAATTATTGTAATCACGGAAATGTTTTATAAGGGTGGAAGTAATAATTAATGAAAGAATATAATGTAGAGTTAAGAGAGCGAGGGAACAGACTATGAGTAGTGCTGCGTGGAAGGAAAACGGAAAACTGAAATTATTGATTATTGTTGGAACCCGTCCGGAGATTATTCGGTTGGCCGCTGTCATCAAAAAGTGCCGTAAATATTTTGATACCATTTTGGCCCACACCGGACAAAATTATGATTATACATTGAATGGTGTGTTCTTTCATGATTTGGAACTGGCAGATCCGGAAGTTTATATGGACGCGGTAGGTGCCGATCTGGGCGAGACCATGGGCAACATCATTGCCAAAAGCTACCAGTTGATGGTGGAACTGCAACCTGATGCAGTGCTTGTGCTGGGCGACACTAACAGTTGCCTTTCTGTTATTGGGGCAAAACGTCTTCACATTCCTATTTTCCACATGGAAGCAGGAAACCGTTGCAAGGATGAGTGCTTGCCGGAAGAGACTAACCGTCGAATCGTGGATATCATTTCCGATGTTAATTTGGCCTATTCCGAGCACGCCCGTCGTTACCTGGCCGATTGCGGCTTGCCTAAAGAGCGTACTTATGTGACCGGTTCTCCTATGGCGGAAGTGTTGCATATGAATTTGAATAAAATTGAGGCGTCCGATGTGCATGCCAAGCTTGGACTGGAGAAGGGAAAATACATTCTGCTTTCTGCCCATCGGGAAGAAAATATTGATACAGAAAAGAATTTCTTAAGCCTGTTTGCAGCGATTAATAAGATGGCGGAAAAATACGATATGCCGATTTTATACAGTTGCCATCCACGTAGTCGAAAACGATTGGAACAGATGAAAGAAGACGGAAAATTTGAATTGGACAAGCGTGTAATCCAACATGAACCTTTAGGCTTCCATGATTACAATTGTCTGCAGATGAACGCCTTCTGCGTAGTTTCTGATTCTGGTACACTGCCGGAAGAGAGCAGTTTCTTCACTTCAATCGGTCATCCCATTCCAGCAGTGTGCATTCGTACAAGTACTGAACGCCCGGAAGCACTTGATAAGGGGTGCTTTATACTGAGCGGCATTGATACCAAAGGCTTGTTGCAGGCAGTAGATACAGCGGTAGATATGGTTCGTAACGGAGATAATGGAATACCGGTACCTGACTATGTGGATGAAAATGTGAGTGATAAAGTAGTTAAGATTATTCAGAGCTATGTAGGTGTTGTGAATAAAATGGTGTGGAGAAAATCGTAACCTTGTGATAGAGGGTTGCAAACTTAAAATGCCCTCTGTTGTTGGTGAATAAATAATACTTTATGTTAATTTATGCGAGGAGATATAGCATAGTATGAATATCGCAATCATTTTTGCCGGTGGAACCGGACAGCGTATGAATGTAAAAACAAAACCCAAACAATTTTTAGAATTGCATGGAAAACCTATACTGATTTATACATTGGAATTGTTTCAACAGGCACCCTCCGTTGATGGAATTGTTTTAGTAATGCTTGATAAGTGGATTCCTTACAGCGAAGAGTTGATTGACAGATATCGGATTTCCAAGGTAAAAGCAGTGATTCCGGGTGGAAAAACCGGGCAGGAATCCATTTTTAATGGAATCCAAAAGACGTATGATCTGTTTCCTAAGAACAGTGTTGTTTTGATTCATGATGGTGTCCGTCCACTTGTGGATGTTGAAACGATTGAAAAATGCATAAAGTGTACTAAGAGGAAAGGCAATGCAATTACGGTTTCACCTGCAATTGAAACGATTGCATTGCTAAATGAAAACGGTGGTGAGATTGGAAAAATCTTGCCCCGGAGCGAATGTCAGATGGCCAAAGCACCTCAATGTTTTGTGTTAGATGATATTTATGAAGCGCACTACAAAGCTAAAAACGAAGGGCGACCGGATTTTATTGATTCTGCATCGTTAATGCAGTTTTATGGATATAAATTGTATACGGTCCAAGGGCCGGCTGAAAATATAAAGATTACTACACCGGGCGATTTTTATATTTTCCGGGCGATTGTTGACGCAAGGGAAAATTCGCAGATTTTTGGATTATAATAGTTTACAGAGGAAAATATTATGGAAAAAAAGGGAACAATTATCAGGGAAGATATTGAATCAGTAGCTGCTGTTGAGTTTATTCCTTGGGAAGAATTAAAGGATGCAACGATTCTGGTTACCGGTGCGACCGGTCTGATTGGCACTTCGTTTATTAAAGCATTGGATTATGTTAATGCTGTTAAGAAACTGAATATCAAGGTTCTTGCCTTGGTAAGAAAAGAAGCAAAGGCTACTGAACGGTTTGCCGACATCATCCCTCATGGGATGATTCGTTTTATTGTAGGAAATGTTGAGAGTTTTCCTGTCATAGAGGAGAAAGTAGATTATATTCTTCATGCTGCCAGTCAGACGGCAAGTAAAGAATTTGTGCAACATGCAGTGGAAACGATAGAGACTTCTGTATTAGGAACCTTTAATTTGCTGAAACTGGCCCAAAAAAAACAATGCAAAGGTTTCGTGTATTTGTCAAGCATGGAAGTGTACGGATATCCGGAAAAAGGGCACAAGGTTACAGAAGATGAAATAGGCGCTATGTCACCATTGGATTTACGGAACAGTTATCCTATCAGCAAGGTCATGGCTGAGGCAATGTGCTGTGCCTATGCGAAGGAATACAATGTACCTGCGATGATCTGCCGACTAACGCAAACCTTTGGACCAGGGGTCCATTATAATGACAATCGAATTTTTGCGTATTTTGGTCGTTGTGTAAAAGAAAAGAAGAATATTGTTCTTAAGACAAAAGGCGAAACGGAACGTTGTTATTTATATACAACGGATGCAGTAACGGCGATTTTAACTATTTTGTTAAAAGGTGAACCGGGGCAGGCATACAATGCGGCAGATGAAAGTACCTATTGCTCCATTGCAGAAATGGCAGAACGGGTGGCAGAAGATGGCGGGATTCAGGTTGAGTATGATATTCAGCCTGAAGCTGTAAACGGCTTCCCACAGACTCTTTATATGAACTTGGATACAACAGCGCTAAGAAAACTTGGCTGGATACCGGGGGGGGTATCCGATAGTGGAAATGTATCGAAGGATGATTGAAGGGATGGAGTATTGATTTGTTTTACTTGGTAGTCCATTGAAATGTAAATTTTGGAGGTAAGTTTTTGGATGAATAAAGTGTTCAAAGCAATAAATTCATACAAGATTATTGAGCATATGGATTTAGCATGGCTTGATATTTTAAATATTTGCTTAACGAAAGAAACGAAAGCTTATATCGAAAATAGAAATATACCTCTTCATGTTTTGGCTATTCTTATAAGAGACACAATGTTAGAGTATAAAAGTACAAGTGAAATTGACACTTTATTGTGGAGTAAACTGCATAATCGGGATTTGATTACGCGGTTAGTTGCAGATATTGTGGGTTAAAGATTATGATTTCACAAAATGATTATAGTGGTTAGTCTTTGCTATGGTAGAGTTTTTTGATTATCTTGGTTTCCATGATTGCACAGACCGGGTTGGTAAATCCCATTCTGGAAAAACGAGGTGTTGGATTTGAATAAAGAATTAGAAAACGCACGTAAAATTCAAGATAATCTGAGAAAAACTGTTGCTAAAAGTTTGGTCTCTTTTGTTCCAGGCAGTGGTTTATTTAATATGTTATACGATGAAATACAAAAACAACAATTTGTGCAACGGTATGAAGAGTGGAAACAGTTGATAGAAGAAAGGTTGACAAAACTTGAAAATAAGACGGCCCAAGAAATTATTGATAATAAACAGTTTGCTACGGCGTTATTAACAGCTACGCCAATAATGCTTAAAACGGCTGAGACTGAAAAACGAAAGTATTTGGCTAATGGTGTTATTCACGCGTTGGATAAAGACATGGATGAAACGCAGTTAATGATTTTTTTCAGTCTTTTGGATAGGTACACAATATGGCATTTTAGGGTACTCTTGTTTTTTCAAAATCCATTACGAAACAAGAATGCAAGAAGCTTTTATTGCGGATTGCATTTTGATGTCGCTACTGTTAGTCCATTGGATTTCTTTAAGCAAGCCTATTCTTTAAACGAAGATAAGAACGATATTTTACGAAAAATAATACATGATTTGGAAGCTGATGGTTTGATGGAAGAAGGTACTTGGGAAACTACTAATATTAGTATGACAAAACAAGATCTCAAAGGAAAACGGACAAATTCTTTTGGGGATAAATTTCTTGATTTTATACTGTTGGATGGCCAGGTTTAAATGTCAATTGAAAAGGTATGGTTTTAGGGGTTAAATATTCACGGAGCTAAAAGTTATCTCAACACTATCTATATTAATAATAACATGGTTTAATATTACAGCATTACATTGGGTGAGTTTTTTATGAAACCGTTGATTAGCGTGGTTGTACCAGTTTATAAGGTTGAGGCTTATCTTACACGTTGTTTGGACAGTTTGTGTAGACAGAGCTTAGTTAATATAGAAATCATTTTAATAAATGATGCGTCACCGGATCGGTGCGGTGCGATTTGTGAGGAATATGCTGCAAAAGATAAGCGGTTTAAAGTATTTTACCATGCAGAAAACATGGGGCTTTCTATAGCACGCAATACAGGAATCCAACTGGCGATAGCAGATTACCTGATGTTTGTGGATAGTGACGACTGGGTTCATGAAGATTATTGCAAAGAAGCATACGAATGTGCAGTGCATTATGGGACAGATATAGTAATTTTTAGGCATCAACGAATAAATAAGACGGAGTATTTAAAAAAAGATAATGGCAATAATGATAATTTTATCCCGAGAGGTTTAATTTCACGGGAGAAGGCAATAGAGTTATTAATTAAAGGCATTTTGGATAATGCTGCATGGAATAAGCTGTATCGAAAAGAATTATTCAATGATATATCTTATCCAAGATATTATTTGTGTGAAGATATAGGCAGTAAGCGCAAAATAAAATACCGGATTTCCTGATCGGCTGTCTTATGCCATACTTAATGGTATAAAGCAGCCGATATTGTTTTTGAACAAGATGTCGGC
>Ga0256405_10006277_pt1 | contig 19240 bp, 12 predicted proteins | sample RumenRJG_02DNA_FD_189096 | JGI IMG/M metagenome (GOLD analysis project Ga0256405, IMG submission 189096) | Bovine rumen microbial communities from Lethbridge, Alberta, Canada - RJG_02 | ecosystem: Host-associated > Mammals > Digestive system > Stomach > Rumen | place: Canada: Alberta... | reverse complement strand
GCATTCGCGTTGTCCGTGGTCTCGCTGAGAGCCAGTGCGGTCTCATATTCCACCTGCAGTTCCACGTCGCTGGCGGGCATCGTCAGCGTCCACTCATTGTTGTTGGCAGTCTTGGTCACAGTTACTTGCTCCGCGTCCTGTGCCCATGCGCCCGTCATGCCAAGGATGGCGGCGAGTGTCAGTATAAATCTCTTTGTTGTTTTCATATTGTTTTTTGATTATAGTTAATACAGTATAAGTACCATCATTTCGTGTGGGCTGCAAGAGTAAATCTGTCGCTGCTTGTACCTGAACCGCCTGTGATATAGATACCATCAGTATTGTTCTGTACTCTAAAAGCTGTCCAGTTGGGCATGGTACCATTACTGCCGCGTTTACACTTGTAGTAGCCATTATCCTCAACCACCGTGATAACTCCGTTTGCTGTAGTAAAAGATGCATTAGAATTACCAACTTTAAATTGCACTGTACTACCTGTATAGAATGTGTCTCCGGTATGAAGCACGGTGCCGACACTCAACGAAGTATAGGTGACCTTTCCTGTGATGGTGCAAGTAGCTGTCTTGCCGCCTGCCGATGCGGTGATGGTTGCCGAGCCGTAACCCTTTGTGCCCTTCACTTCATATTCTCCCGTCGTTGCGTTGATGCTTACATAGTCAGGGTCGCTGCTCGACCAAGTGACGGTCTTTTCCGTTGCGTTGTCGGGCAAAACCGTTGCAGTGAGTGTCCCCTTGGAATTGACGAAAAGGGCTTCTGTAGGAGCGTTGGTGATCGTTATGCTGGATACGGGAACTATGACAGTGACGGCACATGTGGCTGTCACGCCGCTGCCGTCGTTGGCGGTGGCAGTGATGTTGGCGGTGCCTGCGGCTTTGGCAGTTACTACGCCGTCAGCATCTACGGTGGCAACAGACTCCTTGTCACTGCTCCAGGTGTAGGTCTTGTCTGTAGCGTTGGAGGGGGCAATGGCGGTCACGCTGAGTGTCTCGGTCGAACCAACGTTAATGGTGGTCTCGGTCTTGTTCAGTGTAATGATTGTGACTTTAATGACTGCCGTCTTCTTTACGGCTTTGACGCTCTTCACCTTCTTCGTGCCCCCATAGGTGATGGTTACCACATCTCCAGGTTGCGGATTGGCGGGACTGATAGTCCAGTTGCCGGAATCCTCAGTGCCGTCGGCCAGGGTGACTTTATAGTTCTGTGTCACGGTCACGGTGCATGTAGCAGTCTTGTCGTCGCTGGCGTCATCGGTGCCGTTGGTTGCGGTGGCTGTGATGGTGGCGGTACCTGCGCTCACGGCGGTCACTACACCGTTAGCATCGACAGTAGCCACGGCATCATTACTCGTCGTCCATGTCACAGTCTTGTCTTTGGCATTGGCGGGTGCGACGGTCGCAGTCAGCGTCAGCGTCTCGCCGCCCACGGTCAGCACAGCATCGTCCTGTGAGAGGGTTACGCCAGAGACTGGCGTAGCGTAGCCATACACCTCAATCTTTTTTATACCTGCAGAACTATTTCCCCCAAAGATAGCACCATTTACTTTCGGTTTTTTATCTTCCTCTGTTGTTTCTACTATAAATGGGTCTGTACTGTCTGTAGCGGAAGCTCCGTCGTTGTCATAGAATATACATTTGGTGATGGTATATCCTTCGGCAGCGGTGACGGTTGCCGACCAACCGTATCCCCACCATCCCCAGTTTGCGAGGTAAGATGAGCCATAGTTTGGTAAATTACTGAATGAAACGCTTGCCACATTCGCTGTGCTGTAGCTGGCTTGCTCTGTGCCTGTTGCTGTAATCGTGGTCAGCAGCGTTTCGGTCTGCGCCACTGCGCCCGTAGCTGCCATTAGCAGCAGGGTGACGATTGATAGAATTCTTGTTTTCATAATTCTCTTTTTTGTTTCATTGTTTGATTAGTTATTTATGTTATTAAAAAAAATATTTTAGGGTAAAATACGCAGCAAGGCGCGTCCTGCATCCCTTCAGACAGGGGAAATGCAGAACGCGCTTCGTCGTTCGTCCGGCACCGAGCGTGCCGGAACCACAAAGTCCAAACCACTTACAGCCAGTGGGGGGGGGCAATATTTGACTTTCGCTGCATAGTTTTTTAGTATTGTCTTAATAAATTCGACTGCAAAGATACAATCTTTTTAGGAAAGGACAAAAGAAAAAGGGAATTTTTGAACTTTGAAAAAAAAAGTCCCGCGAGGACCATTTTCGTCTGCTGCGGGACTTTATCATAATTGTGAGAATGACTATACCTTGATTTCTACCTCAACACCACTGGGGAGTTCGAGCTTCATCAGCGCATCAACAGTCTTGGCAGTTGAACTGTAGATGTCAATCAGACGCTTGTAGTCTGACAACTGGAACTGCTCACGAGACTTCTTGTTAACGAAGGTTGAGCGGTTAACAGTGTAGATACGCTTGTGGGTTGGAAGGGGAATAGGACCGCTGATGATAGCACCTGTGGCCTTAACAGCCTTCACAATCTTCTCGGCTGACTTATCAACCAACATGTGGTCGTAAGACTTCAGCTTGATACGAATTTTCTGACTCATGATGTAAAATTTAAGAATTTAAGAATTTAAATATTGTAATTTATGATAGCTGCCGCTAAAGAGTCATTTACTCAGCAGGCAGCGATAGAGGTGGAGCGGCGGAACCGCTCCACACTATTTCTTTTATACCAGGTCGGCACGGCCCTTCACTTCCTCAAGCACTGCCTTAGCCAGAGCTGAAGACAGAGGAGCGTGGTGATCGTACTCCATAGAGCTGGTGGCACGACCAGAAGTGATGGTACGCAGAGCAGTTACATAGCCGAACATCTCAGACAGGGGAACCATTGCCTTTATGACACGGGCACCTGAACGAGCCTCGTCCATACCCTCAACCTGACCACGACGCTTGTTCAAGTCGCCAATCACATCACCCATGTTCTCCTCAGGAGTAACAACCTCGAGTTTCATGATAGGCTCCATCAGCACGGGCTTAGCCTGAGCGCAAACTGCCTTGTAAGCCATCTGGGCAGCGATTTCGAATGAAAGCTGGTCAGAGTCAACTGGGTGGAACGAACCATCGACAACAACTACCTTCAGTGAGTCAACAGGATAACCACCGAGGATACCGTTCTTCATAGCAGTCTCGAAGCCCTTCTGGATAGAGGGGATGAATTCCTTAGGAATATTACCGCCCTTCACCTCATTGACGAACTGCAGACCGCCGTTCTCCTTGATGTTCCAATCCTCATCAACAGGACCAACGTTCACGATGATGTCAGCGAACTTACCGCGACCACCGGACTGCTTCTTGTAAACCTCACGATAGCCCATAACGGTCTTCGTGATAGCCTCCTTATAGTTAACCTGGGGCTTACCCTGATTACACTCAACCTTGAACTCGCGCTTCAGACGGTCGATGATGATATCCAAGTGGAGCTCACCCATACCGGAGATGATGGTCTGACCAGACTGCTCGTCGGTACGTACGGTGAATGTTGGGTCTTCCTCAGCCAACTTAGCCAGACCATTGTCAAGCTTGGCAACATCGGCCTGTGACTTAGGCTCAACGGCGATAGAAATCACGGTATCGGGGAAGGTCATTGACTCCAGTACGATAGGCTTCTCCTCATCGCAGAGGGTATCACCAGTACGGATATCCTTGAAACCTACACCTGCACCGATATCACCTGCGTCGATGGACTCCATAGGAATTTCCTTGTTAGAGTTCATCTGGAACAGACGGCTGATACGCTCCTTCTTGCCAGAGCGTGGGTTGTAAACGTATGAACCGGCCTTCACGCTACCAGAGTAAACGCGGAAGAATACCAGACGGCCCATGTAGGGGTCGGTAGCTATCTTAAAGGCCAGAGCAGCTGTTGGCTCGTCCTCGCTGGGCTTACGGCCTTCCTCTTCGTCGGTGTTGGGGTTGGTACCAGTAACCACGTCCACATCAACAGGAGCAGGCAGGAAAGCACATACATAGTCGAGCAGAGGCTGAACACCCTTGTTCTTATAAGAAGAACCGCAAATCATAGGTGTGCACTCCATGGCGATGGTTCCCTTACGGATAGCAGCGATGATCTCATCCTCAGTGATAGAGTTAGGATCGTCGAAGTACTTCTCCATCAGAGCCTCATCATATTCAGCAGCAGCCTCGAGCAGCTTGTTGTGCCACTCTTCGCACTCGTCCTTCAGATCGGCAGGGATTTCCTCCACATCATACTCAGCACCCATGGTCTCATCGTGCCACAGGATAGCCTTCATCTTGATGAGGTCAACTACACCCTTGAAGTTCTCCTCAGCACCGATAGGCACCTGGATAACAACGGGGTTAGCACCGAGGATGTCCTTCATCTGCTGAACAGTCTCGAAGAAGTCGGCACCAGAACGGTCCATCTTGTTAACGTAACCGATACGGGGTACGTTATATTTATCAGCCTGACGCCATACGGTCTCTGACTGAGGCTGAACACCGTCAGCAGCAGAGTATGTAGCAACAGCACCGTCAAGTACACGCAGTGAGCGCTCCACCTCAGCGGTGAAGTCAACGTGTCCCGGAGTGTCAATCAAGTTAATCTTAAACTCCTTACCATTCCACTTCCAGTTACAGGTGGTAGCAGCAGAGGTGATAGTGATACCACGCTCCTGCTCCTGGGCCATCCAGTCCATGGTAGCTGCACCATCGTGCACCTCACCAATCTTGTGCGTCTTACCGGTGTAGAACAGGATACGCTCAGATGTGGTGGTCTTACCGGCATCGATGTGGGCCATAATACCGATATTGCGAGTCAAATGTAAATCGCGGTTTGCCATTTCTTTTCCTTTTATTTACTTTTTTACCTTTTTACCTAAGAATTAGAAGCGGAAGTGAGCAAATGCACGGTTAGCCTCAGCCATGCGGTGCATATCTTCCTTACGCTTGAAGGCACCACCCTGGTTGTTATAAGCATCCATAATCTCAGAAGCCAGCTTGTCAGCCATTGACTTACCGCTACGCTTACGGGCAAATGCAATCATATTCTTCATAGAGATGCTCTCCTTACGGTCGGGACGGATCTCAGTAGGCACCTGGAAGGTAGCACCACCGATACGACGGCTCTTTACCTCAACCTGAGGAGTGATGTTGTCAAGAGCCTGCTTCCAAATCTCAAGAGCAGACTTCTCTTCATTCTGCATCTTAGCCTTTACTGCCTCGAGTGCATTGTAGAAGATCTCATACGAAATAGACTTCTTACCATCGTACATCAGATGGTTCACAAACTTCGACACTTTCTTGTCGTTGAAGACGGGATCTGGCAGGATCACACGCTTCTTTGGCTTTGCTTTTCTCATTTTTGTTTTTTGTTTTGTTGTCTGCTTGGGGCTGTTCTTTTACTGTTCTTCAACGCTCACTCATGGGCATTTACTCAACCTGTCTCGTAACAATATCTCCAGCAAAACAGTTTTTACTTTTTCTTTTTTGGTCATGGCAGCGGAACCGCCATGCGCGAATCCTTACGGCTTATAATCCTCTCCGATTATTTCTTAGCCTTTGGACGCTTAGCTCCGTACTTAGAACGGCGCTGAGTACGACTTGCAACACCGGCGGTATCCAATGTACCACGAACGATGTGATAACGTACACCGGGAAGGTCCTTTACACGACCGCCACGAACCAGCACGATGCTGTGCTCCTGCAAGTTGTGTCCCTCTCCGGGAATGTAACTGTTGACTTCCTTTTGGTTCGTCAAGCGAACACGGGCTACCTTACGCATAGCCGAATTAGGCTTCTTAGGAGTCGTTGTGTAGACACGAACGCAAACTCCACGACGCTGGGGACATGCGTCCAGCGCGGGTGATTTGCTCTTGTCAACGAGCACCTTTCTGCCTTTTCTTACCAATTGTGAAATTGTAGGCATAATTGTTTTGTTTTTAATTTATTATATATTATGTGTATATTCTACTTGACATGATGCGCCCTACTCCACAGGTCGCTTTTGGGCTGCAAAGGTACGAACTTTCTGGGAATCCACCTAATTTATAAGACACGAAAAAACACTTACCTTATGATTTTTAACATAAAATAAGTGTTTTGACGTTAATTAACTGGTGTTTAATCTCTAATCGGCACCAATCGGAAGGTGAAGGTACGATTTTGACAGGTGACGCGGTAGGGTGGCAATGCCTGTCCCCAGTCGCTCCAACTATCTACACCACCGACACCGGCATGTAGCATATCAATATAAAGATTCGTATATCTGGAGACAGGAATTTCCTGAATATGGCGCTGCGCTTTCTCCTTGCCAGGTTCATCCAAATCGTCCACATTGTAATGAAGTGCGGAAGCAGAGAACAGCGAATCGGCCTCTACCAGCAGTCCCATGCCTTTTGCATCGGTTTGTTTCCACCATCGCATATCAGTCTTGGTACCTGTCTCCTGCGGACGGATATAGGGATAGAACTGTTCGTCGGCAGTTTGTTCGTAGATACCGACACGCTGTGACAGATGGCGGTCGCTATAGTTCTCAACTGGTCCACGACCATAATACTGACTGATTCCCATGCTGTAGGGCATCTGTAGCACCATGCCATAGCGAAGCATGTCGGGAACGGTTTCGCCAGGTGTGGTTTGCATCTGTTCAGTGACCGTGATAACACCACTCTTCTCAACATGGTACTGAAGGGTCAGCGTGGCCTTCACTTCCGGTATGTCATAAACTGCGGTAACAGTATAGGCGCCTTTCCTGTCTTTCTTGCTCTGATTGAAACTCTTGAGCTGCATCACCGGACTGCGCCATACCTGATTCTTCACATGCAACCTGGCACCCATGTCGTTGTCTGTAACGGCACGCCAGAACAGGGGCTTGAGTGTGCCACCCTTACCCAGCATGGACTGACCATTGACAACATATTCCCTGATAAAGCCTGTGGACTGGTCGAAACTGAGCGTAAAAGGCTGAGAGCCGGATGCCATGGGCTGTTCGGACCTCTGACCAGCGACTGGCAGTTGAGCATAGGCGACCGTCTGGTTCTGTTCCATGAGGGGCTGCTTTTCCTTCAACTTGAAATCAATGTTCAGGAAGTATTCGCCTATGGCAGACAGCTGACCTAACGGCAGAGTCAACTCTGTGGTAGTCTGCGGCTGACAGTCAAGGTTGGCTACTGTACCCTGCTTGACTGGAACGCCATCGCACAGGAGGGTCCATGACAGATAGACATAGTCGAGTGGACGGAAGAAGTTTTCGTTCTTGACACGGATGCGACCTTTCTTGATATCAACGGCTTCGACCCAGATGTTCTGGTACTGGTAACCCACTTCATAAACCTGAGGATTAGGAACACGGTCGGGGCTGACAAGACCATTGTCGCAGAAATTATTGTCAGAGGGGTCGTAGTTGTTATAGTCGCCACCATATTTATAGATGGTACGTCCCTGGGCATCTTTACCATGCAGCGACTGATCAACGAAGTCCCAGATGAAACCGCCCTGGAACTTTGGATAGCGGCGAACGAGGTCCCAATACTCCTTGAAACCACCACTACTATTACCCATGGCATGACTATACTCACACTGGATGAGCGGTTTCTGTTTGCTGGCATCCTTGGCATAGCTCTCGCAATGGTCCTGGCGCATATACATCGGACAAAAGATATCTGTATTATCGCCACCATGCGCCTGTTCGTATTGAACGGGACGACTTGTATCCTGCGATTTGATCCACTGATAGGCTGCAGTGAAGTTGGGACCATTCACCGTCTCGTTACCCAGACTCCAGATGATAATGCTGGGATGATTGAAATTCATCATGACATTATGCTGATTACGCTCCAATATCTGACGGGCAAAAAGCGGTGTCTTGGTAGGGGCATCATCACCATAGCCAAAACCGTGACTCTCTTGGTTAGCTTCAGCCACCAAATAGATACCATACTCGTCGCAGAGGTCGTACCACAAGGGATCATCGGGGTAATGACAGGTTCGCACGGCATTGATATTGAAACGCTTCATCAGCCGCAGGTCTTGCAACATACGTTCACGACTGACCACATAACCGCCGTCAGGATCCAGTTCATGGCGATTGGCACCCTTGATATAGATAGGCTGACCATTGACCAACAATTGGCCATTTCGTATTTCCACCTTGCGGAAGCCCACTTTCTGTGCTACATATTCATCGCCATAACGCACCAATAGGGTGTAGAGATAAGGTGTTTCGGCTGTCCATTTGTGAGGACGCTGCACCTGAATCTCCGTACCAGCAGTGGAAGCCACCTGACTGCCCTCGGCATCGAGCAAAGTGATTTGAGGCTGAGCTTGGCCCACAGTAGTCATTTGAATAGACAGTACACCATCAGTATAATCGTTCACCAAATCGGGGGTGATGCGTATATCTTGAATATGCATGTCTTTATCCTTAGCATAGAGATAGCAGGAGCGCCCTACCCCACTCAGACGCCAGAAATCCTGGTCTTCGTCATAAGAACCGTCGCACCAACGGAAGGTCTGAAAGGCAATGAGGTTTCACCACGATGCACGTAGGGAGTAATGTCAAATTCAGCAGCCACCTTCGAATCCTCGGTGTAGCCCACATAGCGACCATTGACCCACAAGTACATATTAGAAGTGACAGAACCGAAATGAGCTATCACCTGCTTGCCATTCCAACTGGAGGGAATGGAAATCTTGCGACGATACGTTCCCACATGATTATCCTTTACGGGAACCTCAGGCGGATTATTCGTGAAATGACCACGCCAGGCAAAACCAATGTTCACATATTCCGGATGTCCGTAGCCGTTGAGTTCCCAAATGCCAGGTACAGGCATCGTAGCCCAGTTGTGGTCGTCAAAATCGACACCAAAGCAATCCGTAGGACGCTGGTCTGCATCCGCCACCCACGAGAAGCGCCAAGTGCCATCGAGCGAAAGATAACGTGAGGAACGCGTCTTGTCGCCGGCAAGGGCAAGTGCTTCGGACTCATAACCGAAAAAGTCAGTATGGGGGGTAAAACGATTGACTTCGTTTACCTGTAAATCATGCCACTCAGTCATGGTAGGCTGTTGGGCATAGGCTGTAAGCGTAAAGACGCTGAGAGATAATGAGAGAAATAACTTGTTCATAGGTTGATAGGTTTTTAGAGAAAAAGCGCCACTGCAAGAGGTATTGCAGCGGCGCCTTTATGAGGGTTTAGAATTTACTTTTCTTCAAGAGCAGGCTCCTCTGCGAAATCGAGGACATTTTTCTTGTTGGCCTGCATACGCTCGTACTCTTCCTTTGAGCCGACAATAATCTTCTCGAACTCACGGAGACCAGTACCGGCAGGAATCAGGTGACCGGCAATCACATTCTCCTTCATGCCGTCAAGGTTGTCAACCTTACCACGGATAGCGGCTTCGTTAAGCACCTTGGTTGTCTCCTGGAAGGAGGCTGCCGACATGAACGACTTGGTCTGCAATGCGGCACGGGTGATACCCTGCAGAATCTGAGTAGAAGTTGCGGGCACTGCATCACGCACCTGAACAACCTTCAGGTCACGACGCTTCAGCATAGAGTTCTCGTCGCGCAACTTGCGGGCTGTGACAATCTGACCCTTCTGCAGATTCTCGGAGTCGCCGGCATCGACAACTACCTTCTTACCCCAGATACGGTCGTTCTCCTCAGCAAAGTCGAGCTTATCGACAATATCGGACTCGAGGAACGAGGTGTCGCCCGGATCATTGATCTGAACCTTACGCATCATCTGGCGAACGATAATCTCGAAGTGCTTGTCGTTGATCTTCACACCCTGCAGACGGTAAACGTCCTGAACTTCGTTGACGATGTATTCCTGGACAGCCGTCGGACCCTTAATGGCCAGAATATCGGCAGGTGTGATAACACCATCGGAAAGCGGTGTTCCGGCACGAACAGCATCGTGCTCCTGTACCAGAATCTGCTTAGAGAGCGATACAAGATACTTACGCTGCTCACCTGTCTTAGAGGTAACGATAATCTCGCGGTTACCACGTTTCACCTTACCCATAGTTACCTCACCGTCAATTTCAGAAACGATAGCAGGGTTAGATGGGTTACGAGCCTCGAAGAGCTCGGTAACACGGGGCAGACCACCGGTGATATCACCACCCTTGGCTGCTGCACGTGGAATCTTCACGAGGGTCTCACCAGTCTTAACTGTCTGGCCGTCCTCAACGACTACGTGACCACCTACAGGGAAGTTATAGGTACCGATTACCTCGCCATCAGCTCCGATGACGTCACAGGTTGGAACCCTTGACTTGTCTTTCGACTCAGTAACAATCTTCTCAGTCAAACCGGTTGTATCGTCGGTCTCGGCACGGAAGGTAATACCCTCAATGACATCATGGAACTTCAATGTACCGGCATATTCTGTAACGATAACGGCATTGAATGGATCCCACTGGGCAACCTTATCGCCTTTCTTCACAGTATCACCAGACTTGAAATAGAGAGATGAACCGTAAGGCACGTTGACAGTAGAGAGTACTATCTTAGTGTTAGGATCAACGAAACGAGCCTCACCCAGACGGCTGACTACCATCTCGCACTCACGACCGTCTTCATCGAACGGAACGGTACGAACCTCTTCGAGTTCGATAACAGAATCGTTCTTTGCCACGATGCTTGCATTGGCGGCTGCATTGGCAGCCACACCACCGGCGTGGAACGTACGAAGTGTCAGCTGTGTACCAGGCTCACCGATGGCCTGTGCAGCGATGACGCCGACAGCCTCACCCTTCTGAACCATACGGCGGGTTGCCAAGTTACGTCCATAACACTTGCGGCATACACCATGCTTAGACTCGCAGGTAAGTACGGAACGAATCTCCACACTCTCAATAGGAGAGTCTTCGATTGCCTGTGCAATAGGTTCGGTAATCTCCTCACCGGCAGCCACGATCAGTTCGCCAGTTGAAGGATGGATAATATCATGTACGGATACACGACCGAGGATGCGCTCATACAACGTAGAAATGGTCTCATCACCATTCTTGAGGGCGGTGCAAACCAGTCCACGCAGCGTACCGCAATCCTCCTCGTTGATAATCACATCGTGAGATACGTCAACAAGACGACGTGTCAGATAACCGGCGTCGGCAGTCTTCATAGCGGTATCGGCCAGACCCTTACGGGCACCGTGAGTAGAGATAAAGTACTCAAGCACTGACATACCCTCCTTGAAGTTTGACAGAATTGGGTTCTCAATAATCTGTGCACCTTCGGCACCTGCTTTCTGAGGCTTTGCCATCAGACCACGCATACCGGAGAGCTGACGAATCTGGTCCTTACTACCACGGGCTCCTGAGTCAAGCATCATGAATACGGCATTGAATCCCTGGTCGGCCTCGGTCATTTCCTTCATCAGGACATTGCCAAGGTCGTTATTAATATGTGTCCAAGTATCAATAACCTGATTGTAACGCTCATTATCGGTAATGAATCCCATGTTGTAGTTCTCGGTAATCTGACGAACTTCCTCGTTACCCTTCTCAACCAGTGCCTTCTTTGACTCTGGGATGATAATGTCGTCAAGGTTGAACGAAAGACCTGCCTCGTAAGCCATACGGTAACCAAGGTTCTTGATACCGTCGAGGAACTCACAAGCCTCAGCGAAACCTACGTTCTTGATAACATCAGCAATGATGTCACGCAGACTCTTCTTAGAGATGATACGGTTGACATAACCCACCTCCTTCGGGATGATGCCGTTCACGATGACACGACCGACAGAGGTTTCAACCATACGCTTGCAAGGTTTGCCGTCAACGATATCGTCAACAACCACCTTCACCTGAGCGTGCAGGTCGCACTTGCCCTCGTTGTGGGCAATGATGGCCTCCTCGGGACCGTAGAATGTCAGTCCCTCGCCCTTTGCTCCCGGGCGAATCTTTGAGATATAGTAGAGTCCGAGCACCATATCCTGTGAAGGAACGGTGATAGGAGCACCATTGGCAGGATTCAGAATATTGTGACTCTGAAGCATCAGGATCTGAGCCTCCAGAATGGCCTCGTTGCTCAATGGAAGGTGAACAGCCATCTGGTCACCGTCGAAGTCGGCGTTGAATGCCGTACATGCCAACGGATGCAACTGAATAGCCTTACCCTCGATCAGTTTTGGCTGGAAGGCCTGGATACCCAGACGGTGCAGTGTTGGTGCACGGTTGAGGAGCACTGGATGACCTTTCATCACATTCTCCAGAATATCCCAGATGACGGGCTCACGACGGTCAACAATCTTCTTGGCCGACTTCACCGTCTTCACGATACCGCGCTCAATGAGCTTACGGATGATGAATGGCTTATACAGTTCGGCTGCCATCAACTTAGGAAGACCGCACTCACCCATCTTCAACTCAGGACCAACGACAATAACCGAACGGGCTGAGTAGTCTACACGCTTACCCAACAAGTTCTGACGGAAACGTCCCTGCTTACCTTTCAGTGAGTCAGAGAGTGACTTCAAAGGACGGTTACTTTCGCTCTTGACTGCGCTTGACTTACGGCTGTTGTCGAACAAAGAATCGACAGCTTCCTGCAACATACGCTTCTCGTTGCGGAGAATGACCTCAGGAGCGTGAATCTCCATCAATCTCTTCAGACGATTGTTTCGGATAATAACACGACGATAGAGGTCGTTCAAATCGGAAGTGGCAAAACGGCCACCATCCAGTGGTACCAATGGGCGCAGCTCAGGAGGAGTAACAGGGATAATCTTCATTATCATCCACTCAGGACGGTTAATGCCCTTCTCAACACTTGAGCGGAATGCCTCGACAACCTGCAGGCGCTTCAACGCTTCGTTCTTGCGCTGCATAGAAGAGTCGCTGTTAGCACGGTCGCGCAGCTCGTATGACAAAGAGTCGAGGTCAAGACGAACCAACAGATCATAAATGGCCTCAGCACCCATCTTAGCAATAAACTTATTGGGATCACTGTCATCCAGATAGTCGTTCTCGGGGGCAATCTTGTTCTCTACGATTTCATTGTACTCCTCCTCAGAGAGCAGGTCGTACATATTAGAACCCAGGACATCATTGCCTTCTGAATCCTTCTTGCCTGCCAACACACCAGGCTGGATAACTACGTAGCGCTCGTAATAGATGATGGCATCCAGTTTCTTGGTGGGAAGACCAAGCAGATAACCAATCTTGTTCGGCAAACTACGGAAATACCAAATATGTGCTACGGGGACTACCAGTTCGATATGACCGGTACGCTCACGACGCACTTTCTTTTCTGTTACCTCAACACCGCAACGGTCGCAGACAATGCCTTTATAACGGATGCGCTTATACTTACCACAGGCACACTCGTAATCCTTGGTAGGACCGAAGATGCGCTCGCAGAACAAACCATCGCGCTCAGGCTTATAAGTACGGTAGTTGATGGTCTCAGGCTTGGTTACCTCACCGCAAGAGTTCTCAAGGATTTCCTCAGGTGAAGCCAGACCAATAGTAATCTTGGTGAAATTACTCTTTATCTTTGTATCTTTCTTGAAAGCCATAATTTTCAATTTTCAATTTTCAATTATCCATTATCTATTAGTCCATCTTGATGCTGAGACCAAGACCCTTCAACTCATGCAACAATACGTTGAGAGATTCGGGGATGCCGGGAGTTGGCATTGGTTCACCCTTTACAATAGCTTCATAAGCCTTCGAGCGACCTACAACATCATCAGACTTGATAGTCAAGATTTCCTGCAATACATGGCTGGCACCGAATGCTTCGAGTGCCCATACCTCCATCTCACCGAAACGCTGACCACCAAACTGTGCTTTACCACCAAGTGGCTGCTGGGTAATCAAACTGTACGGACCGATAGAACGAGCGTGCATCTTATCCTCAACCATATGACCGAGTTTGAGGAAGTAAGTGATACCTACTGTTGCAGGCTGGTCGAACTTCTCACCTGTCTCACCATCATAAAGATGAGTAGAGCAGAGGCGGGGAAGACCGGCCTTGTCAGTCCACTCGGCAAGGTCTTCAAGTTTTGCACCGTCAAAGATAGGAGTAGAGAACTTCACACCCAACTTCTTACCAGCAGCACCGAGGATAGCCTCGAAAATCTGACCAAGGTTCATACGAGAAGGCACACCCAGCGGGTTGAGTACCAAGTCAACAGGACGACCATCCTCAAGGAACGGCATATCCTCCTGGCGAACAACCTTAGAGACAATACCCTTGTTACCATGACGACCTGCCAGTTTATCACCGACACCGATCTTACGTTTCTTGGCAACATATACCTTAGCCATCTGCAGGATTCCTGAAGGCAGTTCATCACCGATGGTGATAGCAAACTTCTTACGCTTCATCTCGGCATCGAGCAGCTTGAACTTCTTCATATAATTGATAATCAACTTGGCAATGAGCTGGTTCTTATGCTCATCATTGGTCCAGTTGCTAATCTGAATATCACCATACTCCAGATTCTTCAGGGCTGCGATGGTAAACTTGCTGCCCTTAGAGATAATCTCTGCACCAGTATAGTCTTTCACACCCTGTGAGGTCTTTCCCTTGGTAAGGGTCTGTAACTTCTCAACCAGGATGTCCTTCAAATCCTCAATCTTGGCCTCATGCTCCTCGTCAATCTTGGCGAGCAGAATCTTATCCTGCTGCTTGGTAGCACGGGTCTTGGTGGCACGGGTGAAGAGTTTCTTGTCGATGATAACACCAGAGAGCGAAGGATTAGCCTTCAACGAAGAGTCCTTCACATCACCTGCCTTGTCACCGAAGATGGCGCGGAGCAACTTCTCCTCAGGTGAAGGATCGCTCTCACCCTTAGGTGAAATCTTACCAATCAGAATGTCACCTGGCTCCACACGGGCACCGACACGGATAACACCATTCTCGTCGAGGTCTTTGGTAGCTTCTTCGCTCACATTAGGAATATCAGCTGTGAACTCTTCAGCACCACGCTTAGTCTCACGGACATCCAAAGAATACTCATCCACATGGACTGAGGTCAGGATATCTTCACGGACAATGCGCTCGTTGAGCACAATGGCATCCTCATAGTTATAACCCTTCCAAGGCATATAGGCAACCAGCAGGTTACGGCCCAATGCCAACTCACCGTTCTCGGTGGCATAACCCTCGGTGAGGATATCACCAGCCTTCACGCGCTGACCTTTCTCACAGATGGGGCGAAGGTCGATGGTCATATTCTGGTTGGTGCGACGGAACTTAGGAATACGATACTCTTTCAAGGCAGGCTCGAAGCTTACGAATTCCTCATCCTCTGTACGGTCATACAGAATACGGATAGTAGTAGCATCGACATAGTCGATAACACCATCACCCTCTGCAGTAATCATTGTACGAGAGTCTTCACAAACCTGCTTCTCAATACCTGTTCCTACAATAGGAGCCTCATTGTGAAGCAGAGGTACTGCCTGACGCATCATGTTTGATCCCATCAGTGCACGGTGAGCATCGTCGTGCTCCAGGAAAGGAATCAGCGAAGCAGCGATAGAAGCAATCTGCTGTGGAGAAACGTCAATCAAATCGACATCAGTAGGAGGAACTACAGGGAAGTCAGCATCCTGGCGACACTTTACCACGGGACGGATAAACGTACCGTCGTCGCGCAAAGGAGCATTTCCCTGACCGATAACGTGGTCTTCCTCTTCCTCGGCAGTCAGATAAACAATATCGTCGTTGTTCAGATTGGCAATGCCCTTCTCTACCTTACGATATGGGGTCTCGATAAATCCGAGTTCGTTAATCTTAGCATAAACACAAAGAGACGAAATCAGACCGATATTAGGACCTTCAGGGCTTTCAATCGGGCAGAGACGTCCATAGTGTGTATAGTGTACGTCACGCACCTCGAAACCTGCACGCTCACGTGACAGACCACCAGGACCAAGGGCTGAGAGACGACGCTTGTGAGTCACCTCAGCCAAGGGGTTCGTCTGGTCCATGAACTGTGACAACGGATTGGTTCCAAAGAACGAATTGATAACGCTGGAAATAGTCTTAGCATTAATCAAGTCGGTTGGGGTGAACACTTCATTATCGCGAACATTCATACGCTCACGGATAGTGCGGCTCATACGGGCCAGACCGATAGAGAACTGATTAGACAGTTGCTCACCTACAGTACGTACACGACGGTTTGACAGGTGGTCAATATCGTCAACGGTAGCCTTTGAGTTGATCAACTGAATCAGATACTTGATAATCTCGATGATATCTTCCTTCGTCAGTACGCGGACATCCATCTCTGTGTCCAGACCGAGTTTCTTGTTGATGCGGTAACGACCTACATCACCCAAGTCATAGCGCTTGTCAGAGAAGAACAGGTTCTGAATGACCTCACGGGCACTGGCATCATCGGCAGGATCAGCATTACGCAACTGACGATAGATATACAATACGGCTTCTTTCTCCGAGTTACTGGGGTCCTTCTGCAAGGTATTGAAGATAATAGAGTAATCCTGAGCCACCGACTCGTCCTTATGCACAAGAATAGTCTGGGCACCGCTTTCAAGAATATCATCCATATTATCTTCTGTAATCTCTGTCTCACGTTCCATGATGACCTCATTACGCTCGATAGAAACAACCTCACCGGTATCCTCATCAACGAAGTCCTCGTTCCAGCTCTTCAAGACACGGGCTGCAAGTTTACGACCCAACGCTTTCTTGAGAGCGGTCTTGTTAACCTTTACTTCCTCTGCCAATTCGAAAATCTCAAGGATATCCTTATCATTCTCGTATCCGATAGCACGAAGCAAAGTGGTAACGGGCAACTTCTTCTTACGGTCAATGTATGCATACATCACATTATTAATATCCGTAGCAAACTCAATCCAAGAACCCTTGAAAGGAATGATACGGGCACTGTACAGCAATGTTCCGTTGGCATGTACGTTCTGTCCGAAGAACACACCAGGAGAACGGTGCAATTGAGAAACGACAACGCGCTCAGCACCATTGATAACAAACGTACCATTGGCGGTCATATAGGGGATGGGACCCAGGAATACATCCTGAATCACTGTACCGAAGTCCTCATGATCAGGATCTGTGCAGTAAAGTTTCAGCTTTGCCTTCAAGGGTACACTATAAGTCAGTCCACGCTCCAAACACTCATCAATGGTGTAACGAGGCGGATCAATATAGTAATCCAAGAACTCAAGAACGAAATTATTACGTGTATCGGTGATAGGGAAGTTTTCAGCAAACACCTTATACAAACCGTCATTCTTGCGTTCCTCAGGGGGAGTATCCAACTGCAGGAAGTCTTTGAATGACTTTAATTGCACATCAAGGAAATCCGGAAACGGCATCGGATTCTTGACACTGCCAAAGTTTACTCTGTTATCAATTACTTTTGAAGCCATATATTATATTAATAATGTTTCTAGATTCTCTAGACTCTCTAGAACATCTAGATTATCTAGAATAAAACAAGAAAATGGTCGGGAACCCTCGACTGGAGAGCTCCCAACCATGGTATTGTTGTTGTGCTTAATTATTTCAGCTCAACTACGGCACCAGCCTCTTCGATAGCCTTCTTCAGGTTCTCAGCCTCTGCCTTAGCCATACCCTCCTTGATAGTAGCAGGAGCACCATCAACGAGATCCTTAGCTTCCTTCAGACCAAGACCACAAGCCTCCTTAACGGCCTTAACAACCTGGAGCTTGTTTGCGCCTACTTCCTTCAGAACAACGTCGAAAGAAGACTTCTCCTCAGCAGCCTCAGCGGCACCTGCAGCAGCAGGTCCGGCAGCAACTGCAACAGCTGCAGCGGCGGGCTCAATTCCATACTCGTCCTTCAGGACTGTAGCTAACTCTTGTACTTCTTTAACTGAGAGGTTTACCAACTCTTCAGCAATAGCTTTAATATCTGCCATTTTATTTAAAATTTTAATGTTTTTAATGTTAATTGTTATACTTCTCGCTTATTTATTACGCTCAGCGATAGCGTCAAGCAGTCCATGGATCTTGCCACCAGCATTCAGGCCAGATACGACAGTCTTGATAGGAGACTGCAGCAAAGCCACAACGTCGGCGATAAGTTCGTTCTTGCTCTTGATAGCAACCAACTCGTCAAGTTTGTCAGCACCTACGAAGAAACCTTCCTCTGCATAAGCAGCCTTCAGGGCGGGGATGCCTTCCTTCTTGTATTCTTTCAGCAACTTAGCGGGAACATTAGCCTGATGTGAGAACATCAGAGCAGTGTTACCCTTTAAGCAACCATAGAGTGGTTCGAAATCAATCTCTGAAGCTTCGAATGCCTTGTGAAGAAGCTTGTTCTTCACGACAATCATCTTCACCTCACTCTTGAAACACTTACGACGAAGATTGCTCGTCTGCTCAGCGTTCAGTCCGGTAACATCTACCAGATAGAAATGAGGATACTCCTTCAGCTTCTCTCCGAGTTCTACAATAATAGTATCTTTTGTTTCCTTTTTCATTTTACTAAACTTTTACGGAGTTATTCAACTGATTTAGGATCAATCTTAATACCTGCACTCATCGTGCTAGAGATAAAGATACTCTTAATGTATGTACCCTTGGCAGCAGCAGGCTTCAGCTTGATGATAGTCTGAATAAACTCCTTTGCATTCTCATAAATCTGGTCGGGAGTGAAGGTTACTTTACCAATTGACGTGTGCACGATACCGGCCTTGTCAACCTTGAAGTCAATCTTACCTTGTTTTACCTCTTTAACTGCCTTAGCAACGTCCATAGTTACAGTACCGCTCTTGGGGTTTGGCATCAAGCCACGAGGACCGAGGATACGACCCAAGGGACCAAGCTTACCCATGCAAGATGGCATTGTAATGATAACATCAACATCAGTCCAACCCTGTTTGATCTTATCGATATACTCGTCAAGACCAACATAGTCGGCACCTGCTTCCTTAGCAGCAGCTTCCTGGTCGGGAGTACAGAGAGCGAGCACGCGAGTCACCTTACCAGTTCCGTTAGGCAGCGAAACAACGCCACGAACCATCTGGTTAGCTTTACGCGGGTCAACGCCCAAGCGTACATCGATATCAAGTGAAGCCTCGAACTTTGTAGTGGTGATTTCCTTCACCAGCTCAGCGGCTTCCTTCAAAGAGTATGCTTTCCCTGCTTCAACCTTATCAGCTACTAACTTTTGATTTTTTGTCAGTTTACTCATTTTTCTAATTGAAGTTATTTGTTATTTACCAGGGAAGTCCCCTTTTACAGTGATACCCATACTTCTTGCTGTACCGGCAACCAACTTCATAGCCGACT
>Ga0256405_10006276_pt1 | contig 19242 bp, 22 predicted proteins | sample RumenRJG_02DNA_FD_189096 | JGI IMG/M metagenome (GOLD analysis project Ga0256405, IMG submission 189096) | Bovine rumen microbial communities from Lethbridge, Alberta, Canada - RJG_02 | ecosystem: Host-associated > Mammals > Digestive system > Stomach > Rumen | place: Canada: Alberta... | reverse complement strand
TAGTCATCGTCTACGGCTACAAGGATGTCAGCGATAAACTGACGGAAGCCGGTTATAAAGTGACGAGCGTTTTGAAACTTCATGAAAAATACTGAGTGAGGATCTTCGATCTTCACTTTTTCTTTGGCTTTTCATGTATAATGAACGGGTATGAAAAAACTGGTATTCTGTGATATCGACGGCACGATCTTAGACGGATCAAGAGGCATGAACGAATTCTCCTATAAGACGAGATACGCTTTTGAAGAACTCAAAAAACAGGACTATGTCTTCGTCGCTTCCGGACGCTGCAAGGGACTGCTGGACCAGAAGATCATCGATCTTGCGCCAAACGGTTACGTTTTATGCAACGGCGCCTACGCGGAACTTGACGGCAAGCCGATCCACGAAGTCTATTTCGATGCAAAGGCACAGGATAAGATCAAAGAGATCACTTTGAAATACAACGGTTTCTACATCATGGAGACGCTCGAGCATATGTATGTCGATTCTCTGACGTCCGATTCCTTTTCCGCTTTCATGAGCGGCTGGGGAAGGGTCCTGGAAGGCTTCAGGGAAGATGAATCGGCAAACCTGCGCTATATGATCGCCATGATCGGTTTCATGGATAAGGAAACGCTGCACATCGCATCAAAGGAACTTGCCCCGTATGTTGATATCTTCGACCATAAGCAGTTCTCTTCCTGCGACGTCAACATCAAAGGCGTCAATAAGGCGACAGGCGTGAAAAAGGTCATCGAATATCTTAGCATCCCCAAGGAAGATACCTATTGTTTCGGCGATGCGATCAACGATCTTGAGATGCTGGAGTGCGTGGGACATCCGGTCATCGTAGCCAACTGCGTCGATGAATTAAAGGGCAGGGGATTTGAAGAGACGGACGATGTTCTCGATGACGGCTTTTACAATTATTTGGTTTCCAACAAGTTGATTAAAGCGATCTGATTTTGTTAAAATGATATGGAGTTAAAGGAGAAAAAATATGGGATTTGGTGATAAATTAAAAGAGTTTATTGCGCCTGAAGAAGATGACGAAGAACAGCTCGAGCTGTCCAAAGAAGAAGCGGAAGCCGTCTCTCCTTACGAGAAGAGCACTCTGTCGGGTTCTTCCAACATCACGGCAAATACCAATATCGTATTATTCGAACCGAGAAACTTTGATGAAGCAGAGGAGATCGGTCATCATATCAAATCAAAGAGAGCCTGCTGTGTCAACTTGCACAGGATGCCTTCCGAATACCGCCAGAGGATCATCGACTTCTTATCGGGTGTCGTCTATGGCGTAGACGGTTCGATCAAGAAGGTCGGCGAAAATGTCATCTTATGTTCACCTAAGAACCTGCAGGTGGGCGGTGACATCAACTTAAATTCAGACGAAGATTAAGCTAGGATTAAGACATGTCCGTAAGATGAAAGCGGCGTAGAGAGTTGGCGGCCGGTGCAAGCCAATGCGCAGTTTTACGGGAATCACTTATGAGCTCCGGCAACAAAATTGCCGGCGTTGCTCGCGTTAAGAGTTCAAGAAACAAATGAAGGTGGTACCTCGCTGTTACAGCGACCTTTGGTAGCACCTTTTTATTTTAAAGAGGAGAATAAGATGGATTACAAAGACACACTGCACATGCCTAAGACCGACTTTGAGATGCGCGGCAATCTTCCTAAGAAAGAGCCGGATATCTTAAAGAGGTGGGAAGAAGAGGATCATTATCATAAGATCCTGGCCAAGAACGAAGGAAAGACACCGTTCGTGCTTCACGACGGTCCGCCATATGCCAACGGTAACCTGCATGCCGGTACGGCGATGAACCGTATCATCAAGGATATCATCGTCCGTTCCAAGGCCATGGAAGGCTACTACACGCCTTTCTTCCCGGGCTGGGATACACACGGTCTGCCGATCGAAAACGCCGTACAGAAGCTCGGTGTCAACCGTAAGGAAGTTTCTGCCAAGGAGTTCAGAGAGAAGTGTGAAGAATATGCCCACAAGCAGATCGCACAGCAGATGGAAACGGAGAAGCGCCTGGGACAGGTCGCCGATTACGAACATCCTTATATCACGCTGAAGAAGGAATTCGAAGGAAGACAGATCCGTGCTTTTGCCAAGATGGCACTTGACGGCATGATCTTCCAGGGCTTGAAGCCGATCTACTGGTCACCTTACCAGGAGACGGCGATCGCCGATTCCGAGATCGTCTATTTCGACCGCAAGGACCCGACGATCTTCGTCACCTTCGATGTCAAAGACGGCAAGGGCGTATTGGATGATGATGCCAAGTTCGTCATCTGGACGACGACACCTTGGACCCTTCCGGCAAACGTTGCCATCACTCTGCATCCGGATCTCACATATGCATTGGTGAAGACGGAAAAAGGCAAGATGGTCATGCTGGAAAACCTGGTCGATTCACTGATGGAAAAATTCTGCCTTGAGCAGCATGAAGTCTTGAAGACATTCAAGGGCAGAGAACTCGAAGGCCTGGTATGCAAGCATGTCTTATATCCGGAAGAAAGAGAATCCGTGATCTGTCTGGCAGACTATGTCACCGATGAAGATGGTACGGGCTGTGTCCATACGGCCGGCGGCCATGGTCTCGATGACTTCTACACGACGCAAAGATACGGTCTTCCTACCGTCTGTCCGGTCGACGAAAAGGGCTGCATGACGGCGGAAGCAGGGGAATGGCTGAAAGGACAGTTCGTCTTTGATGCCAATAAGACCATCACCCAGAAACTCGATGAGGAAGGTCATCTTCTCAAACTCGAATGGGTGACCCACTCCTATCCGCATGATGACAGACTCAAAAAGCCGGTCATCTTCCGTGCCACGACACAGTGGTTCGCTTCGATTGAAAAGATCAAGCCGCAGCTTCTGGAAGCGATCAGATCCGTCAAGTGGATCAACTCGTTCGGCGAACTGCGTCTGACCAACATGGTCAAGGACAGAAAAGACTGGTGTATCTCCCGTCAGAGACTCTGGGGCGTTCCGATCCCTATCATCTATAACGAAGATAAGTCTCCGATCATCGAGGCGGAAGTCTTTGAACATATCGCGAAATTATTTGACGAACACGGATCCAACATCTGGTTCGAGTCCGAGGCAAAAGACCTTCTTCCGGAAGGTTACACCAATCCGGCTTCGCCAAACGGCAGGTTCACCAAAGAGACCGATATCATGGATGTCTGGTTCGATTCCGGTTCTTCCTGGAGCGAACTGATCGCCAGAGGCTATTCCTATCCGTGTGACATCTACTTTGAAGGTTCCGACCAGTACCGCGGATGGTTCAACTCTTCCCTGATCGTTTCCGTTGCCAACAACGGCGTTGCGCCATACAAGTCTGTCCTTTCTCACGGTTATGTCTGTGACTCCAAGGGCGAAGCGATGCACAAGTCCGTCGGCAATGTCGTTAATCCGCTTGACATCATCAAGCAATACGGCGCCGACATCCTGAGACTCTGGGCGGCATCCGAAGACTTCAAGGCCGACATGAGGATCGGTGATTCCAACCTGAAACAGGTCTCCGATCAGTATCGTAAGATCAGAAATACTTTCCGTTTCATGCTGGGCAACATCAATCCGGAAGATTTCACAGCGGACAAGAAGGTCCCATATGAAGAGCTTGAAGCGGTCGACAAGTACATGATGATCGCTCTCAATGATATGGCACAGAAAGTCGAAACGGCATATGACAACTACGAATATGTCATGGCGACTTCCACGATGACCAACTTCATGACCAATGAGCTCTCCAGCTACTACTGCGATTTCGCAAAAGACATCTTATATTGCGATAAGCTCGATTCGCCAAGAAGAAGGAAGGTACAGACCGTCCTTTACACGGCAGTCGATTATCTGGTCAGACTCTGGTCACCGATCCTTGTCTATACGTGTGATGAAGTCTGGAAGTATTTCGGAAACAGCGAGGCATCCAGTGTTCACTATGTACACTTCCCATCTGTTGAGAAGTTTGAAGGCGAAGATATCATCCGCAGCAATTTCGCAAGACTGCATGCGATCAGAACGGATATCTTCAAGGCAAGAGAAGAAGCGATCAACGAAAAGGTCATCGAAAAGCCGATGCAGGCGCATGTCCTGTTACATGTAAGTAAAGAAGATGAAAAGCTGCTTCGCGATGCGTTCGGCGATAAGATCAACCAGTGGCTGATCGTTGCGAAAGTCTCCTTCGTACAGGAAGAACTCAGTAAGTATGACAACAGCGAAGTGAAGATCGAGATGGCCAAGGGTCATGTCTGTCCGCGCTGCTGGAACATCGTTGAAGAAGAAAACGAAGACGGCCTTTGTGACAGATGTGCTGATGCACTGAAATAACAAGAAGATAAGGATCCCTTACGGGGATCCTTTTTTCCGGATATAATAGTTGTATGATCAAAGTTACATTAAAAAGAAATGAAGGAAGAACGGTCTCCGCGGGAGGTTTGTGGATCTTCGACAACGAGATCGATCAGATCGACGGAGCATATGAAAACGGCGATATCGTCAAGGTCGTTTCCTATAAAGATGATTTCATCGGCTACGGATACATCAATGATCATTCCAAGATCATGATCCGCATCCTTTCAAGAAGGAAGGATGATGTCATCGACGAAGCGTTTTTCTATGAACGTTTCAAAGATGCCTGGAATTACAGAAAAGCGGTCGTCGACACCAATTGCTGCCGTATCGTATTTTCCGATTCCGACAGGCTGCCGGGTCTGATCGTAGATAAATTCAATGACGTTCTGGTCTTTGAGATCGACACCTTGGGCATGGATGTAAGAAAAGACCTCCTTGTGAGGATGATGAAAAAAGTCCTGGCGGAGGATGGCGTTTCCATTTCAGGAGTGTATGAGAGAAGTGATGCCAGAGTAAGGACCCTGGAGGGACTTGAACGGATCAAAGGTTTCCTGTCGGAAGAGTTCCCGACAACGATCGAAGTGGATGAAAACGGCGTGAAGCTGAAGGTGAACATTGCCGAAGGGCAGAAGACCGGCTACTTCCTGGATCAGAAATACAATCATCTTGCCATAAGGAAGATCTGCGAAGGCAAGGAAGTGCTTGACTGTTGCACCCATACGGGCGGTTTTGCCTTAAGTGCTGCCAAGGTGGCAAAAAGTGTCATAGGCATCGATGCATCGCAGCTTGCGATCGATCAGGCGGAAGAAAACAGCCGACTCAACGGTTTTGAAAATACGCAGTTTCTTGTCGCGGATGTTTTTGATTATCTGATCGATATGGAGAAACAGAAGAAGCGATTTGACGTCATCGTGCTGGATCCGCCGGCTTTCACCAAGTCCAGGAATTCGGTGAAGAATGCCTCAAAAGGCTACAAAGAGATCAATTATCGGGCGATGAAGCTTTTACGGCCGGGCGGCTTTCTGGTCACCTGTTCCTGCAGCGAATATATGCCGCGGGATCTGTTCATGAAGATCATCCTTTCGGCAGCCAACGACTCGCATAAGCGGCTCAGGCTCGTCGAGAACCGCGCACAGGCGCCTGACCATCCGATCATGCTGGGAAGCAACGTCTCCGATTATCTGAAGTGTGTGATCGTACAGGTAAATGACAGATAAAGAAAAAAGATGGGGAACCATCTTTTTTAAGCTAATCTGACCTCTTTAATGCCTTCGACTTCGTCCAGGAGCAATGCTTCGATGCCTTCTTTCAAGGTGTAATCCAAAGCCATGCATCCGACGCAGGCACCGTGTACACTGACGTAGACGATGTCATCTTCCAGTTTGACGAACTGGACATCGCCGCCGTCGTTTTGAATGTATGGTCTGACTTTTTCGATCGTCTTTTCGATCTGTCTGATCTTTTCTTCTCTATCCATATAAATCATCTCCATAAAAAATATAACACTATACTTACCAGAATTCCAAGGAAAACGCCTGCGACCAGTTCGAGCTTGGTGTGACCGAGAACTTCCTTGAATTTCTCATCGTAGATCGGGTCTTTCATCTCGATGATGTATTGAAGGTCTTCGACCAGCTGCTTGGTCAGCGAGATGTTCCGTCCGGAATAATAGCGGACATTCACGGCATCGAAGAGCACGACGACCATGATCGCAAAGGCGATCGCAAAATAGCTGGAGTCAAAGCCGTCCTTGAGTCCGATGGACAGACAAAGGGCGACAAGACCGGCTGAATGGGAGCTCGGATAACCGCCGGAGGCGATCAGATACTGCAAACGAAAATCTCCTGTCTTTATCAGCATGATAAAGGGCTTTACACCCTGTGCGATGCACACGGCGATCAGAAAGGAGACTAACGGGTAGTAATTCTTTAACATACCTGAATATTATATCATGTTATAATGGTTCAGGTATGAGCTGTATCAATGATTACAAAGTAGGAATGACCGTCTATGGAAAGATCACCGGCATCAAGCCGTACGGCGCTTTCGTCAAGTTTGATGACGGTGTGACCGGCCTGATCCACATCTCGGAGATCTCCAACGGTTTTGTCAGAAACATCGACAATTTCGTGCAGGTGGATGAATATGTGATGGTCAAAGTCATCGATATCGACCGCGAACACAAACAGCTTCGTCTGTCCTTCAAGGCTCTTTCGCAGAACACCAGGCGATATACCAAGCGCGTCAAGTTTCAGGGGATGCCGGAGGCTGTCAAGGGTTTCGGGACGATACGCGATCACATGAACGAATGGATACAGAAGGAGAATGAGAGATCGAAATGATCTCTTTTTTGATGATTTATTGAAATTTTTTAGGTATCGGCCTTCTTTTTTACGAATAATGGGTAGGAGGTTATCCAGATGATAAAAAAGATCCTGCTGATACTCATCGATCTGCTTTGTGTTTTCGTATGCCTGTTTTTCTCGATCAGTGCCTATGTGAGGTATCGCGAAGATTACATCAGGATCCCGATCGCTTCCCATCAGCTGTATCAGCGCACACAGATCAAAGAGGAAGATCTGATCATGACCGATGTGCCAAGAGCCTATCTGAGTGAAGATGTCTGCACGGATAAAAAGGAGATCCTGGGAAAATACGTGAAACTCTCATATTCGCTTGCGAAGGGTTCTTTGATCTACAAGGGCGCTTTGGAAGAGGGCATGCGTGATCTTTCGCTGACGCTTTTGAAGGAAGGCGAGGTGAGCTATGATCTGTATGCTTCGGAGGTAAAGGTCAATACCGGCATCCTGTCGCCGAATCTGAGCGTCGATGTCTATCTGAACATCAAGACGAATGACAAGACATTGTCCGATCTTCTGCTTTCCCATTGCCGGGTGGTCGGCTTGTATGACATGAAGGGAAGGCCCATCAGGGAGTATCAGACCGATCAGCGGATCATGATCGTTTCGATCGCCGTAGAAAAGTCACATGTCGCCATATTGAACAAGGCGCTGATGGCGGGAAGCCTTTCGGTCTTTGCGGGCGAAGAAAGCTATGATTCCGAAAAGCGCGCGAAGCTCAACGAAGAAGCCGAGGTGCTCATGTATCTGCAATGATGGTATGATGGTATCGTGAAAAAAACGATAAAAGCCATCATCTTGCTCTTTTGGATGGCATTGATCTTCTATATGTCGGCACAGCCGCAGCTGGAATCCGAGGCAACGTCCAATCTGGCAACAGAGCTTCTTTATAAGATCTACAGTTTTCTGTTTCCCGGCGGTATCCCTTTGTCGGATTTCTTTTCCCGGTATGGACAATTCATCCGCAAGCTGGCGCATTTTACGGAATTCATGCTGCTGGGCATACTGATCCGGACAAATTACCTGGAATATCGGAAAGACAGGACGTTCCTGTTTCCGCTTCTTCTGGCGGTCGTTTATGCGGTAAGCGATGAGATCCATCAGCTGTTCGTTGCGGGGCGTTGCTGTTCCATCAAGGATATGCTGATCGATTCTTCCGGCGCATTCTTAGGGATCTCGATCTGTCATCTGGTCGAAAAAGGATGGAAAAGAAAAGAAGATGTCTGATCCTGTTACTTTTACTGTGCGGCTGTTCCAGGCAAAGAAGTGCTGCCTGCAGCAGCTATGACGGAAACGATTCCTTAAATCTATATCTCAAAGGGGAAAACGATCTTCTTCAGACGATCGAAGTCGAAGAAGTTTTTGTCTTACCCAAAACTGTCCTGGCAGATGAAACGTTCTATAAAGACCTCGTATCTCAGTTTGACCGATGCAGCTATCTGGAAGATGACAAGCTGATACGCCGCTATGGACTGGTGATCGATGATATGTATTCCTTCTCAAGGACGATCGAAGCCCTCAAGGCAGGGAGGTTCACCTGTGAAGAGTGATCTCATGCCAAGAGAAAAAGCTCTGGAATACGGGATCGCTTCTTTGAGCGAGACCGAACTTCTCGCACTGATCATCAAAAGCGCATATAAAAACAAGAACGTTTTCGACCTGGCCAGGGATGTCATCGATCTGGCCAACGGCTTTGAGAATCTGCTGAGCCTGAATTATGAAGAACTGATCATGGTCAAAGGCATCAAAAAGGCCAAGGCTTTGGAGATCATGGCGATCTTAGAGATCGCAAAGCGTCTCAGCAGGATCGATCACGTCTCGGAAGCGGAGCTTTCTTCGCCGGCAAAGGTCGTCGAATGGCTGCGTTTCAATCTGGGATTCTGTTGCCAGGAACAGTTCTTCGTCATCTATCTCAACGGCCGCAACGGCATCATCCGCTCGGAGGTCATGTATAAAGGCAATAAGAATATGGCAACGGTGGGAGTGGACGAGATACTGCGCAAAGCGATCCTGATGAAAGCTTCGGGGATCCTGGTCGCTCACAATCACCCGAGCGGCAACGTAAAACCTTCCCATGCGGATATCGAACTGACGCAAAGACTGTCTCAGGCATGTCAGCTGGTATCGATCCCTTTGGTGGATCATATCATCGTTTCCAAAAGCGGCTATTTTAGTTTTAAGAATCATAGTATGTTAGAATAAGGTTGTGAAAAAGATCATAGTGTTTTTTATTTGTATCATGTTGAGCGGCTGTGTAAGTCAGAACGATCTGACGAAGAGACTGGATGCAATCTTTTCTGAGGAAATGAACGCAGAAACGATACGCCGCAACAACTATTCCCAATATATCGACTATTATCTGCCAAGCGGTACCGGAGAACTGGAAGGCGATATGCTCAGCAGCCGTTTCAGCTACAATGAATCGAGCTTCGTCATGGATATCAACATCTCCGGCATCATCAATGAACGATATTACTCTGATCAGACCATGAAGGATGAGGGATTCTTCGATCCTTCGAAACTCGTCTATGAGCGGATCAGCAGCTACCTGGATGTCGATGAGAAAGAACACCCGTATTCCTACCGTGTCTATTCGTACGGAAACAGATATCTTTCCTATTTCCAGTCAAAGGATCTGCTGTTCTACGGCTATGCCTCATTGTCGGACATCGCCGATATGACTTCACGCATCCTGCTGATGGCAAAAAGTGCGGCGGTCAGAGAAAATGATGTGATCAGCGCATATTCCTCAAAGACGGAAGTGGACTACGAAAAGAAACAGGTGAACCTGTTTGAAACGATCATGCCGGTCAATGGAAATGTCAATGACTTCATGGTCGATAAAGAAGAAGCCGGTGCTTCACAATAGCGCATCTGCGAGTACTTAAAATGTTGTAGAATGAAAAAAAGAAGAGGTGGGAAATGAAGAGCGATATAAAGAAGAAATTTATTGATATCCTGTTTGAGCCGGAAGAAGACGACGAAGAAGAAGTCTATGTCAGACCCAAAGCGGAACCAAAGCCTGTCAAAAAGCAGGAAAAGACCGTAAAGGCTGCGGATATCTTATATCGTAAACCGGAACGGTCCGCTTTCATCGACCTGGATGACAAGAAGAAAAAGAAAGAGGAAAAGAAGGAACCGGAAAATGTCTACGGTGATTATGAATTCTCTTCGCAGATCTCACCGATCTTTGGCGTGATCAAAGAAAACAAACCGGAGATCAAAAAGAGCTCCGCTTCCGTCAATGAATCGCTGACCAGCAGACCGGACTCATCCCATCTGGAGATCATCACTTCACCGATCTACGGTTACGGCAGCAGGGAAGAATACGAAAAAGATCATCCGGATCTTTTTGCGGGCCTGGTCGATACCGATGAGGAAGAACTGCATCGGCTGCTCGATGAGGATTACGGCTACGATGATCACACATATGATGACATCGATGATAAGGATGAACAGGAGATCAATCTGTTCAATTCCTACGAGGAAGAATAATGTATTATTTTATCGGTATCAAAGGAACGGGAATGGCGTCTCTGGCAGCGATGCTGTATGACTTGGGAAACGAAGTCTGCGGATCTGACCTGTCGAAGCACTTTTTTACGGAAGATGAACTTGTAAAAAGGGGGATCAGGATCCTTCCTTTTGATGAAAACAACATAAAGCCGGAATATACGGTCATCATCGGCAATGCCTTCCTGGAAGATTTTCCGGAAGTCGTGGCGGCAAGAAAGCTCTGCAAGTGCTATCGCTATCATGAATTCTTAGGCGAACTGATGAAAGACTACAAGACGGTTTCGATCTGCGGTTCCCATGGCAAGACCACGACGACCACGATCACCAAGACCGTTTTCTCCAGATTCAAAAAGACCGGCTATCTGATCGGCGATGGGGAAGGGTATCTGAGCAAAGACAGCGAATATCTTTGCGTGGAGTCTGATGAATTCCGCAGGCATTTTGCGGCATATCATCCGGAATATGCGATCATCACCAATATCGAGATCGACCATGTCGACTACTTCAAAGACGAACAGGATTATTTCAATGCCTATCAGGAATTCGTCAACAACGTCAAGGAAGTCGTTTTCTATCATGGCGATGATGAATGGTGCCGGAAACTCGTCTTCCCTGAAAAAGCATTCTCTTTCGGTCTGAGCGAAAACAACGACTACAGTCTGAAGGATCTTCATTTCGATACTTCCAGATCGCAGTTTGATCTGACGTATAAAGGTGAAGTGATCTCTCACTATGATGTGCCGTTTGTCGGCGATCATCTTCTGATCGACATCCTCGGTGTCCTGTCGCTTTCCCACTATATGGGCTTTGACCCTGAGGGGGTGGAAGAGGCTTTGAATTCCTATGTCGGTCCGAAACGCCGCTATGTCGTGGAAGAATATAAGGATACGATCTTCGTCGATGACTATGCGCATCATCCGACGGAAGTCGGCGTGACGATCGAAGCATCGCGCAAGCGCTATCCGGATCGGAAGATCATCGCCATATTCAAACCGCACCGCGCTTCCAGGGTCCTGTACTTCGCCAAGCAGTTCAAGGAAGCACTGGAAAAGGCGGATGAGATCTATCTGCTCGACTTCACTTCGATCGATGACAAGCAAGACGGAACGGATATCGACATCACCTATCTTGCGAAGATGATCCCGGGCTCCCACGTACTTCCGGAGAACGAGGAAGGGGCGAAGATGCTGGCGGAATATAAGGGCGAATGTCTCGTGTTCATGTCCAGCAAAGACATTTACAATATCGCGGAAATGGTCAAGGAACTCTTATGAGTTCCTTTTTGCTGTAAAGGCATACAGGCGATTGAAAAATTTTTCATAATGGATTAGAATACTTTATAAGGAAGGTATATTCTATGGACGCTTTTATCATTGCATTCTCAAATCTGTGTAAGGACCTGCTGCCGATCTTAGGCGCGGTCTGTTTGGTCTGCATCATCATATTGCTTATAAAACTGATCAAAGTCATGTCGAGCGTCGACTCGACATTGCTCAAAACACATGGCACGATCGACCTGGTCGACCGTTCCATCGAGAAAGTTCAGGCACCTCTGGACACGGTCGCCAAAGTATCAGGCACTGTTGACAAGGCGCATGATGCGACTGTGGAAGCTGTGAATCAGGCAAAGGATTTTGTCGTCAAGAATGCCGGCGATATCAAGGAAAGAGTGATCGCTTTCGTCAAAGAAGAAGAGAAGAAAGACGAGCTCAAGGAACCGAGTCCCGAAGACATCATAGGAGGCAGGTAATGGAAGAGAAATATATTGAGGAATCCGTCAAAGAACTGATCGAGGATCTCAAAGAAAAAGTCGATGCGCTGACACAGAATGCGCAGGATGATGATGAAAGCATCGCTGAAAAAGCGCAAGCCATCAAAAATAAAGCCGTCAGAGTGTTCAATGACGCATCTGAAAAACTGAAAGGGATGATGGCAGATACGGTCAATGATGAGGAAGTATCCAAAGTCATCGAGACCGTCAAGGCAAGATCGAAAGATCTCTATGAGAATGCCTTGGATAAGATCTCTGCCCTGAAGGCGGAAAAGGAAGCTCAGCAAGAGCCTGCTAAGCCTGAGGAAGAGACTGATGAAAGCAAAGATATCCTTGCCGAGGCGAAAAACGGGATCGATCAGATCATCTCGAATGTCGGCGAAGAGATCAATAATTTTGTAAACAGAGAAGATGTCAAGACCGCTGTCGAAAAGACCAAGGAAGGTGTTGTCGACGCCGCTGAAAAAGCACTTGAGATCCTGAAAGGGTGGCTGGCACCGGAAAGAGAAGATAAATGAAAAAAGTCACGATCTATGAAGTAGCAAAAGAATCCAACGTATCATTAGCGACTGTCTCCCGCGTCATCAACGGTTCTACCGTCGTCAAGGAAGACACCAGAAGAAGAGTCGAAGAGGCGATCAACAAACTCGGATACAGACCCAATGCCATTGCACAGGGTCTGGCTTTGTCACGCACGACGACTGTCGGCCTGATCATTCCGTCCACTTCGATCTCCTTCTCAGGAAGAGTCATCAACGGCCTTTGCGATGTCGCGAAGATCTATGATTATTCCGTCTATCTGCATACCATCACGGAAGGCGTAACGGATATCAAGGAGATCATCGACGATGTCATCAAGGCAAGAGTCGACGGCGTCATCATCTATGCCGATAAGGATCTTGATGATTCGCTCAAACTTCTGGAAGAATACAATATCCCGATGGTCGTGATGTGCTCGCAGGTCTCTGCCGAGAACATCTGTTCCGTCTATGTCGATTATAAGAAGGCCGTATGCGAGCTTTGCGATTCTTATCTTGAAAAAGGCATCGAAGATATCGCGATCTTGCAGGATCACAGAAACGACGTCGTTTCCCAGCTGATGAGATCGGGAGCTGAAGAAGCTTTCAAGAAACACGGCAAGGAATATAACGGCTATATCGAAGTATCCAAAGACAACCGTTCGACATACAAGTTCCTGAAGTCTTATTTCAAGACACACAGACATCAGGTCTTCGTGGCGAACCGTGATTCGCAAGCCATGGCTGCACTCAATGCATCCCAGGGCTGCGGCATCTCCGTCCCGGATGATATGGAACTTGTCTGTATGAATGAAAGCAAGTATACTTCTTCTGTAAGACCGGAGATCTCTTCGTTCGTCGTCCCGGCTTATGATCTCGGTGCGATCTCCATGAGACTGATGACCAAGATGCTGAAAGACGAACAGGTAGAAGAGAAGGAGAAACACCTCAATGCGCTGTTCTCTCCGAAACAAACGACAAAGGAATAGAATATTATGGGGATTTATGAAGATTTAGTATGGCGCGGACTCATCAAAGATGAGTCTTCTCCTGAGATCAAAGACCTTTTGAACAAAGGCGGTCTCACTTTTTATATCGGTACGGATCCGACCGGCGATTCGCTTCACATCGGTCACTTCTCATCCTTTCTGATCTCCAAGAGACTTAAGGATGCCGGCCACAACCCGATCCTTCTGGTCGGAGGCGGAACAGGCCTGATCGGTGACCCGAAACCGGATGCCGAACGTCCGATGATCACGGTCGAAGAAGTCAATCACAACTTCGAATGTCTGAAGAAGCAGGCACAGGATGTCTTTGGCTTTGAAGTCGTCAACAACTATGACTGGCTCAAGGATTTCAGCTATATCGAATGGCTTAGGGACGTCGGCAAGTATTTCAACGTCGGCTATATGCTGAACAAGGATATCGTCAGAAGAAGACTTGACGAAGGCATCACCTATACCGAATTCTCCTACATGACGATGCAGGCCTACGACTTCCTTCATCTGTACCAGACCCGCAACTGCGTGATGCAGGTAGCCGGTCAGGACCAGTGGGGCAACATCACTGCCGGCATCGAGCTCATCCGTAAAAAGCTGGGCAAAGAGGCCTATGGTTTCACGATGCCGCTTCTCACCAAGTCCGACGGACAGAAATTCGGCAAGACCAACGGCAAGGCCATCTGGCTGGATATCAACAAGACTTCGGCGTACGAGATGTACCAGTTTTTCGTCAACTCCGAAGACAGTAAGGTCATCGATTACCTCAAGTTCCTCACGTTCCTGTCAAGAGAAGAGATCGAGGCTCTGGAAGTTTCCAACAACGAACATCCGGAACTGCGTGAAGCGCACAAGGCTCTGGCAAGGGAGGTCATCACGTTCTTGCATGGCAGAGAAGCTTACGATTCCGCCGTCAAGATCGCCGAGACTTTCTTCAAGGGGAATCTGAAGGATCTCACATACGAAGAACTCAAGCAGGGCACATCCGATCTTGAACGCACGCATGTCGAAAACGGTCTGCCTTTGATCAATGCCCTGGTGCAGATCGGTGCCTGCAAGTCCAACCGTGAAGCAAGAGACCTAATCAAGGGATCTTCGATCTCTGTCAACGGAGAGAAAATCACGGATATCTCTTATACTCTCAATGCTGAAGACGCATTCAATAAGGAACTCACCATCATCAAGAAAGGCAAGAAGTTCTATTACGCCATCGAATTCTAAGATGAAGAAACTATTGATCGTTCTGTGTCTGTTATTGTGCCTGTGCGGCTGTGAAGAAGACGGCAAACAGATGGCCAATCCGGATGACAGATATCTGTATATTATCGAAATGATCAACGAGCACGAGAATTTCCAGGAAGTCTCGAATTATTTTGATATTGGTACGGAGATGGCAAAGATCGAAAACGGCTATCGGTATTACATCACTGTTGATAATCCGCGCATCGCCATGTACGATATCGAGATCCTGGCGATCGAGAAGAACGTCGATTACCGCAACAACATGGCGGCCAATGTCGGCATCTTCGAAGACAAGGAATACAACATGGTGCCCAACCAGGCCAACAGTTCGAAAGGCTTTTTCAAAGGGGTCGTCGTTTCCGGCATCTCCAAAGAACCTTCCACGACACTGTATGTTTTCGTGCAGTTCAAGAATGCGGATTATTCGATCGTCCGTTCCGAATATTTCAAGCTCGATGTGAGCTATGAGGAAGAATGATGAATAAAGAAAAGATGAAACAATCTTTACTGATCGGAGCTTTAACGAGCTCCTTTGGTATTTTTGTGTCCAAATTGCTTGGACTGCTGTATTATTCTCCTCTTTCCGCGATCGCCGGCGAATCGAACATGGCTTTCTATTCGATCGTATATACCTATTACGATCTTCTCTTGCAGATATCGCAGGCAGGCATCCCGTTTGCGATCGCCGCACTGGTCGCAAAATACTATTCCAGGAATGATTTCCGTTCCGTTCTTCTGGTAAAGAAGATGGGAACATCGATCGTTCTCGGCCTTTCGCTTTTTACCGGCATCTTCCTTCTTCTAGCGGCAGAACCTATCGCAAGGCAATCGCTTGGTGTTTCGGCGCCTGCGGAAGATGTGAACAATCTCAAGATCATGTTTGCGATACTGACTATCGCAGTCATACTCGTACCTCTTTTAAGTTCCTTCCGCGGCTACATCCAGGGTCTCAAGCGTTTGGACCTCTATGCCTCTTCGCAGGTCCTGGAACAGTTCGTCAGAGTCTTCTCGATCCTCATATTCGGCTATCTGTTTGTCGTGATACTGCATTTCAAGAACATCTGGGCGATCTTCATCGCCATCGCTGCCGCATCGCTCGGCGCTCTGGCCGCACTGTTCTACACCAAGATACTGGGAAGGCAGGATGAAAGAAGTGTCGTCCTTCTGGCAAAGAAACAGAAGGAAGAGCCTCTGATGAATGAAAAAGAGATCGTCAAAGAGATCCTGCTGCTGGGAGTTCCTTATGTGATCATCTCGTTTCTGGGAACGGCCGGGCCTTTGGTCAATACGACGTTCTTCCTGGATTACATGACCAAGGTCAACGGTCCGGAAGTCTATGAATCGGCAAAGCTTTCCGCCGGTATCTTACAGGCGAATATCGCCAAGATCTCCAATATCCCATCCGTCCTGGCGCTGGGCTTCGGGTCGGGCATGGTGCCGTATCTCAGTGAATCCCTCGAGGCAAGAGACAATAAAAAGATCACGAAACAGATCAACCAGATCCTGGATACGGTGATCTTCATCCTGGTGCCGATGATGATGATCTTCATCTTCTTTGCCAGAGATATCTATTTCATCATGTACGGCAACCGCAATCTCGATCTTGGCGCATCCTTGTTTGCGGTATCGAACATTCAGATCTTCCTGGGAACGATCGCACCGATCTTCTCGTCGATGATGATGTCGCTGAAATTAAGAAAAGAGGCGATCATCACTCTGGTCGTCTCCTTTATCGCCAAACTTGTCACGTTCTTTCCGATGGTCGCACTTTTCGGCGCCTACGGAATGATCTATTCTTCGGGCATCTATTATCTGATACAGATCGTCCTGTATTTCCTGGCTCTGCGCAAGAACTTCGGCATCAACGTCAGAGGTTCGACGCGCCGTTTCATCAAAACGACGGTCGCTTCTCTGGTGATGGTCCTTCCGGCTTTCCTTATCCATCAGCTGATCCCGTTCGATTATACCAGCAGGATCATTGATATCCTCATCATGGGCGTGCTCGGTCTGATCATGCTGGGGATCTACTACTGTGTCACAGTAAAGATGCATCTGCCGCAGAAAGTCTTCGGCATCAAAGACATCTCGATCAGGAAACTACTGGCCCGCCTTCGCGCGTAGATAGCTGATCACTTCTTCGATCAGTTTGGGCGGAGTCGAGGCTCCTGCCGTTACATATACGTGCCCGGCATCTTTGACATCTTCAAGATCGATATCATTATAGTCCTGTATCAGCAGGACTTTTTTTATGCCGTGCTTCTTGCCGATATCGACGAGTTTTGCGGTGTTGTTGGATTTGACGTCGCCGACCACATACAGGACATCGCAATCCTGAAGATTTGCGATCGCCATCTGTCTTGAGGAAGTGGCGTTGCAGATCTCTTCTTCGATGATGACCTGCGGATATTTTTTTTGAACTTCTTTGAAAAGCCCCTGCAGTTCCAGATAGGACATCGTCGTCTGGTTGGTGAGAAAGATCCTGTCATTATCGATATGAAGTTCTTTCAGCATCTCGCTGTTGCAGACCAGGTGGATCTTCTCGCTGATCGAAAGAACGGCTTCCGCTTCGGGATGATTCTTCTTGCCGAAGTAGATGACGTCATATCCCTGTTTCAGATACTGACGGATGATGTTCTGCGTCTTGAGTACATCGACGCAGGAGGCATCGACATAACGCAAGCCTTTTGAAACAGCTTTGTCTTTGATGGCATCGGATATGCCGTGCGCCGTAAAGATCACGATGCCATCATCGATCTGATCGAGAAGCTCGGACTTGCTTGTGAAAGTATCATCGAGGGTGATGATGCCAAGGTCAGAAAGTTCCTTGGTCACGAAAGAATTGTGCACCAGCATGCCCAAGACATAAACGGGAGTATCCGGATTGTCTTCCTTGGTCTTTTTAGCCAGACGGATGGCGTTGACGACGCCTTTGCAATAGCCGCTGGGAACGACTTTTTTAATTTCCATGACTTCATTATACAGTATGCTAAAATATATGCGTATGAACTCAAAACTCAAAGAAACGACCAGAAGATTTATTGAATTGAACGGTTTTGAAGAGCTCACGAAAGTGCAGGAGGAAGTTTTGAAATACACTTCTTCCAGCAGAGATGTGATCGCTTTGTCAAAGACCGGAACGGGAAAAACGCATGCCTATCTGATACCGGTCATGGAAATGATCAATCCTGTTTCCGATAAGACACAGGTCCTCATCTCTTTGCCGACCAGAGAGCTGGCGTATCAGGTCTACCAGAACTGCCTTGTGATGAAGGAAGTCTATCCTGACTTGCGCATCCAGCTGCTTGCCGGAGGTACGGATAAGAAAAAATCGATCTCCAAGATGGAGAACACGCCGCATATCGTCATCGGTACGCCGGGCAGGATCAAAGACCTGTTCGTGTCCAATGCCTTACGCGTCGACTTCGTACAGATGTTCATCATCGATGAAGCGGATATGACTTTGGAATTCGGATTCCTGGAAGACATCGATGTCGTCTTTTCACACATGGTGAAAGATCCGCAGGTCTTATGTTTCTCGGCAACTTTCCCGGAAGAACTCAATGTCTTTGTCAGAAAGTATCTGAACAATCCCAAGACCGTCAGAGTCGAAGACAAGAAGAGGGATCCGCGCATCAATCATGTCCTTGTCAATTGCAAGCACAAGGAATATAAGGAAGTGGTCTATGACATCCTTCCCGGTTTCAAGCCATATGTCTGTCTGATCTTCGCAAATTCCAAAGATGAGGCGGATGAGACCTATGCCTATCTGAGCGAGAAAGGAGTCAAGGTACTGCTCTTGCACGGCGGACTTGATTCCAGGAGCCGGCAGAAGGCCATCAAGGATCTGCAGGCAAAGAAGTATTCCTACGTCGTGGCTTCTGATGTCGCCTCAAGAGGCATCGATATCGACGGCATCTCCCATGTCATATCCATGGGTCTTCCGAAACAGCTGCAGTTCTACATGCACAGAGCCGGCAGGACCGGACGGAACGAGAAAGACGGCACCTGTTATCTTCTTTACAAGGAATCCGATCTTGAAGCGATCAAGACGCTGAACAAGAAGGGTGTCAACTTCCTGGCGAAGGAATACAAGCGCGGCAGCTGGAAGGAAGCCAACAATCCGACGGCGAAGAAGCAGATCAAGGCGGACGACGAGGAAAAGGCGATCGTCAAGTCGCTCTACCGCAAGAACGAAAAGGTAAAGCCGAACTACAAGAAAAAGAAGAACGCGCAGGTCGAAAAGATCAAGCGCAAGAAAAGAAGAGAGTTCATCCAGGCCAAGATCAAGGAAGAACGTCTCGAGAGATACAAAGAGAAGCAGAGAAACAAGGCAGATTAGCCTTGTTTCTTATTTTTTCTTATATAATCATGCTAAGGAATGTCAAGCGATTTTAATTTGGAATCCGCATTGAATATTTATCCACGACGAAAGACCGGATGCTGTCATCCGGTTTTTAAATACGGATCGTTTTATTCATCTGTCAGA
>Ga0256405_10006275_pt1 | contig 19246 bp, 16 predicted proteins | sample RumenRJG_02DNA_FD_189096 | JGI IMG/M metagenome (GOLD analysis project Ga0256405, IMG submission 189096) | Bovine rumen microbial communities from Lethbridge, Alberta, Canada - RJG_02 | ecosystem: Host-associated > Mammals > Digestive system > Stomach > Rumen | place: Canada: Alberta... | reverse complement strand
GCTGGGTGTCCGGCTGTACTGGTTCGCACTGGGCGGAGCGGCGGTGGCAGCGGCCATCCCCCTGCTCTGGACCTACTTTTTAAAGGATTATCAGAAGAAGCGCCTGATCGCTCCGTATGATCCCTCTATCGATCCGGACGGATGGGGCATCACCTGGCAGACCACCCAGAGCAAGCTGACACTCGCTTCCGGAAGGCTTACCGGCGTGGACGCGGAGCACCGCGCCACCGTCTTCACCGGAAAGCACACCGACTTCATTTTCTCCTGTGTGGGTGAAGAGCTTGGCATGATCGGCTGTATCGCAGTGATTATTCTTCTGCTGATCGTCGTGGTCCATATCATCCGGGTAGGACTCAAGGCAGGGCGTACCTTCGACATGCTGCTTTGCATCGGCGTCGGTTCCGCGGTCGCGTTCCAGACCTTCATCAACATCGGCATGTGCATTGGCATCACCCCGGTCATCGGCATCACGCTCCCCTTCTTCAGTTATGGGGGTTCATCCATGGTAAGTATGTTCGCCGCCATGGGCCTTGTTTCCGGTGTGAAGTTCAAACTGAAGCCTCAGCTTTTCTCCATATATTGAGAGAATACTTCTCTGTTTCGGTATTTAAAAGAATCTGCTTTCCTTTCTGCGGAAGGCAGATCCTTTTTCTATATTGATCCGCGGGAGGGGGGCAAAGTCCGGACAAAGAAAACACCCGCTTCCGAAAGAAGCGGGTAATTTGTTCAGAGCAGCGACGTCCTAGACATCGCTATCTGTGAAGTTGTCGGTTTTTAGTCATGTCGCAAAAGTGGGAATTGCTATCAGACTGTCGCTGCCCGTACAGCATGCCGGAATTTGGCCCCGGCGGCCTGCAAGTCAATCTTCCATGCAAAAGCGGGTTAAGATGCCGACACATCGAGGGGTGACGCCCCTCATCGCGAGTAATAACATACCACATTATGTGAACTCTGTCAAGCATTTTCTCTAATATTCATATTTCGTTCAAAAACATTTTATTGCGTTTTGCCGAAATCGTCATCCATTGCAAAAACAAAGCTGGAATTTCTTCAAAAATGCTTCAAAAAACTTGACATTTTTGTTTTGCGGACAGATAATACGAAAAACAACTCTCTGAGGAGGTTTTCCCCATGGATAAAAGAGCCGAGCTGCTACGCTCGCTGAAATTCCTTCTGTTCTCTGTTTCAGCCGGCGTGATTGAGCTTGTTTCCTTTGCCCTGCTGAACGAGACGCTGGGCTGGCCCTACTGGCCATGCTATCTGATCGCCCTGGTTCTGTCTGTGCTCTGGAACTTCACCCTGAATCGCCGTTATACCTTCCGTTCGGCAAATAATGTACCGGTGGCCATGGCGAAGGTGTTTCTGTTCTATCTGATCTTCACTCCGGCCAGCACGATTTTCGGCAACTGGCTGGCAGAAGGACTGCGCTGGAACGAATACCTCGTCACCGGCATCAATATGGTTCTGAACTTTGTACTGGAATTTCTGTATGACCGATTTTTTGTTTTCCGAGACAGCATCGACACCAACAGCCTTGCCAAAAAGCAGGACGCCCGGAATTGATCCGAGCGTCCTTTTTATGTCTGGTTTGATCAGTGAAGATTGAGCAGGGCTGCAGCCGCGGCGCCCGGGAGCGTTGTGTCCTCTTCCACCACCAGCTCCACATCTCTTCCGAGGCCGTGCCGAATCTGCTCTTCCACCAGTGTGGTCAGCGCGGGGCGGTAGATGTGGTTGCGCTGGACGAGAGATCCTTCTGCAAAGATGGCCGTTTTCCCGTTTCTGCCCGCATCGATGAGTTCCGCCATGGCGGCGAGGTTGGCACACATCAGTTTTGCAGAGCGCTCAAATAAAAACGCCGCAATCTCAGAGATGATCTTCGCATCCTGATCATTTGCCGACAGTGTCTCCATGCCTTTGCCGCAGGCCCAGGCGTCCGCAGCGGCAGAGTCAACATGCGGCAGCGTCTTGATCTTCGCGGCACATTCCGGGCTGAGCAGGCCGTCTTCTGCCGCCTGCCGCAGGGCAAGATGGCACACCTCGCCCAGATATACGCCCGCCGTCATCTTTTCGAAGCGCTTCTGTCCGGGGTTGTGGCTTTCAAGATCCAGCTGTCTGTCAAAGATTCCCTGAGGCAGGCCATCGTACATACCGCATTCAAGATTGACGATCATGTCATGGGCGGCTGCCCCGAGCTTTTCGATCTTTTGTCCGGGCACTGTGCAGCAGGTGTTGGTTCCGGTACCGCTGACCTGGCCGAAACAGTTGACATAGCCGTCGTTCAGGTGCTTCGCCATACCGCCGAGCTGAACGGCAGCGGTGTCGTTGAGGATCACGGCCCGTTTTCCTGCATACCCTCTCCGGGCCAGTTCTGCACACAGGCTCTCCCCGACCAGCTGTCCCTCGCAGCCGGTGATGGTCACTTCCTTGTCGATGCAGACAACCTTTCCGTCGACCTCCGGCGTAATCTCCGCGGAATAGGAGAAGCAGAATCCGATCCGATCCGTCATCGGCATCAGGTCCTCAATGGCATCCGCGACAAACGAAACAAACTCCGTCCATGTTGCCGGCCGTCCGATTCCGGGCATGCCGGTTTTTCTGACCTGCTCTTCGATGCAGCGTCCGTTTTCAAAGTGTGCCAGCGCACTGCGGAAGTTCGTGCCGCCGGCATCGATCACCGCGACATACTGTCCCTCCGGGATTTTGCCCGTTGTTTTCAGATAGGTCGGGATCATGGGATAGGAACTGTGCTCCCCGCGGAGCCCCTGCTCCATCTCCTGTTTCATCCGGTCTGCCAGAACCCGGATGTCGAGGTTCGGGTCCAGCATTCCGTATCGGGTCAGAAACGTCTTGACATGTTCTGTCATTTTCCTTACTTTTCCTCTTTCACACTTTCTATGACGCCTGCAGCCAGTCCTGCCAGGCCCTGGATTTCACTGGGAATGATGATCTTGGTCGCCTGGCCGTTCGCCGCAGTAGAGAAGGCTTCCAGCGCCTTGATCTTCAGAACTGCCTCTGACGGAGCGGCTTCGTTGATGAGGCGGATTCCTTCGGCGGTAGCGGTTTGGACCTTCAGGATTGCTTCCGCTTGACCTTCGGCTTCGAGAATCTGCTGCTGCTTCTTGGCATCCGCGCGGAGAATGGCGGATTCCTTCTCGCCTTCCGCTTCCAGAATCGCTGCACGCTTTTCGCCTTCGGCCTTCAGGATCGCTTCACGACGCTCGCGTTCCGCCTTCATCTGTTTCTCCATCGCGTTCTGGATTTCCTTCGGCGGGAGAATGTTCTTCAGCTCAACACGGTTGACCTTGATCCCCCAGGGGTCGGTCGCCTCGTCAAGGATCGAGCGCATCTGGGTGTTGATGATATCACGGCTGGTCAGGCACTGGTCCAGTTCCAGATCACCGATGATGTTACGCAGGGTCGTCGCGGCGAGGTTCTCAATCGCGACCATCGGCTGCTCAATGCCGTAGGTATAGAGCTTCGGATCCGTGATCTGGAAATAAACGACCGTATCAATCTGCATCGTGACATTATCTTTCGTAATCACAGGTTGGGGCGGGAAGTCCGCCACCTGTTCCTTCAGCGTGACGATCTTGGCTACGCGCTCAATAAACGGCACCTTGAAATGAATGCCGACGTTCCAGGTTGTCTTATAGGCGCCCAGACGCTCCACCACATAAGCTTTTGCCTGCTGCACGATGCGGATGTTCCGCACCAGAATGACGATAAACAGCAGAATCAGTACCAATACTACAGGTCCCATGATATTACCTCCCATTTGTATTTCATATTTTCTTTCGGTTGATAAACTCATTCAGCCGCACGGTCTATCCTTCCTCTTTCGGCAGAATGCGGCTCAGTCTCGCTTCTCGACAATCAGCTTTACGCCTTCAATCCGCAGAACACGAACCGTTTCGCCCGGCTCTGCTCCTTCACTCTCCTGATCCATACGGGCTGTCCAGGTCTTTCCGTCCAGCAGCACCGCTCCTTTCGCATGAAGATTGTCGATTCTTTCCGTAACAACAGCGTCCTTTCCGATCACCATATCCGCGTTGGTCGGCGTCACACGGTTGTTGACGTATTTCCGGACCAGGGGCCTCGTCAGGACCAGCGTCAGCACCGACACCGCAACAAACCAGACGATCTGCAACCAGATCGGAGCGTGGAACAATGCGGAAATCAGGGCAGCCAGGGCGCCCAGCGCAAACCAGATCGATATCAGTCCCGGTACGACGGCCTCAATGATCAGCAGCACAACCATCGCGATAAGCCAGAAAACAGACATCTGCATCATTCCGCCGATGACCATATTACATCCCTCCTGTGATGCGGGAAACACATAAGCTAGCTCCCGCTGTTCTGTCTATAAAATACCATACCCGCCTGTGAAAAGCAAGCTGCAAAAACGCCCGCCGGATTATCACTCCGGCGGGCGTAAAGCATCCGCAATCTCAAGGCTCGGGTTTTCCGGACGTTCTGGCAAAAATCACTGGGCTGTTTTGAATGTGACCGTGACCGTGACGTCACAGTTCGGCATGGTGAAGTTTGAAGGTCCCACCGGAAAAGCCTGATTCGTCCCCGTCTTTGTCACCGTGATCGAATAGACCTTATAACCGGTTTCCGGCTCCGCGACGATCTTTACATCGCTGCCGGCCGGGGCGGCTGCCACATTCTGCCCGCCGACCTGTGTCACAAACGCACCGTGGGCAGAGCTCTGTCCGGTAATCTTATAGGTCTGTCCCGTGACGGTCCCAGTTGCCGCGGTGCTGCCAGAAGCGGCATTGTTCGCCGCGGTCGTTCCGCCCGCTGTACTTCCCGCCCCGGCCGTGCCTCCGGGAACCGGCAGATAGAAAGTCTGGCCTACGCTGATACGGCTCAGGTTATCGGTATTGTTCAAAGCCTTCAACTGTCCCTCGACCTTTGCGAAGTTGAGCTTGTACAGGCCGCAGATGGTTGCGGCGGTCTCGCCGCCCTTGACCTGGTGGGCAACGATCGCGGTATAGTTATAACCTTGGGGCACCGACATGCTGGGGATCACGACAACCTGTCCTGCCGGAACATGATAGTAGTTGGAAAAGCCGGAAAGCTTTTTGATCTTCTCGGCATTCGCGTCAAAGTCCACACCCAGTCTGGCACAGACGGAACCAACGGTTTCCCCCGCCTGCAGCTTGTAGTTGATGAGGTAGCTGACAATGGTATCGCCAGCCGTAACCGCGCTTCCCGTAGCCGCATTGCCTGCCGCGGTGTTATTCCCTGCCGTCGTGCTGGCTGTGGTGGCTGCTGTGCCGCTCGGAGCACTCACCGTTCCGCCCGCTGTTCCCACGGGAACCGGCAAATAGAAGATCTGGCCTACGCTGATGCGGTTCAGATTCTCTGTATTATTCAGCGCTTTCAGCTGTCCCTGAATCTTGGCAAAGTCCAACTTGTAGAGTCCGCAGATCGTTGCAGCCGTTTCGCCGCCCTTGACCTGATGGGCCACGATCTGGGTGTAGCTGCTTCCCTCGGGAGCTGTCAGACTGGGAATCACAACAATCTGCCCGGCAGGGACATGATAGTAGTTGGAAAAGCCGGAAAGCTTCTTAATCTTCTCAGCATTGGCGTCAAAGTCCACGCCCAGTTTGGCGCAGACGGAGCCTACAGTCTCGCCCGGCTGCAACTTGTAGTTGATGAGGTAGCTGACGACGCTGTCTCCGATCGAAGTCGTACCGACAGCGGCAGGCGTAGCAGAAGTGCCGGCTGTTGCCTTGGCAGCTGTCACAGCTTTCTTGATCTCTTCTTTGGCTTTATTGGCACGGGTGGGATCCTTTGAGGTGTCAAAAGTCGGCAGATACAGAACCTGATTGATCTTGATGTTGTTATAGCTTCCGATGTTGTTCACTTCGCTGATCCACGCCTGGTTTGCGAAGAAGTCGATCTTCAGACCTGCGCAGATTCCAAGGGCAGTGTCTCCGCCTTTTACGGTATACGTAATATAGTCGCTGCTGTTGTCTGCGCCGGCCATCGCACCGAAGCAGCCAAACAGCATCATCGCAGCAAGGAAGCTCATGAGAACTCTCTTCGTATTCTTCATATCCATACCCTCCGGGATTCCAAAAAATGAAAAAACTTTTCTCGTTTGGTTACAATTCTATTACATATCGAAACAAATTGCAATAACTGTTTTCAAAATTAAGAAATTTTTTTCTTTCGACTCCGGAAAATGTTTTTTGTTTTTTGGGGATATGAACGACGCACACAGCGGGAGCGGCGCAGTGGCAAAACCCGCCTGGAGAACGTCCCCTTGTCGCATTATTCGTACGGTCTGATCAGCTGGCAAAATCTGGAAAACGGCAGGCTTTTTAATAGAATCCGACCGGGTTCCGGATTTCCCAAGGCCCGGAATCCCACAAAGCTCAGTCTGTTGCCCTGGAGCACTTTTGCTACTGCTGCACGATCGTGAGAGCATTCCTCATACATGGCGCGGGAAAGTTCTGCAGTCCGGTCTGCTGCAAGATACAGTTCCTCCAGCTGCCAGTCATAGTATTTCAGCACTGCTGCATCATTCGGTCGGAACCTGCAGAGTTGCACAATGTCAAACTCACCATTTAAGAGAAGGTCAAGCGCATTTTCTCTGCTGAGATAAATCGTCGTAATCTTATGTCTCACCAGATAATCAGGACTCTTGATCTTGACACGGTGCCAATCGGCATCTACAACAACAAAACCTTCATATTGTACGCCTGGCGTTTCTTCATTCAGGCTTTTTGCTGCATCAATACATTCTTTCAGGCTGCGAAGCGGATAACGTTTTGGCTGGACCAATCCGATCTTTTCATCTGTTTCTTCCCCGGTGAGATTATTCCTGGTCCCGGTATGATACAGCATCGGCCTGTCATAGGAGATGACAACCTGGGTTTCAGGCCCGACAAGCTCAAAGATATAGGTGCGGTCCTTTTGTAATGCTTCGAAGGGAATATCTGAATAATTCTCCGCACTTCGAATGGCATCCAGAAAAGTATGTCCCAAAGGGGAGCGTTCAATCGGTGCGTTTGCTGCGTCGATGGTTCCGTTCGTGGCAAAAACCCAGCGATTCTGCCGTTCAGAATACCAGAGCTTAATAATGGAGCCGTCTATCTTTTCCTGAATGCATGCCGAGTCCCAGTCGATGGGATCAGCATATTCTTCATTGAAATTGCCGAATTTTCTGAATGGCCAGCATACCACCTCCATCTTTTCGGTATCCAGAATAATTCCACGGGATTCCTGGACCAGCGGGTCGGAAAACCTGGAATCATAGCTATAATTGAAAATGGCGTATGCGCCGTCGCGATGTACCTTAATATGGTGGTCATTCCATAGTGAAGTCTCCCAGTCGTGATGTGAGAAAAGATACCTGCACAGCAGAGAGTGATCGTTCATTGTTTTTCTCCTTTTCTGTTGCTCAGTGAGCTGTTTCATCGGCAAGGTGAAGTTGCATCAGTTCCCCATACATGTGATCTCCCACTAAGTTTCTGACCTTTTCCAAAGTTCTCTGACGCTGGCGCAAGGGTCTCATGTGCCAGTTGATCAGGTTTGCGATATAGAGTGTCCTTTCCCATGTTCCATTCTGAACAGATGCGGCCGCCTTTTCACATAGATAGAGATAGGCACCATAGTTCTCATGACCGTAATAATGGGCATACTCCGTTGTTTCTCCTTTACGGTTGGTATAGCGTCTGGTATACAGTTTTCCGATGTCGTGATACCAGGCGGCTTCCTGTACTTCCTCGGAAAACCCCTTGAAAGCACAATACTCCCTTGCTGCCTCCATATGCACTCCCAGTGTCATGGAATGATACGGATTATCCTGCTGGAAGTCTACTGCCGCTTCTCTGGGAAATAAATAGGGTGTTCCACCGGTTATGGCATCAATGGAATCCCACCCCTCATAATAATAAGGCGTTTCAAAGGAGCAGAGCATGTCTCGGATCTGATCCGGTGGGACATTGCGGTGACGCCGGCTGTTGCGCTCCTGACAGTCATCCGGAGGAGTGAGCAGCATAACGCAAGTTTTCCTTTCCGCCAGTTTCGACAGAGAATTCATCATAGCGATTCTCCGCTTGCGGCTGAGATTGGTTGCATCGATCACACAGGAGTGGCCATTCCGGAGATCTTTCAACACATTCTGCATCAGATTCTGAAACACTTCACTCGCTTTCCCTTGAATTACTTCATTTCCGTAGAGCAAAGCGCGGATTGCATCTGAGGAATGCACCCGGTAGCCTTCTTCAGCATATCGTTCGGCAACAGTGCTTTTTCCGCTGCCGGGAATGCCAATAAGCATGATCAGTTCCATATTATTCGTCATGTTCCTTTCCTTTCAGTGAAATCCGTCTCTGATCTTTGCCGCAATCACAGAGAATCTTCATATCGCCAAGGTCTTTGATTCTCAGTCCCTGAAGCTCCTGAACAAACTGTTCCCGTGTTGTTTCCAAAGCGTCGATGTTGCACTCAGTTCGATACAGGTACGGTTCCAGTTTCGGAATGCAGTCCGCAATACCTCGCTTGGTATATACTTCCTGCCCCTTGCCGAGCGCTATGGCCTGCCCGAACTGAAAGGCAATACGTTTTTTGCATTCTGTCTGTAGCGTTCCCGATATTTCCCATGTGACAGTTCTCAGATCTACTGATTCTGCGAATCCGAGTCGTTGTGAGAATCCGCTTCTGAGGGCTTTCCTCGCTCCCGAGGAAAATGTAGTGTGTCTCATTTCCATCAAGAATTTACGTAGCACAGAAAGCTGTTTCATGAGCAGATCTCTCGGTAATCTGCGGGATATAAGCAGCTCATCGTCCTGCTTATGAAGCGGATAGGTAGTCAGAACTGCATTGTTTACTTCGTCAGGAAATCCTTTGTAGCACCGAACAACCACGCCATCCCGGACTATCGCCAGATTTCGATTTTCGGCATCATTTGAATTGCAAAACTCCGCGCACTCATTAAGCGGCGGGAGCTCATCAACGATATAAATTACATCGGTATCCAGGCTGTCTTCAGAACCGTGAACGTATCGCGCAAGAATTTTCATGCTTCTCCTCCCGGCTGCATGCTCCGCCAAATGGTAAAATTTCCTCAGCTGCCTAGGCCATCATAGCAGAATAAGCAGGATTAATCCAGGAAAAAAAGATACGAGCCGGACTATGCAAAGAAATCTCTTTCCATGTTGCTGAACCACACGTCGAGTGCTTTTATATTGGAGTAATAATGGAATGATGGCAAGCGATTGCACAGCACCAAAAGACGTGGTAGAATCATTGCAACAAATCAGAATTTGACGGAGAAGGTGCCTCCATGGATCATTTAGTTGGAACCTATATTGTTGATCATGTGTTCTATTACGATGCCATAGATAATGAAATCAACGCCATGGTGCATGATTTGTCCACACCTGAAAACAGCCTTTCGGTTTTTATATGGGATTATCTTCTGCCAGATCGTCAGAGAGGCTCAGCTATCGAAGGAATCCTCACCCTGGAATTCGTACAAAGCTACGAAAAAAAGCCTGTAGACTCTGTCAGTCATATACAGGCATTCAATCACATCGGCTTGGAGGCCGTTGTAAAGGTTGTTAAAATACTGGACTCTTATCATGTACTGTAAAAGCTGATTTTTCCGATAAACTTCTTTTAGTTTGCTTTGAATCCAGCGTTCATCCGGAACCATGTGATTTTATCCATGTGAAAGGAGAGCTTCATTTAGAAGATTCCGGTTATTCTGCACGTCTCCCCTGAGGAATAACACGCCTCAGGGGAGTTTCTTATTTCATGATCAGTTTGTCATGAATCAAAGCCCTTCCTGGAAAGAGCAACAGGGTTCTTTTCGATTATGAGATCCGTGCTCTCCCGGTCCTGGCAGACCTTGAGCTCCGCCAGGAGAAAGTGCTCCTTCAGCCAGATGACGTTGCAGCGCTTCTGCCCCAGCATCTGGGAAAGCAGCTTCTCCGGCACACGGATGGTCACGGCTTCGCCTTTACAGTTCATTTCCGCCAGCTGCCGCTCCACCCGGTTGCGAAGGACACGGCCGCGGACCAGTTCCCCGAGAGCCGGATGGTAAGCCCCTGCCAGAGCCGCGCCTCCGGAAAGCTCGTCTGTCGGGTTCAGACCGAGGCGGATCACCGGGATCCCCGCCGCCTGGAACAGCGGCAGAAGTCTGGCACAGACGCGGACAGCGTCCTCCACCGTGTGCTCCTGATAGATACCGCGGCGCCAGAGGCGCTCCAATTCCGTGCCCCGGACGATCACGGTGGGATAGATTCGAACCGCGTCAGGCTTCAAAGCAATCAGCTGACGTGCGGTGTCCACCGCGCCGTCGTCGTCATCCTCCGGAAGTCCGGTCATCATCTGCAGCACCAGCGAGAGGCCGGCCTCGCGGATCATGGCCGACGCCCGGCGCACATTCTCCGCGCTGTGGCCGCGGCCGGAGGCCCGGAGGACCGCCTCCTGCATGGACTGCGCCCCGAGTTCCACGGTTCCGACCCCATACCGCTTCAGACGTTCCAGGATCTCTGGTGTGACGGCATCCGGCCGTGTGGAAAGGCGGATGGAAGAAACCGCGCCGCAGTCTCTCGCCCGCCCGGCCGCTTCGAGATAGCGCTGCTGCTGCGCCTCCGGGATCGCCGTAAAGCTTCCGCCGTAGAAGGCAAGCTCATAGGCTGCCCCCTGCGGCGGGTTTTCTGTCAGGCTGTTCAGTTTCCGCAGTGCTTCTTCCGCCGCGGCTCCCGTGATCTCATGCTGGTTGCAGAACACGCAGGCATGCGGGCATCCGAGATGCGGAATGAAGACGGGATAAATCCGGTTTCTCGGGCTCATGGCTCCATTCTCTGAAGCGCGGAGCCCGCGGCGGCCTGTTCGGCTTCCTTCTTTGTATGTCCCTCGCCTTCTCCGGAGAGAACGCCGTTGACATAGACCGCACAGGTAAAGCGCTTGTCGTGATCCGGGCCGCTCTCGCCGGTCATCTCATAGCGGATGCTGCTTCCGGTCACCTGCTGCACCAGCTCCTGGAGCTCCGTCTTGTTGTCACGGCTCCTGTTGCGGATCTGTTCCTCCGCCTGGTTCAGTACATGACTGTGGATAAAGGTCCCGGCAGGCTCCATCCCGCCGTCCAGGTAAATTGCGGCGATCACCGCCTCCACCATGTCGGCAAGGATGCTCGGCCGCTCGCGGCCTCTGGATTTCTCCTCGCCCTTGCCGAGGCGCATCCACTGCCCGAATCCAAGCTCCTTCGCCACCCGGTACAGACTCTCCTCGCAGACCAGCTCCGCACGGATGCGGGTCATTTTTCCTTCCGGCAGAGCCGGCTCCCAGCGGTAGAGAAGCTCCGCTGTCACCATTCCGAGGATGGAGTCGCCGAGGAACTCCAGCCGCTCATAGCACTCCGGATGTTCCCGCGGGTGCTCGTTAACATAGGAGCTGTGGGTCAGCGCGGTCTCCAAAAGTCTGCGGCTGTGAAACCGGTATCCGATTTTCTCTTCCAGTTGCTGCACCGTTCTGTCTTACTCCATTTTCAGTCTCATATAGTCGATGTTCGCCACGATATCTTCGATGAAGCCCGATTCGGCAAACTGCTTTGCCTGCCGGATCGCAGCGAAGAAGCTGTCGGCATTGGAGGAGCCGTGGGCCTTGATCACAGGTTTGGAAATGCCGACCAGCGCGGTTCCGCCGACCTCATTCGGGTCCATGGAGCGCTTCATTTCGGCGAGATCGTTCTTCAGCACCGCGGCCGCCAGCTTGTTTTTTGTGCTCTTGTAGAAGGTCTCTTTCAGAGCCTTCATGATATACTTGATGGTGCCTTCCGTGGTCTTGAGCATGACGTTGCCCGTAAAGCCGTCCGTCACCACCACATCCGCCGCTCCGGTAAAGACGCCCGTTCCTTCGACGTTTCCCACAAAGCGAATCCTTCCCTCGTCGTTTGCCTTTTTCAGCAGGGCAAAGGCCTGATGCTGCAGTTCGCCGCCCTTGGTGTCCTCGGTACCGACGTTCAGCAGGCCGACCCGGGGATTGGGGATATTCATCAGCTTTTTGGCATAAAAACTGCCCATAAAGGCAAACTGCAGGAGATACTCCGCCGTGCACTCCACATTGGCGCCGCAGTCGATGAGCATGACACCGTGCTCACCCGCCGGGAGCACCGGAGCCAGCGCGGCACGGCGAATCCCGTGGATCCGCTTGACCGTCAGCGTCGCGCCGGTAAGCAGCGCGCCGGTACTGCCGGCCGAGACCACCGCGTCGCCTTCTCCGTCTTTCAGCATGCGCAGCGCCACGGCCATGGAGGAATCCTTCTTCCGGCGTGTCGCTGTGCTCGGGTCGTCCTCCATGGTGATCACTTCGCGGGCATCCACGATCCGGACCGCGTCCTTCTCGCTTCCGTCGAGGCAGGCGAGAATCGCCTCCTTCTGTCCGACCAGTGTGATGTCGAGGCCGAGCTCGCTTTTGGCACGCATGGCGCCTTTGACAATTTCCTGCGGGGCGTTGTCGCCGCCCATTGCGTCAACGAGTATTCTCAATGTGGAAAACCTCCTTTTTCATCAGCTCTTCCAGTATGGCGAGAGAACGTCGGGAGATCTCGGCATTCTTGTTTCGTTTTCCCTTTACCCGGTAGTCCAGGCTCTTGATGATTCCGAAATTGATGTTCATCGGCTGAAAATCGCCGATACTGCCCTGTGAGATATAGAGGCCGAGCGCCCCGATGGCCGTCTCCTGGGGGAAATCCACCGGTTCAAGCCCCAGAATCTCCGCGGCAGTCTCAATGCCCACCAGCATGCCGGAGGCGGCGGACTCCACATAGCCCTCCACACCGGTCATCTGTCCGGCAAATCGGATCCGTGGCTGTGTTTTCAGACGATAATACCGATCCAGAAGCCCGGGGCTGTTCAGATAGGTATTGCGGTGCATCACGCCATAGCGTACAAACTCGGCGTTCCGCAGCGCCGGAATCATGGAAAAGACCCGCTTCTGCTCTCCCCACTTGAGATGGGTCTGGAACCCGACCATATTGAAAAGGGTCCCGTCGGTGTTGTCCTGCCGGAGCTGGACCACGGCGTAGTCCTCTTTCCCCGTGCGCGGATTGCGCAGGCCAACCGGCTTCAGCGGGCCGTAGCGCAGGGTATCTTCCCCGCGCCGTGCCATGACTTCCACCGGCATGCAGCCTTCGAACACGCCCGCGTCATCGAAGCCGTGAACCTCCGCCTCCTCGGCGGAGACAAGCTCATGGGCGAAGGCTGTATATTCTTCCCTCGTCATCGGGCAGTTTACATAATCTGCAGTTCCCTTATCATAACGGGAAGCAAAATAGGCGTTTTCCATGTCAACGCTCTCCAGCGTGACAATCGGCGCCACCGCATCATAGAAATGCAGGTCGAATTCCGGACAGAGCTCTGTGATCTGCTTCGTGATCGCCTCGCTGCTGAGCGGTCCGGAGGCAATCACAGTGATGCCCTTCGGAATCTCCGTAACCTCCTTCCGGATCACCGTCACCCCCGGATGCTGTTCCAGGGTTTCGGTGATCTCCCGGGAGAAGGCGGCCCTATCCACCGCCAGGGCGCCGCCCGCAGCAACCTTGTTATGATCCGCCGCACGCATCACCAGAGAATTCATCTGACGCATCTCGGCTTTCAGGAGGCCGACGGCGTTGGAGAGTTCATCGCTGCGTAGGGAATTGGAGCAGACCAGCTCCGCAAAATCCGGCGTATGGTGCGCAGGGGTAAAACGCTCCGGGCGCATCTCATAGAGCGTCACGGGGATCCCTCGCTCGGCGAGCTGCCAGGCGCATTCGCTTCCGGCCAGCCCTGCGCCGACCACCGTCACCGTTCCGGACGTTTCGCGCCGCAGCTTTTCACCGGTTTCAAGCATTGTATCACTCATTCTTTCGTTTTCTTCGTCGCGGTCTTTGCAGTTTTCCCGGTTTTTGAAGACTTTGCGGTCGCGCTCTTTCCCGCTTTCTTGCCGGAGGCTTTTGCGGAAGCAGTCTTCGTCGTCTTCTTTGCGGTCGCTTTTCCGGCTTTGGCAGACGCGGTCTTTGTCGTTTTCGCTTCGGTCCCGTTCTCCGGCTTCTCTTCGGTCTCTATGTTGATGTCTGCTTTGCGCTTCGGGTAGCGGCGCTTCTCCTCGGGAACAAACGCCGGGCATTCCTCGTTGATGCAGAAGGACTTGAGCGGTCCGCGCCCACTGCGTTTGAACATGGTCTTTCCGCACTGCGGGCAGACATCTTTCGTGGGCACGTCCCATGTGATGAAGCCGCAGTCGGTGCCGCGCTCACAGGCATAGAAGACATAGCCCTTTTGGGAGGTGCGTTTCAGGATCCGGCCGCCGCACTTCGGGCACTTGCCGGGCATCTCTACCACGATGGGCTTGGTAAACGTACACTCCGGGAAGCCGCTGCAGCCGAGGAACTGGCCAAAGCGGCCTTTTTTCACAAGCATGGGCTTGCCGCAGACGTCACATACCTCGTCGCTCACAATATCCGGGACCTTGATACGCTGGCCGTCCATGGCGGTTTCCGCCGCCTTCATCTCCGCGTCGAAGTCCTCATAGAACTCCTGCAATACATCCTGCCAGGCGATCTTGCCGCTTTCAATCTCGTCCAGACGGGCTTCCATGTGATTGGTAAACTTCAGGTCGACGATGTCGCTGAAGTGATCCTTCATGAGACTGGTGACCACCTCTCCGAGCGGAGTGGGTTTGAGGTACTTGCCCTCCTTCATGACATAGTCATGCGCGGTGATGGTCGAGATGGTCGGGGCATAGGTAGACGGGCGGCCGATGCCCTTTTCCTCCATGGCCCGGATCAGCGTCGCCTCGGTGTAACGGGCGGGCGGCTGGGTAAACTGCTGTTCCGGCACGGTCTTATCCAGAAGCAGCGTCTCTCCCTCCTGCAGATCCGGAAGCAGACTTTCTGCCTGCTTCTGTTCGTCATCGGTGGATTCTTCATACACGGCGGTATAGCCGGCAAACTTCAGGGTGGAGGCGTTTGCCTTGAAGAGATAGCCGCCGCTCTCCACTTCGATCGCAAGATTGTCGTAGACGGCGTTTGCCATCTGACAGGCCGTGAAACGTCCCCAGATAATGCGGTAGAGGCGATACTGTTCCTGTGTCAGATCCTTCCGGACCAGTTCCGGCGTCAGCGTCACATCCGTCGGGCGGATGGCCTCATGGGCATCCTGTGCCCCGGCCTTTGTCTTGAAGCTGCGGGGCTGTTTCGGGCAGTAGGCCGGACCGTAGGTCTCCTGGATAAAGCTCCTCGCCGAAGCCACCGCCTCATCGGACAGGCGCAGAGAGTCGGTACGCATGTAGCTGATCAGACCGATGCTGCCTCGGCCGGTGATTTCGACGCCTTCATACAGCTGCTGTGCCACCGACATGGTGCGCCGCGGGGTCATGTTCAGCCGCCGTGAGGCCTCCTGCTGCAGCGTGGAGGTGATGAAGGGAGGCGCAGGGGAGCGCTGTTTCTCCGTCCGTTTGACGCTGCGTACGGAGAACGGGGCCTTTTCCACCGCGGTTCGGATGACATTGACTTCGTCCTCGGTATGAATCTCCAGCTTCTTCTCGGTTGTGCCATAGAAACGGGCGCGGAAGCTGTTCTCCTCCGGCTTTCTCTTCAGGAAAGCGTCGAGCAGCCAGTATTCCTCGCTCTGGAAGGCGCGGATCTCATCCTCACGGTCTACCACCATGCGGGTCGCAACCGACTGGACACGGCCGGCAGAGAGGCCGCGCTTGACCTTCTTCCAGAGCAGCGGAGAAATCTGATATCCCACGATGCGGTCAAGCACACGGCGAGCCTGCTGGGCATCCACCAGATCCTGATTGATGCTGCGGGGGTGCTGGATGCTCTCGGTCACTACCTTTTTCGTGATCTCGTTAAAGGTCACGCGTCTGGCCTTTTCATCGCTCAGGTTCAGGAGTTCCTTCAGATGCCAGGAAATCGCCTCTCCCTCACGGTCAGGGTCCGTCGCGAGATAGACGACGGGAGCTTTTTTACTCTCCGTCTTGAGCTCATCGATCAGGTCCTTCTTGTCCTTGACCGGGATATACTCGGGCTGGAAACCGTGGTCCAGATCCACGCCCAGCTTGCTCTTCGGCAGGTCTCTCAGGTGCCCCATGGATGCGGTCACCTTATAATTCCCGCCAAGATATTTTTCAATGGTCTTGGCCTTGGACGGTGATTCAACGATCACCAGCTCCTTTGCTTTCGCCATTCCTTCTCTTCCTCACTTTTCTACTGTTATATTCAGGGCAAATCTCCGCCCGGCTTCACGCCGGACAAAGCCCTTGATCTCCAGAACGGTCAGCTGAGCCAGCACCCTTGAGGTGCTGAGTCCTGAACGGTCTGTGATGTCGTCGATATGGGTTGACCCGGGATCAATCGCGGAGATGATCTTCAGCTGATCCTCTGTCAGCTGGGCCAGTCTGTCCCGCAGGGCCTGTTTTGCCGCTTCTGCTTCCCGGGTTTCCGTTGAAGATGCGGAATCCTCCTCACCGGTCTTGGGCCGTGTTTTTTCCGCTTCGTTCGGGGAACCCCTTGCTTCTGTCGTCTCTCCGTCTTCTTCGGCAGTGTTCTCTGTAACTTCTTCAAGCGCCGGATTCAGATCGATGCAGTCCGGATAGCGAAGGAGATATTCCTCCATAACTTCGGCGCCGCAGGTCACCAGCTTGGCCCCCTCTTTCAGGAGCGCCAGGGTTCCGGCGGCGTTTTCCGCATCAACATTGCCGGGGATGGCAAAAATGTCCTTCCCCTGGTCGATGGCGTCATTCACAAAGAGGCGGGTTCCGCTTTTTTCCGGAGCCTCCACCACCACGACGCCGTCCGAGAGTCCGGCCGCAATGCGGTTCCGTTCCCGGAAGAAGTGTCTGCTGCACTCCTTTCCCGGAGGATACTCGCTGACGAGAGCCCCCGAACGAAGAAGCTCTCGGGCAATCTCGAGGCGGCACTGCTCATGCGGGGTTCCCAGGACGCCGACGCAGGGCCGGCCGGAACGAAGCGCGCCCCTGGCTGCCGCCTCATCCACGCCGGAGGTCAGCAGGCTCACCACCGTGCCGCCGCAGCGTGAAATCTCATAAGCCAGACGCTCTCCCATTTTGACGCCGTAAGGGCTGGCCTTTCGGGTTCCGATCACTGAGATCACAGGGACCGGATCAACCGCGGGGAGCATCCCCTTCACATAAAGGACGGCCGGAGGCACCGCGATCTGGCGAAGCCGCTCCGGGAACTCCGGCGCGTCATATTGGAGAACCGCTATTTCCTGGTCGTCACACTGCGCCAGAACCTCATCCACCGAGGTCATGGAACGCGCTTCCAGAAGCTCCGCTTCCTGAGACGAAATCCCTCTTTTCTTTCGGAAACTGCCTTCCTTGGACTGAAAGGCCGCTTCCGGGCTTTCAAACATCCTCATCACCGCGGCACGTGCTTTCGGACTGATATTCAGTTGTGACAGCCAGACCCAGTATCGGATGCTTTCCATCTTTTTTATGCCTCCTGACGGCACATCTCCCACATCACGATCGCTGCGGCAATCCCGGCATTCAGGGATTCCGCCGCCCCGCTCATGGGAATAATCACTTCTCCGTCGCATTGACGCAGCAGTTCTGCGCTCAGGCCGTGGCCTTCACTGCCGATGGCCACCGCAGCGTGATCCAGCCGCAGTTCACGGAGATCCTGTGCTCTCTCGCTCAGGGCAGCGCCATACAGCGGCAGTTCATTCCGGCGACAATATGCAAGCGCCTCTTTCAGGGTCATCCCCAGAACAGGCTGCCGGAAGACGGCTCCCATGCTGGCCCGGACGGTTTTGGGTGCATAGACATCCGCGCAGCCCTCCAGCAGGATCACCGCATCCACATGGAACGCATCCGCCGTCCGCAGGATGGTTCCGACGTTTCCGGGGTCCTGGATCTCCTCCAGCAGAAGAACGCGCGCCGGCTTATCCGGCACCGCATCCGCTTTCATGCGAACGCTGAAAAGCGGTCCCGGAGAATTCTTCATGGGAGAGATATAGTCAAACAGCTCTGATGAGGCCAGGAATTCTTTTTCAAACGTGCCGTATGCGTCTGTCCGTTTTTCTTTCCAGACGACGTGGCACACCTCCGCGTCAGAGCGCAGAGCTTCCTGAAGGAGCTTCTCGCCATCGCAGAGATACAGTCCGTTTTTACGCCGGGCGTCGGCCTCCCGGGCCAGTTCCCGGAAGAAGCGGACCTGTGAACTCTGTCTGCTTCGCAGTTCTTCCGTCATCTGCTCAGAGCAGCGCCACGCCGCGTTCTTCGCAGAGCTTAATGGTCTGGTTGTCCCAGATCGAAGCCTGAACCTCACCGATGTGAGCTTTGCCCAGCAGGAGCATGGAGACACGGGACTGGCCGATGCCGCCGCCGATGGTCAGGGGCAGTTCCCCGTTCAGGAGCATCTTGTGATACGGAAGCTCCCTGCGTTCGTCACAGCCGGCAAGCCGCAGCTGGCGGTCCATTGACTCCGGATTCACACGGATTCCCATGGACGAAATCTCCATGGCGCAGTCCAGAATGTCGTCATAGAAGAAAATATCCCCGTTGAGGTCCCAGTCGTCATAGTCCGGCGCACGTCCGTCATGGCGCTGTCCGGAACGAAGCTTTCCGCCGATGCCCATGATGAAGGCCGTGCGGTGCTCCTTAACCCAGACATTCTCCCGCTGTTTCGGGGTAAGATCGGGATAGAGATCCTCCAGCTCCTGGGTGGTGACAAAAGAGACGTCTCTCTTCAGCTTGCCGAGCACCTGCAGCTGGGGATAGATTGATTCGATCGTGTCCTGGGTATCACAGATGGCGCTTACGATGTCCATGACGGTGAGCTTCAGATAATCGGTATTCCGGTTTTCAGGCAGAATCACCTTTTCCCAGTCCCACTGATCCACATAGACCGAGTGCAGGTTGTCAAGTTCATCCTCGTCGCGGCGGATGGCGTTCATGTCGGTGTAGAGGCCCTTTCCTGGGAAGAAGCCGTAGCGCTTCAGCGCCAGACGCTTCCACTTGGCCAGGGACTGGACAACCTGTGCCTTATGTTCCGGTGCATGGAGAATATCAAAGCTGACCGGCCGCTCATAGCCGTTGAGGTTGTCGTTCAGGCCGGAGTTCTCCTCTACAAAGAGCGGCGCGGAAACCCGGTACAGGTTCAGCAGCGCGCCCAGCCGGTCTTCAAAGAGCCGGTGGATCAGGCTGATGGCCTTCTGGGTATCGTACATGCCGAGAATGCTTTTGTATCCCTCGGGAATATAGACTT
>Ga0256405_10006273_pt1 | contig 19249 bp, 15 predicted proteins | sample RumenRJG_02DNA_FD_189096 | JGI IMG/M metagenome (GOLD analysis project Ga0256405, IMG submission 189096) | Bovine rumen microbial communities from Lethbridge, Alberta, Canada - RJG_02 | ecosystem: Host-associated > Mammals > Digestive system > Stomach > Rumen | place: Canada: Alberta... | reverse complement strand
CGCTTTGAGAAGAAGCTGTACGATCTTGAGCTGACCAGGCAGATCGCGCTTCAGACAGGACCTCAGATCCGGCTTGTGCAGGATTCGGATACGATGATGGCGGAAAAGATCCAGTCGACCATCGTGAACACGATTCCGCTTTGGAAAAATCAGATGGTCATCGCTCTGGGGGTAGAGCATTCGAACCAGGCGGCGAAGGCTGAGCGGGAAGTGACGGATATGACGAACCAGCTCCTGCAGAAGAATGCCCAGCAGCTCCATACGGCGTCCGTCGAGACGGCAAAGGCCTCCGAGCGGGGCGTTGTGGATATGGAGACGCTCAGACAGACCAATGCGCAGCTGATTGCGACACTGGATGATGTGGTGAAGATCCAGGAGGAAGGGCACCAGAAGCGTGTGGCAGCCGAGGCGGAGATGCAGAAGATGGAGGCAGAGCTCAAAAACAGGCTGCTCCAGGTCTCCCGGACACAGGTGGACAGGCAATCATAACCTTGCTCTTTCAGCCTGTGCGGCTTATAATAAATCGAACTTTGTTGGTTTGGGGAGATCAGTCATCATGAAAAGATGTGTATTTTGCGGAACGGAGAATGACGACAGCGCGACAGTGTGCGTCAGATGCCACAATCAGCTTCCTGACCGTCCGGACGGTGAAGAGCAGAGGCTGACCGGCTTTTCCGGTGATCCGGCTGTGGACGGGGACAGGAGAGATGCCAGCGGGTTTGAACCTGCAGCGAGGACACCGGAAGATATGGCCGTCCCGCAGGAGCAAGACTCTGTAAAGCCTGCGCAGGAAGAAGCGGCCGGAGAGAAGCAGGAGTCCCGCGCAGACCAGTCGGACGAGGAAGCGCTCCAGTACTTTGCGGCGCAGTCCGGTCAAAACGTGCAGAATACGACGGATGGGACTTCAGAGACATCCGATGAGACACAGGAGTCATCGAGTGGGGCTCAGCCTGAAGGCAGCCTGAATCAGGAAGCTGCCCGCTCGGAGACAACCGAACAGAGCGGCCTGGAGGCGCCGGCCGGAGAACCTGCTCAGAATGCGGCTGTTGACTACCGCCAGGGGGCGGCAGGTGCGGCGGCAGCGTCATTTGCGCAGCAGCCGGAGGGAACGACAGCGGGCAGAATTCCGCCGAGAGCGCCGGAGGGCGGTGCAGACAGCTTTGGCGTCGGAAGAGGACAGACGTACGGCGCACGCCAGCAGTACGAGGCGCGCGGGGGACGGTATGCGGCACCCGCGAGAGAGCAGTATGGCAGCGCGGGATACGGCTACCGGCAGGCGCCGGAGGCGGCGCAGGGCCGTCCGGATCTGGCAAGGATGAGTACGGCGGTCGGGAGCAAAACCATCCTGTTCCGCTCCAGAAAGATGGTCAGGGGCTTTCTGTTTTTCCTGATGACGCTGTTTTTCACGGCGATGGTGGCTGTGAATTTCTGCAACCTCGCACTTCCGGGTGCGATGGACCCGAAGGTTTCAAACGCATATTATAATCTTTCCAACCTGGATTCGAGTCTGGAGGGAGTGCTCGGAAGCAGCAATGGCTTCGCGACGCAGCTGCTCACAGAACTCGCAAAGCAGATTGTGTCGATGGCTGTCAATGTGAACGGCATCATCCAGCAGCTTGGGACGAGTGTCCAGCTGTCGATTCTGCTGATCTTCGCAGTTCCGAATGCACTGTTTGCCCTTGCTCTGTGGATCATGTTGATTCAGACGAAGCGGGACCGCTCGAAGTTCGGACTTGGCGGGTATACGCTTGCCAGAGTCATGATGGTTCTGAAGTTTGTCGTTGCCTGCCTGGTACTGGCAGTCGGTCTGATCATATCGGTGTATTTCGTGGTGGTCGGGGCCTCCAGCGCACGGTTCACAAGCAGCTTTATTCAGGGACTGATCATGCTGATTATCATGATCTTCATCGCGATCTTTACGATCATGTACTACATCCAGTGGATGTATACGCTCAAGTGCGTGAAGGTCAACGTCCGGAGCGGCAGCGACATCGGACGGGTGCCGACCTATGTCGGGATCCTCTCGATTATCCTGGCTGTTTTCTTCGCACTGATGCTTCTTCCGCTTGCTCCCAATGATTATCTGGGGCTTGCAGCAGGCGGAACAAAGGCGCTCTACTTCCTTGTATCGGGTATCTGGCTGCTGAAGTACCACAGGGTTGTACGGAGAGCGGCAGCATTCAGAGCATCGTGAACGGGTGACGGTGAATCATAAAAGTGCTGCGGAAAGAAACGAATGATATGAATGGAAAGAGAACCTGCCGGGTATGCGCCGTGCAGGTTCTCTTTTTCTGTCTTAAGAAACTTTTAAATAATATTTTACAGGAAAATCAAGTGACGGCATCTCGCAATAATGCTATGATCGTTTCATCAGACAAGTACAAGATAAAGAGGTAAGGACTTTGAAGGGGAATAAGGCAGTTAAGATCGTATTGCTTGCGCTGCTTGGGGCGCTTGGTGTTGCCGTCGCTGTGCTGGTCTCATATCTGAGCCGCGAGTGGAACCGGACAACCTATTTTGACAAGACAACCATCAACGGGTTCGATGTATCCGAGCGAAAACCGGAGGATGTGCTGCACATACTGACGGATGCCTACTCGGCACCGAAGATCACGCTGACGGAAGGCGGAAAAGAGGAGGGAGCCTGGACACTCAGCCAGCTCGGGTATACGGTTGACCAGTCAAAGCTTCTCGCAGGCCTTCAGGATGCGCTGAAGAAGCAGCGGGCGAGTATTCCAATCCTGCTGGACGGCATCATGAACGGCAACGAGTTTACGCTGGATATTCCATTTTCGTCGGATGAGGGGAAGATCAGCTCTGCGGTTACGGTGGCCAATCTGAAGGACCCCAGAGTTGAAAACGCGAATGCCGAGCTCGTCTATGATGAGGGAACAAAGACGTACTCGATCAAGCCGGAGGTTCAGGGAACGCAGCTGGATGACGATGACATTCAGAAGCTGGTGAAGGCGGAGGCCGAAAAGCTGGTGACTTCCGCCAAGCCTGCGGGCGATGTGAACGTGGAGATTCCGTCAGATCTATACAAGAAGCCGGATGTTCTGTCGACCGACGAGACGCTCAATCTTCAGATGAACACATACAATGCCTATGATCAGGCTGTCATCACCTATGATTTCGGAACACAGAAGGAAGTGCTGGACTGGAACACCATCAAGGACTGGGTGTTCTTTCAGGACGGACAGGGAATGCTGAGCGAGGAGAAGATCCGTGCCTATGTGACAAGCCTTGCCGCGAAGTACAACACGATCTACTATACGCGGACCTTTACAACAACAGGCGGACAGCAGATTACCTTCACAGACAGCGAGAATAACTACGGCTATCTGGTCGACGAGGATGGGGAATACCAGCAGCTTCTCTCAGATATCCAGAGCAATACGTCTGTGGAGCGGGAGCCGGTCTATTCGTACAAAGGAGTCGGCAGAGATGGGACGAATGACCTGCTGGAATATGTGGAGATCAATATCACGCAGCAGCATCTGTGGTTCTACAAGAACGGCCAGCTGGTTGTGGAGAGCAATGTCGTGACGGGCAATGTGTCGAAGAAGCAGGAGACACAGACGGGGATTTTCCCGATTGCCTATAAGCAGAGTCCGGCGACGCTGATTCCGTCCAATGAGACAAATGGAACACCGGTCCAGTACTGGATGCCATTCTACGATGGGCAGGGACTTCACGATGCAAGCTGGAGAACGGCCTTCGGAGGGAATATCTACCAGACGAACGGATCGCACGGCTGTGTCAATCTGCCGCCGGCTGTTGCAGCGACGATCTATGAGAATATCGATACCGGAACGCCGGTCATTCTGTATAAGTAATCATGGCAGATGGAGCGGCAGGGGCTGGGCGGCAGGCGTTTTATAAAAATTTGGAAACGGCGTTGAATTTAAGGGTGAATTCGATATAATAACAAGTAGTTCGTACAGGACCTCTGAACGGTGGTGTCTGAGGCAGCCATCAGGAACGGTGCGGCAGGCGGCCGAGGGGGAATATTTTCGTCTGCCTGATCAGAAGGGCCTGTGCAGAGGCGCATGTGGGGAGCGCACGAGGACTGTAAGGGCGGTTTTCGTGTGGAAACAGTCATAAGGGGCAGCAGATGAACAGGGGAAATCTGGCGGAAGATCCGAGGGTAGATCGGCCGTCATCAAGCCGTTATACCCGCTACGGCAGAGAGGGCAACGCTCTCCTGTATGTCAGCGATCGCGAGTGGAAGAAGGTTCTGGCAGAGGAGAGGGCAGCTTCAGCGAAACAGTCGCGGAAGAAGTCTTCCGTTGGTGTGAAGAATGTCCACTCAGCAAAGAGAAACGTATACGCAGCGGAACAGAGACAGAGAAAAGACAAGGGCGTCAGTGTGCCGGCAGCAGCTTTTTCAAAGCTGGAAGTCGGAATGCACGGACGCTTATTTGGCGTTAAGGAAAATCCTGCTGCATCAGCCTCAGAGTCAGAAAAAAGAAGAAAAGCAAACGAGCCGGTCAGACGTTCGGAACCGGCTGCCGGCGGAAAAGCATCCGGTGAAAAAACAGCCAGTGATCTGGAAAAACGCATGGAGGAGGCATCTTCTGTATTCGGGACGGTGAAGATGGCCCGTCCTTATCTGAATGCGCCAAATCCCCTGCTTGAGAGCAGGAATATCAGGCTGGCGGAGAGTCGGAATCCCAGAGGGGCTGAAAGCCGGAATCCCAGACCAGCTGAGAGTCGGAAAACCAGGCAGACTGAGAGCCGGATGCTCAGACCGGCTGAAAACCGGAATCCCAGAGGGGTTGAGAGCCGGAATATCGGACCGGCGGGGCCTGAAGCGGACGGAAAGCAGCAGGTGAGGGCGGAGAGAAGCCAGAGGACGGCTTCGACGGTTTCGCTCCGGAAGGTTCTTGTGGCGTCCGGAGTCGGCCTTCTGACAGCCGGATACATTGCGGCAGGCGTTCATTTCAGTGATCACTTTTATCCATCAACGAAGTTCTTTGGGATCAAGGCTTCGGGGCTTACGGTGGAGGAAGTGAAGCGGCAGGTCGAGAAGAAGGTAGAGGGATACCAGCTTCAGATCAAAGGACGCTCTTCCGGCGGTTCGAACAGCGGAGCGGGCGACCGGATCACCGCTGACGAGGTCGGGATGAAGTACCGGGACAATGGGATGATTGACCGTGCCATGAGGCAGCAGTACCCGGCGGTCTGGCCGGCCGCGCTGCTGAAGACAATCCTGGCCCCGAATGAAGAAACACTTGGAACGGAATACGATTCGTCATTGGCCGATTCAGTGATCAGGAACCTGACGGTCTTTGACAGCAGCCGTGTGATTAAGCCCAGGAACGCAGAGCTGAAGTATACGGCGGATGGGGCTGTCATCACGAAGGAGGTCATGGGAACCAGGCTGGACTATGACAAGACGAAAACAGCTATTATTCACGCGTTGAATGATGGTTCTACATCCATCGATCTGGAAAAAGAGGGACTGTATCAGAATCCGGAGGTGTACGCCGATGATGATGCCCTCAATGAAAAGGCGAACGCTCTGAATCAGGTTCTGGGTGCGAATGTCACACTTGAGATGGGAGATCAGAGTGTTCAGATCAATCCGGAGATGACGGCGGAAACCTTCCTCTCTCTGGATATGGATGGCAATTACTACGTCGATGACAGCAAGGTTTCCTCCTATATCGTGAAGCTGGCGGACAAGACGGACACGGTTGGAAGAAAGCGGACCTTTCACACAAGCCTTGGCACGACAGTTGAGCTCGAGGGCGGGGACTACGGATGGACGCTGGACGCGGATTCCACCGCGCAGGAGCTGGAGGAGGCGCTGAAGGAAAAGAAGAAGGGAACGCTGGAACCTGTCTATTTCACAACGGGGCTATGCCGGGACAAGAATGATATCGGCAATACCTATGTGGAGATTGATCTCACAAACCAGCATATGTGGTTTTACAAGAACGGATCGCTTATTGTCGATACGCCGGTCGTGACGGGGAATCCTCAGAAGAATAACGAGACGCCTTCCGGAGGTGTCTGGTCGCTCAAGGGAAAGTACCGGAATGCGACGCTGAAGGGGGAAGGGTACGCGACACCGGTTGATTACTGGCTGCCTTTCAATGGCGGAGTCGGGATTCACGATCTGCAGAAGCGCTATTATTTCGGCGGAAGTGTTTACAATGGAGCAGGCTCACATGGCTGCATCAATACGCCGCTTGCCGCTGTAAAACTGATCTACAACGGAATCGGAGACGGGACGCCCGTTGTTGTTTACAAGGACGACTCACAGGAGGCAGTCTCCCAGAATACCGGGATGCAGGATATCCGAACGATCACATCCTATATTGAGGCACAGTATGGGACGGTGTCTGATGATGGAGCGAGTGAGCGCGGGACGAGCGGATCCACTCAGTCAGCGGAGGTGCAGAGATGAAATACAGGTATGTGCTTTTTGATTTGGATGGAACAGTCATCGATTCAGGAGAGGGGATTACGAAGAGTACACAGTACGCGCTCTCAAAGATGGGGATTGAGGAGCCGGATCTGAACAGGCTGAGGGCCTTTGTGGGTCCGCCCCTGCTCGATTCTTTCCGGGATATTTATGGAATGAGCGAGGAGAAGGCCATGGAGGCGGTTGACTGGTACAGGGAGCGTTACAGCAGCAAGGGGCTGTATGAATGCCATCCCTATGAAGGCATCGGAGAACTGCTGGAAGCACTTCAGCAGGAAGGACGAAAGCTTGCCGTCGCCTCCTCGAAGCCTGAACGTTTTGTGCGGGAGATTCTCGAAAACTTCGGGATCGGACAGTATTTTTCTGAGATCGTCGGGGCGACGATGGATGAGAAACTCAGCTCGAAGCCGGACATCATCAGGGAGGTTTTCAGAAGGGGGAAGCTGACGCAGGCCGACAAGGCCTCCGTGGTCATGATCGGTGACCGGCGATTTGATATTGAGGGGGCAAATGAAACAGGCCTTGATTCCATTGGCGTCTATTATGGCTTTGCCGAACCGGGGGAGCTCGAGAAGGCAGGCGCGACATATATTGCGGAGACGGTTCAGGATCTTGCTGATCTGTTCAGAAGGATATGAATCATCTATATATCGAAAATAGTAGATATGAAAGAAAAAGTCAAGAGAAATTTTTAAAAATATCGAGTTTCGTCTGTCTGATTTTTGACAGAACATGAAAAACAGCGGGACAGGATTCTTCTCCGCCATGGGAGTGGCGGAAGGAGTTGACATATATATCAGTATCTGATCAATCGGGGGAGCAGATGATGAGAGATTTCGGTGGGAGCATGAAGAGAGAAGACTATGACGGGGTTTTCAAGGCGCTTGGGGATGAACACAGACTGCGGATTCTCAGGCTGCTGGCGAAGAAGGAGCTGAGCGCGGGAGAGATTCTTGAATCGATGGATATCGTTCAGTCGACCCTGTCCCATCATATGAAGGTGCTGACAGACAATGGGGTCGTGACGGCAACGCGCAGCGGAAAGTGGACAATCTACTCTGTCAACAGGCCGGTGCTTCAGGAGGCTGCAGAGAGGCTGGAGGCGTTTCTGAGTGAGGCCGAGCACGCGGAGAAGTCTGATATCGCCATAAGGGCAAGGGCCACTGTGGCAGAGGAGAGGGTGCAGGAAGAGAAAAAGAAAAGCCTGATCTCAGAGGAGGTCCGGGGAGCAGAGTCGGCTGTTGGTCCCGTCGCCGGGATGCGGGAACAGACGGACGGAGTGCATGAGCAGCCGGCACAAGCTGTGGAGCCTGTCGCCGGGATGAGGGTGCAGCCAGCGTCAGCTGTGGAGCCTGTCGCCGGGATGAGGGAACAGACGGCTGGCGCACATGAGCCGTCGGGAAAGAAAAAAGGCAAGAAGGGGAAGAAGTCAAAGAAGGGCGGAAAGAAGTGATTTGCCGCACATATTCGGGCCGTGAGGCTTGACCTTCAAAATAATATGCTGTACCGTATTAGAAAAGCTTAAAAATGAAGGGCGGTATGACATGCTGAATGATGATGAGAGAAGAATCCGGGACGACCGGCTGATGGTGCTCGCAGGGCAGAGCGGCGGGCTGTCCAGGCAGATTGATCCGTCGCTTTATTCAACGTACGGGGTGAAGCGAGGACTCCGTGAGGCGAATGGCCGGGGCGTGCTGACCGGCCTGACCGAGATCTCAGACGTGAACGGACACCGGGATGTTGACGGGAAGTCGGTTCCGATCGAGGGTGAGCTGTACTACCAGGGCTACAAGATCACGGATCTGGTAGAGGGGTTCCGGAACCACCGGTTCAATTTTGAGGAGGTCACCTATCTGCTGCTGTTCGGCGAGCTGCCGAACCGGAAACAGCTGCGTGATTTCATCGATCTTCTGGGGCAGTACCGCGAGCTTCCGAGCAAGTTTGTCCGGGATGTCATCATGAAAGCACCGAGTGCGAACATCATGAACGGGATGCAGCGCTCCGTTCTGACGCTGTACTCCTACGATTCGGATCCGGACGATATCACCATCCCGAACGTCCTGAGGCAGTCTATGCTGCTGATCGGTGTGATGCCGATGATTGCAGTCTATAATTATCATGCGTACCAGCATTACCACAACGACCGGTCCCTGATCATCCGGTATCCGGATGAAGAGCTTTCCGCAGCGGAGAACATCCTGAGAATGCTGCGCGATGACGGTCAGTATACAGAACTCGAAGCGAGAGTTCTCGATGCGTGCCTCGTCATCCACGCGGAGCACGGCGGCGGAAACAACTCAACCTTCACAACACATGTTGTCTCATCGACCGGAACCGATACATACTCAGCGGTGGCAGCCTCACTGGCTTCCCTGAAGGGACCCAAGCACGGCGGCGCAAACCTGAAGGTCGAGAACATGTTCAAGGATATCAAGGAGCATGTGAACAACTGGGAGGACGAAGGCGCAATCAGGGCATACGTGGAGCAGATCATCGACGGAGAGGCATTTGACCACACAGGTCTTGTGTATGGAATGGGACATGCCATCTATACGCTTTCTGACCCGAGAGCAGTGATTCTGAAGGAGAAGGCGAAAAAGCTGTCTGAGGCAAAGGGACTGGAGGAGGAGTTCAATCTCTATCAGACGGTCGAGAAGGTCTCGGCGGAGCTGCTGACAGAAAAACGGCATCTGTCAAAGCCGGTCTGCTGCAATGTGGACTTCTACTCCGGCTTTGTCTATTCGATGCTTGGCATTCCGAGACAGCTCTTCACCCCGATCTTCGCGATGGCGAGAATCTCCGGATGGTGCGCGCACAGAATGGAAGAGATTTCATCCGGCGGAAAGATTATCCGGCCGGCGTACAAGTATGTCGGGCATCACAGAACCTACCACAAGCTGGAAGACCGCAGTTAACAGCAGCCGGACCGAATCATTTCTGAATCATTTCCTGTTGAGCGGACGCTTTACACGCTTCTCTTATGCGGGTAAGATGAAGAAAAGAAAAGATCAGAGGGAGTGCGGCAGATAAAGGCGGGCAGTTGAGAGAACGGAGGATGCGAAGATGGCTTCAAAGGTCAAGACAATCGGTGTGCTGACAAGCGGCGGGGACGCGCCGGGCATGAATGCGGCGATCCGTGCGGTTGTCCGTGAGGCAATCGGCAAGGGGATGGATGTAAAGGGCATCTATCAGGGCTACAAGGGGCTGCTGAACGCAGAGATCGTGGACCTTTCGGCACGTGATGTGTCGGATATCATTTCCCGCGGCGGAACGATTCTGTACACGGCACGCTCGCAGGAATTTCGGACGCCGGAGGGACAGCAGAAGGCGGCGGAGGTGTGCAGGCAGCATGGCATTGAAGGCCTTGTTGTGATCGGAGGAGACGGTTCATTTGCGGGCGCCGGGAAGCTGGCGGAGCTCGGAATCAACACGGTTGGAATTCCGGGAACGATCGATCTCGATATTGCCTGCACAGACTATACGATTGGTTTCGATACGGCCGTCAACACGGCGATGGAGGCCATCGATAAGGTTCGCGATACGTCAACCTCGCATGAGCGCTGCTCGATCATCGAGGTCATGGGCCGGAACGCGGGTTACATCGCGCTGTGGTGCGGGATTGCGAATGGCGCGGAGGATATTCTTCTGCCGGAATCCTACGATTATGATGAGCAGAAGCTGATCAACCACATCATCGAGATGCGCAAGCGTGGAAAGAAGCACCACATCATTATCAATGCCGAGGGAATCGGGCATTCGAGCTCAATGGCAAGACGAATTGAAGCGGCAACCGGTGTCGAGACCAGGGCAACGATTCTCGGGCACATGCAGAGAGGCGGGAGCCCGACCTGCCGCGACCGTGTGTATGCATCGATGATGGGTTCGTATGCGGTCGATCTGCTTGCGGAAGGAAAGACGAACCGCGTGGTCGGTGTCAAGGGCGGCGAGTGGGTTGACTTTGATATTGCGGAGGCGCTGAAGATGCAGAAGAGCCTGCCGGAATACATGGTCAGAGTCGCGAAGGCGCTGAGCATCTGAAGACGCAGAAAAGAGCCTGCCGGAGCAGATGGCAGGTGTCATGAAGGTGCTGAGCGGCTGAGGATGCCGCGCTGACGGCAGCTGACTTTTGATACGAGGAGGTTTGTGACAGCCCCGCTCTGGCAATCCCGGAGCGGGGCCGTTTTACGAAGACAGACAGGCGTGCGGACTGCAGGCGTCAGGCGCCGGAACGGCAGAGAAAGCCGGAATGAAAGGGCAGAAAACGGCGGAGATCAACGATGATTACGAGCAAGAGCAACGCGAAGGTCAGAAACCTGGTTGCATTAAAGAAAAAGGCATCCGAGCGGAATGCTCAGGATGTGTTTCTGGTGGAAGGCATCAAGATGTTCCGGGAGATTCCTGCCACGCAGCTGTGGGAGGTGTACGCATCGGAGTCTTTTCTGAAAAGCGAAGCAGGCAGAAAGGCAGTCGATGCCGCGATGGCGGCTCAAGACAGGCTGAATGCTGTAATCTCCGGGAAGAAGGAATTGGTTATTGAAACAGTATCGGATGAGATCTTCCGGAACCTTTCGGATACGCAGTCGCCCCAGGGAGTGATGGCTGTGGTTTCTCAGCAGCACTACCGCCTCGAGGATCTGTTCGGGCAGCGCACAGAGCCGCTCCTTCTGATTCTGGAGAATCTTCAGGATCCGGGCAACCTCGGGACGATCATCCGCACCGCGGAGGGCGCCGGTGTGACCGGGATTTTGATGAGCAGGGGGACAGCGGATCTGTACAATCCGAAGGTCACCAGATCGACGATGGGGAGCATCTTCCGGGTTCCATTTCTCTACACAGATGACCTCTCAGGAACGATCGGGAAGGTGAAGCAGGCGGGTGTTACAGTCTGCGCCGCTCATCTTCAGGGAAGACACACATATGATGGGGAAGACTACACGAGAGGCACTGCATTCCTGATCGGCAATGAAAGCCGGGGGCTTTCTGACGGGATCTCAGAGCTGGCCGACGTCCGGGTCCGCATTCCAATGGCGGGGAAGGTGGAATCGCTGAATGCGGCCGTTGCGGCCGCGATTCTGATGTATGAAGCAGGCAGGCAGAGACAGGCAGGCAAAAAGGATACCTGAACAGCAGGAAACTCTGTGCGGAGACTGAACGGGAACAGAGATGGAGGATTTGGGTATGAAAAGGAGTTGTAAATACTTTCAGGGAGTCTGGCTGGGGGCGTTTTTTCTGTGCCTGCTGCTGACTGTCTGGACGGGCGAGAAAAACAATGCTTTTGCCGCGGCAGCGCCTTCGATCAGTCAGCGGATAGCTTATGTGCCACAGGGAAAGAAGCTGCGTCTCCGAGTGCGGAATGTGCATTCTGGCAGGATTGTCTGGGCGAGCAATAACAGGAACATTGCCCGGGTTTCGCGCAAGGGAGTTGTTCGGGGTGTTTCCGGCGGGTGGGCAAGGATCACGGCAGCTCTTCCCGGGGGAAAGGTGTTGTCCTGCCGTGTGAAAGTACAGACATTGAAGCTGGCTGAATCCAGGATTGACATGGCTGCCGGGCAGAGGCAGCGTCTGACAGTGGAGACAAATATCCGCAGGATGAAGTGGAAAAGCAGCAATCCGAAGGTGGCAGCGGTTTCGTCTTCGGGCAGGATTCATGCAAAGAAAGCGGGGACAGCACAGATCACGGCTTATTATGGAAAGCTCAAGGCTGTCTGCAAGGTTCGGGTCAGGAGAAAAAAGGGGACGCAGAGCGTGGAATATCAGAGCGGGAAGCCAACGCAGACAACACAGACAACACAGGTTTCACAATCGGGACAGCAAGACCGATGGACACGTCTTTTGGAGATGTATCAGAATGAGGGCGGTGTGAATCAACTTCTCTTTGTCCAGTATACCGGCGGGAGCAGGGCGGATGTCCTGCTGTATGTGAAGGAGTCCGGGACATGGAAATGCATCCTGACCTGCGACGGCGAGGTCGGAAAAAATGGGATCGATAAGGTGAAGGAGGGAGACAAGCGGACGCCGACCGGGACATTCCGGCTGACTTCCGGGTTTGGAATTCAGGCGAATCCGGGGACATCCATGCCTTATGTCCGGGTGAACCAGTATCTGTACTGGTGCGGTGATTCGTATATGTACAACCGGCTGGTCGATATCCGCAAACACCCGCACAAGTGCGCAGGGGAGCATCTGATTGATTATACACAGTGCTATGCGTATGGGATGTTCCTTGACTATAACAGTACGAACACGCCGGGAAAGGGCTCCGCGATTTTCCTGCACTGCAAGGGCAACTCCGGTTACACGGCGGGCTGCGTGGCAGTCAGCCAGCAGAATATGATCGAAATCCTGCGCCAGGTGACGGACGGAGCAAGGATCTGCATCTATCACAAGTGATCGGAGAGATGGATGGGTACAGTGATTTCTGCTGAAAAGTGATGAAAAGTTTTTGATCGGAAATGGAAAGGGGCTTGCATCAAAGGCCCCTGTGCCCTATACTGGGCTTGTCAATCAAGTAAAGAGATCTTCAGGGCGGGGTGCGATTCCCCACCGGCAGTGAAAGCCTGCTACCCGCGAGAGCGGTTGACCCGGTGTGATTCCGGGGCCGACGGTATAGTCCGGATGGAAGAAGATATATCGAACTGAATCGAAGTTTCTTTCCATCTCTTTCACACCTGAACCTCTTGCAGAGTGTAGAGTACACGGAAAGGAGCTTTTTTTATGGCTGACTCATCTGCAGGTTCAACAATGAAACCACGTGTTATGACAAAGACGCAGAAACGTACCAGGTACATCGCCGTCACGGCGATGCTGTCCGCAATCGCGACTGTCCTGATGTACATCGAGATTGTCGTGCCATTCATGCCATCCTTCATCAAGCTGGATCTCTCGGACCTTCCGTCGCTGATCGGATCGTTTGCGATGGGACCGGTTTACGGGGTCGTGATTGCTGCGGTCAAGAATCTGCTGCATCTGTTTTTCACCTCATCGGGCGGTGTCGGGGAGCTTTCGAACTTCCTGCTGAATGCGGCGTTCGTCCTGCCGGCAGGGCTGATCTATCGTTTCCGCAAGTCCAAGAAAGGCGCGATTGCGGGGGCACTGACAGGGGCGGTGGTTATGGCGGCGCTGAGCGTCCCGATCAACTACTTCATCGTCTATCCGTTCTATACGGCTTTCATGCCGATGGATGCCATCATCAAGATGTATCAGGTTATCAATCCGGCGATTCGGGATGGCGACCTGCTTCAGTGCCTTGTCACGTTCAACATGCCGTTCACATTTCTGAAGGCGATGTTGTCCGTTGTGGTGACATTCCTGATCTATAAACCACTGTCCCCGCTGATTCACGGGACAAACAGAGGGTAATAAAACATCTCGTGCTCCGCACTCGATGATGAGCGGTCGCCTTCATGGAAAGAGCCCCGGTATCCAGCCGGGGCTCTTTCCAACTTTCCGGAGATGTGCGATAATGACGCCTGTTATACACGGCTGCACAGATTCGGGCGGGGAAGCCGGCAAGCAGTCACGTGGGAAGAGGAAGATCAGCGTTATGGCAGTAGAGAAGGTAAAGGAATACTTCAGGGGAACAGGCATCGAGGTGATCGAACTGCCGGAGTCTTCGGCGACGGTTGAGCTGGCGGCAGAGGCGCTCCATACGGAGCCGGATCAAATCGCGAAGACACTATCATTTCTTGTGGACGGAAAACCGGTGCTGATCGTGATGGCCGGGATGGCCCGCGTTGACAATCATAAATATAAGGAATACTTTCATAAAAAAGCGATGATGATTCCGCACGATCAGGTGGAGGCATACATCGGGCATGCGCCGGGCGGGGTCTGCCCGTTTGCGGTGAAGGAGGGTGTCACGGTGTATCTGGATGCGTCTCTCAGGCGCCATGAGGTCGTCTACCCGGCTGCCGGGAGCGGCAACAGTGCGGTGCGGGTCACACTCAGTCAGCTTGAACAGTACTCCGGGTACCAGGCGTGGATCGACGTCACGAAGTGAGGAAGAGGAGGCGCCGGGTACCGGAGATAAGGTGATGGCGCGGATCCGGACCCAGGAAGCGCCGGGCGGTTGCGGGTGCCGGACCATATCGGGAAAGAGGGTTATGGAGAACGGAAAGATGCACGGATGGAAGCAGTCGGTGAGACGGCGGATGGCGATACTGACAGGCATGACTCTGCTTGCAGGGGGACTGCTGGCAGGCTGTTCGGGCGGGATTTCTACGCAGAAGACGGAGAAGGGATACCGTGCCGTGAAGGATGCGGATTTCCAGTCGGCGCAGCAGGACTTCGAGACGGCTGTGACAGAGGGGGAGGACGCGGTTCAGGCATACCGCGGACTCGGCATCGCGTTGATGGGGCAGGCAAAGTATAAGGATGCGGTGGATGCCTTCAACAAGGCGCTGGCCGCGACGGATGAGAAGATGCCGGACACAGTCAAGGATCTGCTTCTGTACCGGGAGTCTGCCGAATACCGCGGAGCGGATTATGCGGCGGTCATCAAGACGGCGGAATCGCTTATCGGCATGGATGAGAAGATGAAGGAGCCTTATTTCTACAGAGGCGCGGCATATCTTTACCAGGGCGAGCAGGATAAGGCGAAGACGAACTTCGACTATGCGGTTTCCCTGGATCCGTCAAACTACAGTCTGTACCTGAATATATACAGAGTCTACAATGACAATCATCTGTCGGCTGTCGGGGACGAATATCTCCAGACAGCGCTCGGAACGGAGCCGTCGGATGCCGAGGGGTACTACCAGGTTGGACAAATCTACTATTATCTGGAGCAGTACGATGAGGCGGCCAAGGCTCTGGCCGAGCCGATCAAGGAGAAGAATGTCCCGGCGATGTCTCTGATGGGGCAGATTTATCTTGCCCGGAAGGATTATGACAATGCGAAGGCGATCTATACGCAGGTACAGTCGATTGATCCGTCCAGCACGGACAGCTACAACGGGCTTGCGCTCTGCGCGCTGGCACAGGATGATGTCCAGACGGCGCTCCAGTACATTGCGCAGGGCCTTGCTCTTCCCGGAAATGAAGGAAAACAGGACCTTTATTTCAATGAGGTTGTGGCCTACGAGAAGAGTCTGGATTTCCTGACAGCGAAGGATAAGTGCCAGAAATATGTGGAGCTCTACCCGACAGACGAGAAGGGGCAGCGGGAGCTGACCTTCCTGAATTCGAGGAACTGAAGCGGCGCTTCATGGGACGAAACATCGAGAAGGGACAGCGGGAGCTGACCTTCCTGAACGCGAGGAAATGACGCGGCGCCTCACGGCAGAACGGGAACATGGAAAATGGAGCAGGCAGGACAGCGGCTATGTCCGGGCTGGCGGGATGACGGCCGAAGACGGACTGGACACAGGCAGCCGGATACAGGCAGCCGGGAAAGGAAGCAGCTTGGACGATCGGATGACAGATAAAGGCAGTGAGCAGCGGGATCGTGTAATTCTGATTGGAGTCCGCACGCCGCAGAGCGAGGTGGATGAGCAGGACTCTCTCGATGAGCTGGCGTCTCTTGCGGATACCGCCGGTGCGGAAGTGCTGGGCACGGTGATTCAGAACCTGGAGAATCCGGAGCCGGGCACATACATCGGCCGTGGAAAGATGGAGGAAGTGAAGGCGCTTGCGCAGGAGCTTGATGCAAACGGCGTGATCGCGGATGATGAGCTTTCGCCGGCTCAGATGCGCAATCTGAGCGATGCGCTTGACCTGAAGGTGATGGACCGGACGCTTCTGATCCTGGATATTTTTGCGCAGCGGGCGACCAGCTCCGAGGGAAAGATCCAGGTGGAAATGGCGCAGCTGAAGTACCGTATGACGAGGCTGTCCGGAATTGGGACGCAGCTGTCCAGACTCGGAGGTGGCATCGGGACCAGGGGACCGGGCGAAAAGAAGCTGGAGACTGACAGACGGCTCATTCAGCGGCGGATTACCCAGCTGAGAAGAGAGTTGGAGGATGTCAGACGGCACCGGGAGCTGCTCCGCGGACACAGAGGCGAGGGCGCCGCACCGGTTGCGGCGATTGTCGGCTACACGAATGCCGGGAAGTCGACTCTCCTGAATACCCTGACAGGCGCGGGGGTTCTGGCGGAGAACAAGCTGTTCGCGACGCTGGATCCGGTTACCAGGCTGCTGGAGCTTGATGGCGGGCAGAAAGTCCTGCTGACCGATACGGTCGGATTTATCCGCAAGCTTCCCCATCATCTGGTCGAGGCGTTCGGCTCGACGCTGGAGGAGGCAAAGTATGCGGATGTGATCATCCACGTTGTGGATGCCTCCAACCCGCAGGCAGAGAGCCAGATGGAGACCGTCTATGACACGCTGGGACAGCTCGGTGTGATGGGGAAACCGGTCATTACGCTGCTGAACAAGACAGACTGTCTGGACGATGGGATGACCGGAAATGTGACGGGTGACCGCCGTGCGGACGCGGTTGTCCGGATATCGGCCAAGACTGGCGCCGGCCTGGATGCATTCGAGCGTGTTCTTCAGGATATTCTGACGCGCGATCTCATCCTGGTGGAACGGACCTATGGCTATCAGGATGGCGGGAAGGTTCAGCTGATCCGCACGTACGGGCAGATTCTGGAGTCGAAATATGAGCCGGATGGGATCTGGGTGAAGGCCTATGTGCCGAAGAAAATTTACGGCAGCATCTGAGATGGCTTCCGGCGCAGGTGGATGGCTGCCGGCGCAGAACCGGGGATATCTGCAGGATGGGGCTGGCGCAGGTGGGTGGCTTCCGGTGCAGAGCCGGGGATATCTGCAGGATGGGGCTGGCGCAGGTGGATGCCTTCCGGCGCAGAGCCGGGGATATCTGCAGGATGGGGCTGGCACAGCTGGCTGCATCCGGAAAGCAGACGTCAGGCACGGGCGGAGAGTTTCTGCGGACGGATGGTATGACAGCGGAATAAGGCAGAAAAAAAGGGCGGCACGCCGAAGCGAGCCGCCCTGATTCACCGCCTGTAAAGCTTCTGATTACTGCTTCACAACATTGGCAGCCTGCATGCCGCGGTTGCCCTGAACCAGATCATATGTAACCTTCTGGCCTTCATCGAGGGTCTTGAAGCCTTCGCCCTGGATTGCGGAGAAGTGAACGAATACGTCCTTTCCATCCTCGCCAGTGATGAAGCCATAGCCTTTTTCTGCGTTGAACCACTTAACAGTTCCGTTCATGATGAACCTCCATTGAAAATAAGAACAGGATTGACAACGGTTATTTAAGAAACATTAGCTTGGTTGACAATCAATGAACTTCATCTATCAACGAGGGCTGTATCTTTCATACCGTTAATCGTAATTGCAAACCTGATTATATCCCGGGCTATGGGCACTGTCAAGCTGAAAAGACAGGTTTCTTAATACGATATGACATGAAAATGATGTATTTGTTATGCGATGATTGTGCAGAATGCACAACAAAACAGAAGGTATCGAGAGATCACATTTCAGGGGCGCACCGGCGGCCGGGCAGAGAAAGAAACTGTTTCTTCCGGGGACAGAGCCGCGCGCGGGCGGGATATTCGTGTATAATGAGTGCATCAGACATCCAGAACAGGGAGGAATCACCACAATGGCTATTTCCTACGATGAATTAAACAGGATCTTTACGATTCAGACAAAAGACAGTACCTATCAGATGATGGCAGACCGGCACGACCGGCTTCTGCACCTGTACTACGGGAGAAAGAGTGTCGGCAGGATGGACTATCTGCTGACATATGCGGACAGGGGATTCTCAGGTAATCCGTATGATGTCGGGGATGACCGCGCGTATTCTCTGGACACACTCCCTCAGGAGTATCCGTCACAGGGAACCGGTGACTACAGGTCGCCAGCGCTGGTGGTTGAGACGGAGAGCGGGAAGACGGGGTGTGATCTTCGCTTCGACTCCTATAAAATCCGGGACGGAAAGTACAGCCTTCCGAAGCTTCCGGCGGTATATGCAGACTCTGATGCGGACAGCGCACAGACACTGGTGGTCACGCTTCGGGACCCGGAGGCAAAGCTGAGGGTCGAGCTTCTGTACGGGGTTCTTCCGGAACTGAATATCATCACGAGGGCGGCCGTCATATACAATGACTCGGATGAGAAGATTTATCTCAACCGGGCGCTCTCGGCAAACCTGGATTTTGTCGGCGGGGACTATGACCTCATGACCTTCTATGGCAGACATGCCATGGAGCGTACCCCGCAGAGGGTACCGGTGTCCCACGGAGAGCAGGTTGTCATAAGCCGGCGGGGAACCTCGTCCCATCAGTACAACCCGCTTTTGATTCTGGCTGACCGCGAGGCAGCCGAGACGGCAGGCTCCTGCTACGCGATGGAGCTGGTCTACAGCGGCGGATTTATGGGGATGGCCGGGCTTGACCAGTTCGGGCAGACGCGGATGCAGATCGGCCTTTCGGACCACATGTTCCACTATCCGGTTGAAAGCGGGGCGTCATTTACCACACCAGAGACAATCCTCAGCTTCAGCGGGGAAGGCCTGTCCGGCCTGTCAAGGCAGCTTCACGACTGCATCCGCAGCCATGTGGTGCGCGGATACTGGCGGGACCGGGTGCGTCCGGTGCTGCTCAACAGCTGGGAGGGCTGTTATCTGACCTTCGACGCGGAGAAGATTCTGAATCTGGCCAGGGAGGCGAAGGAGCTGAATCTGGATCTGTTTGTCATGGATGATGGCTGGTTTGGAAAGCGGGACTCGGACAACAGCGGACTTGGAGACTGGTTTGTCAATGAAAAGAAGATCGGGGATCTCCACCGGCTGGTTGGGCAGATTCATGGCATGGGCCTTTTGTTCGGCATCTGGTT
>Ga0256405_10006272_pt1 | contig 19252 bp, 16 predicted proteins | sample RumenRJG_02DNA_FD_189096 | JGI IMG/M metagenome (GOLD analysis project Ga0256405, IMG submission 189096) | Bovine rumen microbial communities from Lethbridge, Alberta, Canada - RJG_02 | ecosystem: Host-associated > Mammals > Digestive system > Stomach > Rumen | place: Canada: Alberta... | reverse complement strand
ACTAATCACAAACAGAATGAAGTAGGCTCTTGCAACCGGATCTTGAAGAGCGCGATATATCTCAAAACTTTTCTTCAACGTACCACGTACCATTCGGTAATCGACAAAGTGTGAATTCCCTGCTTTGTTGTTCTGTTCTTTGAAAAGCCCCGGGGTCTTTGTCGGCCGGGCAGAAAGAAGGATGGAATGACGACGCTGTAAAATGCTTATAAGGTCATCCGGATCCTTGGGAAGGATGGACATTTCCTTACGATTGGATGTGATATAGAAAGTTCCGAGCACATCATGACTATCTTCGTCCCTGGTGGGGAGCGCTACGCCGGTATCAACTATTTGCTTGGCTTCTTCAACCTCGAATTCTGTCCCTTCAATGTAGTTTGAAAAATAACTCTCGAAGAAGGCGAAATTCTTATAGGCCGACTCGGTGGAATTGATATCGATGTAATGCTTGAAATCTTTACCCGCAAGATGCTCGAATAACAACGTGAATAGTTCAATTCGCTGCGAATCATAGGGCTCACCTGCGGCCCATGCTTTAGCGGATTCCGATTGAAGCATCTCTGCCTCTCTTGTGGAAAGAATTGCACCTATGATCTTATCAAGGAGCCTGAATTCCTTCTCTAGATGTAACATTTCTGATATCTCTCTAGCCTGGTCACGAAGATGGTTTAATTCCAATTCTCCATTAGCCAGCATTTTCTTTTCGAGTCTTGCCTCAAGTTCTGCCTGAGGAAGGCACTTGGAGATACCGTTTCGCACATAGCCTAGTTGCAAATTCTCCAAATAGGCTCTGGCCGGATTGGAAATATACAAACCATCCAGATATGGGATATCGATGTCGATGGGTTTAGGGCCAGAAATAAGATGTAGTGTAATCCCTGGAAGAGAAATATTCTTAGTGTACGTATAGGTAAGATAAAAATGCCCGTCTATAGATGGCCTCAATTCAAAAGCAGACCGATGGCTGATTAATGCGCCAGGATATAGCTTTCCTATAATAGAATACAGGTTACGCTTTATAATGATTTCTGGGGCATCTGTTAGGTTTGATGTATATACTCTCGATGCGATTTTACGAATCTTATCTTCCTTTTTGAGACGAGTAATCAATGCCGACAGTTTCTTGTCAGAAGTAGCAATCAAGATTTCAGGCAATTGAGTGTTTTTTTCCATAAAGCAGATCTATATGACGCAAATATGGGTAAATTTTTCCAAATTCCGAGGACGCTTGGGGTAAAATTGTCGATTTTGGTCTCTGTCTTTTTATTCTCTCTGCTCCCTCCTCCAACCATAGAACGCTTTTCCAAGTTGGATGTTTGGATTGAAAGTTTATAGGTAAGATAAACGGCAGAGAGAAAATAAGCCAACTAATTGATTTTCAATTAGTTGGGTTGTGCCCCGGGCGGGAACACTAACTTATTGGCGGAAATAATTGATAATTAAATAATTATCGCAGAGATTTGTGATTATAGGGTAAAATTTGGGAAACATTTCTGTCTGTTAGTGTTTTTTTATTGCGTTATATGTCAGTAAGGGAAGAATGACGCTTCCTTTTCATAAAATAGAATGTTTGTAACTATTATTTCAGGAATTCCGAAGGTGTGCTGCCTGTGACCTTCTTGAACAATCTGCTGAAGTGATGAGGATATTCGAAGCCCAGCAGGTCGGCCACTTCGCCAACGCTTAGCCCTTTCATCAGGAGGTTCTTGGCTTGATCAATCACAAAGCCGTGGATGTAGCCGATGGCTGTCCCGCCTGTAAGGCCCGGATGAAGGCCGAAGGACTGGAGAGCGCAGAGCAGCTGCAGAGCTATATGATCCGAAGGATGGAGCGTTTTGCCAACGGGCACGGAAAGCGCATTATCGGCTGGGGGTGAAATCCTGCAGGGAGGCCTGGCGCCGAATCCCTTCCCTAGACTTACAGTTTGGCGTGATAGGTTTTGCCGGAAGGCAGGGTAAATGTAATCTCGTCAAGGGCGATTGCGTCGTGGCGGATGCAGAAGGATGCGTCCTTCAGCGCGTCATCTTTTATCTGCTCGAAAGCCTCTTTGAAGGCTTGTGCCTCGGCAATGGAGATGGGGAGGGAGAAACTGTTCCAGGAGGCAGGCTTGAGGTAAACGGGGAAGCATTCTTTTTCGGAGTCATATCGGCCCAGGCTGATATTGACGTCCTTCTTCATGGCCGAAAGGTACATTGATTCCGTCTGGGCGCCCATCTGTTCTTCCAGATAGGCTCTTTGTAGCTGAGGGTCATTGGTCCTGGCTTCAAAATGCTCCTGCTTCTCGAATTCTCCCTTTTCCTTCAGCAGTTTTTCGGCCGTGTTCTGATACCAGATGCTGAAAGCAATCTCCTGATAGGTTTTCAGCACCTGTTTCACCTGAACCGGATCAAAGTATAGCAGCGGGATGAGCACTTTCCCGTCCTCGTGGACGACTCCGTATTGGCCGTCCTTACCGGCAATGACGGGTGTTTGGCCGGCGATTCTCCTTTGCGGGCTCAGGAAATCATATTCTGCAAACCTGGGTACCGGGATCATGTCTTTATCCACGGCGGCATAATGATAGTCGGAGAAATCTCTCTTGTTCTCGTGATAGTCCCGGAAGGTCCCGCCCATAGTATCATAGTCCAGGCACCACATGAACGTCCCGTCCTCCGAAGGCATCAGATGAATGATGTCTTTTCTCAACAACTTCCCGTCCAGGGTGTACAGGTCGGAGGCCATGAATTGGATGATGATTTCCTTTCTGGGGACAGTAGAGGTATCGATCCATTTGCTTTCGGCCTTGTGCCAATGACAGAAAAGGCCGAAGTCGCCGAACAGTTCAAAACGCTCTCCCACGAACGGATTGGGCGAAGGCTCTATCCGGAATATGGGTTTCAGCTGGTTCCCGTCAATCTCGTACAGGCCCATCCTCTGGCTGAACTGGGTGACCCCCTTTTTCGCCTCCGGATTGGGCCAATACCATCGGCCGTCTATCAGCAGTTTCCCGTCCAGTTCTTTGGGCGTATCCTGCTTGGAGGAATCGAAGAATTTGATTCTTCCGGCATTGTGCTGTCCCACTTTTTCCCAACTGTCCTCCGAAGTGTATTCCGGACGTTGTGCGATGAGCATGGTATATGCCGGGAATTTGTTCTTTTCCAGCAGGTTGGCCATCTTCTGGTCGATGGGGCCCAGGATATACTCTCCTGTTATTTTGTTTCGGATGGTAATGGCTCTGGCCCCGCCCGTTCCTGGCAGATATCCTCCGTCAAGGGCCACGACATAGTCTCCGTACTCCCAGGTGTCACGGTCTTCAAACAGCTGATCGATCCAGTAGGCAAGGTTGGCTTGGCGGTCGGCCACTTGCGCTGCGCTTAACACGGGCGCGTCATAGGAAGATGATTTCGACTGCTTGGGTTCAAAGGCCGATGCTACTAGACTGGACAGGATGCTGCCGAGGGCGTTGATGCCGGCATCGGCCGCCGTAAAAGCAGGATCGTTCCTGACAGAGCTGCCGGAAGAGGCCGCGCTTCCCGAGCTGGCGCTGCTGCTGCCGTACACATAAGGGCAGTCACTGCGATGCGATTCTCCGGTTTTTACCCACCCGCAATGATAGCAGTATTCGGCCACCTTTTTGGGATTGGGCGGCGCAGTAACACTGGTATTTTGGGCATAAGCGTCAAACGATAGGGTTTCTAAGACAACGAGCAGAATGGACACCAGGCGTTTCATATCAGAGGAGTATTAGTGTTCTAACAAAGGTAAGAAAATAATTGAATACGTGTATTCTTGGTAGCTATTGAAGATGTTATTTATCAACTGGTTTAATTATACCAGCGGCGTATTCAAATAATGAACGGAAAATGCGACCAAATGCGACCAAATTTGGTGAATAGAAAAATTAAAGACTTTGTAAGTGCTTGAAAATTAGCAACATACAAAGTCTTTAATGTGCCCCGGGCGGGAATCGAACCCGCACGGCCGTTTCGGGCCAAGGGATTTTAAGTCCCTCGTGTCTACCATTTCACCACCAAGGCATTGAGCCATATCCGATTGCATCTTGGGAAGGGGAGCGGGTGACGCATCGGGAAGGCCGGTCCTTTTTCCTCCGGCAAATATAGCAAAAAAGAAGGAATCCTAACTTCCGCCCCGGATGTGAAGCAGGCGGGCGACATCTTCTCTGGATATGCCGAAGCAGCGGGCGAGCTGGGGTACCGTCGTCCTCATTGTATGAAAGCACATTCCTCAGATACGGGAGAGTGTCCACGGCCAGAATGCAGACGTCCGTTCCTTTTAGCACCTTGGTTTCGCCATATCGTTTCCTGAACAATTGGGAATACGTTCTTTTCACCTCTTCGCCAAAGGCTTTTGCTTCTCCAAACGTTTTTGCAAGCACGGCGACATGGGCGTGGTTTGATACGACGGCATAGATTATTACGATGACATCCTTCCGCAGGGAGCAGACAAAAATACACTTCACCAGGGTGTCGCAATCTTCGTCATCCCTGCAGATGATATTCTTTTCCAGACCTTCGAAACTGACGTGGAAAGGGAATACGCCGCTTTTCATGCCGGAAGGGAGCTGCCGCATGACGGCCTTTATATATCCCATCTGTCCAGGCTGTTAAGGTGAATGGATCCCTGTTCTTCGGAAGGTCGCGGGGCCGGTGCGTCCCCATCAAAAATGAAAGCAAAAAAGTTTTTCATGTTCAAGGTATATAAGGTTACATCACGAAGATAGCCATTTTCTCCTTGAGGTGCAAGGGATGGTGGGCAAGGTGGAAGAATATGGCCGGCACCTTGCCCGCAAATCGCGTCCCCACTGCTTTCGGCGTGCAAGGTCCCCCGTATATAATTCCACCTTGCCCGCAGGGAACCCATCCCGGAGGCAGGAAAGGCCCGGAACGCTCCCCGAGCAGCCCCCAGCCCGCAGGGAACCCCGTCCCGGAGGTGGAAACCCCGTCCCGGAGCCAGGAAAACCCTCAGCCAGGACGGCCCCGCAACGCTACCCGAGCAGTTCCTTCAGTTCGGAGGCGTGGTGGCCGGGGAGGATGATGTGATGGTTCCCGATGGGGTCGGTAAGGAAGTAGCGGGAGGCCTCGGCGGGGAGCCTCAGGACGGCCTGGGTGCGGCAGAGATCGGGCTTGGCCTCGCACCGGAGAAGCTCTCCCTCGCAGATGAAATGCCTGGAGAGGTCGCCGCTTACCTTGAATACGGTGACGGGACCTGCGGGCAGATGTCCCCTGATGCCGACCCCGATGCCAGACTCAAAATGTGTGTCAAGCCCGAATCCATCCACCATGTCCAGCGGCACGGTGCAATGGGAAAAAACCATTTCCCCCTTTTCCGGATCTATGCTGGAAGGATTGGCCTGGAAGCCGCTTACACCTGTAACCGCGCGTCCTATCATCATGGAAAGCATTGCCGGAATGTCTCCCTCGCAACCGGCCACGAATCCTTCAGAATTCAGCCTGGCAAGGGCGAGGCAGCCGGTGTTCCGGACTGCAGAGAGCAGGTCGAAGCACCTGATGGTGAGGCCGGAAAGCCCATGCTCCCCGATGATGGACCGGAGGGCTTTGTAAATCCTGTATGCTCCTGGGATGGAATCCGTCACGACCTTGGGAAGGAGACCTTCCTCCCGACCTTCCACAGACTTGAAGGCATCCTCCGCCTCTTCTTCCTGGGCGTTGTACCTGTCCAGAAGTTCCTCCATCGGGATATCCTCAAAGGTGATTCCGAGCCGGTCTGAAACCGCAGCCTTGTCCACTCCGCTTGAAATCAGCCAGTCCGACGGCTTGCCGACAACTCCCAGCCTGGCATCCCCAAGCAGCCGGCGGGCCTTGAAGGCCTTTTCCAAGGTAAGGATACGAGAGCGCACATATGCCGTTCCTCCGTGGATGATCTCTCCAGGAATCCCCCTTTGCCTCAGATAGGAAAGTATTTCCATGGAGGCGGCAAGGGAATTGCTCTTGCCCGAAGTCAGCAGGAGAAAGTTCCGGGATGGGGCCGTAAGCAGAGAAGGAAGGATCTCCTTGAATATGCCTTCGGTTCCTCCGGTCCGGACGAAAACAAGCGACAGGTCCCGGCCGTAATCGTCAAAGTCATCTCCCTTGAAGGAATACTCAATCTCCAGGCTTTCAAGGAATTCCCTGGTGGCGGCATCCACGGAGGCCTTGTCGTGCAGGGGCGAGGTCAGGGTGTAGATGGATATCATCGCGGGCGGGTATTATTCCGTAATCGGGTCGCAGGTCAGGCCGATGCCGAGTTTCTTGAACACCTTACGGTCCACTTCGCTGAGCATCACGGTGCAGTGTACCTGGCAGCCTTTCAGCATCGGCAGGCAGGCAAGGGCATTCTTGCAGTTTTCGTCAAAGAGGCTGAGCATTGAGATGGCCACAAGCACCTCGTCGGTATGGAGCCTGGGATTGTGTCCGTGCAGGTAGGAGACCTTGGTCTTCTGGATGGGCTCGATCATGTTCTGGGGGATGAGCTTGAGGGCATGCGGGATGCCTGCGAGCTCCTTTGTCGCGTTGAGCAGGAGGGCGGCGCAGGGTCCGAGGAGGTCGCTGGTCTCGGCGGAAATGATGGTGCCGTCCTCGAGTTCGACGGCAGCGGAGGCTACGCCGGATTTCTCGGCGCGCTCGCGGGCGGCGGCGATGCATTTGCGGAGAGAGGAATCGATGCCGGCCTGTTTCATGAGGAGGGAGATCTTGTTGACCTCCTGGTCGGAGCCGTGGGCCGAGGCGAGGTCGCAAAGGGATGTGAAATACCTGCGGATAACCTCGTTCTTGGCGGCTTCGGAGCAGACCTCGTCGTCGACAATGCAATATCCGGCCATGTTGACACCCATGTCCGTAGGCGACTTGTAGGGGTTCTCACCGTAGATTCCCTTGAAGATGGCGTCCATGACGGGGAAGATCTCGATATCCCTGTTATAGTTGACAGCCAGTTCCCCGTAGGCTTCAAGATGGAAGGGATCTATCATGTTGACATCGTCGAGGTCTGCCGTGGCCGCCTCATAGGCGATGTTGACGGGATGTTTCAGGGGGATGTTCCAGATAGGGAAGGTCTCGTATTTGGCATATCCGGCCTTGACGCCGCGGAGATTCTCCTGATAGAGCTGGCTGAGGCAGACAGCCATCTTTCCGCTTCCGGGTCCGGGGGCGGTGACAAGCACCAGCGGACGGGTGGTCTCCACGAAGTCATTTTTCCCAAAACCTTCATCAGAGTCAATCAGGGCCACGTTCTGGGGATATCCGGGAATGGTGTGGTGGTAGTATACCTTGATTCCCATATATTCCAGCCTCTGGCGATAGATGTCTGCTCCGGCCTGGCCATTGTAGTGGGTTATGACTACAGAATTGACGGAGAGGTCCCTTTTGAGGAATTCCTGCCTCAGGCGGAGCACATCCATGTCATAGGTGATGCCCAGGTCGCTGCGGATCTTGTTCTTCTCGATATCCACCGCGCTTATGACGATGATGATTTCAGCCTCGTCTTTGAGCTGCATGAGCATCTTTAGCTTGATGTCCGGCTCGAACCCCGGAAGGACCCGGCTTGCGTGAAGGTCATCGAAAAGTTTCCCTCCGACCTCCAGGTAAAGCTTGTCGCCGAACCTGGCGATACGCTCCTTGATGTGCTCAGACTGGATTTTCAGGTATTTGCTGCTGTCGAACCCGTACTTCATAAGAGATATTGTTTAGATGTGTACGGGTTACAAAGGTAGGAATAATTCCTGAAAAAATTAAATTTGCCTTGCAGCTTTCGTTAACAAAAACCAAAGTCGTGCGTCTATTATCCGGAAATGAAAAAAGACATGAAAAAGTTTTTGACAGTACTGATGCTGTGCATCACCATCTCCGGTTGCCAGGGCAGAGCGGTATCACCGGCGAAAAAAGTCAACCAGAGCAGGATAGAGGCTCTGGTCAGCAATCTCCAGAGGGATGCTGAAAGCAGCCGGAGTCCTGAGGATGAGGACGGGAAGATATCTCTCCCGGGAATCAAGGTTGTCTCGAAAGGCGGGGTGGACATTGTCTCCGTCAGCAGTTTCTGGATGAACAAGGCCATGAAGCTGGCTGCCAGGAGCGAGGGTGACGACAACCTGAAAGAAGCGGCAGGCCTGATGAAATCCCTTAAGAAACTCATGGTCGTCAGTTACGACGATTGTGAAGAAGGGCTGAAGGGTAGTTTCACGAAGAAGATTTCAAAGGCCCTTGACGGCTGCGAACTCCTTATGGAGGCCAGGGATGACGGGGAGAGCGTGTCCATCTACGGTGTTTCCTCAAAAGATGGAAAAACGGTGGAAGACATCGTTCTGTTCACTCCTGAAAGCCATGCGCTGATCTGCTTCTTCGGCACCCTGGACGCCGACAGGTTCGGAGAATTTGTGGAGAAAGCATCCAGGAAATGACGATGGACACGGCGGCACTCTTCAAGAATACCTGGCTCCCGCTTGAGAGCACCTTCTACAAGGTTGCCTTGTACATCCTTGAAGATGAGGCGGATGCCCGCGATGCCGTCCAGGACCTCTACGTGAAACTGTGGAACAGGAAGGAAATCGACAGGAACATCCTGAATCCCAAGGCATTCGGTATAACCATCCTGAAAAACATCTGTCTGGACCGCCTCCGCAAAGCCAGGAGCACGTCAACCCTTGACGAGGCCGGCCCGGCCGGATCCCCGGAAGAAACCGACGGAGCCGTCATAGGGAAGGAGACCTTGGAAAAGGTCGGGGCCGCCCTGGGATCCCTTCCGGAAAAGATGAGGGAATTGTTGGAAATGAGAGTGTTCCGGGGAATGCCTTATTGGAAGATTTCCAGGGAAACCGGAATGAGCGAGGTCAACGTGAGGGTGCATATAAGCAAGGCAAGGAAACTGTTGAGAAAATACATGGAAAATGAAAGATATTGAAAAAATAGTAGGGATGGATCCCGGAGAACTTGAGGCCGAAGCCCTGAAGGCTGCCGGAGAGGAGGATTGCTCCGGAAAGGCTGGCGCTGCCGGTCTCATCGACGCCCTTGCAAGGGCGGAGGCTCTCATGGCGGAGGAGACGGAGACCGTCCGGAGAAGATGGTTGGCTCCCATCGCCGTCGCTGCAGGACTCGCCCTTGTTGCGGGGATCGGCCTCAGATGGCAGCAGGGCGCACCCAAAGACTCTTTCACGGATCCGGAGCAGGCCTATGCCCAGGTAGAAAGGGCATTCAGCAAGATAGGCGACGGGTTGAAAAGAGGCTCGGAAGCAATGGAGAAGACCGCGGAAATAATACAGAAGCCGATAGAAATAATAAACAATTGATAAACGAGAAAGACCATGAAAAGATTCGCATTGATAATCGCAGCGGCCGTGCTGTCCCTCAGCGCGATTGCCCAGGACGGGAAATCCATCTACAACAAATACTCCAACGAAGAGGGAGTCTCCGCGGTATATATTTCCCCGGCGATGTTCCGTCTCATCGGGAAGATCCCTGAAATCAAGACTGAAGAAAACGGAGTGGACCTCAGTCCCATCATCCGTTCCCTGACGGGAATGTATATCATCAGCACCAGCAATCCCAAGGTCAGGGGGAAAATCCACGACGAAGCGTCCCGGTTCGTAAAATCAAAAAAATACGAGCTGCTTATGGAAGCCAAGGACAACGGCGAGGCCATGAATATGTACACGATAGGCAATGATAAGATAATCAATGGTTTCGTCTTCCTTGCCCAGGATGGTGAAGAGACCTCTTTCATCTGCTTCGACGGCAACATAGACAGGAAACAATTCGAGGATACGGTGTCCTCCCTGACCAAATAACACAATCGTTTTCAGGGAATTTTCTCAAAAAACGGCATGATTTTTTCCAATGCGTGTGTCATCTGCAGATACACGCATTTGTTAACGTACTAAAACCTAAGTATTATGAGACGGAGTATCATGCCATTCGCACCCATGGCGGCCATCTTCATGATGGTGACAACTGCATCCTGCTCTCTAGACAACCTGCCGGGAAACGGCGATGAAAACATGCCCGGCAGTGGAGATTCTTACACTAGTGGTTCCGGCAGCGGCAGCACTTCCGGAGATTCAATTACCTCCACATACAGTGAGATGTCCTCCTTTGACATTTCCATTGACAAGACGTCTGCGGAACCCTCAGCCGCAACGGCAACTTACCCTGATGAGAGTGACCGTTTCAGTGCGGATTCTTTCGGCACTGTCGTGAGTATCGACATGTCGAATCCCTCCGCATCCTCCGAAAACGGCGTCACAATCACGGTTGACGGCAACGATGTGACTGCAAACCACGGCAACACCGAAGGCGTCCACTACGTAGTGACCGGATCCACCTCCGACGGAGCCCTAATCATCGAAGGAAAGACCGATTACGAATTGGAACTCAGCGGCGTCAGCATCACCAACACCAGGAGCACAGCCATTGACCTTGAAAGCAAGATGAAAGCCTTCATCGTCCTGTCCGGCAGCAATTCCGTCACCGACGGGACCTCGGCTGACGACAGCCACAAGGGAGCCATCTTCGGAAAGGGGAAACTGATTTTCAGCGGAAACGGTTCCCTCGATGTGCTTGGAACCTATAACAACGGTATCCATGGCAAGAGCAACATCGTGTTCGACCCGGGGGTCAACATCTACGTGAAATCCACCGCCAACCATGGCATCAAGGCCGGCGACAACCTCCACATCAACGGAGGTATCCTGAATGTCGAGGTCTCCGCTGCTGGCGGCAAGGGTATCAACAGCGACACCGACATCTACATCAACGGAGGCCGTACGACCGTAATCAGCACTGCCAACGGCACCTGGGACACCGAAGACCTTGAGACCAAGGCTTCCGCAGGAATCGCCTGCGACGCCAACCTTACCATGAACGGAGGAGAAGTTTACCTGAAATCCTCAGGCAGCGGCGGCAAGGGCATCAAGGCGGACTGGGAGGCCTACTTCAACGGCGGTAAGGTCCGGATAATCACCAAAGGCGGCCTTTACTACAGCAACGGCTCGACCGAAAACCACAACTACACCGGAAATACCGACAACCTCGACGATGCCTACTCCTCCTCTCCCAAAGGAATCAAAGTGGGCACCAAGAACGAGCATGGGGTCCTCAACGTCACCGGCGGAGACATAATGATCCGCACCGAAGGCAACAATGCCGAGGGCCTGGAAAGCAAAGGAACCCTTGACATCACGGGCGGGCAGGTCCTTATCTATGCACATGACGATGCCATCAATTCCTCTGGGGACATGACTATTTCCGGCGGTACCGTGGTGGCCGTAGGCACCAATAATGACGCCATAGACGCCAATGGCAACATGTACCTCAAAGGAGGGGTCATCATAGGATTCGGCGCCGGCGGGGCGGAATCAGGAATAGACATCGACGAGAGTCACGCCCTCTATATCTCCGGAGGATACATCTTCGGAATCGGGGGAAGGATTGACGGCAAACTTGGCAGCACCACCCAGGGAATAGTCTCCGCAACGGGTTCGGTCAACGCGAACGGCACAGCCACCATCAGCAGCGGTTCGAATGCCCTCTATACGTTCAACATGCCTCCGGTTTCCTATAGCAACGGCACCATCCTCATCAGCACTCCCGAGCTTGCAAGCGGCAACGAGTACACCCTTACTTGCGGAGGCTCTTCCCAGAGCGTCACGGCTTCCAACAGCATCAGCGGCGGGATGGGTCCCGGAGGACAGGGAGGACCCGGTGGCGGCAGGAGGTAGGACTTTAAAAGACTGTAGGATCAGCCGACAAACCCGAGCGTTGCCACGGAAATCCTCCTGTCTGCCGGGAAAGACTCCCGGAGGGCCTGGCGGCAGGCGTCAAGGGTGGCCCCGGTAGTGAAAACGTCATCCACCAGAAGGATGTGCCGTGCGGCTGAAAGAACCGATTGACAATGCCCTGAACGGACGAGGCGGAAAGCCCCGCGTACGTTCAGGGCTTTTTCTTCTGTCCCGAGCCGTGTCTGCGTGGCTGTTCTCCGGCTCCTGCGGAGGATCCTCCTGTCAATGCGTGCGCCGAGGAAAGATGCGATAGTTTTCGCTATCACGGCGGCCTGGTTGTATCCCCTGGCCCGGTATCTGGTCCAGTGTAGAGGGACCGGGATGACAAGGTCGACGTCCCTGAACATGGGGGAAGACGCAATCTCGGAAGCCAGCAGGGAAGAAAAGAACCTCCCTGCCGGGAAATCCCTTTTGTATTTCAGGTTCTTTGTAATGGCTGAATAGGGACTGTCAGGCCTGTAATGGAAGAGAGCCGTGGCGTAGGAATAAGGTTCATATCCGTCCGAATTCCTTTGAATCAGGGAGTTGAACCTGTCCGCCATAGGATTGTGAGACCTGGAGGAATAAAAAGTGCGGGGGAGGTCCGAAAGGCAGTCAAGGCAGATGCTTTTTTCGTTGGGGTTAAGGATCCCCCCGCACACGATGCAGCTTGCCGGCAACAGGAAATCAAGGATGGATTCAGGTATAGACACGTCTTCCAGAACAATAACCTAGAGAGAAATGCGATGAGATATTTGTCTGACTTCGCCAGCCGGAAGCCTGAGACAAAGGTAGTCATGCCGTATCCGGAAAACGAAAAGAAAAATTCCCGCCGGGGGTACGACGGGAATTTTTAGCCTTCCTTTCGGAAAAATAAATCTTTCGGTTTGCGAAATACTGATCAGCAGTTCATTGCACCGCATACATTGATGACCTGGCCGCTGACATAGCTGGAGAGGTCGCTTGCGAGGAAGAGGGCTACTCCTGCGATTTCCTCGGGCTTGCAGCCGCGGCGCATGGGAATCTGGGCCTCCCATGCCTTGCGTACGTCTTCAGGAAGCTTGTTGGTCATCTCGGTGATGACGAAGCCGGGGGCGATGCAGTTGGCCCTGATGCCCTTGGGGCCCATTTCCTTTGCAACTGACTTTGCGAGACCGATCATACCGGCCTTGGAGGCGGAGTAATTGCTCTGTCCGGCATTTCCGGAAACGCCGACCACGGAAGACATGTTGATGATGCTTCCTCCCCTCTGGCGCATCATGATGGGGCAGAGGGCATGGGTGAAGTTGAATGCCGATTTAAGGTTGACGTTGAGGACTGCATCCCACTGAGCCTCGGTCATGCGAAGCATGAGACCGTCCTTGGTGATGCCGGCGTTGTTGACTAGGATGTCGATGTGTCCGAATTCGGCAAGAATCTGGTTCACAACCTCATGGGTCTGTTCAAAGTCAGCTGCGTTCGAAGCGTATCCCTTGACTTTGTGGCCGAAGGCTGCGATCTCATCGATTGTCTGCTGTCCGTTCTCGTCTATTACGAGGTCGGTGAAAGCGATGTCGGCCCCCTCGGAAGCGAACCTCATTGCGATGGCCTTTCCGATTCCTCTAGCTGCGCCCGTAACGAGGGCGACTTTTCCATTAAGAAGTCCCATTTTAATATCAGATTTTAATATTATTCCTCATTTTTCAGTGCAAAGTTAATCCATCTTTGTCAAAAGTCAAATTTATGGAATTATTGGCTATCTTTGTAGCCCTTAAAACAAAAGAGAAATGGCCAGCGAAATACGAGATCCCGGGATGTGGGAAAGTGGAGAACTCAAGATTGACTGGGTTAGGCACCATATGCCCCTGCTGGCAGGCCTGGAGAAGGAATTCATCAAGGAAAAGCCTTTCAAGGGAGTAAGGATCGCCCTCTCCGTCCATCTGGAAGCCAAGACCGCAAGGCTCTGTGAAATCCTCTCCGAAGGCGGTGCAGAGATGTTCATCACCGGGAGCAATCCCCTTTCCACGCAGGATGACGTCGCTGCCGCCCTTGTGCGCAAAGGCCTGAATGTCTTCGCACTCCATGGGGCGACCAAGGAAGAGTACGAGAGGGGGATTGAGAAGGTCATATCTGCCGGTCCCAACATCATTATCGATGATGGAGGAGACCTTGTCCATTGCATCCATACAGCCCACAGGGAACTGCTTCCCGGTGTCGTAGGCGGCTGTGAGGAGACCACGACCGGCATCCTGCGCCTGAAGGCCATGGACCGTGCCGGAGAATTGGAATTTCCCATGATGCTTGTGAATGACGCCGACTGCAAATACCTGTTTGACAACCGCTACGGCACAGGACAGAGCGTCTGGGACGGAATCAACAGGACCACCAACCTGATCGTTGCCGGCAAGAATGTGGTCGTGGCCGGATACGGCTGGTGCGGCAAGGGGGTCTGCATGAGGGCCAAGGGTCTCGGGGCCAATGTTATCGTCACCGAAGTCAATCCCGTAAGGGCGATGGAAGCCGTGATGGACGGTTTCAGGGTGATGAAGATGGATGATGCCGCCTCAATAGGGGACCTTTTCGTCACGGTCACAGGTTGCGAAGGGGTCATCACGGGGGATCATTTCCTGAAAATGAAGGACGGGGCCATCTGCTGCAATGCCGGTCATTTCGACGTTGAAGTCGAGGTCGCCACCCTCAGGGAGATGGCCGTTTCGGTCCATCCTGCCCGGAACAATATACAGGCTTATACCCTCAAGGACGGTAAGAAAATCTACATCCTTGGAGAAGGACGGCTGGTGAACCTCGCCGCAGGCGACGGACATCCTGCCGAGATAATGGATATGAGCTTCGCGATCCAGGCCCTGAGCGCCAGATACCTGCTGGAGAACAGGGACAATATGGCGAGGGAGAAGGGAAAGATGCTGAACGCGGTTCCCGCAGAAATCGACAAAGCCGTCGCCGAGCGGAAACTCGCCCTCTGGGGCATATCTCACGACACCCTGACCCCCGAGCAGTATAAATACTTGTATGGTAAGTAAGAACATATAAAAATATGAGACTGTTTCCGATATATACCTGGAATAAAGGCATCCGCAATTTCGAACACAGAAGGGCCAAGTTCACCCATCTGCCCTGGGCCCAGGGAGCGGTCCTGCTGGGCTGCGTGCTGATAGCCATGCTCCTGGCCAACATCCCTGCCACAAGGGACTTCTATCACAGCGTCCTCAATACCTCCCTGTCCATCAACATCTCCTCTCCTGACGGATTCAACCTCTCCTTCCCGAAGGGAATGACGGTGAATTCCTTCATCAACGATGTCCTGATGGTGATTTTCTTTTTCGTAGTCGGACTGGAAATCAGGCGCGAAGTCGACCATGGGGAACTCAGCGAACCCAAGAAGGCCATCCTTCCCGTCATAGCTGCGTTCGGAGGCGTTTGCGCCCCTGCCTTGATCTTCGCATTCATCAACCACGGCACTGCCGGGGCCAGCGGTTGGGGAATCCCCACTGCGACCGACATAGCCTTCTCCATCGGCATCCTCTCGATGCTCGGAGACAAGGTTCCCGTGTCCCTGAAGGTCTTCCTCACCACCCTGGCCGTGGCCGACGACCTGATAGCCATCCTTGTCGTGGCTTTGTTCTACGGCGGGAAAATCAATTTCATCCTTCTCGGCCTGGCGTTCCTTGTCATCCTTTTCGTCATCCTGCTGAACAAACTTGGAGAAAAGCGGGACATCTTCTATATCATCCCGGCCATCCTGGTGTGGATCCTTTTCTATTATGCAGGAATCCACTCCACCATGTCCGGCGTGGTGATGGCTTTCCTTATCCCCATGGCTCCCAGGTACAACAGGGCCTATTATTATCGCAAAAGGCTCCAGTACCGACGCAGAATAACGGAATATGACGCGATAGAAGACCCTCAGAACTGGCCCAACGGGCCGCAGAGGCATTGCCTGAGACGCCTCAGCCATATCACTCACAACTGTATCGGGATGACCGAAAGGCTCGAACATTCCCTGGATTCCTGGGTAAACTTCGGCATTATGCCTCTCTTTGCGCTCGCCAATGCTGGCGTGACGATTTCCGATCCGTCCTACCTCAACATTTTCCGGTTCTCCCCCGAACTCGGAAGCGTGAGCATGGGTATCTTCTTCGGTCTCCTGCTCGGCAAGCCTCTGGGTATTACCCTGGCAAGCTGGCTGGCGATAAAGGGGAAGGTCGGAGCCATGCCGTCCAACGCCACATGGAAGATGATATTCGCGGTGGCCTGCCTGGGTGGTATCGGATTCACGATGTCCATTTTCGTCGATACCCTTTCCTTCGGCGACCAGGCTCCTGAAATCATGACCATGCTTCGCGACATGGGCAAGATCGCCGTCCTCCTCGGTTCCCTGTGCGCAGGTATCCTGGGAACCCTGCTTATCACCCTTGTAGATTCAACGTCGAAGAAGGCGGCCTGACAGAGGCATCTTGCTTTAAAATGACTATATTTGTGGAGCCAGGCACATGAGCCCGGCTCCATGTTTTATGTTCAGCAAGGAAGTTTACGTCAACAGGCGCCGCACCCTCCTGGGAAAGATGGGGGAAACAGCGGCAGAAGGCAAAAGGGGAATAGCCGTGTTCATCGGAAATGCCGAGGCACCGGCGCAATACAAGGATAACTGCTACAAATGGCGTCAGGACTCGTCCTGGCTGTATTTCTGGGGTTTGGATGAACCGATGTATGCGGCGGTGCTTGACCTTGACAGCGGAGCGGAGACCATCTTTGCAGACGATCAGGAGATAGACGATATCGTATGGAGCGGCCCCCTCCCTTCAGTGAAGACCCTGGCCGCCCAGGTCGGGGTGAGCGGATCGGCGCCATACAGGGAACTTGACAATGTCGTTTCCAAGGCCTTCGCGCAGGGTCGGAGGGTGCATTTCCTCCCTCCTTCGAGATATTTCAACACATTGAGGCTCATGACCCTCACCGGATGGTCTCCCGAGGAAATCGGGACCGTAGCGCCGGGTGACGGAAGGCATGCTTCCAGGGAGCTTGTCGAGGCCGTGGTCTCGATGAGGCTCATAAAGGAAGAGTGTGAAATCGAGGAGATCGACAAGGCCGGGGCGATCGGGCAGGAAATGCACACGGCGGGACGCAATGCCGTGAAGGTCGGGATCCTGGAGCAGGAAATAGTGGGGATAATGGAGGGGGTGACCCTTTCCAAGGGTTGGGGAGTGTCTTTCCCGACTATCCTCACCCAGCACGGGGAGACCCTTCATAACCACTTGCACGACAAGGTTATAGAACCCGGGAAACTGTTGGTTATCGATGCCGGGGCCGAGAGCTGCAGCCACTATGCGTCAGACTTTACGAGGACCCTTCCCACCGGAGGAAAGTTCACACCCAGGCAGAGGGATGTCTACCAGATTGTCTGCGATGCCAACGAGAAGGCGTTCGCCCTCACCCGCCCCGGGATTTCCTACAGGGATGTCCACCTTGCTGCTGTCAGGGTGATTCTAGAAGGCCTTAAAGGTATCGGCCTTGTGAAGGGAAATCTCGACGACATGGTAGCCGAGGGAATTGCGGGAATGTTCATGCCTCACGGCCTCGGCCACAATATCGGCTTGGATGTCCACGACATGGAGGATCTCGGAGAGAACCTGGTGGGATATGATCCCGGCCAGACCCGTTCGCCCCAGCTCGGCCTCGGCAACCTGAGGATGGCCCGCGTCCTCAGGCCCGGACATTTCATCTCCGACGAGCCGGGAATCTATTTCATACCCGCCCTCATTGAGAAATGGAAGAAGGAGGGCCTGGACAAGGGATTCGTGGATTTCGGAAGGCTTGAAGGCTACTACGCTTTCGGCGGCATCCGTCTGGAAGATGACGTCCTTGTCACGGAGGATGGCGCAAGGAGGACCGGTCCGGACAGGCTTCCCATCCAGCCGGACGATGTGGAAGCTGCAATGCAATAGACCGTCATGGGCACGCTCCTAGCTGTACTTGCCATAATACTCGCGGTCATAGGGGTTGTCGGAGCGGTCGCGCCTGGCCTCCCCGGCCCGCCTTTAAGCTGGGCCGGCCTCCTGCTGGTTTACCTGCGGCATGGCACGAACGGGGCCGGTGATGAGATGAGCCTGAAATTCCTTTTATTCTGGTTGGCGGTTACGGTTCTCGTCACGGTTGTTGACTATCTTGTGCCGGCCTGGTTTACGAAACTTACAGGAGGCAGCAAGTATGCAGGCAGGGGCGCCATCATCGGACTCTTTGCCGGTTTGCTCTATCCCCCTGTGGGGATGATATTCGGAGCGCTTATCGGAGCTTTCGTCGCGGAGCTTTTCTTTGCCCGCAAGGATGGGGTGGAGTCCGTGAAATCCTCGGTCGGGGCTTTTCTCGGGTTCCTTTTCGGGACCGGGATAAAGCTGGTTGCTTCCGGGCTGATGTTTTATTATATAATCGTTTACCTGTAGCATGAGCGAGGAACTGAATTTTGTGAAGGACCTGGCGATAATCCTTATCTCCGCCGGTATCTTCACCATCATCTGCAAGGCCTTGAAGCAGCCCGCCATCCTGGGATATATCCTTGCCGGTTTCCTTATCAGTCCCAATCTCGGGTGGTTCGGAGTCTCAAGCCAGGAGTCGGTACACCAATGGTCCGACATCGGCATTATCTTCATGATGTTCGGACTGGGCCTGGAATTCAGTTTCAAGAAACTTCTGGCAGTCGGCAGCAGGGCCCTGATGACGGCGGGGAGCAAGTTCCTCGGGGTTTTCATAACGGGATTCATCGTAGGTCAGGCCATGTCCTGGACAGTGATGGAAAGCATATTCCTTGCCGGCCTCCTCTCGATGTCCTCCACGGTGGTCGTCCTGAAATCCTACGGAGAAATGGGGCTCATGAAAAAGCCTTATGCCGGGATAGTATTCGGAACCCTTGTGGTGGAGGACCTTATAGCCATCCTCCTGATGGTGCTCCTTTCCACGATGGCTATCTCCAACCAGTTCTCCGGGGGAGAAATGCTCCTTAACCTCACGAAACTCCTCTTCTTCCTCGTCCTGTGGTTCGTCGTCGGCATATATGTGATACCGACACTTCTGAAAAAGACCAGGAGATATGTCAACGACGAGATCCTGCTGATAGTCAGTCTGGGCCTCTGTTTCGGGATGGTCTCCCTTGCTACGGCCTCCGGTTTCTCCTCCGCCCTCGGGGCCTTCATGATGGGTTCCATTCTCTCGGAAACAGTTGAGAATGAAAGAATCAACAAACTTATAAGTCCTATCAAGGACCTTTTCGGAGCCGTGTTCTTCGTCTCTGTGGGAATGATGATTTCCCCCGAAGTCATCGCCCAGCACTGGGGTGTCATCATTATCCTTTCCCTTATTGTAATCATAACGCACATACTTTTTTCCGCTGTCGGCGTGATCCTTAGCGGCGGGAACATGGACAATGCCGTACATACCGGTTTCAGCCTTGCCCAGCTCGGAGAGTTCGGTTTCATCATAGCCAGCGTAGGAGTCGGCCTGGGGGTCATGAGGGGATTCATA
>Ga0256405_10006269_pt1 | contig 19263 bp, 14 predicted proteins | sample RumenRJG_02DNA_FD_189096 | JGI IMG/M metagenome (GOLD analysis project Ga0256405, IMG submission 189096) | Bovine rumen microbial communities from Lethbridge, Alberta, Canada - RJG_02 | ecosystem: Host-associated > Mammals > Digestive system > Stomach > Rumen | place: Canada: Alberta... | reverse complement strand
AACCGGGAAAGACCGGAAGAAAGGAGCGCAGGATGAGAGCGGAAGAACTTCGCAGACAGGAACTGACGGAAGCCCTGGTGGGACTGGTGCGCACGGCGGGGACCGGAAGCTTCCCGCGGATCACCGACAAGGACCGGGTGTTCTTCCGCGGCCTTGCCGTAAGCGGAAAAGCGGACGCCACAGAGGAACAGCTTGCCGCCGCCCGGGACGAAGTCCTGGCGATGCGGAAGCGGATGACGGCGCCGAAGTGCGTGGGCTGCGGCGGCGCACCGGATCTGACGGGAGATTTTTATCTGGCTTCGGTGGAAGATGAGGACATGGAAGTCCGGGCCCTGAAGTATGTGACCCTCTACACGCTCCGGAGCCTTGCGCCCTTTGTGGACCGGGCGCTGAGCGAAGGCCGGACGGACCAGGCTGTCCTGGAACGGTTCTACCGGACGATTTTCCTGCTCGGCACAGATCTCGCGGAGGATGACTTTATCCAGGTGGTCTACGGTCTGGACGAACTCCGCCACGCTGTGGAGAAGCTTTCCGAAACTGTATAAATATGGCAAAATACCTCAGGAACCGCTTTACCCGAAAGCCGTTCCTGAGGTATTATTTTCTTAAGTTGTTTTGTACAGAGATTTGACAGCAAAGGAGGAAATGCCATGCACACCAAGATGTACGATCTTCTACACCGGCTCCAGACCGGGTTTTTCCGCGTCGCGCTCTGGTTTGAGCTATTGATCTCCGCGATCATCATCGTGGGAATCGGTGTGCATCTGTTCCGGCTTCCCCAGGTCTACGCCGAGGGCATCAGCTTCAACAAATTCCTGCAGTATCTGCTGGACGCGCTGGTGGGCCTCGAGGTCATCATGATGCTCTGCCGCCACGACCTTGACTCTATCATCGAGGTCATGATCTTCGCTGTCACGAAAGCGCTCATCATCAACCACGAGAGCGAAGTCGGCATCCTGTTCGGTATCGTCGGCGTCGCGATCCTGTTCGCGATCCGGAAGTTCCTCTTCCTGTCCGCATCGGACATCGCCGAGCGCCGCAAACACGCAGACTACATCCAGAGAGAAAAGTGAGCGCAGCACAAGCCATGCAAATATGGAAACGACCCGTTCCTGTCATGCTCGCATGACACAGGAACGGGTCGTTTTTCGTGGAGTCAGGTATTCGGTTGTTCATGAATCCGCATTTCCGGCGCCGGCCTTTGCCGCCGCCGCTTTCTTTCCGTCCCAGTCCAGTGTGGTCCGCCGGAAGACCGGCTCGAACTCGTAGAGCAGACAGGGCATGACGAAGATCGTGATGAATCCGGAGACCAGGGCGCCCCGGGAAAGCAGGAGACAGATCTCCTGGATGATGTACATCCGCGACACCAGGGTCACGCCGATATTTGCCGCGAACATGACAAGGGCGCTGGTCAGGATCGAGGCGGCGGAAGTCTTTCCCGCGATGATGGCTGCTTCCATGCGGTCCCGTCCGTTGCGGATCTCCTCCTGGAAGCGGGAGGTGATGAGGATCGCGTAATCCACCGTAGCCCCCAGCTGGATCGCGCTGATCAGCACCGGGGCGATGAAGGAGATGGACTTTCCCTGGAAGTAGCAGATGCCCACGTTAAAGTAGATGGCGTGCTCAATGGCAATGATCAGGACGAAGGGGACGGAGATGGAGCGGAACACGAACATGACGATGAGAAAGATCGCCGCGATGGAAAGCCAGCTGGTGACAACATAGTCTTTGTCGAATACCGTCCGCAGATCCTCCGTCATGGCGGCCTCGCCCGTCAGGTAAAAGCCGGGATCATATTCCGCGACGATGGCGCTGATTTCGTCCAGCTGCTCCGAGACCTCCGCGGTGGCGGGGCCGAAATCCGAAGTCAGCATGATGAGCTGCATTCCGTCCTTGTGGAAGATGCTCCGGATCTTTTCCGGAAGGAAGAAATCAGGGATGCCGTTTCCGATGATCTTGTGGTAGGAGATCACGCTCTCGATGCCGGGCACCGCCTCCAGCCGTGCCTCGAGCTCTCCCATGGTCCCGTTGTCGATGCCGCCGTCCATGATCACGATGTGCTCGGTGGCGATATCGAAGAGTTCTTCCATCTTCCGCTGGCTGACCAGAGAAGGCAGGTCCTCCGGCAGGGACTGGGAGATCCGGTAATAGATATTTGTATGCTTGTCCGAATAGTAGGAGGGGATCAGCATGACGACGAAGATCAGGATCCAGAGCCTCCGGTGCTTAAGGATCCACCGGTTGAAGTTCGTAAAGTCCGGAAACAGGCTCCGGTGCTGCCATTTTTCGATGTACTTGTCAAAGATCAGGATGAAGCAGGGCAGGATGAGGACCACAGCCAGAATGCCCACCACGATGCCCTTCGCCATGACAATACCCAGGTCCATGCCCAGGGTGAACTGCATGGCGCAGAGGGACAGGAAGCCGGCGATCGTAGTGAGGGAGCTGCCGGACAGGGCGCTGAAGGCCGCTGCCATGGCTTCCGTCATGGCGTCCCGGATGTCCTCGTGCTTCACCTTCTCCTCTTCATAGCGCCGGTAGAGGAAGATGGAATAGTCCATGGTCACCGCCAGCTGCAGAATAGCCGCGATCGCCTGGGTGATGTAGGAGATCTGCCCGAGGACGATGTTGGAGCCCATGTTGTAAGCCACGGCGAGGCCGATGCAGGCGAGGAACAGGAAGGTGATGACCGGCGATTCAAAGGCCAGGAGCAGGACGATAAGGGTCAGGATAACGGCGATCACCGTATAGACTGGCAGCTCCGAGAGCACCAGCTCCTTAATGTCCTGGACCATGCCGGTCATGCCGGCGGCAAAGCAGCGCTCGTTCATCAGGCGGCGGATCCGGACGATCGCCTCCATGCTCTCCTCTGAGGACAGGGGTTTGTCCAGTTGGACGATCATCATGGTCGCGCCGTCCTTGTAGAAATTGTCCCGGATGGTTCCCGGCAGGAGATCCGTCGGGACCTGGATGCCGATGAGGTCGGAGACCCAGATCGCATTGCTTACGTGGTCAATTTTTTTGATGTCCCGGAGCAGTCCGTCGGTGTAGGCGGGCGGCATGTCTTCGACGATGACCATCGTGGTGGCCGCCGCCTGGAAAGGATCCTCCAGCAGCTTTTCCCCTGCCACGGAGGAGACATTCTCCGGAAGATAGGAGAGAACGTCATAGTTGACCTTCGTCCCGATATAGCCGAGGATCGAAGGGATCAGGAGCAGCAGGGCGATGGTAAGGATGAACCGGGGCCTTCGCGTGAGCCAGTGGGCGAGCTTTCTGATCATCGCGCGCCTCCGGTAAAGAAGCTGAAGATGTCTTTGAACATCTGTCCGATCCGCTGTCCCACCGTGCGGGTGTCCGCCGTGGGGGCGGCCTTCAGGTGTACCTCGTCCTCATCGACCTCGATCTCCGCTGTGCGGATCATGACGGAAACGCTGGTCACGTCCTTGTTTTTCGGAGAGGTCAGGGATTCCGGCTGTGCTTCCGTGTCGAGCTTCATCAGGTTGTTCTTTTCCCCGGTGTACTCGTCCCATTTATCGTCGATCAGGTCGGTGATGGTCTGTTTCGCCTTCCGGATCTTGTCGGTGCTGTCTATAGTCCCGGCAGATTTCCGCAGGAGATCGGAGGTCCCGGAAAGGGTCCGCGCGGCACCCCGGTTCACCCGCTCGGAGTTTTCTTTCATGATGTTCCGGGTGGTGGCGAGGAACTTTGCGAGGCTTCCTGTGGTCTGCGTCAGGTATTCGCAGACCTGGGCGCTGTCCTCCAGCCCCGCTTCCAGCTCCGGATAGAAGGCGTCGATCTTTTTCCAGGCATCGTCCAGCTGTTCAATGGCGCGGTTGATGTCGGCAGACAGGATCACAGACTGACCGAAGCCCTTGCCTGCGTCCCCGCTGAGAGCGTAGACCACGTCGGAGAGAGCGGAAAGATCTACCTTCAGCACGTCCTCCGCGAGGCTGTCCACGCCGGAATAGACGGTATCTGCCTGTTTCACGGCGTCGGTGACATCGTCCCTGTAATTCCAGATCCCTATGGCATAGCTGATCTCGTCATCGTCGTAACCCAGGTTTTCCAGCTGTTCGATGGCGAAATCCTGGAAGCTTCCTTCCGGAAAGCTGATACCGGTGATGTCGAACAGGCCTGAGGTGTCGTAGGCGACCGGGATGCCGGCATTGCTCGGAGTCCCGACGCCGCCGGTCCCGCTGCCGTCCAGGTCATAGAGAACTGCGCCGTCGCCCACTGCATCCACCGGGGTCAGCCCCCGGGACTTCATATAGGCAGCGTAGGCGGCGTAGAGCTTTGTCATCTGGGAAAGGGTGCCGCTGACGTTCGTCAGGACGGAAGAGCGGCCTTCATGGGAGAGTGCCCGGAGATCCCGGATGTCATTCGACACATGATGGGTCTCATGGTCCAGGTCGTCCGTCGCGTCCTGAAGCTTGATCATGTCGGACTGCAGCGCCTTCAGGGTGCTGCTGGTATCCTTGATGTGGTCCTTCATGTCGAGAAGGATCCGGTCGATCTCGCTGAGATTCGTATGGAGGTCCGCCACTGTGTGGTTCGTGCTGGTCAGGCGCCCGCTCAGGGGCTTAAGCGTGCCGGAGAGTCCGCTGAGGGCGGAGATGAAGGAATCCAGATCCCCGTAGAAGCTGTCTTTTTTCCTGTGGATCTCCGACCGCGCCTCATCCAGCTCGGCAAGACCGTCGGCAGCGGTGTTCAGGCTGTCCTTCATGGTGTCCACCGAATCCAGGATCTCGTCCACCGCGGCGTTCAGGTCATCCCAGGAATCCTCGATCTCTTCCTTGTCTTTTTTCAGGTCGGTGATCTCGGACATCCGCCCGCTGTTCAGAGGGCCCATGGCAAAGGTGAGACCGGAGAACTCGAATTCGTCTGTGCCGATGCGGAGAGAGTATTCCTGTTCCTCTCCGGGCAGCCACACGAAGGCGGCGATCCGGTTGTTGCCGATGGTCTGGATCTGGGCATCCGGCGCCTCCAGGGAGAGGATGTCGTCCAGGTTGAAGGCCGCCACTGCGGTCAGCATGTAGTTGTTCTGTGCGTATTCCGAAGCACCCCGGTTCGGGACAGCTTTGATGAGAAGTTCGACCTCGCCCTTTTCGCCGGCCAGGTCCTCCGCTTCCTTACGGACGCCGTTCAGCTTATATCCTACGGAGATGGTCCAGGGGAGTTCTTCGAAGGGCTTTGCGGTCTTTCCCTCAAAGTAGAAGTGGGAGGGGGCAGCGTCCCCGAAGCGGAAGGTCGTGGTCCCGTTTCCCTGCTCCGGTTCTGTGCTGTCGGTAAGATTGTCGACAGAATCGTAGACTCCGTAATCCGTATATTCCTTTGCGCCGTTCAGCTGCAGGCTTTTTACGATGCTGGCGTCCGTCAGGTTTCCGTAGGCGTCAGTCTTTACGTAATAAGCTTCGTCCACCGTCGGGCGAACGCCGCTGGTTACTTCAGCGGACGATGTGAGCACCCCCGAAGGGAGCGCGGAGCCGGCCGGTGTGAAGATCAGGACTGCGGCAAGGACAGCCGCCGCCCGCCGGGTGCCCTGAGAACGGTTATATATGCCCTGCCGGGACTTTCGAAATTCCTGTTGCCGATATTCATGCTGATACACTGCGGAATCCTCCTGTGATCTGTGCTTTCCGTCAGTGCATATCCCTGCGGAAGAAACTGACGGGTGTCGTTTTATATATGAGTGTTGATTAAAATGCCTGTCTTTCATAATTATAGCATTCCGCATGTTGTTTTCAACAGACATTTCAAATCCCGTTTGCGTGTATGATAATCAACATATTTAGCAATATGTGCATGGAAGAGTATTAAAATTTAGCAAACAGTACGGCAAAAACACGACTGCGGAGCGAATTCGTGTTATTATGTTACCGTGTTTACTATGCGCTTTTTTCAGTGCAGATGAGAAGAGGAAAACTTATGAAAATCATTGTTGTCGGAAACGGCAAGATCGGACTGCTGCTGGTGCGGCAGCTGGCCAGAGAAGGCCATGACATCGTCGTCGTGGACAATGATCCCGATAAGCTGCATTATCTTCAGGAAAAACTGGATGTAGCGATCATCGTGGGCAACGGCGCTTCAGCCGATGTCCTTCAGGAAGCGGACGTGCGGAACGCTGACCTGACGCTGGCAGTCACGAACAGTGACGAAGTAAACCTTCTGACCGCACTGGTTGCGAGAAAGCTCGGCTGCAAGCATACGGCTGCCCGCGTCCGCAGCCAGGACTATGACCGGGAGATGAACCTTCTGAAGACCAGCTTCGGTCTTTCTTTCGCGGTCAACCCCGAGAAGATGGCCGCGCGTGAGATCTTCCGTCTCCTGCAGTTCCCGTCTTTCCTGGCCCGCAGTTCCTTTGCGAACGGAAGAGCAGAGCTGGTGGAGATCATCGTCCCCGCCAACGGGCAGCTGGACGGAAAGCGTCTGGACCAGGTCGCGAACATCCTGAACCGCAAGGCGCTGATCTGCACCGTCGAACGGAACGGAGAGGTCAGCGTCCCCTCCGGCTCCTTTGTGCTGCAGGCTGAGGACAAGCTGAGCCTTACCGCGGCGACCGGGGATCTTTCCTTTATCCTGAGCAGATTCGGGATCAAGACCCAGAATATCCGGAAGGTCATGATCGTCGGCGGCAGCATGACCGCCGCCTATCTCGCGGAGTATCTGCTCCGCTACGGCATCCAGGTCCGGATCCTGGAGAAGGTCAAGGAGCGCTGCATCAAGCTCTGCGAGATGCTTCCGAAGGCGGAGATCGTGAACGCGGACGGATCCCTTCAGAGCAACCTGGCTGATGAAGGCATTGCGGATATGGACGCAGTCGTTCCCATGACAGGCATCGACGAGGAGAACCTTCTGATCTCGATGTACGCTCGTTCCATCGGCTCTGTGAAGACTGTCACCAAGGTGAACCGTCTGGAATACCTGGATCTTCTGGAGTCTGCGGATCTCGACGCGGTCGTGAGCCCGAAGCAGCTGACGGCGAACATCATCACGGGTTATGTCCGCGGCGTCGGACAGTCCCGTGCGGGAAGCGTCCAGACCCTTTACACCATCAATAACGGAAAAGCGGAAGCCCTGAGCTTTATCGTTCCGGAGACCGGAGACTTCCTGAATGTTCCGATCATGAACCTGAAGCTGAAGAAGGCCGTCCTGATCGCGACCATCGTCCGCAACCAGCAGGTCATCATCCCCAGCGGACAGGACATGCTGATGCGCGGCGATACCATCATCGTGGTCGCGGACCCGCGGCGGATGATCTCGAACCTCACGGACATCTTCCTCCAGGATAACGGGGGCATGGCATGAATTACAGGATCGTCGGAAAATACATGGGGTACATCCTCTTTGTCGAGGGGCTGTTCATGATCCCGGCGCTGCTGGTTGCGATGGGCTATCATGAACCGGATACCATTGCGGCCTTCATCCCGGTCATCCTGGTCTGTCTGGCCCTTGGCGGGATCCTCGCACGTACCCGCTCCCGCGGCTCGATCGGCATGGGAGAGGGCTTCGTGATCTGTTCTCTGGGCTGGATCGTCATGTCCCTGTTCGGCGCCCTGCCCTTCTTTCTCAGCAGACGGATCCCGCGGTTCATCGACTGCTGGTTTGAGACGGTGTCCGGGTTTACGACCACCGGTTCCAGCATCCTGACAAACGTGGAAGGACTGACCTACGGACTTTTTTACTGGCGCAGCTTTACCCACTGGATCGGCGGCATGGGCGTTCTTGTCTTCCTGCTGGCGGTGGTGCCGCTGGCCAAGGGAAACGGCGAGCCCTTCAACCTGATGCGGGCAGAGAGCCCCGGCCCTGCGGTCGGCAAGCTCACCCCGCGGATCAGCGTCACGGCCCGGATCACCTACGCCATCTATTTCGGGCTTACGGTGCTGGAATTCGTGCTCCTGATGGCAGGCGGCATGCCCTGGTTTGACTCCCTGGTGAACAGCTTTGCCACCGCCGGAACCGGAGGCTTCGCCATCTGGAACAACTCCATCGGGCACTATCCGAGCCAGTATCTGCAGATGACCATCGCAGTGTTCATGGCGCTCTTCGGCGTGAACTTCAGCGTCTATTACATGCTGCTGATGAAGCAGTTCAAGGATGCCTTCGCGAACGAGGAGTTCCGTGCCTACTGGGCGATCATGATCGGCGCGACCGTCATCATCGGTATCAACATCATGCCCATGTACCCGGGCGACATCGGCCAGGGCTTCCGTGACAGCTTCTTCACGGTTTCATCCATCATGACGACCACAGGCTTCGGCACGGCGGACTTCGACAAGTGGCCGGATTTCTCCCGTTACCTGCTTTTGATCATCATGTGTATCGGCGCATCCGCGGGATCCACGGGCGGCGGCATGAAGGTCTCCCGTCTGCTCCTGATGTTCAAGCATCTGAGAAGCCAGATGCGGCAGATGCTGCATCCGCGGAAGATTAGCCCGGTCCGCATGGACGGGCGGATCGTCGAGGACACGGTCATGTTCGGAACCACTGCCTATATGGCTGCATATGCCATGATCTGCGTGATCTCGATGCTGATCGTCTCTCTGGACGGGAAAGGACTGGTCACCACGATCAGCGCGGTGATCGCCACCTTCAACAACATCGGCCCCGGTCTGGATATCGTTGGTACCACCGGAAACTTCAGTTCCTTCTCGGATATCTCGAAGTTCGTGATGTCCATCGATATGCTGTTCGGGCGTCTTGAGATCTTCCCGATCCTCTTCCTGCTGTCACCGAGCGTGTGGCGGCGGAGAGCACTGAAAAAATGAGAAAATCCGCCATCATTACAGGAAAAATGATGGCGGATTCCTTTATCTCAGGGCAAGTTTTGGCATATCTGCGGATTGAAAGAGCCAGGAAGATGTGGTATACAAAATAATTGCAATTTGTTCACTATGTTTATATGGAGGAAACAGAAATGAGAAAAGTGTTAAGTGTCATGTGTGCAGTGACCATGGCAGGCGCACTGCTGGCAGGCTGCGGCGGTTCTTCCGCTCCGGCTACCACGGCTGCTCCGGCAACTACCGCTGCTGCAGAGACCACCGCTGCTGCTGCTGAGACCAAGGCAGAAGAGACCAAGGCTGAGGAGACCAAGGCCGAGGAGACCAAGGCTGAGGAAACCAAGGCCGAGGCTGCGGGCGCAGGCATCGCGAAGGAAGACCTGAAGATCGGCATCATCTACATCGGCGATGAGAACGAGGGCTACACCGAGTCTCACATGAGAGGCATCGAGACCGCAGTCGAGGAGCTCGGCCTTTCCAAGGATCAGCTGATCGAGAAGACCAACATCGGCGAGGATGAGAGCTGCGCAGACGCTGCTGAGGATCTTGTCTCTGACGGCTGCCAGCTGGTGTTCGCAACCAGCTTCGGCCACGAGGATTACCTCATGGAAGTCGCGAAGAATCACCCGGATCTCCAGTTCGCACACGCGACCGGTTTCCAGGCGGCTTCTTCCGGCCTTGACAACTTCGCGAACTACTTCGACAACATCTACGAGGCCCGCTATGTGTCCGGTATTGTCGCCGGCATGAAGCTGAAGGAGATGATCGACGAAGGAAAGATCACCGCAGATCAGGCGAAGATCGGCTATGTCGGCGCATATCCGTACGCAGAGGTTATTTCCGGATTCACTTCCTTCTTCCTTGGCGCAAGAAGCATCGTTCCGGAAGCTACCATGAAGGTCCTGTACACCAACAGCTGGGCAGATCTTGCTGCCGAGGCTGAGACTGCGAAGCAGCTCATCTCCGACGGCTGCGTCCTGATCGGCCAGCACGCTGACACCACCGGCGCTCCGTCTGCATGCCAGGAAGAGGGCGTTCCCTGTGTCGGCTACAACGTCGATATGACCAGCGTCGCTCCGGATGTCGCCCTGACCTCCCCGACCAACAACTGGGCTGTCTACTACAAGTACGCGATCGAGTGCGTCATGAACGGCGAGAAGATCAAGACTGACTGGGCTGAGGGCTTCAACGAGGATGCAGTCCGCATCACCCCGCTGGGCAAGTCCATCGCAGCAGGTACCGAGGATGCGGTCAAGGAAGCTGAGGAAGCGATCAAGGCAGGCACCCTGCATGTCTTCGACACCAGCACCTTCACCGTCAACGGCGCTCCCATGGAAGACAGCGATTATGTCTTCGACGGCTACTTCCACGAGTCCGAGCTTGCCAGTGCCCCGGCATTCTCCGCGATCATTGACGGAATCGAGTCTGTAGTCGAATAATAATGAAGCCGCATAAGGCGGCTGCAGATTGAACAGAACTTCCCGTGAGCTTAAGCGATCGGGGAGTTCTTTTCATTTCCGAGTGTCACGGCGGAATAATTATGCTATAATCCCATTTATCTATGTTCTTTTATATGTGATATGGAGGGAATGAGCGTGGAGCATACGAACGCCATCGAGCTCCGGAACGTTACGAAACGATTCGGCAGTGAGGTCATCGCCAACGATCACGTCAATCTTACGCTCCGCCAGGGGGAGATCCTCTCGATCCTGGGAGAAAACGGAAGCGGCAAGACGACGCTGATGAACATGCTTTCCGGAATCTATTTTCCGGATGAGGGACACATCCTGGTGAACGGACAGGAAGTTACGATCCGTTCTCCGAAGGATGCCTTTGCGCTGAAGATCGGAATGGTGCATCAGCATTTCAAGCTGATCCCCATCTTCACCGCGGCGGAGAACATCATCCTCGGTCTGGAAGGCAAGGGCAGGCTCGACATGAAGAAGGTCGAGTCGGAGGTTCAGCATCTGGTGGATAAATACGGGTTCCAGCTGGATCCCGCGGAGAAGGTCTACGCCATGTCGGTCTCCCAGAAGCAGACCGTCGAGATCATCAAGGTCCTGTACCGCGGCGCGGATATCCTGATCCTGGACGAGCCGACGGCAGTTCTGACCCCGCAGGAGACAGAAAAGCTGTTCAACGTTCTCCGGAACATGCGCGAGGACGGAAAGTCCATCATCATCATCACCCACAAGCTGAACGAGGTCCTGGAGATCTCCGACCGCGTCTCGGTGCTCCGAAAGGGAAAATATATCGGGACGGTGGATACGGCGAAGGCTTCGGTGGAGTCGCTGACGGAGATGATGGTCGGCCAGAAGGTGGATCTGGACATCCACCGCACCGAGCCCGTCAACATGGCGGACCGTCTGGTCTGCGAGGGCGTGGGCTGTGTGAACGTCGAGGGACTGAAGGTCCTGGACAATGTGAGCTTCACGCTGAGAAGCGGAGAGATCCTGGGCATCGCCGGCATTTCCGGAAACGGCCAGAAGGAGCTTCTGGAATCCATCGCCGGACTGCAGGATCACGAAGGAAAGATCTACTATGTGGACGATGACGGAAGCCGGAAGGATCTCGGCGGCATGACGCCGAACGAGATCGAGGCCCTGGGCGTCCGCCTGGCCTTTGTGCCGGAGGACCGTCTCGGCATGGGCCTGGTCGCTGACATGGACCTCACCGACAACGTGATGCTGCGTTCCTACCGGGCAGGAAAGTCCTTTGTCACGGACCGGAAGGCGCCGAAGCTTCTGGCGGAGCACATCGTGGACGATCTCGAGGTCGTGACCCCGGGCGTCAACACCCGCATCGTGAACCTCTCCGGCGGAAACGTCCAGAAGGTCCTGGTGGGCCGCGAGATCTCCGGAAAGCCGAAGGTCATGATGGCTGCATATCCGGTCCGCGGACTGGACATCAACTCTTCGTACCTGATCTACAATCTTTTAAGCCAGCAGAAGGAAAACGGCGCTGCCGTCATCTGCGTCGGCGAAGACCTGGACGTCCTCCTGGCGCTCTGCGACCGGATCCTGGTGCTGCAGGGCGGAAGATGCGCAGGCATCGTGGAGGCGCGCAGCGTATCCAAGGAAGAAGTGGGACTGATGATGACAGGTTCCGGAAAGGGGGCAGCGCATGCAGAATAAAGAACCACTGTTCCGCATGACAAAGCGGAGCCAGATCAGCTTCGGTATGATCGTGCTGATCCACCTGATCGCCCTGGTGCTGGCGCTGATCGTCTGCGCAGTCGTCATCGTCCTCATCACCCATGTCAATCCGCTGGGGGTCTACAGCGCCATCTATGAAGGCGCCGTCGGAAACTCCCGGAGATTCTGGGTCACGGTCCGCGAGACGGTGGTCCTGCTCCTGATCGCGGTGGGCCTGACGCCTGCGTTCCGGATGCGCTTCTGGAATGTCGGCGCAGAGGGCCAGATCCTGATGGGCGGCATGATCAGCGCGGCTCTCATGATCTACTGCGGCGGAAAGCTTCCGAACTTCCTTCTGATCCTTGCCATGCTGCTGGGAAGCATCCTGGCCGGCATGATCTGGGGTCTGATCCCCGCCTATTTCAAGGCGAAATACAATACGAACGAGACGCTGTTCACCCTGATGATGAACTACGTGGCAATGCAGCTGGTCAACTATGCCATCTGCTTCTGGGAGAACCCGAAGGGCTCCAACACGGTGGGCATCATCAATAAGAAGACGAATTTCGGATGGTTCCCCTCCATCGCGGGCAATCCGTATATCCTGAACGTGCTGATAGTCCTCGCCGTGACGCTGCTGATGTCCTGGTACCTGCGCCGTTCCAAGCAGGGCTTTGAGATCGCAGTGGTGGGCTCCAGCCAGAACACCGCACGGTACGCAGGAATCAACGTAAAAAGGGTCATCCTGCGGACCATGGCCATCTCCGGCGCCATCTGCGGACTGGCGGGCTCCATCATCGTCGGCGGCTCCAGCCACACTCTTTCCACCAGCACGGCCAACGGCCGCGGATTCACGGCCATCATCGTCGCCTGGATGTCCGGCTTCAACCCGCTGTTCATGCTGATCATCTCGGGACTGCTGATCTTCATGCAGCAGGGCGCGATCCAGATCGCGACCCAGTTCAAGCTGAACGAGAGCTTTTCCGACATCATCACCGGCATCATCCTGTTTTTCCTGATCGGGTGCGAGTTCTTCATCCGCTATAAGGTCGAAATCCGAAAGAAAGGAGAGGAAGCGTAATGGAAGTCATTCTGACATTTATACAGCGCGCCATCATGCAGGGCATTCCGATCCTTTTCGGCGCATCCGGCGAGATCCTGACAGAGAAATCCGGGAACCTGAACCTCGGTATTCCCGGCATCATGTACATGGGCGGTGTTTCGGGCCTGATCGCGGGCTTCCTCTATGAGAAAGCAGCAGGAGAGAACGCCAGCGGATTTCTGGGCGTCCTGATCTCTTTCCTGTTTTCCATCTTCGTGGCGGTGCTCGGCGGTCTGATCTACAGTGTTCTGACCATCACTCTCAGGGCAAACCAGAACGTCGTCGGTCTTGCGCTGACCACCTTCGGCGTCGGCTTCGGAAACTTCTTCGGCGGCTCTCTGTCCCAGCTGGCAGGCGGCGTCGGCCAGATCTCCGTCAAGGCGACTGCGGCGGCCTACCGCACCACGGTCCCCGGCCTTTCGAATATTCCGGTCATCGGGAAGATCCTGTTTTCCTATGGATTCCTGACCTATCTGGCGATCATTATCGCCCTGTGCCTGAATTACTTCCTGCTGCACACCCGGAAGGGCCTGAACCTTCGCGCAGTGGGTGAGAACCCGGGCACCGCGGATGCAGCCGGTATCGACGTCACGAAGTACAAGTACATCGCTACCATGACCGGCGCCGGCATTGCGGGACTCGGCGGCCTCTACTTCGTCATGGAATATCTGTCCGGCACCTGGGGCAACAACGGCTTCGGCGACCGCGGCTGGCTTGCCGTGGCCCTGGTCATCCTGTCCATCTGGAATGCGCGGAACGCCATCTGGGGCTCCATCCTGTTCGGCGCGCTTTACATCCTGTATCTGTATATCCCGGGGCTTTCGCGGTCGATGCAGGAGATCTTCAAGATGATCCCATACGTGGTCACGATCCTGGTCCTGATCATCACGAGCCGGAAGAACCGGCCGGAGGACCAGCCGCCGGCAAGCCTTGGCCTGTCCTACTTCCGTGAGGAGCGGTGACCGGGTCCATGAGAATGAACATCTGCGCAGGAGCCTGCCGGTCGGTTGTGCCGGCAGGTTCCTTTCTGTAATGAGAACTCTCTATCTGAGTTCCACTTAACGTTCCCTGAAAGAAAAAACGATTGCGGCGGAAGCTGCTCCCGCTCCTGCGGTTTTCCTTCAGGGGCCGGAGATGTCTCGTTGACAAATCGGATCCAAAAGGTATAATTATATAGTTAGATACATCTAACAGCATGGAGCTTTCATGGTCAGAAAAGTGATTCTTTTGTTCCTTTCGGTGATGCTTCTGACGGGCTGCAGCGGCGCGTCTTCCGGTGCCGGCAGCGCGGCTTCCGGAGCATCCGGCAGTGCCGAAGCTTCCGAAGCCCGGCGCGATTTCTTCGCGATGGACACCTTTATGACGCTGACGGTCTTCGGGCCGGACGCGGAGGCGGCATGTGACGCCGCGGTGGCGGAGATCGACCGGCTGGACCGGCTTTTCTCCACCGGGAATCCGGAGAGCGAGGTGTCGAAGCTGAACGCTGCCGGAAGCCTGGTGCTCTCGGAGGACGGGCAGATCCTGGTGAAACGATCGCTGGAGACCTGGAAGGATACGGATGGGGCTTTTGACATCGCCATCTATCCGATCATGGATGCCTGGGGCTTTACCGGGGAAGACCGGCACGTCCCGGCGCCGGAGACCCTCGCGAAGCTTCTGCCGTTATGCGACGCGGGAAAGCTTCAGCTTGACGAGGACAGCGGTGAACTGAAGCTTCCGGAAGAAGGCATGATGATCGACCTCGGCGGCGTAGTGAAAGGGTATGCCTCGGCCGGCGTGATCGGGATCCTGAAGTCGAGGGGGATCGAGAGCGCCTGCCTGAATCTGGGCGGAAACGTCCAGGTCCTCGGAAAGAAGCAGAACGGGAATCCATGGCGTATTGCCATCCGCGACCCGGAGAAGGAGGACCGGTATCTCGGGGTCCTGCATCTCACGGACACTGCGGCCATCACCTCCGGCGGCTATGAGCGTTTCTTTGAGGAGGACGGGAAGACCTATCACCACATCATCGACCCGGAGACCGGATATCCGGCGGAGAACGGACTGACCTCAGTCACCATCATCACGCCGGACGGGACGCTGGCGGACATGCTTTCCACCTCCCTCTATATTCTCGGAACGGACCGGGCGATCCGGTACTGTGAAGAGCACCGGGGGGAATTCGACGCCATCCTGTTTACGGACGAGCGGAAGATGTACGCGACGGCCGGGCTCAGGGACATCCTCCAGCCCACCGGCAGCGTGACCTGGATCGCGGAATAAAGAAAAGAGCAAAGGAAAAGCCGTGCCCGGCGCGGCTTTTTTTAAAGTACTGAGTTAGCTATAGCTAATTATAATTAGCGGATCAAAACGATTTGCTGTCAGGATGATAGCAAACCGGAGCTTACGACCGGCTGTAGAAATCAGATGACTGCGGCCAGGAAACTGTAGCGAGGTAACGATCCGTCATCCTGCCGGCGCGTGCTTCTGAATCAAGGAAGAAGAGGCGCAGACCGGCGGGACGGTTAAAAAGAAGGAGGTAATAGATTGAGTAGAAAGAGCTTTGCTTTGAAGAGGACACTGGCGGTCCTTCTCTCTGCCGCCATGGTGTTCGGACCGGCCGGGACTCCGGCCTATGCGGAGACTGCGGCGCAGACAGAGGAACTGCAGGCTTCGGGAGAACCGCAAAAGAGTACGGAACTTCCGGCAGAGAACAACACCGGCAGCGGGACGGGATCAGTCGGCAGCGGCACGGACATTGCGACCGGAAGCAACGCGGAGACGGCCACCGGCAGCAATGCGGAGACCGCCACCGGCAGCGACGCCATTTCGGAGGACAATCCGGACGGGACGATCTAAGATGACGTCACAGGCACAAGCAGCAACGCGGATCCGGTACCGGCAGAAGAGGACGAACCGTTTTTTGTCCTGATGAACATTCCTTATAAAGACTTCTATGCGGACGAGCAGGGCGCGGTGGACGGCATCAGCTCCGCAACCCTGAACGGGAAGGCCCGGAACGTGAACGTGAACGGCGCATCCTACCACCAGAACGAGGAAGCTGTCACCACGGAAGGCATCCGGGGCGCCATGTACCCGGTGCGGGTCAGCAGTATGGCGGACCTTGAAGTCCTGAAGAACCTTGGCGCGAAGCAGGTCACGGACGCGGACAGCATCAGCTACGAGATGAACGTCCGCGGGCAGATGACGACCTTCACGCTGTCCGGAAAGGACGCGCTGCAGGAAGCTCCGGACTACAGCTACTATGTGCTTTACGAAAAGCCTGCCTTCTATAAGACTCTTACCGTCGCTGACGGAAAGACCAGCTTCAGCGCGGCCTCCGGAAGAGTGGGGAAGGCGGAAGGCGTCACAGGCAGTGTCACGCTGAATGCCCGCCACGCGGACGTGGAGATCAGCCTGAGCGGCATCGAGGTCGACGCGAAGACGGTCAGCGCTGTGATCGCGACCATCGACGGTACCAATTACGCCCTGCACCATGTGGTGAACATCTGGCGCGGGACTGAGATCGGCTGGGACAATGCGGATATCAGCGCCGGCGGAAAGACCATCACGAATCTTCGGTATTACCTGAAGGACGGCACCATCAGAGATTATCCGGTGAGCATTGAGATCCCGGAGAAAGAGGAGGAACAGCAGGAAGAGAAGCCTGAGGGACAGCCGGAAACAACTCCGGAAGAGCAGAAACCGGAGAGGCAGCCGGAAGTTACGCCGGAAGAAGATCACAGTTCACAGTCAGGCGGAGGCTCGGATGACAGCATCGGAAGCAGCGCGGCGGATTCGGGCAGCACGGCAGGCTGGCAGCGGAACACCACAGGATGGTGGTACAGAAATTCTGACGGCAGCTGGCCGGCAGAGCAGTGGATGCTGCTTGACGGAAAATGGTACAGCTTTGATCCCCAGGGATACATGCGTACCGGCTGGTATCAGGATCCGAAGGACGGACAGACCTATTACTTCGATCCGGAGTCCGGGGCCATGGTGACCGGGACAGCTGTCATCGACGGACAGCAGTACAGCTTCAATTCGTCCGTACCGGCTCCGACCTATGAGCAGGACATGGACGGAAAGTGGGTCTGGAAGGGCACAGAGGACCTTCCGCTAGGAGCGCTTATCAAATAAGACTTTGTCTTCACTCTGCGGAAATGCCATCCTTCGGGGTGGCATTTCCTCTTTATTTGGGGTAAGATAAGGGGTGCAAATCCAAATCAAAGGAGACCGCAGATTATGAAGATCAGAACAAGATATGCACCGAGCCCGACCGGCAGGATGCATGTAGGAAACCTGAGAACTGCGCTGTACGCATATCTCATCGCGAAGCACGAGGACGGAGATTTTATGCTCCGTATCGAGGACACTGACCAGGAACGCCAGGTGGAAGGCGCGGTGGAGATCATCTACCGCACCCTTGCGGAGACCGGCCTGATCCACGACGAAGGACCGGACAAGGACGGCGGTTACGGTCCCTATGTGCAGAGTGAGCGCATGAAGACCGGTATTTACATGAAATACGCAAAGAAGCTTATCGAAAAGGGAGAAGCCTACTACTGCTTCTGTGACCAGGCCCGTCTCGATTCCCTGAAGCGTGAGGTGAACGGCGAGACCATCATGACCTACGACAAGCACTGCCTGCATCTTTCCAAGGAAGAGGTCGAGGCAAATCTTGCCGCAGGCAAGCCCTTTGTCATCCGTCAGAACAATCCGGCGACCGGCACCACCACCTTCCACGACGAGATCTACGGTGATATCACAGTCGACAATTCCGAGCTCGACGACATGGTCCTCATTAAGTCCGACGGCTTCCCGACCTACAATTTCGCCAACGTGGTGGATGATCACACCATGGGTATCACCCACGTGGTCCGCGGAAACGAGTACCTGTCCTCCTCCCCGAAGTACAACCGTCTGTATGACGCTTTCGGATGGGAGGTCCCGGTCTACGTCCACTGCCCGACCATCACGAACGAAGAGCACAAGAAGCTGTCCAAGCGTTCCGGCCATTCCTCTTTTGAGGATCTGATCGCCCAGGGCTTCGTGGCTCCGGCGGTGGTGAACTTTGTGGCGCTGCTGGGCTGGTCTCCGGAAGGAGACCGGGAGATCTTCTCCCTTGAGGAACTGGTAAAGGAGTTCGATTACCACCGCATCAGCAAGTCTCCGGCAGTCTTTGACATGACGAAGCTTCGCTGGATGAACGGCGAGTATCTGAAGGCCATGGATCCGGAAGAGTTCTATCAGCTTGCGGAGCCGTACCTGAAGAAGTACATCGCGGCCGATGTTGACCTGCGGAAGGTAGCCCGGATGGTCCAGACCCGCATCGAGGTATTCCCGGACATCGAAGAAATGGTGGATTTCTTCAACGCAGTGCCGGAGTACGATGTTTCGATGTACACCCACAAGAAGATGAGGACCACTCCGGAGGTCGCGAAGAAGGTCCTGGAAGACGTTATGCCGATCCTGGAGGCTCAGGAAGACTGGTCCAACGACGCGCTCTTTGAGCGCCTGAAGGCATATGGCGCAGAGGCCGGACTGAAGGTCGGCGCTGTCATGTGGCCCATCCGCACGGCCCTGTCCGGAAAGCAGCAGACGCCGGCCGGCGCGACTGAGCTCCTGGAGGTCTTCGGTAAGGAAGAATCTCTGAAGAGACTGGCGGCAGGCATTAAGAAGCTGACTGAGGAAGCATGAGAGAAGTATTTTCAGATGCACAGAAAGAAGCGGTCACCTGGGGACAGGGACCGCTTCTTGTAATCGCGGGTCCCGGTTCCGGCAAGACCTTTGTCATCACGCACCGGGTGCGGTACCTGACGGAGACCCTGGGCGTCCGGCCCTCGCAGATCCTGGTGGTCACCTTTTCCAGGGCTGCGGCGAGAAGCATGGAAGAGCGGTATCTTTCCTTTTTTGCACCTGCTTCCGGACCGGAAACTGCGGACAGAACGGGGCAGGGCGGAGCCGCACCGGCGCCGGCGGGGGATGTCCGCCCGGCACTTCCCCGGGGCGGCCGCGTGACCTTCGGCACCTTCCACTCCTTCTTTTTCGGCCTTCTGCGGACGGCCTACGGCTATTCCGCGGAGCAGGTCGCCGGGGATGAGGAGCGCATGAAGATCGTGACGGACCTGATCCGGAAGCACCGCATCGACGCGGACGATATCCGCTCCCTTGCGCTGAATCTTCAGCAGGAGATCGCGCTGGTAAAGGAAGAGCGGGCGGATCTGGACCACTACTATGCGGTCAGCTGTCCGGCTTCCGCTTTCCGGGA
>Ga0256405_10006268_pt1 | contig 19265 bp, 4 predicted proteins | sample RumenRJG_02DNA_FD_189096 | JGI IMG/M metagenome (GOLD analysis project Ga0256405, IMG submission 189096) | Bovine rumen microbial communities from Lethbridge, Alberta, Canada - RJG_02 | ecosystem: Host-associated > Mammals > Digestive system > Stomach > Rumen | place: Canada: Alberta | collected... | reverse complement strand
GAATGTTCTGGGTCGATTCCAAAAATATCAAGGAAAAGTTGGTCTGTATATTTGTCAGCTTCCTCCTTAGATGAGAAATTCATGCTAATAGGAGTCCAGTCATTAAATCGTTCATTGACACATTTACGCTTTGGCGAATCTAATTGCAAAGTGATATTATCTATAGAAAAGCCGAATAAATTGCGCATCTCATCAATAAGATAAACCAGCATAAGACTTGCTAATGCGCTGTTTACATACATGTCACTAAATGATATATCCACATGTTTTCCTCTGAGGATATCAGAAAGAATGTCAATATCATCCTTTTTCAGTACATATGGTGCAATGGCAGTAGAAAAATAATTCTTTATCTGAAATGTTGTCGCATGAGTTATACCTTCACGGACAATCTGTGAAGGTGAAACTGTGTAGGTCGGTTCATCTTGACTTACAAATGTAGGCAAAGAAGAATCAACAAATACATGACTGCAATTCTTTCCCCAGTTATTGGAGAATGATAGAACTGCCTCCTTATTAGTGAAATATCTTCTTGTCTTGTTTGATGTTTCAACTATTATTGCAGTTTTCAAACCGCCCATGTCTTTAACTAGTTGCACATCACAATCCGGAAATTTATCCTTTAGATTTATGAAAGGTAATTTGCCTGAGAGTGATGTATGTAGTTCTGGATGGTACTCAACGACAAGTGATATTTTCTTGCCATTCACTAGGGCATTATTAATGAGTTTGCCCATTTCCGAGCGAACACTTGACCAGTCACTGATGGCATAGTCATCAGATTCATCTGATACACACAAAGTGAGCTTCTTTACTTCAGAATCGTTATTGGCCTGTTTGAAAATATCCTTTAGAGATTGATAAACAACCTTGGCAGACGGACTAACAGCCTTGATTGAGCTGGGTACGTCAAGGGCTTTGTCCTTTTGTCTGTTAAGCCAATCCATTACTTTAGCTTTAGACAAAAGATGTGAATATCTGTAGTTGTTTCTATCTACAAGACATCTCGCACAAGCACCACCATCAACGTGACAGTTACAATTTGTCTCTTCAAGGTCTTTTCTGGCGATGTCAAATATTTCCTGACAAAGGACGGGATTCATCAGTTTCAGCGAATATCCGCATCCACCTTTTGCTGTGTCATATATAAATAGAACCCAAGCATTGATCTCTTGTTTAATGCCAAAATCAATTTCCCCTTCATCGATTCCTTCACTTTTTGCTAAGGCACGTTTTAGAACTACACCTAGAGAAAATACAAGTTGCTCATCCATTTCATATTCAGATGAAGCGGCATCTTTTTTGAAACGAAGTACAGTATAGCATGTGGGATGATTACCTGTGAATACGACATGTCGTGCAATATCTCCATCGTTTGCCTCACAATCATCTCCCCATAATCTCTTGTGGCCAGGTTTTACTGAATACGGAATACTTTCTTTTGTTGAAGTTGCAGAATACTCTATGGAAGCTCGACCACAACGCTTACAGAAAGCAAAACCATGACCATTTCCAACATTATAGAATAATATATTACCAGTCTCACCACTGCTAATGATTTCGACCATGTTGATTGCCTTATGTTGACTCCAATCTGTTTTTAGTAAAACAGGTCTAATGTCGTAGAAGTGTTTCTCTGTTTTCTCTTCGCGTGAACTGTCAACATTTTGGTCTGTACAAAAGCCTATAGGTTCATAAGCTAATGTATATGTGTCATGGTCTCTATCGATTATACTATGATAGGGATTCTGACAGATAGGACAGATTCTGTTCTCGTCCAAATTTCTTCTGTATTCAGTATGACCACAATGAGTACAATGATATATTGCTCTAGTTTGAGTTTCTTCATTGTATGCGCCAAGAAGTTTTATTCCTGCGGAAACATAGTTCTTTTCGTTTACGACTACGGTTTGTTCTGGGGCGTACTCATTAAGAGCCGTATGGATATCACGGGAAGCTGTGGTAGCACGGCGAAGTTCTGCAATTTCCTTTTGAACCTTATTTAGCTCGTTCTGCAAATTAAACTTCTCTACACTATCACTTTCTGCTGCAATCTTGTTCTGGAGGGTTTCTGCCTTATCATATAAACGATGAAGCTTAACAGCCTGGTCTCTATCAGTAAAGTCAAATGTCACGACTCCCGTTGGCATATTAGCATTAGGGATAAACTGATGTTCGGATAGATAATTCAGCAATCCTTCGGATTTTGATTTGCGAATCTGATTGCTAATAGCCATTTGGCGTCTTGTGTCGTTCTTGAATTGAACAAACGCATCATTAAGTTCGCCAATTATATCATTGTATTCTTTCTGTATAGTTTGTATTGAATCTTTAGTGATATTAATCGTATAAGGGGTGCTCTCCCCAAATACCTTCTTGAATTTACGCTCCTCTGCTTGATTAGCTCTCATATCATCCAAAAATTGAACAAACGTATCACATGTAGAAGTCATAAACTCGTCAACGGACATAGTAGCTTGAATACCAGATCCATTATCGCAAATAAATTGTCTGAAGAAGAAAGAGTTTATATGTCGCTGTATGATAGTCTGGCTTGGACGAACCTTAATCATGTGCTGTGTCGTTTGAAGAGCCCACATAGGATTAGCAAAAGCATGTTGACCTACAGGGGTGTTATTGCAGAGGGAGAAAGCTATAGCTTTGCTTTGTCCCATACGACCAGCACGACCCACACGCTGAAGATAATTAGCAGCTGTAGGAGGAACAGTGTCCATCAGAACCACATCAATGTCACCAATATCAACACCCATTTCCATTGTGGTAGAACAGTGCAGGACATTGACTAATGGGTTCTTTTGGCTAAATGCTTTTGTGTAATCACGCAACAACTTCTTAGATTGTTGGGCAGAATGCTCTGCAGCTATATATATAGGAGTCTTGTGATATGAATACTTATGTCGGTCAGTCCATAAACCGTTAGCCTTCAGGTTCTGGATATTATTATCATTCTTTTCCCACTCTATGACTTCATCATTATCTTTGGGTCTTGAAGGTAAAGATATCTTTGTACCATCGCACTTGTATTTAGCAAATAACTTTTCACAAATAGTACCTACGATCAGTGGGCTATATCCGCAGAAAGTAGTGTCAAGAATCTGATATGTTACAGGACATATCCATCCTTCTTGCAATCTCTTGATTTTACATACATTATTCCCTTCTTTACCTGAGAGGTCGAGAAAATAGCAATCAACGTATTTATCATCAGGATAGAAGCGAGGGTTATTATAGCCTTCGGTGTCGTCAGCTTTTACCTTCGTAAATATCTTCTTCTCAATCAGAGTGTTCCATGCTTCTTGAATAACGGCATCAACAACCCTGACATTAGCTTGAAGTTGGTCTAGTGTATGTATACCTATACCTGCACAAAGAAGAACTACTAGACGAGACTGTTGTTCTGAAACATTTCCACCTTCATTAATCTTCACTGATGGCCAATGTTTGAGCTTTTCTCTTGTATCGTCGGCTGCCGCAATAGGACTACTCAAATTGCTGTCACGAACATATTTCTTCTCATCATCTACTAATGGCTGAATATGGTTATTCAGTCTCATAACATAGTCGATAGCAAGTTTAAGATAGTCTTGCCAGTCTTTATCTTCAATACGAATGTTATTTTTATCGGCATAATCCGCTAAGATTGATGGTACTTTGGCAGTTTTCAATGAAGGATAATCAAGATAAATGAATCCCATTGTTTCTGCATTGGTTTCATAAGCAGGTCGTCTACCTATAATTCCTCTAACTAAAGCAGCCTTGTAAGCTTTCTTGTTTTTTGCACCATCAGTGTTGGACAAATGATCAAACATCGCTTGATTATAAATCTCTTCCGAAAAATCATAAAGAGATACACCATCTGGCGAAGATGGGGCTGTCGCCATAATCGATGCTATTTGTTCAGCTGTTAAGAGTTTCCTTACTGGTTCTGGAATTGCATCTAATGGATTCACCGCTTGTATTTGTGCAAGTCTTTCCAAAATGTTTTCATAACTTTGATTTCGTTCAACATTGATATTAAACGTTTTGGCAGAAATTGCAGTTCCTTGACGGCTATCAGTAAATGCAATATACTTTCCCCAGCTTCTTCCTTCAGGAGCGCATTCACGAAGGAAAACGGGAGAGACAGTTTGGTTGATAAAGTTGATAGGAATTCTAAAGTGTTTTAAATTTAGGCGTTTGCCCTGAGCTAAACGGCCACAACTTGGACAATATGAATGTCCATCATCTTTTCTAACTTCAACCCACTGACCTTCGTTGTCGGAACGTACTTCAAGTACCGTTCCATTAGCACTATGAATTATATCCATTGTGCCAACATGTGCTTTGCTTACAGGATTAAAGAACTTCTCTTTTTCATAAGGCATTAAGAAGAATGTGTCAGGACGACCTGCACTAACCAATTCATCCTCTTCTTCTTGTTCTGGTGAAAGGTCTATAGAGAAATAATCATCTCTATTAGCACCATCTTCACAAGGAAAAATCTTATGGTTCTGTGAATCACTACATCCCATAAGAACAAATCCACCACATCGCTTACATTGTACTATTTCGAGCAGAGGAACGCCACATTCAGGACATACTGATGCCTTATATGTAGTAAGATGCCCATACATCGGTATAGCAGGGTTGACCCCTTGGCAATCAGCATTAGCACAAGCATAAAGTCCGCTTATTGCGCGCATAAAATAATGTGCCCTTAGGGATAGAACAGGATTGTTGCCTTGCGACATTTCACAAAGTTTATCCAGGAGTTGTAAAGCTGGCAACAATTTCTCCTTGTTATATGGAGTATCTGGACATAACCACTCCCACATTTGCTGAAGTGTCATGCCTGGAACCTTGTTAATTTTGTCGCGTAGCGATAGAACTTTGTCAACTGAAGGAAGATTGTTCTTTTTCAGTTCAGAAGAGAGTTCGTCCTTATCAAGTGGGCGAACCAAGCGATTACCTCCAATCACCTTTATCTGTTCAACTGGTTGTCCAGTGACAGTTGATATAAAATCTGCAAGTGACTGTGCTCCTTCTTCACCTCCAATAGTTGCTGATGTACATGCAAACCTAACTTGTTCTGGTGTTCTATCAAATGCTTCTAATATTCGTTTTATCTGATATGCTAGTTCAACTGCTGCAGAACCAGAGTAACTATGAGCTTCATCGATAACAATCCAGCGAAGTTTACCTGCTGACTCTTTTAACATATCTTGGTCCTTTTGGCGCACAAGTATATATTCTAACATGCTAGGGTTAGTCAGAAGAATTTCGGGGCGTGTGCCTTGATGTTTTGGATCTCTGATATCATCACGAGTAACAATCTCATTCGGAAGTATTTCGTCACGCCCATCAGCACGATATTCAGGAGTATCACCATTATAGACAGCAAAATGCAAATTGGTTGCTTCACAATACTCTGAAAGACGTTTCTTTTGGTCTTCCATCAATGCATTCAGTGGGTAAAGGAAGATGGCTTCGATAGCATTTGTGTGGCCTTGTTCATACAAGTCACTCAAAACAGGATACATAAAACACTCAGTTTTACCAGAGCCTGTACCTGAAGTTACAACAATACTTTTGTTTTCTGCCAGTGTTTTCCAACTCTCTGCCTGATGCTTGAATGGGACAAATGGTCGAAACGTTTTCCCTGCTTCGATGGCCTTGTTTTCACGGATCTTTTCAAGCTTATTCCAGACATCTCTGTTGATTGCAGACCTCCAAGTTTCATCTGAAGAAGGCTCCCAACCAAATGTACTTTGGAAGACAGGTTCAGCCAACAATGGTTCTCTATCAAAAAGTTCATCAATTGCAGAACGCATTGGATGACTTCCTGGTGCCCAAAGAGAAAGTAATGCTAAGCGCATATTCTCTTCAGTTTCTTTGTATATGTTTTCAAACTTCATATTCTTAATGGCTTAACTTGTTATTTAATGCTACGATGAAATGACGATTACATGACTTGCTGCAGAAGATAATACTCCTTCTTATCTTATCTCTTTGTATCTCATCTTTTATTGAAAATAGGTCTATTTCTTTTCGTATATGAGCGACAACAGCATTAACACGCTTGTATAACCACATTTCATTCCCTACCTTTCCTTGTTCATTGAAATTGTTAAAGAAGGTACCAACTTCATCTCCAAGGTAATCTTGATTTGACTCTATATATTCATCTGTAGATAGTTCGAGAAGTCTTATTTCTTTAGGTTTTTTAATGATAGTCTCAGCCAATTCTTCGACAAGACCGTGTGATACATAACCATACGCTTCAATCAATGATGATACGCACAGGTCTTTAATCCATTCGGTAAACGATGTCAAGACATCATATAAACATTGGCCAAGATTCTTCATATACTCTTCTTCAACATTCAATGCACTCAAATATTTCATCATGTCTTCGCCTTCGTGACTCATTGCCCACTTTATGAAGATATCTTGCATTGCAGGAGTCATTGGATCAGACATGAAATTTTGAAGTTGGATGAAGATGCCAGACAGATAAGGTTGTAACCAATACCACTGGAAGGCAAGGTCATTACTAAAACTTTTCAGTTTTTCTTTAAGTAGCTCTCGTTCATCATTGTCTGAACATTTTACATACAGTTGAAATGCCAAACATAGCAATGCCTTGTAGTCCTGAGCTGTACAATATAGTTCAAGAATTGAACTAGCTGGAATATCTTCTTGCTGGGCGCGATTGAACCAGCCGATAATTCTTGTCCACAATTCATCGCCTAACAAGGAATCATTTAACTTTTCCCTAATATTGAGAATGGCATTCTCTCTATTCTCAGCACGATATGAACCATTCATGTCCCTGGTTAAATCAACCAAAGCTGGGCATATACGTCCTCTTGTGCGTCCAACCAGTATGGTTTTGCCCCATGAACGAATTTCCTCAGGAAGAATGTAGTATTGCGATTCTTCATCATACTTCATTTCCAAAGGTTCCAAGTTCGGTTCATCCAGTTTTATGAGTTTAAGCACACCAGTAAACTTGAATGGCTTTTTGTTTTTACCAGTGATTACAACACGGCCATCTGATATTTGTCGAGGACGGAATGGGGATTCTTTAATACCGAAAGCGATTCTTTGTCCATTTGAAAGAACAAACTGAACATTTACTTCTGCATTTAACATGTTTTGCGCCGTGCGTTCAAGTAATGAACGTATGGCCTCACGCGAATCAAATAATGTCAAAAGACTACCCTCATAGGGGATGGTCTTTAGTGCTCGACCATCTTCGAAAATATATAATTTTTCTCCCTTCCATCTTAACTCCCTTCTGACATTGCCATATGTGTATTCTCTTATATCTTGTCCAACCAGGTGATACTGATACTTATCGATGTCTGAATATGGAATCCAGCAATCATTTTCTATGTCATCACCATATATGTTTTTAATCGAAAAGTCTTTGAATGGAGCTTTTATAGAAATGTCAAATTGGTTTTTGCTGTTTCCAGAAGGAGTAAAGGTGAAACGTATCTTGCGAGGATCGTTGCAGTTTTCTTTTTTGATTTCCCAAACATCACCGATTTTCTTTTCCCCTTCTGTTGTAGATACATGACCATGCGCCCATGAAACCTTTATTTGGCAAGAGCTTTTATCAGCCTTTTGTAAACTGATAACTAATCCTTCACCAATGTTTATGAATCTCAAAGGGGCAACATAGTTGCCATTAGTATCTATTGCACGAGCAAATATTTCACCGAAAGATGGAGTATCTGTCCAAACATTCTGCCATTTGTTACGATACTGAACGTTGTGACGTTTTGACTCTGTTCCATCTTCTGTATCATAGCAAAGTGTAAAAGCGCATTTGTTCGCGTCATATAGTGATTCTATCACATCTGGTACATAAAGTGGTGAAGATTGCAATTCTGTCCAATATAGAGGAGCATTCATACCCAATGTGATACATCCATCTTCGCCTTTCAGTACGATATTATCCGTGTAGTCGGCAGGAATGTGAAGTCCTTGCAACTTTGTCATTCCCCAACTATACTCATATATGTCAAGATTGGTTTCTGTCTGAAGATTCCAACCATCAGGAATAAGAATAATAGACTCCTGTCTTCCTAACTGGTTCCCTAATTCATACTTACCATCCTTATTCCTATACAGTAAATGAGGTACACTTATATCAAGATCATCTCCTATATGAGCATATTCTTGATTGTGGAGAAAGAGAGAGATAAAATCTCCGTTCTCACATGGATGTTTGCTAAATACTGGGTAGCGACAGAAATTATTGGCATAATCGAAGGTGTCAACAGCCTGACCATTCTTTCTTACTTGAACTGAAAAGAATCCAATATCGTCAATTCCATGTTCTTCCAAAAATACTTGCGGAAGACGTTGAAGTCCTTTGACAATATACTTGGTATATATTTTCTTCTCTACAGTATCTATTCTAAATTCCCATGTCAATGAGAATGGATGAAGCTGATGACGACGAACCTTTTCCTGTTTTGCAAGTTCTTTTAGATATAGGAACCAGACATCATTTTCATTAGCACAGTAGAACGGCATTAAAAGATATCTTTCTGCTTCAACGCCAAAAATTAGCTGTTCGCAGTAGTCTTTCATGCACTTACTTTGCGAAGCAACCAGGCCAAGGTTCAATTCCTCAAAATTGATTTTTCTATTTACTAGCCCACGAGTGAACCTATCCCAAACAGAGTTGGTTATGTTAGCCGTCACCAACTTCATAGGGAGTCCACCTTGATAAAGCATGTCATTCAAAGGATCTGCCCGTCCTCCATCATACTTCTCAATTTTCAGCATCTTTGCACCACGACGAGCAGCTTCATAGAATTCGTTCGAATAATTAACGCTTGGTCTTGTTGACTCCAGTGCGTCATAAACCATCTGTTTGCTATGCTTTCCGTCAACATACATTCTACGCCAATACTCAGCAAAGAACAATGTGGCCTCTTTGCATACTGTTATGAATGGATTATTCAAGTTTATAACATGAGTTCTTTTTTCAAGGAGATCTCTCAATTCCTTGAACTCTTCTTCAGTGATTTTTAACTTCCACAGAGGAAGTGGACATTCTTCAAGTCCTCTTTTTTGGAGTATTGTCTCGAAGTAACTCATATTTTCATATTGATGGTTATAGATATATTTTAAATCGGCGCAAAGATATGGGGCATCAGTGCAACCTATCTGCACTGATGCCTGTTTTTTTATTCTTCTACGTCAAATTCCAGCCCAAGCTGAGAAGCAGACTCTTTAACACTCTTAACTGTAGCTGAGTTTTCTGTAAGAGGATTTGCTCCAGTCGTTTTGGCTGTAAATTTGACCTCTATCTTCAGATTGTTATTTCGCAATGTCTGAACAAAACTGGTAAATAACTGAGCATAGTTCTCCAATGGTACTTGCCCGCTTATAACAACCTTTTGATAGGTCTTTGTCTCAGGAGGTGTTCCTCCTGTAGGCTCACCACCTCCTGTATCACCTGAGCCAGAACCGCCTGTAGCACCGGAGCCTGTTCCTGCACCAGAACCCGTTCCTGTGCCAGTACCAGTTGCTCCAGAAGGCTCAATAACGACAGATGGGTCAACGAGCCAATAGTCCTCACTTGTTACATCGAGGAATGGTACATTCTCACCTTGGGTTATTCGTGTCCATCTTCCTGGTGCTCCGAAAGCCACGTTAAATACGCCATTTACGCAATAACGATTGACGGTTTCAGCTATTGCTGATGGGCCAGTAATCATAGGTTTGTCATCAAAACGAAGGAATGTCTCATAAAGCTCCTTTACTGCGATTGGACGATTCACTTCTGGAAGCATATTGATTCTATTCAGCAAGTTTCTTCCGATAGCCTTGATGACCCATTCTTCTTCCATGATTTCTGTCATCAGATTCATGCGTATCTGTGAAGAGAAGTCGCCGGCATAGTTCTTCATTTCATAGCTCTCTATGCCATCTTTTGCAGAATATTTAATCGCAATATTATAGGCGCGAATCAGAGCTTCATCAACACCGTGTTCGTACTCGCGCTTGCGATTTTGTACTTCTGTATTTTGGTCGCGCTCCAGTCTTCCTGAATATTCTGCTATGATTTTGGTGCAAGCCAAGTAATCTTTAAGCTTATCACTCAATGCACCACGTCCGGCTTCTGAACAGGCAAGATAGAAGATAGTGTTGCGCATTACACGATCACTGTTACCTCGTTTCAATGCTATTTCTTTGACTGCCGTGGTAAGACAATTTGATGGTGTTCCACCAGTCGGCATAGCTATGCTTGGAGGCAAAATGACCAGTGTGAGCTGCTTTTGTTCTGGTACATCGCCAGTTGGACATACCAGAACATTGATTTCATGTATAAAACTTGCCGAATTCTTCAGTCGTTTGATAATCTCTGCCTCTACATCTTCTTTTTTGACCTCAGACTTAGCCTGTGCGATGAGGATATTGATGTTGGCTTTGGACTCAAACCAATACGTTGCTCCACCAACTTTGGTAGAGTAAAGATAATGGGCTACTTGTTCAAGTTTGTTTAATGCTCCGTCAATATCATTGTGATTGAATGCTTTGGGACGTAAAACACAGAGTTTAAGCTGCTTGATATCAAGTCCTTTGTTCTGCTTTGCACCAACGGATGCCATAAGAAGAGTTGTAGCAATACCTTGTGTCAAATGATATTGGCCAATATTACTTGTAGGATCTGCTTCATCTATCTTACGTGCATTACTTGATGTTCCATATACATCAGCCAACATGACTGTTTCCCAGTTGCTACCCATCAGGTTTGTTATGGTGCCAGTGAGTGAACCAAGATTTTCGAGATTAACGTCTGATGTATGTATCAAGGCTTGTGAACCAGTAAGCGATTCTCTGCGTCGCCACAAATCCTGTACAATTGATGCCAAAAGACGAAGAACACCACGAGTGCGCTGGAAACGAGGATCACTTCCCCAACGTTGACGGAACATTTCAATAAGTTCCGGGTGGAAAGGATAGGATTTCTTTATTTTGTTGGCATATTCCATCTTGTCACAGTACTCTGGTAAGTCTCTGTATCGATTATGGAACATATCCTTATAGCGTTTGGCCACGAGGTCAACAACAGAAGTTTCATTGATTTGTTCAAACAGACGACGACGTACAACTTCAAAGATTTCTTCATCATCAACAGGCTTGACACTTGAACCGATACGAACGATTCTGGTCTGCAAAGAGTCTAATACTGTTTGACCAATCTGAGAGTCAGCAACTTCTGTTGCACTTGCAGGGAGAGTGGCAATCAATACGCATTTTGGCACAGAAGAAACCACCTCAGTCAGAGTCTGCATGAAGCTGTTTGTTTGGCTAAAGAGGTTGCCATCACCAACCTTTTTTGAAGTAGCTTTTACACAATAGTCAGCCAACTCATCAATCAGGATGAGGGAGGTTCCTGCATTCTGGATGATGGGTTTCAATATTGCAGACGTGGGAGCAGTACGGTCTATATCATTTTGCTTAATTTTCTCGTAAGCTTCCTTGCCGCCAAGTTGATAGGCAAGTTCACCCCATAGCGTATAGATGGTAAATCCTTCTATAGTCTGGCGACCTTGTGATACGTCAGTTGTGTTGTTGGTAAAGACTGCAACTTTGGCATTCTCAAAATTCGGAGTAACTCCTTCCTGGAGAATATGCTTGCAGCTTTCAGATTCCAACAGACGAGCTCCACTTTTAACTATATGGTATATTGAAATCAATGTATGTGTCTTACCGCCACCGAATCCTGTTTGAAGAGAAATAACGCGATTCTCGGTTTCTTCGCCGTTTAAAGCGCGAACAACTCGGTTGGCAATGTCACGTAATCCTGCTGTTACGTAAGTCTTGGCAAAGAATGATGTCGGATTGTTGTACACCTCTGGACCTGTTCCAAGAGCCACCTCATTCAAGTTGGCAGCAAAAACAGATTCGTCAAGAACGCCACTGCGAATGTCATAGTGTGGCAAACAGTTTCTGAACCAAGATGGCAGTGGTGAGCCATCATCCACGATTGAAGTGTCAACAGGAGTCGATGTTACAGTTGTTACAGCAATGGGTGCAACAGCCGCAGGGGCAAACGTGCGCTTGTTTTGTAATCTTTCGATTTCTTGGCGCAAATCAGCCATGCCAAGCATATTTGCAACATGCTTCATGTTGCTGAAAGCACGGTCTTTCTCGTCTTCTGTAAGTGGAGTGAAATGCTGGCACTTGTTGCGAGCATCCCTCAATTCACTCATTGTACTTTCAAAAATGAATGTCTTGCTTTTGTCATTGCCGAGTTCTTCCGCAAGTTCATCACGGAATTTGCTAGCAAGAAAAGTCAGATTATGATAGTCAATACGCAGCATTGGCTCTACGCCTTGGCGTTGAGCTTGATTCCATTGATCTTGTTTTTGTGCGGTCAAACGCTGAAAGAAGACACCTTCCCACGGCTCACCGGGGAAGTGGTTTTGCAAAACACTGACTAGGAATGGACGCATTGCGTCGAGGAAGATTCCTAATGCCTGGAAGATGTTCTCGTTGTTCATAATGATATGTTTTTTATTATTTTACTCGATACCTTCAAACAAGTTTCCTTGTATTGGCTTATACTCCTCGTGGCAATGTTGACGGAGGTCATCGGCATTCTGAAGGATGCCAACGATTTGCTTCTGGTCATCATTAGCAGGAAGAAGCTCTTTTAATGTGGCAAGTAATCGCCATAGGGGAGAGGATGAGTCTGGACAAATGTCACGAACGAATCGAAGGATTTTTCCACGGTCACCTTCTCTATATAAAAGAATGAAACGATGTGCCTGGTTAATTGGTGAATCCTCAGGGCGAGTGCCTTCTATTGATGAACCACCAATATGTTCGTCTGCCATAGCAATGTGCATTTTCTTTCCTTCCAGAATAAGCAATCCTTCTTGTTGGATGTCTTTGATATTAACATTTACACCTACACGTGTAAACTTTGTAGCATCGTCAAAGTCAGTTTCGCTTGTTCCATTCAATTGAAGCCATCCGATATAGAACTTCGTAAAGTCATCGCCTTGTACGCCCCTCAGCAATGAATCGAAAGCTGCGTTGCGAGCCATTTCAAGAAGTTCAGCAACTGTTACTTCACTTCCATCAGATTTCTCTACTGACTTGTATTTGCCAAACTCACTTACAGCCTGGCCAAAGCATGCAGTCAACAAATCTGCCCCACGGAAGCCCAGTTCATAGAGAGACTCGACTTCTTCAGCTACTTTTTTCTCAATTTCTTTCTTGACGCTTTTATAATCACCATAGCCTTTACGCTCAGATGGGCGACAAGCTACTGTTACAGATGATTCAAGAGCTGCACCTGCATTAGCTATCATTCGTGTATCTCTTTCTGAGTCGATAGCCCAACTACCTGTAATATTCAATCTAGCTTTTAATATGGAATTACATAGTGTAGTCCATGCTTCAGTACTTTGATGTGCAAACATGATGCTGACAACATCAGATGTTTGTTGCTCAATCGCATCAAATATTTCTGTTAACTTATTTTCAAAGTGTTTTTTCGCCTTATTTTCATCATTGTTATGATGATGTTTTAAAGCCGTACACTCTTCTGTTTTCGGAGTTTGTGGAGTCGAAAAAGTAATTGGATACAAATCGCCTATCATACGTTTAAGCCACATATAGAAGAAATCCGAAATATCTGCATATGCTATTGCATTATAGTATGGCGGATCAGTAACAACGGCATTAAGTTCTTTGTAATCAAATTGGCTCTTTTCACCACTTGAAGCATTTTTGAAAATTGCGCTAAACGGCATTTTACTTTCAGCATCAATGAAATCAACAATCCACTCTAATTGGTTATATGCACCACTTGTACTTTTGCTAAATATATTGATTTCCGGAAAATCTGAATTCATTGCAATAGCTTGACGGCCAAATAGTGATGTTAATTGCTCGTTTTGAGGAATCCAGCGACCAAATGATGAAGAATATGAGCAAACTCTATCAACGAACAATGCTAAATAAGTAGCTACAACTTTGTCATAATCATTATTGATGTCAATAACTTTTCTCACATTATCTGCTAGATAAGTTAAAACATCTAATTGCCTGTCTGTAAATAATTCATTCCATTTGGTTATTCCCCATGAGAATGTATCACCACCTCCAGAATTACGTTGCATATTTGCACTTGGTAAGTCTGCTTTATCATGCCTTGATTTATAGGTATTCAAGGTTGAATCGGCTATTTCGTATGATTTGCCATTTTTGTCATATACAAATGCTAGTAAACGATTCTTGAGCTTATTACTATTACTTTGCTCTTTCACTTGTTCAATTGTTGTGACATTCCCGCAACATGGACATGTGATATTTCCACGATTATTCCATCCTTTAATATTGCATTTGCCCTTTCCTAATGAAAAAGATATATTATTCCCAGAAATAATGGGATTTAAATATATTTGTTTACCTGATTTGTTTGCAAGGTAAAATTGTTTTAACATAGGAACTTCGGCTCCGCAAGAAGGATTAGTACATTTCACTGTTCTTGCCCAATAATATACTACAGGCTTATAATCCTTATGAGAAGACTGATATAACTCACCTATTTCCAATTCTGTCTTGGTTAGTAGTTTTCTCGCATAATAATCAACATCGAAAGATAGACGGTTAGGGATATAATAGAAGCCTTCAGCATCTTTAATAATCCCTTTAGACTTGGCTAAAGCAACACCATCCTTTCCATATAGATTTAAAAACTCTGATTCAGAATAATAAATTGGTTTGCCATATCTTTGAGGAAATTCAGCAGAGCATTTTTCTATAATATGTGCAACAGGATTAATATCATTACCAAAGCTTCGGCAACCTAATCGAGCAGCTTCCATCGGAATAGCTCCGCCACCAGCAAAGGGATCAAATACCGATGGCATATTACTTTGAAAATTGTCAATTGCTGATTGAAGGTTTTCTTCTAAATCACTTATTTCAGCAGTTTGAATATGTCTATCCACAACATTATAAAGTCTTTCTTCTGCATTTTTTATAGCATCATAAGCTTCTTTAAAAGAGTTATGGAGTGTTTCATAGCTTTGTTCTGGGTTCTTTTCCGAATTATATGCAACCCATATTAGTTCACGGGCAATTCTCATTACAGAATTGTCAAATCGTGCTTCGCATTTAATAAGGGATAAATCAGAAATCAAATCTTTTTGAGCAGTTGAATTACCGATTAACATGTCTTTTGAACATTTATCAGAAAACTTTCCGATAAACATTAGTAAGACATTCCGAAGATTGTCTTCCATCGGATCTTGAATTGCAGTGTATGGAATATCCTTATATGGTTTATATGGCATTCCAGATGCGTCTTTAACTAATGATGTTACAGCATCTTTAAAAGCTTGTGGACAGTTGGTGTCAAGTGGGTCTGGAACCAAACTTGCGAAAACAGCAGCACGGCATAGAGGAAGTGGACGTCTTGCCCACCAGATATGCAGTGTAGAAAGATGTCCTGTGTGTACGTATTTGTCACGTACACTTTCCGCTGAAATCTCCTTAATCGGGAGTGCTACTTCAATTAGCTTCTTTGCTTTCATATATATTGTTCTTTTGTTTATTCTTTTTTAGATTGCCATTCACTTAGAGGCAGGTAGAACTGCACTCCCTTGGTCTTTTGCTCGAAAACAAGCTTTCTGGCAGGATCGTTTACAATGTTGAGAATGGGCGACTCACTACGGCATTCTGTTACGATATAGAGCCAGGCTCTTGTGCCTAACTGAGCAAGACGGTTCATTTCATTCTCACTTAGCATAACACCATCGGTACCAGCACGACCTTTTACTTCGATATAGCGTTTGTTGCCTTGGACATCGATGCTCTTCACATCGTAACCCACATTATCTTTTGATACGTCAGAAGTCTTTCGACCATGCTCAGTTTCATAGTCTATAGCCACCTTCATAGCTATTGCTTCTACTTCATCGTCTCGGCTCATACCAAAGGTGTTTCGATATTCTACCTGATTCAGTGGCAGAACATAAGCACAGCCAAGAACCTCTGGCTCGACAGGGAATAGTTCTATCATATTGTCCAACTGAGCCAGTCGCTCTTTCTTGCGCACTTTCAAGGCGTTATAGCGAGCCTCTTTCATCATCAGCTTCTGCTGAACTTTTTCATCGTCGCTGAAGAGTATCTTGTTTTGAAGTTCGTTAATCTCACCTTGAATGTCGAGAATGATTTGTTGAAAAGCCGTCTGCAGGTATTCCCTACGGCTTTCTGTATCTTCTTTAACCATTTTCTCTGTGGCCTCCAACAAAGGCTCTGTTTGGTTAGAGTATGCCCATTCCACAACTTCGTTTTCGTTAGCGGGTTCTGGAGGAACAATCTCCTTCGCAAATTCCACAGGAGGACAGAGGTCGAGCAGCTTTGCAGGTGATGTTTGTTGGAATACACCATCTTCGTTTTGGCAGATGAGAGTAAGCAGCTCATTAGAAATGTTGGGTTCGCCACTTTGTGTTGGGCGATTGTCCTGTATCTGATTCTTGACAAAAAAAGCAAAATAAGGATGCTTGTCTTCTGGAGATACAAGGACAGTACCTTTCAACATTTCGTCTCTGAAAGAATCGCGGACAGTATCAATCAGGCAATCGAAGAGAGCGTTTCCTGGGTTGATATAATGCGCTTTACCATATTGAGCCGTACTATTCTGATATTCTAAGAACTTAGCCTTATCAAAGAAGAAATAGAGTGATGTCAAATTCTCAGCATAAATCCTATATTGCTCTTTCAAGCGTGATACGATTATGTCTGGAATGTAGGTGATTTGGAAGATGCCATCAGCTATTTCGTCATACTTGCCGCCCAAATACTTGAATGCTCTTTCAAAGAATAGACGGATGTAGATTGGCTGCAAACGCTTTTCGTCACTGTCTTCTTTAAGCCTGCGAGCATCTTTATAATCAACAGACGAGTGGGCAATGGATTTGTCTTGATTCCTAATAGACTGAGAAAACAAGTCCCCAAGATCTTTTGCGTCTTTGTCAATGAACAGGTCAAGGTCACTTTCCTGTCCATTAAGTACGGAAGATATAATACTGTCCAAAGATACACCTTTCAGTACATCTTGAATTACATCATATACACGATCATCACCCAATTGCTCTCTGATGATATCTAGTTTGGTCAGAAGTTTCTTTAGGACTTGACCTTCACGAGTATTACTTGCAACCATGTTGAATACCAGTACATCAGACTTCTGACCATATCGGTGTATTCGTCCCATGCGCTGTTCCAGACGGTTCGGATTCCAAGGAATATCCCAATTGATTAGCAGACGGCAGAACTGAAGGTTGATACCTTCGCCAGCGGCATCAGTACAGATTAGAATCTGAACTTCTTTGCTCATGAAACGACATTGGGACATACGACGTTCATCAACAGACATGCCACCGTGGATGGTCGCTACATGATAACCATTGTTGGTAAGACGTTCCTGAAGATACAAGAGCGTGTCTTTATGCTCGGTGAAGATAACAAGTTTCTCTCCATCAATGACCCCTTCTGATGTCAGAAGTTTCTTCAGCTCTTTATATTTCTGTTCTTCCTGTTGCTGATTATAGAGGGTATTGGCCATTTCGTAAAGTGATTTCACTTCACCGGCTTCAACCTTAATTTCCGAAAGACTCTTGGCAGTGGTAAATAGCTTCAACTTCTTTGGATCAGCCATAATATTATCAAGAGCATCCCTTTCTTCATCATCAAGTTCGTCGAGGTCGTCAATGTTAGCTACTTCTAATTCCTCAAACTTGATACGCTGCTTCCATAAAGAAGGATTCTTGTCAAGTTCGTCAGCAAGACCTTGGAGGGCAAGCCAACGTTTTTGAAGTGTATTACGAATTGCATAGATGGAACTAACCAACCTTCGTTGCATCACCTGCAAAGCCAAAGAGACATGGATGTTCTTAGTTTCGTTAGCCTCTTTCTTGCGCTTGGTAAGATATGTAGTTACTGCATCATATAGACGCTTTTCGTCCGAGGTTAGATTGTAGCTGGTAGTCTTGGTGTGACGATTCTTGTATAACGCATTGCCATCCCAATCCTTCATGTCTTCCTTCAAACGGCGGATAAAGAACTTGTTAGCGCCATTCATGCTAAGTTCGCGGACTCGCTCTGTAGCCAAGTCTGCTGTTGCAAAAATATCGTCATCAAGTAATTGAAGAAGTCGCTTGAACGTGTCCTTGCGTCCACGGTGGGGTGTAGCAGTCAGCAGAAGAAGATGCTCACATTGTTGTGCAAGAATGTGGGCAGCTTCGTATCGTTTAGATTTATAAATCTTTTCGCCGTACTCGTAAGCAGACAGTTTATGAGCTTCGTCAAATATAACCAAATCCCATGTACTTTTGGCAACGACTTGCATAATATCCTCACGACATATAAAGTCAATAGATGCTACAAGTCGATCGTTAGTCTGGAACACCGTTGGTTCAGAAGAGAAGACATCTCTATTAACGAGCTTAAAGGGTATATTGAACTTGATGCCCATTTCATCCTCCTGCCATTGCTTAGTCAAGCCACCAGGTGTAACAATAAGAACACGCTCCACGATTTTACGCATAAGCAGTTCTTTAAGCAGAAGACCTGTCATGATTGTTTTACCAGCACCTGTGTCATCCGCGAGAAGAAAACGAATTTTGGGCTGTGGTAGAAGATATTTATAAACAGCTTCCACCTGATGAGGAAGAGGATCGACAACACTACAGTTGATTGCAAACAATGGGTCAAACTGGTATGCAGAGTTGATTCGCTCTGCTTCAGCGAATAAAACGAATTTCTCAGGGTCACCTTTGAAATTGAATTCTCCATCGGAAGTGAGAACTTCCAATGTTGACATTTGCTGCTCATCAAGAATCTTTGAACCTCGTTTGTTAGTATTCACGCCCGTATAGCTCAAAGAGTATTTTGAGCCAAGCTTGCGGATCTTGTCAATTACTACAGCCTCTGTTGGGCTGAGATTCTTGATAATGTTACCAGTTTCTATCATATTTTACCTAATATTGCAGTTTTTGCTGCAAATTTATAATGTATCTGTGCAGTCATTCTGCACAGTCGAGTATTTTTTCAAATTATTCGCTATTTTTTCTTTGAATTCCTCCCTTAATGATGCCGGAGCAAGAACTTCCACATGAGGGAAGTATGAGAAAATTACCGATTCCAGCTCTTTATTCGGACGAACTTCTATTTGAAGAATGCAGTCATCCTCACTGAGAATTTTCTGAGTA
>Ga0256405_10006267_pt1 | contig 19279 bp, 19 predicted proteins | sample RumenRJG_02DNA_FD_189096 | JGI IMG/M metagenome (GOLD analysis project Ga0256405, IMG submission 189096) | Bovine rumen microbial communities from Lethbridge, Alberta, Canada - RJG_02 | ecosystem: Host-associated > Mammals > Digestive system > Stomach > Rumen | place: Canada: Alberta... | reverse complement strand
GCACAGAACAAGCACTCGGACGACCATAATAGTTAAACATCAATCCAGATGATCTCAATTTTTCGAAAAAACGAGGTTCATCTGGGTGGTGCACTTTTTTTTAGTCAGTTTTGACACCCCAACCAAATATGGGATCTCAAAACAAATCAGTGCGTCAGGACCCTGCATGGCCACAAGCACAAGATCTCTTCGCTGAGTGCGGCAGACGATTTTTCCATTGTTGTGTCAAACGATACATTTGATAATGTATTTGTGTGGAATATTGCTTCGGATGTTCGCCGGGCACCGTGGGAGCTGAGCAGGTTCCGCAGCTTTGAGGCGGAGATCTCGCGTCAGAATGAAATCGCACAGATCCGGGATCAGATCCGGAGCAGGATCGACAATGGAGAGATCGAGGATGCATTGAATCTTCTTCGCAAGGGAGAAAAAGAGTACGATCGCAGCGATTTTCTCGGTCTGCGCCGGGAACTCTCGACAATGTGCAGGTGCGGAGCGCTCTGCGATGTCTATGAAGCCGGTGCGAATGCGGAAATAGATTCCGGCTCTGCTTTTTCATTGCGAGTGATATCTGAACCAGCGGGCAGTGGGTATGCCGTCAGAAGAGATCATGAGAAGACGGTGACAGTATGTGATGAAACCGGCAGAGTGCTGCAGACATATGAAAGCCCGGATAACACTTCCGTGAAGGGGTTCTGTTATTCGAGGTCAGGGGAACTGCTGTTGATCGCGACAGAGAAGGAGGCTGCCGTATGGGACACGGCAAAGAATGAGATGGTGAGCGAGATCACCTTGAACCTGAAAGAGAGCGTCGGTTATATCCAGCATATTGCGATCAGTCCGAATGAGAAAGAAATACTGTGTACCGACGGTCATCACATGTATATGTGGGATATACGGACCGGCAGACTTCTCAAAGAGGTGACGCCGAAGGGTTTCGACCGGAAGGTCTTTTCATCGTTTTGCTTTTCGCCCTCCGGCAAATATGCAGTATTTCTTGTCTCGAACAGCAGCATAGCCCTAATGGACGTAAAATCGGGTAAAGTCCGCAAACTGACAGATGTTTTTCCCTGCAACGGTTACCTGCACTTATCTCCTGACGCGTCAAGACTGTACGCCCGAAGCAAAGAAAAGATACTCATAATTGATACGGATACATGGAAGATCACCAAGAAGCTCAGTTGCGAGAAAGAGTCATATGAATTCGGCGACGATCTCTGCCCCAGCCCGGACGGGACGATGCTTGCCGCCAAAACCAGCGAGGGAGTCAAACTCTGGTCTCTGCCTGAGATGGAACTGATCTGGCAGGCCGAAGAGATCAAAACAAAAGTCGGAGTCGAGGACGGCATGGCTTTCTCATGGGACAGCTGTCTGCTGTATGTCGGTACGACTGATCAGATCCACACTTTTGTCCTGGAAAGAGAATTTACGTACATTCGTCCCGAAAAGGCGGCGGAGGGAATCAGGGGAGTGAAGAAGAAGTTCTCGTTGTTTGGAGGAAAGAAGTTTGAGTGAGTCAGGAGTGTGTCATGGGTGTCATGGGGATTGTCCCCATGACACACTTTTTTTGTGCGAAAATCACAAGAATGGCCACTTTCGTATTTAGTTCTTCGAGTGCATTTTCTAATGCTTCAACTGGTGCTAGAATCACGTTATCTTGAGAAAGGAAGACAGCGCGATGAACATTAATATTCAAGACAGTTTGCAGCAGTTGAAAGAAGCAGTTGAGGAATTGGAGGCACTCCGGACCGTTATCGCGATGGCAGAGGATCACCCGGTCTATTCCTGTGACCGCGAGACTCTTATCGTTACACGGACAGCGCTGGAGCCGATCCTCAAAGATCTTCGGGAAGTCACTGAAGCTATCCGCGAAGAACTCAAAATTGAAAAATAACCGGCGCATTCTCGTGTTTTTAAAGTATCGCAAAGCCATAGCATAACTAATAAGCCATTGCAGGTTTAGTATGAAAGGAGAGATGCCGCTATGAGTTCGATTAAGGATTTTAAAGATCAGAACGGTTATGTCCTGGCGCACGCTGCTATACCGGACGGGTATCAGATCGGCGGATCGTTGGTGAACGGTTTCCAGCATGAATCCGTTCCGTTTTTTGTCACTGTCCACGCGGTCAACCCGGAAACAAAAGCGATCATATACGGCCTGACTGACGAGAAATATACCACATATAAGAATCAGATGATCAAGATGACGCTGAAGGCCATGAGCGACGTAAAGTGGAATTCCATCAGAGACTTCATTGAGCCGGAGGTGTACCTGGATACATTTGCCGCGGCTTTGTCCGGGATGCCGTCGATCAAAGCCGTCGGGAAGGCGGACCTGCCCAGTATCTGCGGCAAAAATCAGCAGCAGGCCTTCAATGACTTCATGGCCCTCTATCAGGATTCTTTTGAGAGGGACGCGTCCCTCGGCACGCCGACCAGGGCTAACAATATTTTGGTAAAATCCTTCATGCGCAAATATGACGGAGTCGCGAAGAGCGGCGCTGCCTGCACAGTGATCGCCGGAATGGATTACAACGGGATCGAATACTATTCGGAAGCGTCCATGCTGGGCGCGAACAACCCTCTGGCAGGTCTTCTGGGCGCGGCAGTAAAGAACAAACAGGCCGCCGGCAGCTCAAAGAAATTCGGACAGGGAAGCCCCTGCGACGCGATCGACTGGGGTGCCAAAAACAAGTTCCTTCTGGTTTGTCCCAAAGAACATGAAAGAGCAGCTTTAGTGGATTTCATGGAATTTGTCCAGACCTTCCACATGGATCCCCATCTCAGGAATCAGTTTTATCAGCAGATTTCTCAGAGAATCCAGATGCGCATGCAGGAGACGGCGCGCTTCCAGAGCATGGCGCGAGCCAATATGCAGAGCCTGCAGATGAACCAGCAGCGGCTGGCACAGACGCTGGCGCAGAATTCACAGGCCATGTCGAACATGATCATGGACTCCTGGAATCAGAAGCAGGCTTCCGACGCCAGAATCTCCCAGGCCCGTTCCGAGGCGATCCGGGGCGTCAACAGTTACCAGACCACTTATGGGCAGAACGTCGATGTGAGCGTGACGGCAGATCACGTCTACCAGGACCGTTACGGAGATGTTTACGGCATCTCCGGTACAGCGCCGGATCAGGAGTTTTTGAACCGGAATGACTGGACGGAACTGCACAAGAGTAATGAATAAGAGCGAACCGCAAAGGAGCGGGAGAATATGAAAAGACTGACAGCATTGGTTCTTGCCGGCGTTCTGGTGTTTGGCACGTCGTGCGGAGGAGGAAATCAGACGAATAGCGGAGAAGGACAAGCAGGAGCGGCGGAGCAGGAGCAGACCGCAGACGGCGCAGATGCGACCGAAGACGACGCAGAAGTGACCGCAGACGGCGCAACAGATTCCTCAGCGGATTATGCGGACGACGAGCAAGGCGACGCGATAATCACTGAAGATGAAAATGCTTTTTCGGGGGATGGGACTGTCACTGCTTTTATTATTTAATAGCAAGAAGACCCCTTCCTCAGTTCACAAGCTCAACAGCTGATCGGTCGGAATTAAAGTTCCTGCGGGTGAACAGGGAGGGGATGAATTGCCTGCGCATGTACTTTCCCTATTTGTAAGCGTTTCACATATTCGATGTGAGTAAGGAAAAACGCAGGTAATAGAACACGTGTTTGCAAACATATGTTCTGAGTGGTATAATGAATGTATGAAGCTGCTGCTTCGTGATAATCCCTTGTATAGGGAAAATGCCGGATGGAAGGGGGCGCATACATGTACCACGTCGAATGCATTGATATACATAAAACGGATGCGATGTACCTGTACATTGACAGGGCATGCCTATGTGCCAATAACATGTACAATGTCGCAAACTTCCATATCCGCAACCTGATGACCGGCCTGAAGAAAGATCTTTCCCTCCGTACGGAGAACGAGAAGTCAGTCATATGGACCTTTGCATCTTCCATCCCTGCGGTCAACTTCTCCCTCAGGTTGAAGCACTTCGTAAAGATATTCAGGATCTTCCTGGACAGGAGCCTTTCCACAGCCACACGCAGGACCAGGCTTTCGAGGGTGAAATACCTTCAGTTCTCCATGCCGACAGCGGAAAAGTGGTTCGCTTCCTACGGGCTGCTCGATGCCGTGTTCAGATATACGGAGAACACGGATTACCGGTCCTGCCATTCCCATGTCATCCAGAACGCCATAAGCGACTGCTGTGAAGCGTGGAAGGGGTACTTCGAGAGCAGGAAAGCATATACTGATTCCTCCGGCCACACAGGGAAGCCGAGGATCCCGGGATACAGGAAATCCGGGGGAAAGAGTACCGCTGTCTTTTCAAACCTGGCCTGCAGCATTAAGAACGGGAGACTGTACTTTCCTTACGCCGTTGTTAAAGAAGGGAAGAAAAGGGTGCGTCCCGGCCTTGATGTTTCAAGGCTCCCGCATGCTTCGAAGGCAGGACGCGGGTCAGGAGAGAAACTCATCGAGGTGCGGGCCGTCCCATACTTCGGCGCATACCAGGTTCAGATCGTCACGGATGACGGTATCCTGGAAGATGACCTGCTCCCGAAGGAAAAAGATATCATCGGTGCTGACGGAGAGCCTGCCGGAGTGATGATGCTGGACCCGGGCCTTGACAACTTCGCATCCATGGCAGACAACAAGGGGAACACACCCATTGTTGTCAAGGGCGGAGCGATAAAGGCCTGCAACCAGTGGTTCAACAAGAGGATTGGGTTCCTGCGGTCCGAACAGATGAAGGGGCATGACCCGAAGACTTACCATCCTCCGGTGACAAGGCAGATGGAGCGGATCTCCAGGAAGCGTGACGCGTTCCTGCGGGATACATTCTACAAGTATGCCCACTATATCTGCCGGACGATGGAGGAGAGGGGCCTTTCCTACCTGATCATCGGTTACAACAAAGGCCAGAAACAGGACATAGACCTTGGAAGGAAGACCAACCAGTCCTTCGTGCAGGTCCCCTTCGCGAGGTTCCGCCGTATCCTGCAGGCAGTCTGTGTGCGGTATGGGATCCGGGTCATCCTCCAGGAAGAGAGCTATACTTCCAAAGCCTGCTTCGGGAACAGGGACTGTATCCCGACATACGGAACCGGAAATGCGGAAAGCACATCCTTCACAGGAAAGAGGATAAAGCGGGGCCTGTACCTTCAGGACGACGGAAAGGTCATGAACGCCGATATCAACGGAGCCGCCAATACCGGAAGGAAATATGACAAACGGTTCTTCCCGGAAGGAATGGACTGCGGGTATCTGTACGGAACAGTGAAGGCTGTGACCTATAAGGATATCCTGTGTGACAGCCGCAGAAGGAAGAAAAGTAATCCCGGTCAAACGGGACAGCGGGCAGGTGTCTGCCCTGTGACCGTGTAAGCGGCACGAAGCCCTCGCCTCTTAGCGATTATGCGTAGGCGGTGGGTAGTTCACCTGTACTCAGAGAATGGCTGGGAAAGCATCAGCGGAGAGGAGATCAGTGACAAACTCGATGATGTGGATGAGGAGTATATCATTGATGCCGGCTCTGGCGAGAGATTGGAACTGAAGGATCCGGAGTGGTAGAGTTGATGTACGGCTGTTCTGGCCATCCTGGCGGGTCGGTTTCGGGCTGTCTGGTTACTCAGCTATCCGGTTTCGGCACAGAAGCCCTTTTTTCTAGTTTTCTCGTCCCTGCGGAGCGACTTTGATCGAATGATTCTCGTCCGGACGAACACATTTTTCGTGTTTTTCGGTACAGAAGCACCAAAGGCAAAGAATTGCGTCCATGGATATTCAAGAATCTTGGGTTTTGTTGGACAAACTCAGCTTGATCTTGCTTCTTGAGGGATGAGAGTGTGCTCAAATCTGTTTTTTGAGGGACGAGAATGTGTCCAGATTTAGCTTCTGTACCGAATTCTTGGACGCCCGGGATGCAGCCCGAACAAAAAAGTTATCTTGCTCTGCTTCCGGGGACGATATTCTTCTGAAAATAACGTTCTGTACCGAAAACCTTTCCTGATTCTGGAAAGGCTCCTCCCAAGTAACAAATATAAGAGGCTGCAACCTCATGGCTGCAGCCTCTTCATCATATTATATGCAGTTTTCTAATATTCAATACCTTGTTTTCTCAGGAATTAGTCGTCATAGTCCTTATCCCATTCAAGGACGCTGTAGTTGTTGACGTCGATGTCGTAGTTGTATTCGTAGCAGCCCTGGCGGAACTCGACTTCATAGACCTCGCGGCCGTCGTCGTAATCCTTGTGGCAGTGGAGACCTGTCACATCGTTTGCTGTAAGTCCTGCGTGATTCAGGGCTGCCTCGAGAGCTGCTTCCTCGCCGGTCTTGCCGGTGTTAGTGTTTGCAGAAGCTTTCTGCGCTGCTGCCACACAAGCCGGAACCTTTACTTTTCTGGATGCGTGGAGGATCTTGCCGCCTGCCTTGGCTACGTCATAATCGAACTTTGTTGTCTGGTCTTCGAACTCTATCTCATATACGGGGACTCCGTCCTCGTCGCCGTGCTCTGTCTTGATGAAAGTAACATCTGCTTCAGAGACTCCTGCATCCTTAACTGCGATGCTCTTTGCCTCGGGCTCGCCGATCTGGTTTCCGCTTGCGGAGGGACGTCTGATCTCCCAGCTCTCCTCAACGATCTCGCCGTCTGCGACAGCTACGTCGTAATCATATTCCATAGATCCGGTCTTGAACTCGATCTCATATACGGAAGCGCCCTGCTCAGTACCGATCTCGATGCGGTCGAATGTGACCTGGTCTGCTGTAAGACCTGCATCCGCGAGGGCGATCTCTTTCGCCTGTGCATCTGTGAGCTTCTCAGCTGCCATTGTTGTGATGCCTGTGCCAGCCATAACGCCTGCTGCCATGATTCCTGCTGAAAGTAATGCAATAGTTCTTCTGAAATTCATTTTGTTACCTCTTTTCCCTTTCTATCGCGGCCCCTTCATTTGCCGCATCCTCAGTTTTTTTATTTGTCAGCACTTTTGTCGTGCTTTGTTCTTCATGTCTATATATACGGAGGATTATCAGTATTCCATCGAAGTGAGCGCTAAAATAACAACCAAAAAGCGATGCTGTATTTTGGCTGTATTTACTAATGCCGCGGAGCGGAAAGTGGAATTCATTTCACGCCTGAAGTATGTCATACTATGAGAAGGTACCTGTTGTCCGTTGGTGCGATTTATTGCCGGGAAAGCCAAATGGACCATCGAATATGGAAAATCTTCTTGTTCGTTGGTGTGATTTCTGCCAAGAAGCCAAGAAGCCAAGAAATCTTTCGCAGCCCATCGAATACTCGACAACTTCCAGTATGTAAAGGAAACAAACAATGCTCTAACCGCGAGCAGGTTTCACAAAGAAGAGGAGAAAAACTATGAGATCAGGACTTGGATGGCAAAGCCTCGACCCGATGGAAGCGGTGGCAGCCGTGCACTCTATCGAGAACAAAAACTTGCTTTTGCGAATCGCATATGAAGCGAGAAATCCTGAAGCACGCCGATTGGCGCTCATAAAGATGGGGGATAAGGAGCTTATGGCTTCTTTTGCCCAGTCTGACATTTCTCCGATTGTGAGGAGAAGGATGGTCAGAGAACTGGATGACATCGAACTGGTGAGCCGAATTGCGGATAATGATGATGACAGATCGGTAAGGGAATCTGCCCGCCAGAGGCTCGCACAGCTTGAAGCGCTGCAAGAGAAGGATGCTCAGAAGAGCACCGAGTGCAGCGACCAAGGGAAAGAGATAATCACTGCTGACGGCAGCAATGGACATGAATATGTCGACCTGGGGCTTTCTGTAAAATGGGCAGCAATGAATGTCGGTGCGACCAAGGTGAACGACCATGGCGGTTATTTTGCCTGGGGAGAGACAGGCAATAAAGATGATTATTCATGGAACACCTATAAACACGGCACTTCTGCAGACGACCTGTCAAAATACAGTTATACAGATAACGGGTTCGCTCTACAGATGCGTGATGACGCCGCGTATATGAATTGGGGCGGAGAATGGCGCATGCCCACTGGGACTGAGTGGGAAGAACTATGCGACAGATGCAATTGCACATGGGAGTGGACAAGCGCAGATGGAACGCCGGGATATAGAGTCACAAGCAAAAAGGCGGGCTATACAGATAAGAGTATCTTTCTTCCGGCTGGCGGATACTACCGCGGCTGTTCGATCGAAGGAGCAGGCTCATCCGGCTATTACTGGTCATCAACGCGCAACAAACCATTCGCGGATCGCGCGCTGTGCCTCTACTTCATACCGAACTTCATAGGAATAGGCAACAATGGATTCCGAAACGGCGGGTTTACGATCCGCCCTGTCATGAAATGACAGAGGCAGGGAGTTGGTACCTTTACGATGTAACGGTGACAGGCAGCTAAGGAGAAATTATGAAAGGTATTTTTCATCCGGACAGGCGCTTCTGGGAGGAGGAGCCATGGCCTTCTGTGCAGGAGATCAGGAATCTGGATCTCAAAGAGGACAGGTGCTATCTCGAATATATGGTTCAATACGCGCGCGGCTCACACCTGACAAGGCTGATGAAAAGGCTCGGGATCAGCGAACTTCCTGAAAAGACGAGGAATCTTGATGATCCGTCAGACAGGGAGTATGAGGTATATTTTGTCCTGGAAGAGCAAGTGGCCAGGGAGCCCGATGCGGAAATCCTCAAAGAAGCGGCTTATGAAGCTTCGACGCAAATGGCGAAGTTCGCTTTCTGCCGATTGACAAAATATTGTTACCCTTCACCTTGGAACGATGCCTACAGTTATCGAACCTACGAGTGCGGCTGGAAGGAAGGGATGACGACGGAGGATGTCATTGAATTCTGCCGGGAGATGATCACAGTTCAGGGGCCGTTTGCCAGGGAGGCGGAGGAAATTCTTGCAGATCCGCCGGGGGATCACAATGATTATAACGGAAATCGGATGGCGTCACATGAGCGGGCGAAGAGCGAACCGCCTTATGTCCGCAAAGAGCGGCTGGCCCCGTTTCGGGAATCGGCGGAATACGAGCAGAGCAGGGCGGAAGTCCTGCAATTGGAAGCACAGGCTCACGAGGCGATCGCGGCCGGCGACTCGGAAAAAGCAGTCATGCTTTTGGCACAAATGAGCAGTAAGTCGGAGCAGCTGGGAAAATATACACAGAGATGGGATGCGATCGATGACTACGTGCGGTGCTGCATCGCCTGGTCAGAGGTTAGCAATTATGCCGATGGCACGGAGGAGGCGGCGGGAATCCTCAGAAGACTGATCAAGGAGGGCCCGGAAGAAAAATTATACAGGGAGCAGCTGCAGAAAGCGGAGGCAGTTTTCCGGAAAGCCGTGAAAGAGACTGCCCTGCAGACCGGTTTTACGGATGCAGAGTCTCCAATCGTGATTTATCACTCGCTCGAGCCGAAGTACGCAGAGGTGTTCTGCCGGCTTCTTGAGGAGCGATTCCGTGAGAGAGGTGGAACACGGGAAATTGCGTTCAGGTGGCAGGAATCGGCGCCTCACGCGTGGGAGGCTTATGCGGAAGCGCAGCGCAGGCCTCAAATCAGGTGGCAGGAGTCGGGCTGCCCAACGTGTGAGGTTAAAGACGACACGCAGCACCAAATAGGAGACATTTGCTGCTGCGATCTGCCGACAATGATCAAACTGTACTATACTACGGGAAATCTCACTGAGGTCTCGCCGTTCATTGATACGGACGATATGTTTCCCGAGCTTTTGGAACAATGTAGGATTAAATGGGATGTGTGCGGGATACCGGTGTTGATGTTTGCAGGAAACACCACGGAAGACGCGGCGGATGCCGGAGCAGCAGGGCAGGCGGCAGGATCTCGTACTCTCTTTGCTTTCATGAATCACTCATATGGATTCAAAAGACTCGACTGCCTCGACCTGATGATGCTGATGACAGATAGTGATTTCCTTTTTGATGTCTGCAAGGCGTGTAATGAAGGGGATACCACGCCGCATGTCTTTCCGGCGAGTAGGAAGGCTTACGCCAGACTTCGCAGAAGGGGAACGAAGTAGCTTTTGTCGACTGAGACTAATAGCAAGGCGGTGAAATCATGGCAAATGAAGGCGGAGAGTGGATCATGAAAGGACTCGACTGGGATAACCCCTACCGGATTCGTTCCTGGCGGGAACTAATTAATTGGATTAATGAAGTGGGTTTTCTGCCTCTTTTTGCAAACGAGGTGCCGGGCTTTGAGCTGAAGCCGGCGGCGGGGGTTCGGCACAGAAGCCTTTTTTTCTTATACTCTCGTCCCTGCTGAGCGGTTCTGATTGATTGAAGCCTGTTCGGTGGAACTCTTTTTTCATGTTTTTCGGTACAGAAGCACCGAAAGCAAAAAAATGCGTCCATGGATATTCAAGAATCTTGGGTTTTGTATAACAAACTAAGCCTGATCTTGCTTCTTGAGGGACAAGAATTTGTTCAAATTTGTTTTTTGAGGGACGAGAGTGTGCTGAAATTAAGCTTTTGTACCGAATTCCAAGCTGCCCAGGCTGCATCACGAACAAAACAAGCTGTCTTGCTCCGCTTCCTGGGGACGATATTCTTCTGGAAATGACGTTCTGTACCGAAAACCTTTCCTGATTCTGGAAAGGCTCCTCCCAAGTAACAAATATAAGAGGGCGCCGCCCCTGCTGATTAATCAGCAAGATGCGACACCCTCATACTCCTTTGTAACAAATCATTTGAGTAAACCATTCTTTTTTAGAATTTCTTTCATGTGCGCAGTGTAAGCCTGCAGCATTTCTTCGGCCGGGCCTTTTCTCTCTTTTTCTGCACTCAGGACGCTTTTCGTCTGCAAAATATTCAGCAGCGGTCCCTTTACGGGGAGATACTCGGCGATTGCGATCTGGGCGCCTTCAGGTGAGTCCGCAGTAGACAGAATGACTTTGTTTTCCTTACTGAAGAATCCGCCGGCTGCTCTCGGATAGACGATTGTGAGATACCGGCGCGTGGCAGGAAGCAAAATGTATTCTTCTATTGAAGCCGGAGTGGGCCTGCCAATTTTAAAGCTGCCGTATTGTTCCTTGTCCCAATTATCCTGCATAATCTGTTCCAACTCTTGGAGCGTTAAGGGCTTGTTAATAAGGATGACTTGTCTGCCGATCATTTTGTCCCCTCTCTGGCATATGCGCCGAACATGCTGTGAACAACTTCTTCCAATCCTTGTGTAATTGCAATGAGGTCCTTACAATAAGCATAGCATAGGAGGGTGTGGATATATACTGGAAATGGAGGAGCCTCAATGAGTTTTTTGCTCCAAAATGGCGACATTAGTGTTAATATGTAGTAGGGATCTTAAGTATTCCTATAGATGAAAGGGCAGAACTATTCAACTAAATTGAGAGGGGAACAATAAGATGGGGACAAAAGAGAGCACACAGGAAATGACAGAGACACGGGAATTTGATCTTCCGCAGGACGGATTTCAGCTGAAAAACCATCCCTGGCTGGCGGCGGATGTCACTGTGGAAGATGAGATCAGGTATGCACTGGATGAGATCAGGCTGTAAAGTGTTGTGAATATCGGGGTCAGGCCCCTTTGGGGGGTCTGACCCCTTGTTGCTGATTCATTGTTATATTACAACTCTATGAAGTCCTAATAGTTTTCTCAGGACTCGGCAGCCGATTTCCTTTCTAGATAAAACATCTGACGTATGCTAAGATAAACACATACATCTTATGTTTTCAACACTATCTGTGACCGTCAGGATAAGTTTGCTTGCGGTTTCATAATGAGAAACGTATACTTGTAATTGACAGACATGCTTCAGCGCCCGAAGGCATGATCTGCAGGGGGCGCTTTGGAGTAAATATTATGAACAGCGAGTTTGATGAGATGTATCAGATTGTGAAAGAAGATAGGAAGCTGTTGGGAAATCGGATTGAAGCCCAATTGATGCGGTATATTCAGGAGGAACCGATCCCTGTCGGTGAGAAGATTCCAAATGAGTTTGAGCTGGCGGAGAAATTCGGCGTCGGACGCAGCACGATCCGTGAGGCTGTAAAGGGGCTCGTTTCACAGGGCATGCTGGAAGTCCGTCGAGGTTCGGGAACGTATGTGATCAGCGCGTATCCCGCGGAAGAAGATCCTCTTGGCCTGGGAAGGTATGATGATAAGTACCAGCTTGCTTTGGAATTGTTCGATGTACGTCTGATGATTGAGCCGGAGATCGCCGCCTATGCGGCTATGAATGCCACTGAGGGGGATGTCGCGGAACTCCACAGGCTCTGCAATGAAGTAGAGGAGATATATCGCAGCGGAGAGAATCATGTCCGCAAGGATATTGAGCTCCATACAGCAATCGCTCGGTGCAGTAAGAACAGGGTTGTCGAGATCCTTGTACCGCTGATCGATTCCGCAGTGCACACATTTGCCAATGTGACACACAGAGAGCTGATGGAAGAGACCATTCATACTCACAGGGCGGTTGTGGACGCTATTGAAAGACACGATCAGGTGGGAGCCAGATGCGCGATGGTCATGCACTTGACCTACAATCGTCAGATGATTGTGAAGATGCTGGAGCAGGAATTAGAAGAGCAATAAGAGAAATCTTGTGATAATAGACAAAAAAGAGGACCTGAACGATGTTCGGGTTCTCTTTTTTTTGGCAAAAACGCCGAAATCAAATTAAATACATCAGATGTATTGCAATATTTGCGGGCGGAGATATAATAAAATCAGTTAATACATCAGACGTCAGATGTAACAAGAGGAAATGCGGCCCGGCAGAAAGAGAAAAGACAGAAGAGATAGGCTTAGCAAGGTAAACAGCAGATCATAACGATACAGAGGAGGAAATAAAATGAGTGAAGGTGTAGTTCTTGATCCCTCAAGGCTTGTGGCCGGAGCACTGATCGGACTTATTATTCTGTTAGTATTAATCATCAAATTTAAAGTTCAGGCAATGGTGGCGATTCTGGTTGGCGCGATTTCCATCGGAATCATTGCAGGAATGCCCTTGGCAGACATTGTAACAGCCGTTAACGACGGTATTGGCAACACTCTGAAAGGTATAGCGCTCTTAGTCGGCCTTGGATCGATGTTCGGCGCTATCCTGGAAGCTTCGGGAGGCGCGCAGACGCTGGCTGTCACAATGGTCAAAAAGTTCGGTGACGAGAAAGCCGCATGGGCGTTGGGCATCACCGGCCTGGTCGTAGCAATGCCCGTTTTCTTCGACGCAGGTCTGATCATTTTGATCCCTCTTGCATTCTCCCTTGCGAAGAAGACCCAGAGAAGCGCACTGTATTATACGATTCCGCTGTTGGCAGGACTTGCGGTCGGTCACGCTTTTATCCCTCCTACACCCGGTCCTGTTCTTGTGGCTACAATGCTCGGCGTTGACCTCGGATGGGTCATCCTGATCGGCGTATTCTGCGGCACACTTGCCATGATCGTGGCAGGTCCTGTCTGGGGATCTATCTGCGGCAAGAAGTATTTTATCCCCGTTCCTGATCACGTAATGAATCAGGAAGAGTTTGATGAGTCCAAGCTTCCCAAGTTTGGCACAATTGTTGGGATTATCCTGATCCCTCTTGTACTGATCATCATGAAATCTGTATTCAGTGTACTTCCGGCGACCGAATCGATCAGACCGATCTTCAACTTCCTCGGTGAGCCTTTTGTAGCCCTCCTGATCTCCACGATCTTTGCAATGATCATTCTGGGTCTTAATCATGGCTACACCATGCCGGAACTTGAGAAGATCATGACCAAGTCCCTTGAGCCCACAGGTCTGATCCTTCTTGTAACTGCATGCGGCGGCGTTCTCCGCTATGTCCTGCAGTATTCAGGAATCGGCGATCTGATCGGAAATGCAGTCGGCAAGGCACACCTTCCCATCGTAGTCGTAGCATTTATTGTTGCAGCTCTTGTAAGGATCTGCGTCGGCAGCGCGACAGTGGCGATGACAATGGCAGCCGGTATCGTAGCGGCAATGCCTGCGATCCAGGGCCTTTCTCCCTTGTATCTGGCTTGTGTAGTTGCAGCAGTCGCCGGCGGTTCCACCGTCTGCTCTCACTTTAATGACTCCGGTTTCTGGCTTGTTAAGTCTCTGGTGGGCATGGACGAGACGACAACACTCAAGACTTGGACAATCATGGAGACTCTTGTTGGTCTGAGCGGTTTCATCGTAGCACTGATCATTTCCCTGTTCCTTGGATAATGGTCAAAATATCGTTGATTTCCGCTACAATAGAACCAGGACTATAGAAAGGAAACGGTGGTAATTATGGAACTGACCAGTCAGAAAATGAGAAAGCTTGCACCGGAGATGGATCCGCTGCGCATCGGCTGCGGATGGAATAAAGAAGATCTTTCCAAACCTCAGATCATGATCGAGAGCACATCAGGCGACAGCCATCCGGGCAGCGCACACCTGCCGATTTTAGTGGAAGAGGCGAGAAGAGGTATCTTCGAAGCGGGCGGATTCGGCGCGCGTTACGCCTGTACAGATATCTGCGACGGTGAGAGCCAGGGAACGGACGGAATCAATTTCTCTTTGGCAAGCCGGGAGATGATCGCCAACATGATCGAGATCCACGCCAACGCTACGCCTTTTGACGGAGCTGTATACATTGCAAGCTGCGACAAAGGAATGCCCGGCAACATGATCGGCATGGGGAGAGTCAACATCCCTTCCATCGTTGTGACCGGTGGAACAATGAGTGCAGGTCCTGAGCTGCTGACACTTGAGCAGCTTGGTATGTACAGCGCAAAGTTCGAACGCGGGGAGATTGGCGAAGATAAGCTCGAATGGGCCAAGATGAATGCCTGCCCGAGCTGCGGAGCATGCAGCTTCATCGGAACCGCTTCCACAATGCAGATCATGGCAGAGGCTATAGGAATGGCACTTCCCGGCAGCGCTCTTTTGCCGGCCACGAGCCCTGACCTCAAAGATTATGCGTACAAGGCAGGGAAGCGTATCGTTGAGCTTGCTTTAGAAGGAACCCGGCCTTCGGATATCGTAACAATGGATTCTATAGAGAATGCGATCATGGTACATGCGGCAATCTCCGGAAGCACTAACACCTTGCTTCACCTTCCCGCGATCGCGAGAGAATTTGGCATTGAGATTGACGGAGATACTTTCGACCGCTTACACAGGGGCGCGCATTATCTGCTGAATCTCAGACCGGCAGGAGAGTGGCCCGCAGAATTCTTCTACTATGCAGGCGGCGTGCCCGCGATCATGGAAGAGATCAGAGATGTTCTTCATCTCGACGTTATGACCGTGACAGGTAAAACACTGGGTGAGAATCTGGATGAGCTCAAGGCGAACGGCTTTTACGAGAGATGCCAGAAGTGGCTCGAAGAGGCGAATAAAAAGTACGGGATCAGCCTTACTAAGGAAGACATCATTAAGCCTTACGATAATGCAATAGGAACAGTCGGCAGCATCGCGGTCCTCAAGGGCAACCTTGCTCCGGAGGGCGCAGTCATCAAGCACACAGCCTGCCCCAAAGAGATGTACAAAGCCGTTCTGTATGCTCGCCCGTTTGATAGTGAAGAGGAGTGCCTCGATGCAGTCCTTCATCACAAAGTCAATAAAGGTGACGCAGTTTTCATTCGATACGAAGGACCGCAGGGCAGCGGTATGCCCGAGATGTTCTACACTTCCGAAGCGATCAGTTCTGACAAGGAACTCGGCCGCAGCATCGCCCTGATCACCGACGGACGTTTCTCCGGAGCATCTACCGGACCTGTCATCGGTCACTGCAGCCCCGAAGCACAGACCGGCGGCCCGATCGCATTGGTGGAAGAGGGAGATCTTATCGAACTCGATGTTTTTGCCAGAAAACTGAACATTATCGGTATTAAAGGCGAGAAAAAGACGCCGGAAGAAGTGGATGCAGAGCTTGCAAAGCGCCGCGCCGCATGGCAGCCTAAGCCCAGAAAATACAAGAGCGGTGTGCTCCGCCTGTTCAGTGAACTCGCGGCAAGCCCTATGAAGGGGGCATATCTGGACTACAGCCGCTTTGAGAAGTAAGCAGGGAGAAAAAGATACAGTGAAGGAGGAAAACTGCCTTGGAGACAGAGAACAAAAATCCGATTCAGGTAGCAGACAGATTATTCGGAGCGCTTGAGTTCCTGTCCCAAAGGAAAGCTTCAGGACTTATGGAAGTCGCCAGGGCTCTTAGTCTCAACAAAAGTACAACGCACAGAGTACTCCGGTCGCTGATCTGTCTTGGATATGTTCAAAAGGACGGTGATACAGGACAATACAGACTGACGTCGAAGATCACGGATTTGGCCGCTGATAGTCAAAAGAACAGATAGAGTCATGTCTCTCCTTTAAAATTCGGGCCTTGCGGTCAACTGATAAACAGGTGACCGCAAGGCCCGCTTGTAATTATTCACTGCCGGGCTGCAACCTCGTGATTGCAGCCTCTTCTTTTTTTTGGGGGGTCACTGACCCCTTGAGGGGGTTGCCCCCCTGACGTGGGGTTTCGGCACAGAAGCCTTTTTTTCTTATATTCTCGTCCTTGCTGAGCAGTTTGGATTGAAGGATTATGTTCAGTGGAACTCTTTTTTCATGATTTTCGGTACAGAAGCACTGATGGTATAAAAATGCGTCCATGAACATTTAAGAATTTAGAGTTTACTTGACAAACCTAGAGCAATTTTGTTTTTTGAAGGACGAGAATGTGCCCGGATTTATCTTCTGTACCGAATTCTTGGATGTCTAGGCTGCAACTCGAACACTTTAATCTGCCATTCTGCTCTTCCAAGGACGTTATTCTTCTGGAATTGACGTTCTGTACCGAAAGGAGGTCTGCCCTCCAGATCGACCGAAAAGGGGTCAAGAAAAAGGGGGCTGTGCCCTAGGTCATTGACAGCAGAAAGATCGCAGAGCATATTATTCATGAGAGCGAGTACATGGTTGATATGTATGATTTTGGAACATATACCTGATCATTGGCATAGTATGAGGACAAGTGAATGAAGAAGGAAACAATTGATCGAATCAGAAGATTTACAGAAGACAGAGACTGGGATCAGTTTCACAGCCCGGCTAATCTGGCAAGTCTAAGTGTGATCAGAGAACAGAGTGCGAGAGCAGCGGAAGCGGTCTGTGAAGCTGCGCATTTGAGGAAGGGAGACCTCTTTGTGGTCGGGTGCTCCTCCAGCGAGGTGATCGGCGATCAGATTGGAACAAATTCCAGCATTGAGACCGCGGAAGCAGTTTTCGAAGGAATATACGGTACGCTTCAGAAGAGAGGAATTTTCCTGGCTGTACAGTGCTGCGAGCATCTCAACAGGGCGCTTATCGTTGAAAGAGAAGCCTGTATGAAGTTCGACCTGGAAGAAGTGAATGTGATCCCGCAGCCAAAGGCAGGTGGATCTTTTGCAACAACGGCTTACAAAAGGTTTGCAGATCCGGTGGCGGTGGAATCCTTGTGCCAGAAGGCCTCTGCGGGCATGGATGTTGGATGCACCCTGATCGGAATGCATATTAAGCCGGTGGTCGTCCCGCTGCGGATCCCCATTCGCCGGATTGGTGAGGCCGTGTTGGTATGTGCGCGCAGACGTCCCAAGTTTGTGGGCGGCGAGCGTGCGGTTTACAATGAGGAACTTATGTGAAGGGGGCTGACCCCTAAGGCCGACCCCTAAGGCTCATAGGCTTTTAATCAAGCCAACGCTGCCCTTCATCAATATTTTGGAAAAAGACTCTTCCCAAGTTTTCCGGGGATTTCGCCTGGTTGTATTTAAAGATCATTTGGCATTCGGTGCTTCCGGACCCAGCAGGAATAAAACCGATCATCTCTATTTTGCCGGTCGGATGGGACATCACAAACCGGAAGCTCTTCGCGGGGCCGTTCAGAGATTCGCGGGCCTTCTCCACAATGCGGTAACCCTCGGGCAGCGGAACCTGGAACTGCGTCCCAACGCCTTTGACCGGTCTGCACTGAAAAATATAGTAAGGGACTACGCCGATCGAGGTCAGCTTTCGCATGAGTTGGGCGAGTGTCTGCGGGTCGTCATTGACGGAGCGCATTAAAACCGTCTGATTGCGCACAATTATACCGGCTTCCCTGAGAAGCCTTACTGCCTGGGTGGATTGTTCTGTTATTTCGCGCGGATGATTGAAATGAGTGACTATATATATTTGTTTTTTCGTACTGAATTGATGAAGAATTTGCAAGAGTTCAGGATCTTCTGTAACTCGCATGGGGAAAGTTACCGGCGTACGGGTTCCGAAACGGATAAAATCAAGATGTGAGATAGGTACCAGTAATTCCAAATATTGTCGGATGGCATCGTTTGACAGAAGGAATGCGTCGCCGCCCGAGAGCAAAACATTGCTGACTTCCGGATGCGCATTTATGTAATCGGCGACTGCCGGCGGGTCTGTTGCGGTTTCCCGCTGATCCTCCAGCCCGACCAGCCGCTTTCTGAAGCAGTGGCGGCAGTACATCGCGCATTCATGCGTAGTCAGGACGAGGACAGTCTCCCGATATTTGTGCTGAAGCCCGGGGAGCTTCGTGTTGCTGCCCTCACCGCTCGTGTCGAAGCTGCCCGACAAGTCGTTTTCGCTGATCGTCGGCACACACAAGCGGTAAATCGGGTCATCCTCGTAGTGCTCCCAGTCGACGAGCGACATATAGTAGCGTGTGACCCTCATCGGATACTTGGCCAAAATATTGTCCATCCGCTCTTCTTCCTCCACGGTAAGCACCCTGTACTCGCGAAGCTGAGCGGCGGTTGTGATGTTTTCCTGCAGATGTTTTTTCCATGTCATGCAATACCTCCTCAAATCTGTTGTTTGTTCCTATAGTGTTCCTCCTGAATAATAAAAATGTATATGTCTGATTTTAGATTATTTGTAAACGAAATATCAATATACAATCGGTTAAATGTGTATAATCAGACGAAATGACGAAAAAAAGGCTGACCCGGCGTATAAATAAGTAAGGCGGTGAGATCATGGCAAATGAAGGCGGAGAGTGGATCATGAAAGGACTCGACTGGGATAATCCCTACCGGATCCGATCCTGGAGGGAACTGATCAATTGGATTAATGAAGTGGGTTTTCTGCCTCTTTTTGCAAACGAGGTGCCGGGCTTTTCTGCAGAAGAGCATGTTTCGCCTCTATTTTGGTGGACCGGAGACCCTGAGCAGGATCCATGGGAGTGGCGGGAGATTATTCCCTCGACAGGAGAGGTTGCATACGGCAAGTTTTTCAATAACAAGGCCGGATTCATTTCCAGGGAGTGGTTTCCATATTTTGCCAATGCGAGGCGGGACGGATACG
>Ga0256405_10006265_pt1 | contig 19282 bp, 19 predicted proteins | sample RumenRJG_02DNA_FD_189096 | JGI IMG/M metagenome (GOLD analysis project Ga0256405, IMG submission 189096) | Bovine rumen microbial communities from Lethbridge, Alberta, Canada - RJG_02 | ecosystem: Host-associated > Mammals > Digestive system > Stomach > Rumen | place: Canada: Alberta... | reverse complement strand
AGATTAAAAGAAAAAAGGAATGATGTAAAAATAAAGGAAATAAAAATAAAATAAGAATGAAGAAAGCGGACTTTAAAAAAGTCCGCATAAAATATTTCCTCCAGTCCGGTTTTTATCCCGTCATTAGCTATTATGTTTTGAATTTGTAATCATTGGATTTGTTGGATATTTATATGATATATTGTATTGTTTTATACGTTGAAAATTAAATATTTCAAAAATATTTATACTCTCTTTTAAATATACATTATTTTAAAAAATTTTCTATAATTCTTGAGAGCTATTTTTTGCTTTTTTCCATAAAATATCAAATTCGTCAAATGAATATTGAGTCAAAGGCTTTTCTGCCAATTCTTCCATTTTTCTAAATCTTTTCATAAATTTTTTATTTGCGGTTAATAGACATTGTTCAGCATCAAGTTTATGCCATCTTGCCAGATTTACTACGGCAAAGAAAATATCACCCATTTCTTCTTCCATATGTTCAATATTTTTTTCTTCACATGCTTCATCAAATTCTTTAAATTCAGACATTATACATTCTTTTAAGGTTTCTCTCTTATCCCATTCAAAGCCGACTTTTACCGCTCTTTTTGAAATTTTTTGTGCAGACATCAATGCTGACTGCGATTTAGAAATTCCATCCATTTGAGATTTTCTTTCAGTTTTTTCTTCTTGTTTAAGTTTATCCCAATTTAAAACGACGTCATCTGCAGAATTGACTTTAGCATTTCCAAAAACATGAGGGTGTCTATGTATAAGTTTATCTTTTAATTCTTTTGCTACATCTTCCAGAGTGAATTCTCCTCTTTCATCTGCGATTTGTGAATGTAAAAGTACTTGCAGTAAAACATCTCCCAGTTCTTCTCTCAAGTGATTAGCATCTTTTTCATCTATTGCGTCAACTGCTTCATAGGCTTCTTCTATCATATTAGGTCTTAGTGTTGTATGTGTTTGTTCTCTATCCCATGGACAGCCGTTTTCAGAACGTAAAACTTTTACAACTTCAATAAGTTCTTCTAAATTTTTATGTTTCATTTCTTAATTCCTTAACTTTCTTTTTTTTCATGCTACAATAAAAACTATGAAAAGAAAACCTGTAGTAGCAATAGTTGGACGTCCGAATGTGGGTAAATCTACATTTGTTAATCGTCTTATCGGAAAACGACATTCTATTGTTGATGACCAACCTGGTGTTACTCGTGATAGAATTTATACCGATGTTGAATGGCAAAATAAATGGTTTACGGTTATTGATACAGGTGGAATAATTCCTGATGATGACGATGAAATTATGAATTCTATTTTTGATCAAGCAAAAATTGCTTGTGAAGAAGCTGATAAAATAATTTTTATTGTTGACGGCAAGGATGGTGTGCATCCGGTTGATGAGGCCATTGCTAATATTTTAAGAAAAACGAAAAAACCTGTTTATCTTGTTGTAAATAAAATAGACTCTTATCTTGAAAATAATATGTGTGCAGATTTTTATTCTTTAGCAATAGGAGAACCTTATCCGATTTCTGCTCTTCATGGTTCAGGTGGAGTCGGTGATATTTTAGAACTTATAACCTCAGATTTTGAAATTAATAATGAAGATAATGAAGATGATGGCAGAATAAAAATCTCTATAGTCGGTCGTCCAAATGTTGGTAAATCATCTATTACGAATGCTTTGTTAAATAAGGAAAGAGTTATTGTTTCCGATGTTTCAGGTACTACAAGAGATAGTATTGATAGTATTGTTCATTACGAAGGAAAAGAATATATTATTGTTGATACCGCAGGTATTAGAAAAAAATCCAAAGTTGATTGGGGTGTTGAAAAATTTGCCGTTGACAGGGCTATTCGTTCAATTAGAGATTGTGATGTTGCCATTCTTGTCATTGATGCAACTTTAGGTATTTCCGATCAGGATAAAAAAATCGCTTCTACTATAACAGAATCAGGTAAAGGTATTATTATTGCTGTTAACAAATGGGACTTGATTGAAGATAAAAAATCTAATACAATTTCTGAATTTAGTAAAAAAATATCAAATGATATTCCATTTTTAGAATATGCTCCTAAAATTTTCATTAGTGCTAAAACAAAACAAAGACTTACAAGTATTTATACAAAAACTCAAGAAGTTTATGAGCAGTGTACAAAACGTATTTCAACAGGTTTGTTAAATAAAATTGTTAATGAAGCATACGTTATGAATCCTCCTCAAAGTGTTAAGAATAAGCGTCTTAAAATTCTTTATACTACTCAAGCGGATATAAAACCACCGACTTTTGTTATTTTTGCAAATAATGCTGATTTAATGAAAGATCATTACAAAAGATATATAGAAAACAAATTGCGTGAAGCCTTTGGTTTCTTTGGCACGCCGATAAGAATCTCTTTAAGGGAAAGAAAAGAAAAAAAACGATAATTAAATGTATGTTGAGTTTATTAAATTTTTTGCTGTTTCAACTGCTTGGTTGAAAAGTGTTTTGTTTTCCTCAAAATTTTCTTGTTCTATATATGGCTTAACAATTTTTCTTGCATATGAACCTATTGAAATCCCATTTATATCTACTTGGCAAAGGTTAGCTAATTCCTTTGTCTTTGAATTTGTTCCTCCTGATAAAAGTAAATATACAGGCATTTTATTTTTTTGAATAACTTCTGCCATAGCTACAGCTTGAAGTGTTGTTTTATAATCATCAGCACCACCGCTCATAGGATTTCCGTCTGCTTGAATAATTGTTGTATATGGCTTTCGTTCTTCTATTAATTTTTTAATCTTTGTTATTATTCCTATATCACCCAATATTGAACGATCAATACAAAGACTCATAATTCCACTATAATGTTGTGAAATATAATTCCAGTTATTTTCAACTTCTTTATCATTTGCTGATGTTGCGTGTAATTCTATACACTGAGGATTGTATTTTAAAATTTTAGGTAAAACTTCTTTCAAATTTTTTGTTTTTGAATAAGTTTGAATAGCATTGTTATGACATATAGAAATGCATTGTTTACAACCTATGCATTTTGTTTCATTGATAAAACCATTACTTATTGCATTTTGAATACAAACATTCTCACAGCATAAACACCCTGTACATTTTGATGGATTTATTTTTGCTTTTATTGTATGCGGATCATCTTTTATTCCGTATGAAAAACAAAAATATGCATCAGGACATGTTTCTTTTGCTATGTTTGCTACCCTTTCATCCATACATAAATCAAAAAATCTGCATCCTGCTTCATAATACACTTTCATTAATTTTTCTATTGAGTGTATATCTTCATTTCCTGCTCCCAGTACTAATTTAAAGCATTTTTTTGATATTAAAAGTTTTTCTATCATATTTACTTCTTTCAAAAAAATTATATGAAAAATTAAATATATTTACAATTAGATTGTAAATATCTGTATTTTTTTATTGCGTAATTATAAAACAATTTTATAATTAAGAATGCTAGTCCTGGAATTAACTTTCTCTTTCTGAAAGGGAAATATAATGTCAAATTTTACTGTGCCTTATACTTTTATAGGCGGTACTAAAGCAAAAGCTGAAGAAGTAAATGCTAATTTTTCTGCAATAAAAGATGAACTTAATATTAAATTAGACAAAAATAATAACGGTACAATTGTTGTTTCTGAGGCTATAGAGGCATCACATGCCGTAAATAAAGGTCAGGTTGAAAATATGCTATCAGATTTTTCTGATACGGTATTGGATAAAGATCTTGTAAATTTATCGGTTACAGGCCTTAAAAAATTTCAATATGTTCCGTATGCTGTATTTAGAGGTAATATAGATGAGAACGGACTTCCGGATATTATTTATGCTGATACAGAATTAAATCCTACTAATGTGAGATTTAAAGTTGGAGAGGCTTTAGAAAATCAATATCCTAATTTAGAATGCGTACTTGCTAATGGTGATAATTTTGAAAGAACCGAAATTCCGGATTTGGATTTTTTAGGTTTAGCGGATGGCGAATATAACATTTTTATCGGTAAAGTAGGTGATGCCGTTGCTTTTAAAAATACAATTTATCGACAAAAAAAGCAACCTGCCTTAACTGTTGAAAATTCTTGGATACAGCCTATATTGTCCGAAAATGGTGTTATTGGAGGTTCTGAATTTGCTGTTGAAAGTAGTTCTTCTGCTTCTTCCTCTCCTGATGCATGGATGGCTTTTAACGGATTACATGATAATAAATATGCGAGCAGTGCAAATGGAGCTTCTGTTTATTGGATTAGTTGGTATAATCCTGCTCCTTTAAAAGTTTCTTCTTTGGAAATATATAATGCGAATTATTCAGGTGCAACTGCACCAACTGGCGGTATTGTTCAAGGTTCAAATGATAATTCTAATTGGGAAGATATTGTAACTTTTACTAATTCTGTAACTGCTATTGACCAAACATGGTCAATTTCGGTTAATTCCAATAAAAGTTATAAATATCACAGAATTTATGTTCCATTAGCTAATTTTAGTAATTCAAGAGCTCGTTTTGGTTCTATTACAATTAATGCTTCTGAATTTATACCAGGTGTACAAATTAATGATGTATGGTTAAATACTTCTGTTAAGCCTTATGTGTCAAAAAAATATAATGGAAATTATTTTGAAGATTTTGATTATGTTAATCTGCCTCAAACTGTATCGGTTGAAAATGGTATTATAAGCAGTATTAATTTAAAAGATGGTTACAATAATAATTTGGCTTGGAATTCTACAGATGAAGTAAGTTTGATAAATCCTGCAGTCGTTACAGAAACTTACGTTAACGGAAAAAGCGGATATAGGGTTTGGTCTGACGGATATTGCGAACAATGGGGCTTTGCTTCTGTTCCTGCTTCTGCAGGTTTTGTTATTGTACAGTTTATGAAAAAATTTAAGGATACAAATTATACATTTTTTAGAAATTCAGCAGCAAATAACAATAATGCGTCTAATCAAAATAACTATGTGGGAAGTTGGCTTGATGAGTCTTACAAAACATCGGAATCTATAGCTATCATGATGCAAAATGCTAATATGACGGGTTCTTATTGGCTGGCTAAAGGATATATAAAATAAGGAGGTATGCACGATGGAAATAAAAACAAAATTATTAAAACCATATTCAGAAGACGAAAGACTTAAATTTATAGTGGAAAATAATCATAAGCTTGGCTATTTCATAAAAGAAACTGATGAGGAATTGCAAGCTTTAGGTTATTCTGCCCAAGAGCTTAAAAGGAAAAATACAGAACAATTTAAAAAGGATTTTTTTGAAACAAGTCTGGGATATGTTCGCAGAAAAGTTACAATGTCAAATGGTGATATAAAAGATTTTTTGTCAGATTTACTTCCTACTATTGCAATGGGGATTAATATGGGGCAAGATATCCAAATTATTACCTATAATATGCCTGATTTTGATGAGTTAAAGTCTATTGAAGAGTATCAAAATAATGTGATTGTAACGCCTGAATTTATTCGAGAATGTTTTATGCAGTTAAGCAATGACTTTAAGTTAAAGTAAGTTGTCTTGAGAGGGATTTTTTTAATCCCTCTTTTGTGTTATTCTGTTATTATGGAGCATATTTTAGAAGAATTAAAAAATCGTAAATATTTGAAAGGGATTAAAATTGAATTCGAAAGTGAAGTTGTTTCTGCTTGTGAATTAAATTATCTTTCAAATTTGCTGAAAGATTTGGATATAGATTTAACTGTGAAATTAGGCGGGGCTACAAGTTTACTTGATGTAAAAAAAGCCAGAGATATAAATGCAAAGTCTATAGTTGCACCAATGGTTGAATCGTCTTATACTGTTGAAAAATTTTTGACTACTGTAAAGACTGTATATGGGAATTTATTTCCGGATTTATATTTAAATATTGAAACAAAAAATGCGTTTACTTATTTATATGAGATATTTGAAGTGTCTCAAAATATAAAAGGAATGGTTTTAGGAAGAAGTGATTTAACAGCATCTTTAGGCATGGATAAAACAACAGTTAATTGTCAAAAAATTGAAGAGTATGCTTCTATGCTTCAAGGGTTTTGTCATACCGGAGGAAAGTCTTTGATTGTTGGTGGTAATGTAGATTTAATGTCTTTACCGTTTTTTAAAAGATTAATTTTTCTTTCTGCTTTTGAAACTAAAAAAATTATTTTTGATTCTTCTCTTGTAAAAGATAGTGTAGAGTTTGAAGAAAATTTACTTCTTGCTTTTAAATTTGAACTTGAATGGATAAAAAATAAACAATACACAACAAAAGATGATGAATTACGTTTTCAAATTATAAATCAAAAAATTGAAGTTCTTGATTATTATAAAAATTTAGCATAAATTTTATTTATTAATGTTATATTTTTTGATACAGAAAATATACGTTATCGTTAATTATTTTCGTATCTTTTAATATAGCTTGTTCCTGAATAATTCTATGTATGTCTAGGAAGAATTTAGAGAGAATGCCTTGTAAAATTATTTCGTCTGATATTTCTTGATTAGTAATCATTTTATGCAATTCTTCTTCGCTCATAAGTGCTTCAGCATCTGAAGCAAAGACTGCAAATAATATGTAACGTCCGCTGTCAACAGGATTAATAAAAGTTTTTAAAATATATTTATGAAAGTTTTCAGATATATAATCTTTTGATAGAATTATATCTTTAAAAACAATATTTTTATTTTCAGTTTTAAATCGTTGAATTATACTATCCGAATAAAAGTTTTTGTTGTTATATAATCTTAATTCTTGAATTGCCTCAATACGAGGGATTTGAGGTGAATTTTCGTAATTTATGTAGTGATTTATAACCGAAGATGCAAATGGCATAATTACCATATCATTACTGTTTAAATTTAAGCTTTTAATGTATGTTGCCGGACTTAGGAGTGATATTGTTTTTAAATTGCGTATAGTTGTGTCTGTGTAAACTATGTATGTTGAGGTTATGCAGTAGTAAAATAAAAATATTATCATAAATAATGTTTTTTGCTTAGTTAGACCTGCATTAATAAGTATAATTATTAACGGCAGTATAAATATTAAATATCTTGGTGCAAGTACAATAGTTTTATTTATTGCAAAAATAGAAAAGATTATAGAGGTTATAAAAATTATCAATGTAAGCAGAAAAATATTTTTATCTGAATTTTTTATTGCTTTGTATATTAGATAAATTCCTAAAAATACAGGTATAAATATAAAAACAAGAGTCTGAATATTAAGATAAAATGGATTTAGTGTAGCCCAAAATATTGAACCGCAAAAAGGTGCAAGAAAATTCTGAAATATTCCAAAAATATTTGCAAGACTAAAATCAGTTACGTGAGAGAGCAAAAAATCACTTCGTTTTATATAATATCCGGCTAATATTATAAAATAAGGGATTAAGCCTGTAAGCAATATCAAATTTGAAACCAAATAATTCTTTAAATTACGTGATTTTGCAAATAGAAGCAGAACCGAGATTATTTGTGCAAAAATAAAAACAAAAGAGCCTGTAAATATGTATGGCATTAAAAAATTTATAGCTGTTAATTTTATAATAGAATTAATGTTATCTTTTTCTAAATAATCATATAGGTATTTTACGGATAAAATGGACAAAAGCATAATTAGCGAATACATTCTTACTTCAGTAGAATAAATTATGTGAAATGTATTAAACGCTAATAACAAAGGTGCAATAAGAGCAAGTTTATCATTAATAATTTTTTTTGAGAGATCATATATTGCAGGAATAGATAAAATAGAAAATATTAGAGATAACATTCTCAAAATTACATCGCTTTCTCCAAATATTTTTATCCAAAAGTGCAATATATAGAAATAAACAGGCATGTGTTGTAAATCTGTTTCTAACAAATATCTGTTTATTTCAAATGGGAAATTCATATTTGCAATTAAAACAGAATGTGCCTCATCATACCATAGAGGAATATCTATAAATACTAATCTTAATCCTAAACCTATAAAGATTAACATTAGAATTATAAAAAATAAGTACTTTCGAGATAGCGATTCCATAGAAATTATGTTACTATAAAATCAATGAAAAATCCTGAAAATGTAAAAATATTGTTCAATAATTTAGCAAAAAATTATGATTTTTTTAATCACGTAATTTCTCTTGGTATGCAGTCAAGAGTAAAAAAAAATTGTTTAAAACTTTTAAAAATTTCAAATGGGTTTAAAATTTTAGATATTTGTACAGGAACCGGTGATTTAGCATTATATCTTAATAAAATTAATCCTAATACAAATGTAGTTGGAATAGATTTTTCTGATAAAATGCTTCAAGAGGCAAACAAAAAGAAAAAAAATAACAAGAATATTCAATTTTTGATTGCTGATGGCAGGGAGCTTCCTTTTGAAGATAATACGTTTGACGTTATTACAATTGGATTTGGTTTGAGAAATATTGAAAATTATGAAAGAGTGATTGATGAAATAAAAAGAGTGTTGAAACCTCAAGGTCAGGTTTTAAATATTGATTTTAGCTGTGATGATGGATTTTTTAATTCAGTGTTTGATATGTTAACTCGTATATCAACAATATTTTCTTCTGAAAAATCAGCATATGATTATTTGATTACTTCTAAAAAAAGTTTTTTAAATACATCAGAATTGATTTCTCTTTTTAGAAGAAAAGAATATATTTTTCTACAGAGAAAATATTATGCATTTAAGGTTATAGCGGTAGAGCTTTTTAGAAATAATAAAAAATCTTAAAATTTATTTTTACAATATATAAAAAAATGGAGAAGCAGTTTTGCCTCTCCGGAATTAAGAATAGCTGGAAGTATGAAAAAGATTTAATTATATTAAACCTATTTTTATGAATAAAAACAATTAGTCAGGTAGCTAATTTTAAAATGTAAAATATATTTGATGTATAATACGTGTATGGTAAAACTATCTAATGAAGCAACAGTACAATTTTTAGGCTCATTGTTGTATAAAATTCTGAATATACAGGCAAAGATGACAGAAATGGTTGCTATAAATGAACCTAAAGAGAATTGTATATATGCTATCTGGCATGCTCATCAATTAAGTGTACATTCAATGAAAGACAATAAAAATGGACCTCTTAATGTTATGATAAGTCATTCCAGAGATGGCAAGATTGTTGCAAAAATAACTCAAAAATGGGGTATAAAAGTTATCAGAGCATCTTTTCATAGAAAAGGATGCATAAGTGGAAGTAAAGAACTTGTAGATAAGTTAAAAGCTGGGGAATGCGGAGCAATAATGGTTGATGGGCCACGAGGTCCAAAAGAAATTGTGAAAGACGGTGTTATTAAACTTGCAAAAATGTCTCAAAAACCTATAGTACCTACTTACATGTTTTCAACAAATAAAACACTTTTAACTCTTCCGGGTTGGGATGGTTTAAGGCTTCCTTTTTTGATAACAAAAATTGTTGTTTTGCATGGTGAACCTATTTATGTTAACGAAAATGCTTCTGATGAAGAAATTGAATTATGCAGACAAGAAGTTCAAAAATCTATGGTAAATTTAAAAGAAATTGCTCCGCAAAAGTTTAAGGAGGTTTTCAGATTCGGTTTATGGAAAAGAAAGAAATTTTAAATGTACTTGGAATACAAATTCAATCTGTACTTGGTGATAAAAAACAAAACTATAAGCGAATATCAGATTGTATTGAAAAGGGAATAAAAGAAAATACAGATTTAATAGTTCTGCCTGAAGTTTGGACATGCGGGTGGAGTCCTGATTTATTTCGTACTTCTGCTGAAGACTTGGAAACCGGTGAAACAACAGAATTTTTAAAAAAGCTTGCTATTTCGTATAATTGCTATATCGTAGGCGGAAGTTATATTACTAAATTTGATGACGTTTATTATAATACTTGTCCTGTTATAGATGATAGGGGAAATTTAATTGCGAGCTATAATAAGTCTCATCTTTATTCGTATTACGGATGCGGTGAGGGTTTATATGTAACAAATGGGATAAATCCTGTGTTGGTTGATATCAAAGGAATAAAAACAGGATTAACAATATGTTATGATATAAGATTTCCTGAAATTTACAGAGCATATAGAAAAGCAGGAGCAGATTTACTTATAAATGTTGCAGCATGGGGTAAAGGAAAAGAAATTCCTTGGCAAATTCTTACTTCTGCTCGTGCAATAGAAAATCAATGTAATTTTATTGCAATAAATCAGACAGGTTTAATTAAGGATGAAAGTTATAATTTAGGGTTTTCACGAGTTGTAAATTATGATGGAACTTTAAATTGTGAAATTGATGAAACAAAAAATTATCTTTATGCGAAAATAAAATTTGATGAAACTATGTATGAGTTTAGAAATAAGTGTACGGTCTTGGAAGATATTCTTCCTAACTATGAGGTAAAAATAGTATGATAAAAAAATTTATTATGGCATTAACAGCTTTTGTAATGAGTATAAATATTGTGAGTGCAAAACATATTCCGTCAGTTATAGATAAAGTATTTTTAGATACCGATATTTCTAAAAGTGCAGTAGGAATTTCAATTCAGAATATTGATAAACCAAGAAAGTTTTATGAATTAAATTATGAAAAACCAATGATGCCTGCTTCATCACAAAAGTTAATAACAACAATTCCCTCAATAAAAATTTTGGGAGAAAATTATAAATTTTCTACAAAATTATACAAAGAAAAAAACAAACAAGAGTACTATTTGGTTTTAGGTGCTGATCCGTATCTTACAACAAGAGAATTAAAATTATTGTTATCAAATATAAAATTACCAAAAGATAAAAATATTTCAAAAATTTATATAGACGATAGTATCTTTGATAAAACTGAATGGGGAGAAGGCTGGCAGTGGGATGATGATTTAAATCCTCTAATACCAAAATATAGTGCATATAATATTGACGGAAATTTAATCAAAATTACTTTTACACCGTTAAATAATCAACCTCCTCAAGTTGAAACAAATGTTTTTTACCCGATTGTTTTTATGAACTATGTAAAAAACGGGAATAAAAACGATATAAAACTTTCAAGAAAAAATTACATTTCTTCTAATGAAATAACTTTAGATGGCGAAATTTTATCAAAAACCAGTGTAAATGTTCCTATAAACAATATGGAGCTATATTTTAAATTAAGAATAAAAGATAGTTTAAAGGCGAATAAATTACATTATTATGACGATTTTACATTTAAAAAACTTCCGACAAAAAATATTGAGTTAATAGGAGAGATTACCCATCCAATTGATAAAGCTATTTTTGATATATATGAAAATTCTAATAATTTAGTAGCAGAAACGGTATTTAAGCTTGCCGGAGCAAAATATTCAAATTCCAAAGGCAGTTTTGAACACTCTTATCAAATTATAGAAGATTTTTGTTCTGCAAATGTTGTTGATTTATCTACAGTTAGAATTGTTGATGGAAGCGGCGTATCAAAAAATAATCTGTTAACACCAAAATTTATGACAGATTATCTTGTTCAACTTGTAAATAATTATGGATATGATGAAGTTTCAAAAATGTTAGCCTCTCCAAATAACGAATATGGAACATTAAAAAATAGAATGTTATTTTTGCAAAATAACCTTCATGCAAAAACCGGTACATTGTTTGATGTAAGTTCAATATCAGGTTTTATAGAAACAAGAAAGGGCAATAAGTATGCATTTAGCATTATTATTAATGATGCTAAATCAACCAAAATACAAAAAAAATCTTTTGAAGAAGTTCTGTTGAGAGAGATTTATAGAAATCTATAAATATATAAAATTTGTATTATATATATTTATGATATAATTCATATATGTCAAACGAAAAACGTAAATGTGTAGGTTGCGGTCAAATAAAAAATAGAGAAAATATGATAAAAATAACACGTCGAAATCCTGATGGGGCGATAGTTATAAATCCTGATGCAAAAACATTTGGCAGATCTGCATATCTTTGTTATAATCATGACTGTATAAAAAAATCTTTTATAAAAAACAGATTATCAAAAGTGCTTAAAACACGAGTAAATGACGAATTGAAAGGACAATTAATTGACAGATAATATTAGAGTAAATGAGTTAGCAAGGGAATTAGGGCTTACAAGTAAAGAAGTCATAGAGAAACTTGCAAAAATTCAGATTATTGTAAAAGCACATTCAAGTTCGGTAACTCCGGAACAAGTAAAGAAACTAAAAGAGTTTATAGCCGGTGGCTCAACTGTACAGACAAAGAAGCCAAAAGCTTTTATTGTTAAAAAAGCAAAATCAGATGCTCCTGCGTCTGATACTAAGCCTGAGGTTATTAAAGTTGAAAAACCTGAAAAAGCTGAATCTGTAAATATTCCTTCTCAATCGGTAGAGAGAATTTCTCCAAAGGATGAACATTCTGAAAAAACAAATAGAATTGAACGTGTAGAGAAAGTTGAGAGAGTAGAGAGAGTAGAGAGAGTTGAACGACCAAAAGTTGAAATAGTAAAACATCGTCCTATAGAAAATAGAGTTGAAGTCGTAAGACGTGCTCCAAAAACTCAGGATATAGACAGAAAATCTGTACAAGATGGTAAGTTTTCTAAACAATCAGGTACAGATAAAAATAAAGCTCCGCAACAACAAGCTTCAGATGATAAAAATAAAAAACCGATACAGCGTCATATAATTTCACAGGATATTTATGAAAATAAAGGCGGTTTTAAAAGAAAAGATTCAAAATCAAAGCAAAAAGATAAAATTTCCAAAGAAGAAGAACAAGAAAGAATTTCTTTAGAAAAAGCTGCAGCACAAAAACATAAGAAAAAAGTGCATAAAGATGAAGAAATTGCTGAAGTAAAACAATTAGTTGTAGACAAAGCTATGACAATAAGTGAGTTATCAGAAAAGTTAAATAAAACTCCTGCGGATATTGTAAAATTTTTAATGTTGAATGGTGTGATGGCTACTGTTAATCAGTTAATTGATGTTGATGTTATTAAAAAAGTTTGTGCAGAATATGAAGTAGAAGTTTTGGAAGAGGATTTAGATGCTTTTATTGAAGAAGAACTGGAAAAAGAACATCAACAAGAAAGATTTAATGTAGACGAAAAATTGTTAAAGAAAAGAGCACCTGTTGTAAGTATAATGGGGCATGTTGACCATGGTAAAACGACACTTTTAGATAGTATTCGTCAATCAAAACACAAAATTGTTAACGATGAAGTTGGCGGTATAACACAATCAATTGGTGCATATACCGTAAATTTACCGGAAGGTAAAATCGTATTTTTAGATACTCCTGGGCACGAAGCTTTCACGGAAATGAGAGCAAGAGGTGCAAAGGCAACTGATATAGCTATTTTAGTAGTTGCAGCAGATGATGGTATTATGCCTCAAACTGTTGAAGCGATTGCCCATGCAAAAGCTGCTGAAATTCCTATTATTGTTGCTGTTAATAAAATAGATAAACCCGGTGCAGATCCTGATAGAGTATTAACACAGTTGACAGAACATGGTCTTGTTCCTGAATCGTGGGGCGGGGATACTATTACTTGTAAAGTTTCTGCTCTTCAAAAAGAGGGTATTGATGAATTATTAGAATATATTCTTTTAGTTGCGGAGATGCAAGATTTAAAAGCTAATCCTGATGCTGAAGCTTCAGGTGTAGTTATTGAAGCAAATCTTGATAAAGGTAAAGGTCCTGTTGCTTCATTGTTGGTTCAAAATGGTACAATGCACGTGGGTGATTGTGTAGTGGTTGGTAATACTTGCGGAAAAATAAGAGCATTATTATCTGATTCAGGCGAAAGAATTAAAGAGGCTGCTCCTTCAACTCCTGTTGAAATTTTAGGCTTAACTGAAGTTCCTAAAGCAGGTGATTTTTTTGAAGTTGTTGCTAATGAAAAAGAAATGAAAGCAATTGTTGATAAACGAAAAGAAAATGAACGAGAAAAACGTTTAGATGCTATGCTTCCTGCTCATATAAGAAAAGAAGCTATGAGAGGTGAAGATAATATTCCTCAATTGAATTTGATTGTTAAAGCAAATACTCATGGTTCTGCTGAAGCTGTTTCGCAAGCTATTGCCGGATTAGAATCTAAAAAAATTGTTACTAAGATTATTCATGTCGGTGTAGGTGATATTTCAGAAGCTGATGTTATGCTTGCTGCCGCTAGTAATGCTTTAATTTTGGGCTTTACGGTTAAGGAAGACAACAATGCTGTTATCGCAGCTGAAAGAGAAAATGTTACTATAAAAAAATACGATATAATTTATCAAATTATTGAAGAAATGGAAAATACAATGCTTTCTTTACTTGAACCTGAAACAAAAGAGGTTGAAGTTGGTAAGGCTGAAGTTCGTCAGATATTTACTATTGGTAAAACAACTCGTATTGCCGGATGTTACGTTACTGAAGGAAAAATTGCAAGAAATAATATTGCGGTTGTTATTCGTAATGGTCAAGAAATCTTTAAAGGTCAAATTGATCAATTAAAAAGATTTAAAGATGATGTTAAAGAAGTTGCTCAAGGCTTTGAATGCGGATTATCTTTTGCTAAATTTAATGATTTAGAAGAAGGTGATATTATTGAGGTTTCTACTACCGAAAAAGTTAAAGTTTCTTTAGATTAAATTGTTAGATAAAGGTTTATTATGACATTAAGAAATGAACGTGTTAGAAAAGAATTGATGAGAGAAATTTCTGATATTTTAAGAAGAGATATTCAAGATTCAAGAATCTCTGGTGTTGTATCTATTGTTGATGTGGAAGTATCTCATGATAATTCTTATGCAAAAGTTTTCTATTCTGTATTTGGATCTGATGAACAAAAAGAGAAAACAAAAGAAGCAATAGAACAAAATAAACCAAAAATCAGATATGAAATTGGTAAAAGAATTAGATTGAGAGTTACTCCGGATTTAAAATTTATATATGATGAATCTATTGAACGTGGATCTAAAGTAACTGAAATTATTGATAAAATTTCTCGTGGGGAAATATAATTTAGAATGTTTGGATTTATCAATATTAACAAGCCCTCCGGAATTACATCTCATGATGTTGTTAGTTTTTTGCGAAAATTATTTAATGTAAAAAAAATCGGACATACAGGGACTCTTGATCCTATGGCAAATGGCGTTTTACCGATTGCTATTGGTGATGCTACCAGATTAATAGAGTATTTGTCTCAGGATAAAGAGTATACAGCTGTTGTAAAGTTTGGTGAAAGTACTGATACTTATGATAAAGAGGGAAATATAACTTTTAAATCGGATATCGTAATTGCAAAATCCGATTTGGAAAATGTTCTGCATAACTTTAGAGGTGAAATTTTACAAAAACCTCCTGTGTACTCCGCTTTGAAAAAAAATGGAAAAAAATTGTATGAATACGCCAGAACTGGTAAGTCTGTTGAGATTGAGCCAAGAAAAGTGATTGTTGAAAAATTAGATTTATTATCATTTAAAGATAATATTGCTGAATTGAAGATTAAATGTTCTAAAGGTACTTATATAAGAAGCATAGCAAATGATTTGGGTGAAGTTTTAAAATGTGGTGCCCATTTGATTGGATTGACAAGAACTGTTGCCGGTGATTTTTTTATTGAAAATTCCATAACTCTTGATGATTTAAAAAATGCTGAAAATAAAAATGATTTTATTGAATATCCGTTAAATTATTTTTCACATTTAAAACAAGTAGAAATCAATGCAGATGAATGTTTGAAAGTGAAATACGGACAAAATTTTAAATCTAAAAAGTTCACAAATTGTAACAATAAATTAATTATTCTAACTAATTGTAATAAAATAATTGCAGTTACACATATTTGTGAAGATAAAACTTTTTTAGAAAAAGTGTTTGTAAAATGATAAAAAGATATATAATAGCGATATTTGTTATACTATTGATAAATGTACCGGTTATGGCAGCACAATATTCTCCGGAAAAATGTTGTACTCCGCCATTTGATGTTTCATCAAAAACTAATCAGGTCATGTCAAAAATGTTTGGTGCTACATTTTTTGCTGAAAAAATTGGTGAAACTATTATCAGAAAGCAAATAAAAAAAGAAACAGGTCAAAAGTTTAAAGTCTCTCTTAAGTCATATAGCCTTTCAGACTTAAAAAAAGGAATTTTTAAAAGTTTAAAAATTACCGGTAAAAACATTGATATTGATGGCATAAAAGTAAGTTTATTTGAAGCAAAAACTTTATGTGATTTTAATTATTTTGATTTGTCTACTGATGAAATTTATAATAAATCCAATGTTTTAATGGGTTATTCTTTAATTATTACGGAAGATGATTTAAAAAATACTGTTGATTCAAAAGACTATAATGCAATATTACAAAAAGTTGATTTAAATGCTCTCGGTATAAAATTAATAAAATTAGAATCAGTTGATGTTGCGATAAAAAATGAGCGTTTACATGTTATGTTAAATGTCTCATCAGGAATAACAAATTTGTTTAATAAAGCTTCAAATTTAAAATTTGAAGTTTCTACGGCATTAAAAGTTGTAGATGGTAAAATTAATACATATGATGTAAGATTAGAAAATTCTAATCGTAAGTTAAATATCGCAAAATATTTATCATTAATAAACTTTATTGACCCTCTTCAATATTCATTGGATGCATTTGCCATAAAAAATGGTAAACTATTAATAAAATCTACGAATATAGTTGATGACAAAATTCTTGTAGAAGGTATAATATTTATACCTAAGAAATAGAGGTTTTAACAATTATGATGACAAATAATAAAAAAGTTGCATTAATAGTATTGATTTTAATAACAATTGGTTATGTAAAGTATGCTTTTTTTTCTTCGAATGAACCTGATGTGAAACAAAATACTGAAATTTCTCAATCTGAGGATGAAATTCTTGAGGAAGATAGTGAAAAAACTACCGAAAAAGCTGAAGAAAAATTTATAAATATATTTTTTATCGGCAAAAACGAAAACGGTGAAGAGTACTATAGAGCGGTAAAAAGAAAATATGATAAAAATGAAAATGGTCAACAATTGTCATTTGCGATTTCAAGATTAATAGAAGGCCCTTCTCAAATTGAAAAAGATAAGGGTATATATTCTGAAATCCCTGAAGGAACAAATGTTATCTCAGTTGTAGAAACCGATAAAAAGGCGATAATAAATCTTACTTCTGCATTTGAACAAGGCGGTGGTACTGATGGTTTATATAAAAGATTGTATCAATTAGTTAAAACTGCTAATAAAAATACTAATTTACCTGTATACTTGTATATAGACAATAAACAAGCGGATGTTATTGGCGGTGAAGGTTTGATGATAAATCAGCCGTTAAATGAAAGAGTGTTTAATGAATAAAGATATTGATTATTATTTAAATTTGAATTGGACATTAATAGAAGGTACAGATTTGGATTTTAATGGAAATCCATATTGGTATATAGAAATTAAGGAAATACCTAGTTTTGCTTTTTGTGCTAAAACAATTGAAAAAGCGAGAGAAAATTATAAAAAACAATTAAGACTGCAATTGATGTTAATGCTTGAAGATGAAGAAGAAATCAGAGAGCCTGGTGAAGAGGATGAAGAAGAAGATTGGGAAAGTCTCTGTCCTTAATTTGGTAAATTATTCAGGATGTTTTAATTGATTTTATCCAAAAGTCTAAATAAAATCGGCTATTGATAAAAATTAACCGTTGTTGTTAAATTATGCTATGGATAAAAAACAGACCTTTATTTTAATAATTTTTATATTCATGATTGTATTGTTAAACAATTTTTTCATGAAATTTTTTGATATTCCTGTTGATTTTAGGTCAAAATTTGCTTCAAGAACTAATAATACTATTGTTTCAAGTCAACAACTTTTTAATTTAACATGGAGAGAAATTAGAGACTCTTATTATGATTCCTCTATGAATAATCAACGTTGGATGAGATGGAAAGAACATTATAGGGGAAAAATCAACACTGATGAGGATGCTAAAGTCGCAATTGCTACTATGTTAGAAAGTTTAAATGATCCTTATTCTAATTTTATGAGTAAAGAAGAATTTGCTGAACAAAATATAGATATTGATTCAAAAGTAACCGGTATTGGTGTTAATATAGCATCTATTGATGGTAAAATTTATATTCTTGGAGTTGTCGATGGAAGTCCGGCTCAAGCTTCACAGTTAAAAATAGGTGATATTATTTTAAAAGTAAATGGCGTTGATATGAGCGGAAAAGCTATAAGTGAAGTTGCATCTGCCGTAAGAGGCCCAGTAAATAGTGTTGTTGAAATTGTTATTTTGCGTGAAAATAATAAAATAACTAAAAAATTAAAAAGAAAAGAAATAAAAGTAAAAACAGTTAAAAGTTATGTAGATAAAGAGGATAAAAATTTAGGATATATACAAATTACTACTTTTATTGGAGCTTCTACAGCAAAAGAATTTGTTGAAGCTTTGGAAAAAACTGAACATGCAAAAGGTTTAATAATAGATTTAAGAGGAAATCCCGGAGGTTTACTTCCGAATGCTGTATTTATATCAAATATGTTTATTGAAGGTGGAAATGAAATAGTAAGTATTATTGGCAGAAATGGTTATAGAAACAGAATTAAAGCTCAAAATACTCAAATTAATATTAATAAACCTGTAATTGTCCTTGTAGATGGTGGCAGTGCAAGTGCAAGTGAAATTTTATCAGGTGCATTAAAAGATTATCATAAAGCTAAAATTCTTGGTACTCGCACTTATGGAAAGGGTATGGTTCAACAAATTGTTCCTCTTCCTAATGGAACAGGTATTAATTTGACTATTGCTAAATATCTTACTCCCAGCGGTACTGATATAAATAAAAAAGGTATAGAACCTGATATTAAAGTTGAATTGACTATTGATGATTTGAAGTCTAATAATGATAGACAACTTATTGTTGCAAAAAATGAATTAAAAAAAATGATTAAATAACTTTTGGTATATAAAAAGTGTAAAGATTTGTTATTATTTTTGTTTATTTGACAATTAATGAAATTTGAAATTTTTATATATAATGGTTATAGAACCAGTGTGGGTGAATTATGACTGAAATAAGTTCAATATCTGTAAAAGGAATAAATCTGCCGCAAGCAGGAGCATTACAAAGTGGTAATGGAGAAACGAGCGATGCATTGCTGTTCGGAGATAATTTAATTGGCGGAGCAGAAGATACTTATGCGTCAGAAGATGCAGTAAAACAACAAATAAAAACGCAGGCACAAAATCTTATAGCATTAGCGAAGAGAATAAATGCAAATCAGAGTGAAGACTCAACAGAGAGTAGCGGGGCGTTAAAGAAATCGTTA
>Ga0256405_10006264_pt1 | contig 19288 bp, 17 predicted proteins | sample RumenRJG_02DNA_FD_189096 | JGI IMG/M metagenome (GOLD analysis project Ga0256405, IMG submission 189096) | Bovine rumen microbial communities from Lethbridge, Alberta, Canada - RJG_02 | ecosystem: Host-associated > Mammals > Digestive system > Stomach > Rumen | place: Canada: Alberta... | reverse complement strand
AGTAGATGCTCACGTAATGTGGGCACTACTACATCTATGGTCTCAGGTTTCCGCCAAGTACCTCCGAACGGGATGTGGTTCAAGGTGTCCACTTTTCGTTTTTTTTGGTGCTTGGCGGAAACTGTTGTTATTTGAATCTTATTCGGCTTGCTTGACTTTGATGATGCCCCACATCATTAAACAGTTAAGACTATGGCAGTAATTAATGACCTGATTGATAGAATCAGTGACCCTGAGCTACGTCGCCGTATAAATGACGAGGTAGTACGTTTACAACAACAAAAGAAGTTCGGGCTGGTGTTTGAAGAGCACTTGCCTGAAGCGACTCCATTATATGATGTCCCTATCAAGGTGAAGTCGTTGGTAGCTCGTAAGGATGGATATTTTAAAGAGTTTTTCCGTGTAAAGCGAATAGAGGGTGAAACTTTATTTTGTGAAAGAGAGGATGAAAGCCATGAGCAGGTAGAGCTACAAAAGAATGAAGCAGTAGCTGTCGCCCAGTTTGGTCAGCCTATATATCCATACTTGAAGTCAATGGATGCAGTTAAGAATGCACCCGATAGCGACTTGTGGCATACATTGATAGAGGCCGACAATTATCATGCCTTACAATTATTGGTTTATCTCTATGGCGGCATGGTCGATTGTATCTACATTGATCCGCCATATAATACAGGGGCTAAAGACTGGAAGTATAACAATGACTACGTTGATAATTCTGACACCTATCGACATAGTAAGTGGCTCAGTATGATGAAGAAGCGATTGCAGCTTGCTAAAAAGCTGCTGAATCCCAAGGATTCTGTGCTGATAGTTACGATAGATGAAAAAGAATATCTAAGACTGGGTTGTCTCTTGGAGGAATTATTCCCAGAGGCCAGAATCCAGATGGTAAGTAGCGTTATTTCACCACAAGGCGCAACTCGGGAAAAACAGTTCAGTAGGACTGATGAATACTTGTTTTTTGTTGAGTTTGGTGAATCTGCTCCTCAGCCATTAGTATTAGGCCAAGAATGGTCTGCAGGTTCAACACCAATGGCAGGATCTGTTTCTATTGTATGGGATTCTTTGAAACGACGAGGTAGCAATTCATTAAGAAGAGACCGTCCAAATTTATTTTATCCAATTTATGTATCAGAGGACGGGCTTCGAATAATAAAAGTAGGGAAGTCTCTACCAATAGACCAACTTAGAGATGAAATAGAGCCAATCATAGGATGCAAAACAATATGGCCAATTCGAAGTAATGGGGACGAAGGAAACTGGCAATTATCACAATCGCAACTTTTGGAGAAATATAGGAATGGATATGTAAGAATGGGCAAATTTGACGACCGAGGAAGTATGTCTATCTCATATCTGAAGCGAAATGAACAAAAGAAAGTTGAAGCAGGAATATTTAATATAATAGGAAAACGAGAAGATGGGTCTATAATAACTGATAAAGCAGAAAGTGAACAAAAAAGAGTATGTGGAACTCAATGGCGAATAACATCTCATAATGCAGGAACGTATGGTACAGCTTTGTTATTGAAAGTAATGGGACAAAAGCGTTTTGACTTTCCCAAATCCCTCTATGCGGTTCACGACACAATCCGTTTCTTTGTTGCTAACAAGCCCAATGCTTTGATTGTAGACTTCTTTGCAGGCTCTGGCACGACATTGCAGGCTGTGAATCTTCTAAATGCAGAAGATGAAGGACATCGTCGATGCATAATGGTAACTAATAATGAGATATCAGAAGCAGAAGCGAAGTCTTTAAGAAAGCAAGGCTATCAACCAGGTGATGAGGAATGGGAGAAATATGGTATAGCCCGTTATGTAAACTGGCCTAGAACAGTTTGTAGTATAGAAGGACACGATATTAACGGACAGCCATTGAAAGGTAATTACTTAGGTAGTGACATACCTATGCAGGATGGTTTCAAGGCCAACGCCCAATTCCTTAAATTAGGTTTCCTAGATAAGAACTCTGTTGCTGCTTACCGTCAGTTCCGAGAACTCCTTCCATTACTATGGATGAAGGCAGGCGCTATCGGAGAATGTCCAACACTAAAGGGAAAAGAGATTCCAGAATACCTAATTTTGCCAGAGAATAAAATGGCTATCCTAACTGAGGAGTGGGCCTATGCCAAGTTTATGGATGAAATGAAAGACCGACAGAATATCAAAACGGTGTTCTTGGTGGTTGACTCTGAGATTGGTTTCCGAGAAATGGCCGCCCCGTTGAAGTGGGCCAAGACCTACCAGCTTTATAAAGACTATTTAGAGAACTTCACGATTAATTACGAAAAATAATATGGCTATAGCATCAGAACTTTTTCCTTTTCAGATAGAGGCTTTAGATAAACTTCGTTCGTTCTGCAAGAAAGCAAAACGCGACTATGAGGAAGATGGTGAGAACACCATCATATCACTAGCAGCTCCAACTGGTGCAGGTAAAACCATCTTAATGTCGGCACTCATAGAGAAGATTCTCTGTGGTGATGAAAATAATAAAAAAGAACCGGATTCTATCTTCATTTGGCTTTCGGATGATCCGGAACTAAACGAACAATCAATGCACAAGGTAGAAGGTGAAACCAGATTCCAATTGCCAATAGGTAGTCTGGAAATCATCAATGACGATTCGTTCGACAAAGCAGAATTGCAGGATGGCAAGATTTACTTCTTGAATATCCAGAAATTGAGTAAGTCGAGTAACCTGACTAAAAAAGGTGATAGTAGAGAGCATACCATCTGGCAGACGCTGCAGCGAACCATAGAAAACAAAGGACATCGTTTATACTTCATTATTGATGAAGCGCATCGAGGGACATCAAAAGCCAGTGAAACCAAACAGGCTAATAGCATTATGCAGAAGTTCATCTTTGGAAGTCCCGAAGATAATTTAAGCAAGATGCCCATCGTGATAGGCATGAGCGCTACTGTAGATAGATTTACAGAACTAATTAAGGACTCTGGTTCCACTACCCGCTCGTGGCCTATTGCTGCTGAAAAAGTAAAGGATTCAGGACTACTGAAAGACGAAATAGAAATCAGCTATCCTGATGACAACCAAATGCAGCGCGGCATGGCCATCTTAAAATATGCCACCCGCGAGTGGATAGAGAAATGTAAACATTGGGAAGAATATTGCAAGAAAGAACATGAGCCAATGGTGTATCCTGTGATGGTAATACAGGTAGAGAATGGACATGGTGATAAGATATCAGAAACAAATCTTGATGAATGTCTTAAGGCTGTAGAAGAAGAACTTGGCAGAAGTCTGTATGAAGGCGAAGTGGCTCATTCGTTTGGTGACCCCAAGACTGAACTGAAAATTAATGGATTAAAAGTTCCGTATGTGGAACCGTCAAGAATCGATGAAAGCCAGAAGGTTAGAATCGTATTCTTTAAAGAGAGCCTTTCAACTGGTTGGGATTGCCCAAGAGCAGAGACCATGATGTCGTTCAGAACAGCCAACGACTACACTTATATAGCCCAGCTGATGGGACGCATGGTTCGTACGCCTTTGCATCGCAGAATTGAAGGTGATGAATCGTTGAATAATGTTCATCTATTCCTACCTAATTATAATAACGAGAACGTTCAGCGTGTTATTGATGCCTTAAGCAGTAAGGATGGCGAAGGAATACCTTCAAATATCAAGAAGAAACCGATGGGTAACCCTGATGAACAAGAACTTCACGTAGCAGAGGACAAGAAAGATGTGTTTGAGTGGTTGAATAATTTGCAATTGAAGACATATGTGTTCAATAGGTTTAAGGTTAGCAATTACCTGACTTCGCTGTTTAACCTGGCATATCTTGCAGCTAATACGCAGGGCTGTGATCCAGAAGCCGCAGTCAGAGTATCAAAACAGATATGCAAAATGATCTTTGATTATATTGCAGGTCTAAAAGCGGATGGTACGTATAATAATAAGGTACATGACATCAAACAGTTTATCCTGACAGAAAGTAAAATGGAGTATCTGACAGAGAATAAATTGAAAGATGCATCGAACCTTGTTTTAGAATTGACAGACTATGATATTGAGCGCGAATTTGCAAGAGCAGACTCAAAGCTTAAAAACGTAGGACAGCGTTATATTCGAGACAACTATGATGAAGAAGATCCCATGAAGCCCAAAGTGGAGGTTATTCTATTTGTTCAGTCAGAGGAATGCATGGCCGAACTTGATAAATACGCCAAGGATACGTTCTATCAGTATCAGCGCAATTATCGGAAATACTTATCGAAGTTTAGCGAGAATATTAAGAGCAAATACGACAAATACACTCGTGAGGGCGAAGATGTGTCTCCCCACTCTTTGAAACTTTCTAACCCTATATATTTACCTAAAGGTGAGAATCAATGGGAAGACCGTAAACATCTATTTGTAGATGATGAAGGAAAGGCATTATTCACATTGAATAGTTGGGAAAAGGAAGTAATAATCGAGGCTGAAAAGAAACCAGACTTTGTTTGTTGGTTGCGTAATCAAGACCGAAAGCCATGGTCGCTATGTATTCCATATACAATGAATGAAAAGAAACATCCTTTCTATCCTGATTTTATCATTATCAGAAAAGATGCTCATGGCGGCTATCTGCTAGATATTGTTGAACCTCATAAGAAGGATGAGGACAATGTTCCAAAGGCTAAAGCTATGGCCAAGTATGCAGAAGAAGCTGACGGTGACGTTGAAAGATTTGAAATGACAAGAATGTACGGAGACAAGATGTTAAGGCTTGACTTTGCAAATCCCGCTATCAGTAATTTGCTATCTTATGCAAGCAAATACGATGACGATTATCTGGATGAACTATTTAAGAAAATACATTCGTCAAACAAATAAAACTAAAGATGCAGAACCTAAGTCCTGCATCTTCTTTTATTATCTAAACTTAGCGTTTGGATTGAAGTACTTGATTATGGGACCATATTTCTTCATTTCGTAATTATTCATTAATCGGGCATACTTTGATAGTCTTGTGAAGCTTCCATCTGAATTAACTTTGTATACCTGTACATGAATAATACCTTTATGAAAAATTCTACCGTCACTATTTTTGTGCTCATGACTCCAATCGAAATCCAAAATAGTCTTCCGATCTTTATACGCTTTAGCTTGCGAGGCTAATCCATCATTACCTTTCTTGAAATATACATCTGAGGTATTAGAGTATGTTGGTAGTCCGTCATGTGTTCCAGTAGGATCGGTTATCTTACTAATCATTTTTCCCGTAACCCCATTAATAGTTACCTTGGGACTCTCATCCTTATATAGATACTGGCTGAATCCGCCACTTTCTAAGTATTGTCTTTGATTACCCATATTACAAAAAAGCAAAATTGTGGTTATACCTGATTCCTTTATAATCGCGCTCACGTAACCATTCTTGGAGTGTAATGTCGCGATCTAAAAAACCTATTGTTTTTAGGTTTGCTTTGAGAGCTTCGGATAGATTCATAACATGATATTCTTCATCGAAATTACCTTTGAGACCATGTCCAACTATTATCTCATCGTAATAACAACGAACGATATAGATATGATCTTCGTTATCTTCCTCAAACATTATTAAATCGTTTGATGGTGCAAATTCATACTCCATCTTATTCTTCATTTTCTCAAAGAATGTCTTCTCATTCTCTGAAAAGTAGTGGCCTTCCATATCGGAGAATAGTTTATAATCCTCGGGCCATAGTTTATTTGCTGTTATACTCATAGTCTGAAATGTTTTGAGATGAAGTCAGGAATATACTTTATGGGAGTGTGGATTCCTGGCACCTCCACTTGCTCTCCAAATACTATAATTATAAGTGGCTCTAGATGTTCATCTATATACCTAATGGCGTAACGCCATAAATTAAGGTGGGCAGAACTGCGCTTATTGCCGATGCCACATACTGCTAGTACACTGTGCTTAGGAAGTCCCTCAATAGACATCGGAAGAGAGTTGACATTGCCCCAACTTACAGTAGGAATCACGTTAAACCCACATTTCTGCCAATATGCGCCACAGAATCGTGTCTTATATGTGAAGTCAATATTCTGGTGCCAAAGAAAATCGTCAACGTATAGCGAATAATCAGGTGTGAACAGATAGTCAAAACGACGTAACTCATAGGTCGTGGATTCCAGTTTCTTCCAGACTGCATTATCAAAAGTGCAATCATACTGAAAGAAGTGTATCGCCTGATTCTTACCTGTTAGCCCGTGGCGTTCAGAATATGCAAAAACCTCGAAATCTACAGAACCTTGGTATGGCTGTAGTATTGGGAATCCGTTAGTCATGGTGAATTGCATATCTCTAGCTAGATGCATATTATTAAAAGTCTCCATTCTTGCTTTAGCAGAACGTTTACGTTTAGGCATCTGATTATACTCTCTACGTTGACATTCCATCAAATAGAGTTCTTTTGCAGAAAAGATATTTTGCTTTATCATAATCATCATATCTTTAGTTTCTAATATTAAAAATTTTTAAATAAAACTGGATATGAGGACCTTTACGTGCATAATTGAGATTTATTTCTTATTTTTGCACCGAACTATTTAGAGGTCCTTTAGTTAGGGAGGTAACTAAGATCTCCTACCCAGAAGAGAACCTAGAGTCCCACATTATTGCAGTAGTGTGGGGCTTTTTCGTTACCTTACTCGGTTATATTGTTGTACGCATTTTTTGTGCTCCTCCATATTTTTAAGGGTTAATTACTTGCCATATCCTTCGTGTTGTAGAAGCTCTGGCCTTATCAGTTGCAAAGATAAATAATATCTAGATTTTAACCAAAAGAAAAAAGTGAAAAGTTTATATTTAAAACTATTTTTAGTAATTTCACGCAGTGAAAATGAAAAAATCAACAGAATGGTGAAATATTACTATTATTTTATAGCTCATAATATAATAATTTGTATCTTTGCAATCAGTAATAACTAAAAACAAAATGACCTATGAAATGTGAGGAGAAGGAGAAAGATGTTAATCTTGATGAGGTTGCTCTGAGTGTAGAAGTCGACAGTGAGGTAATAGATGGGGTTCGCAAAGGCGAGATTACTCAACTATGTCTTAATATCGATGATGATAATAAGAATCAGATATTGGAGAATATAAACGGACACCTAATACTTGTAACAGATGAGCTGCCTAACATATACCTTGGTTGCTACCTATATAATAATGGTGAGTTTCCATATGCTATCAGGAAGGAGCTACAGTTTATAGTGTTGCATAACAGTGAAGACCGTTGCCTGGCACGAATTCTGGAGGTTGACACCGAGCCTGCTCTAAGATTCCGTTTCCAAGGGCCTGGTAAGCCAAGCATAGAAGATCCAAATGGCGATAGTTGCATTTGGAAGGTGATGTTTAATGTTGCGCCAGTATTAGAGAAATCGCGAAAATACCTGATGCGATGGAACCCATCGATAAGCTCGTTTAAAGAGAGTAACTACGAGGAATGTGTGGAGAATATGAATCGTGGCATATTCCGTATTAACTGGAGTATCTACGACTGGGAAGAGGCTAGGGTAGGTGATATGTTCTATATGTTGCGCGTGGGTGATGATAAGGCCGGCATAGTGTTTAATGGCATGATAGTTTCTAATCCATACGTTATGGATGACTGGGCTGGCAGTTCAAAACGAAGGCTATATGTTGATATGGCTTGTGTTAATCCTGTAGAACCAGGAGAAAAGCCTGAACTGACGTTAGAGAAGCTGCAATCGGCCATTCCTGAATATGATTGGGCGAAAGGCCACTCTGGCGCACTGCTTCCAGATGACGTGGCCGATAAGTTTATAGAGTTATATAATGAAGAATAAAGAACTACCGCCCGCCACTCAGTGAAAAGAATGGCGGGCGGTAGTGGGGCGTTTTTGATAGATTTTTGCGGAAAGTGATGATTATTAAGGAAATAATTCGTATCTTTGCACCTATATAATGATTAATAATTATCTAAAAAGCTAAATTGAAATGAAGAAATTACTAATGTCGGCTATGATTGTAGCAGCAAGTGTTGGGGCAATGAACGCCCAGACAAGTCAGAAACAGATAGTAGAAGAGGGTGGAACAGGCCCTTACAAGTCGGAGGTTGTGGGCGATGCTTCATGCCCTGCCTTTACTATCTATCGCCCTCAGAACCTGAACAATCTGGTTGCAAAGCAGGGTGCGCTGCCAGTGATAGTCTATGCTAACGGTGCTTGTTTTAACAACAACGTAGAGATGCGCCTGCTGCTTAGCGAGGTGGCATCGTACGGATATGTGATTGCTGCCATCGGTCCTTACGACGAGGAGGATGTAATGGCGCAGTGGAGAGGTGTGCTGAAGTCGGCTTATCCTGAGACTAAGGGTGAGGTTATTATGGCTAACGGCGAGAAGATTCTGCCACTTACTCCTGAGGAGATTAAGGCTCGCCAGGAGCAGCAGGCCAAGCAGCGTGAACTGGCTGCAAAGAACGCCAAGAAGAACAAAAAGAAGCAGCAGGCAGCTCAAGTACCTGCATTCCAGACTTATCCGAAGATGCTGCTTGAGGTGCTGAGCTGGCTTACCGACCAGAACGCTACCAAGGGCTCAGAATACTACCACTGTCTGGATTTGGACCACGTAGCAGCTATGGGTCAGTCGTGCGGTGGTGCTCAGGTATTGGGTGTGGCTCACGATCCACGTATCAAGACTTGCGTGATGCTTAACTCTGGTATCGGCGATATGGAGATGATGGGCTCTACAAAGGAGTGCCTGAAGAATCTGCATCAGCCAATGTTCTATATGATTGGTGGCCCTGGCGATATCGCTTATGCTAACGCTCAGAAAGACTACGAGCGCATTGCAGATAACATTCCAGTGGTTATGCTGAACTCTAAGGACGGACATAGCGGAACTTACTACGAGAAGCATGGTGGTAACTACGCCAAGGCCGTAATAAAGTGGCTGGACTGGCAGTTGAAGGGTAAGGTAGGGCAGCCGGCTCTGTTCCTTGACGACGAATATCTGAAGATGAAATTCCCTGAGTGGCAGGGTGTTCGCAAGAACTTCTGATTGTGGCTATATGGGTAAGGATGTAGCATTAGTATTGTCGAGTGGCGGAGCGCGTGGTCTGGCTCATATCGGTGCCATAGAGGAACTAGAGGCGCAGGGATATCGTATCACATCCATTGCCGGATGTTCTATGGGTGCCTTGATAGGTGGTGTTTATGCCGCTGGTAAGCTTGGCGAGTTCCGCGACTGGATGAAGACCGTTGACCGTAAGAAGATGCTGGAGCTTACCGACTTCTCGTTCAGCTTGAACCATATAGTAAAAGGTACGCGCATAATAGAGGCGATAATGGAGTTTGTGCCCGATGTAAAAATCGAGGACTTGCCTATTCCGTATTGTGCCGTGGCTACCGACTGGGTGACTGGGCGTGAGGTGGTGTTCCGCGAGGGCAGTCTGTTTGAGGCTATACGTGCTTCGATATCGTTGCCATCGTTCTACGAGCCTGTGCATCGCGACGGGATGATTCTGATAGACGGTGGCGTGACAAACCCAATACCATTGAACCGTGTGGTGCGTAAGGAGGGCGACATACTGGTGGGTGTAGACGTGAGTGGTCACGACTATAAGGCTCAATCGGAAATGCATCATGAGTTAGCCGAGAAGCGCAAACGTAGCACATCGTTGTCGCAGCAGATACTGAACAAGCTTATTCCTGATAATCTTGAGTTCAATTATTACACAATGCTGTCGCGTGTGAGCTCGATTCTGATTCGACAGAATTCAATACTGATGGCTCAGCTGATGAAACCGGATATACTGGTTGATATCCAGATGGCCCGTTATGGTGGATTCGACTTCGACAAGTCGGAGAAACTGATAGCCATAGGCAGGCAGAAAACCCTGCAGGCATTGAATAAATAAAAAAATCCCTCACCAATTGGTGGGGGATTCTTCTTATTGTTTTATTCGTATTGTCTTAACGCTGCTATCAGCTCGCTGTTCTCGGTCTTGGTGCCTATGGTTACTCGCAGGCAGTTCTGACAGAGTTGAACACGGTTGCGGTTGCGCACGATGATGCCACGGTCTACAAGATAGTTGTATATCTTATTAGCATCGGTCATCTTGGCCAGGAAGAAGTTGGCCTCGGTAGGATAAACCTTCTCGCATATGGGCAGCATGGCAAAAGCCTCCATCACGCGGCCACGCTCCTGAAGCAGAATCTTAACCCAGTTGTCAACCTCGTAAGGATCTTTGAGTGCCTCAAGTGCCTGCTGCTGGGTAAGCTGGTTTACGTTGTATGGATACTTCACCTTATTAAATATAGAGATGATTTCCTTTGACGCAAATGCCATGCCCAGACGGATGGCTGCACAGCCCCATGCCTTAGACATAGTGTTGAGCACTATCAGATTAGGGTACTTAGCCAGTTCGCTGCGCAGATGCTTCTGCGATGAGAAGTCGCTGTATGCCTCGTCGACAATAACGATGCCCTGGAAACCCTCGATAACCTTGATAACCTCATCGCGGTTAAGACAGTTGCCTGTGGGGTTGTTAGGTGTGCAGAGCCAGATAATCTTGGTATGCTCATCGGTGGCTGCAAGCAGCTTGTCGGCTGTTACCTGATAATTCTCATCGAGCAGCACTGTGCGATACTCGGTGTTGTTGATGTCGGCACATACCTTATACATGCCGTAGGTTGGCTCGATGGCTACAACGTTATCAACGCCTGGCTCGCAGAAACAGCGGTAGGGCAGGTCGATAGCCTCGTCGCTACCATTGCCCAGGAAAATATTATCTGCGGGCACTCCCTTGACCTTGCTGAGTGCAGCCTTAAGCTCCAGCTGCAGTGGGTCGGGGTAGCGGTTGAAAGGCTGATTGTATGGATTCTCGTTAGCATCGAGAAAAACGCGAGCCTCCCTGCCAGCGTACTCATTGCGAGCGCTGCTGTAAGGCGCTAAACTCCATATGTTGGGCCTTGTTAATTCTTCTAATGACTTCATTTCAAACTATTGATTCGTACTGTCATTGCGTTTTTGTGGGCATCCAGTTGTTCGGCTTCGGCCATGAGCTCTACGGCGTGGCCTATGCTGCGGATGCCATCCTCAGAGAGATGCTGGAAAGTGATCTTGCGGCAGTAGCTGTCGAGATTAACACCGCTGTAGGCAGTGGCGTAACCGTGTGTGGGCAGAGTGTGGTTGGTGCCGCTGGCATAATCGCCTGCACTCTCACACGCATATTCGCCAAGGAACACGCTACCAGCATTAACTACCTGACTGGCCAGCTTGGTGTAGTTCTTAACCTGCAGGATAAGATGCTCGGGAGCATAGGCATTCGAGAGGTCGATAGCCTCCTGCATGTTCTTTACCAGTACCAGTCGGCTATTGTCGAGCGACTTAGCTGCCATCTCCTTGCGTGGAAGCAGATCGAGCTGACGGTTTACCTCGGCCTGAACATCGAGTATTACCTGCTCGGATGTGGTGATGAGGAACACCTGTGAGTCGATGCCGTGCTCGGCCTGCGAAAGCAAGTCGGCAGCAACAAACTCGATGTTGGCGTGCTGGTCGGCAATAACGCAAACCTCTGATGGGCCTGCAGGCATGTCGATAGCCACATCGTGCAGACTAACCTGCTGCTTGGCAGCCATTACATACTGGTTGCCTGGGCCGAAGATTTTATATACCTTGGGTACACTCTCGGTACCATAAGCCATAGCACCGATGGCCTGAACACCACCAGCCTTGAATATCTTGCTAACACCTGCAATGCGAGCTGCTACCAGAATGGCAGGATTAACCTTGCCGTCGCGTCCTGGAGGTGTGCAGAGCACAATCTCCTTACAGCCTGCTATCTTGGCAGGTGTGGCCAGCATAAGCACAGTTGAGAAGAGTGGGGCAGTGCCGCCGGGAATGTATAAGCCAACCTTCTCGATGGCTACACTCTTCTGCCAGCATACTACTCCGGGCTGTGTCTCAACCTTCTTGCCCTTGAACTTCTGCGACTCGTGGAAGGCCTGAATGTTATAGTGAGCCACCTGAATGGCTGCCTTAAGCTCAGGACTTACCAGTGTCTCAGCCTCGTTCATCTCGGCTTCGGATACAGCAAGTGTGGGCAGGTCGACATGGTCGAACTTCAGCTCATAACCCTTCACAGCATCGTCGCCGCGCTTCTTTACGTCGGCCAGTACCGATGCTACGGTGTCGTTGAGCTTAGAAACATCAAGGTGTGGACGCTCCACAATCTTTGCCCACTCGCTTCTTTGGGGAAAACGGATTATATTCATTAAACTGAAATTTAATGTTTAATCTCAAAGAATCATCTTTTCAATTGGAGTAACCAGGATGCCCTGGGCTCCCATTTCCTTCAGCTTGCCAATAATCTCCCAGAACTGCTTCTGGTCAAGAACGGTGTGAACAGAGCACCACTCCTCGTCGGCCAGAGGGATGATAGTAGGACTCTTCAATCCGGGCAGCACGTCGATAATCTCCTGCAGACGAGCCTTAGGAGCATTCATGCGTACATACTTCTTGTCCTCAGCATCCTTAACGGCCTTGAAACGGAACAGCATCTGCTCAAGGATTGCCTTCTTATCATCGCTCATCTGCTTGTTGCCGATGAGAAGAGCCTCGCTCTTCATTACAACCTCAACCTCACGCAGATTGTTGCTCACCAGGGTAGAGCCTGATGATACGATATCGAAGATAGCATCGGCCAGACCAATGCCCGGGCTGATTTCTACGCTACCTGTGATTACATGGATTTCTGCATGGATATGATGCTGTTCGAGGAAATGTCGGAGGATTCCGGGGTAGCTGGTGGCAATCTTCTTGCCGTTGAACCACTCTACACCCTTGTAGTCAATCTCTTTGGGGATGGCCAGCGAGAGGCGGCATTTTGAGAAGCCGAGACGTGAGATGATATCAGCATCTTCGCCACGCTCAACAAACTCGTTTTCGCCCACTACGCCTATGTCAGCCACTCCACTGGCTACACTCTGTGGGATGTCATCGTCGCGGAGGTAAAGAACCTCCAGCGGAAAGTTGGACGACTGCACCAGCAAGGTGCGTTTTGAGGCACTAACCTTGATGTCAGCTTCTGACAGAAGGTTCATGGTGTCCTCGAACAGACGTCCTTTTGATTGTACTGCAATTCTTAACATATTGTTAAATCTAAAAAATATCGGGTGCAAAATTACAACTTTTTCGCGAAATAAGTGTCATTACTGACCAAAAAGTAGTACCTTTGCACCGTTTTTACTAACAAAATGCTGCAGATTGATGCAAAAATGGTATAAATATGTCGGATTTGGAGCGATTTTGCTGTCGCTTGCATCTTGTTTCGAAAAGAAACAGGAAACCATTGTTGCACCCTGGGGAGTGGTAGAAGATACCATACCTACATCCGACGAGTTCGATCTGCACGATATTCAGACCAGTGGCGAGCTGATTATGGCAACCGTAAGCGGTCCGCAGACATATTACGAGTATCACGGCAAGTACTTAGGCACGCAGTTCCTTATCTGTCAACGTTTTGCCGATTCGCTTGGTGTGCGACTCCGTGTAGAGGTGTATCGCGACAGTATGGAGCTGGTAAAGCGCTTTGCCGAGGGTGAGGTAGACATTGTGGCATGGCCCACACCAGGACATATTGATGCCGACACGGCTAAGAACGACTTGGCAAAGGAGTTGCAAGGCTGGTATCGTCCGGAACTGATAGCTGCAGCCCAGAAAGAGGAGAACGACTTGTTGACCGTGCGCAAGGTGACGCGCCGTATATTCTCGCCTATGCTTGATGCCAAGGGTGGTATCATCTCGCATTATGATCAGTTCTTTATGGCTTATGCCAGCGACATACGTTGGGACTGGCGACTGCTGGCAGCACAGTGTTATCAGGAGTCGACATTCGACCCTCGTGCAGTGTCGTTTGCTGGTGCTAAGGGACTGATGCAGATTATGCCTGGAACGGCCGACCACTTAGGTGTGTCACGTAGCAAGCTGTATGAGCCTGAGGCTAACATTCAGGCTGCGGTGAAGTATATCGGACAGCTGCAGAATACTTTCTCGGATATTCGCGACAACTATGAGCGTACTAACTTTGTGTTGGCAAGTTATAATGGCGGAGCGCACCACATACGCGATGCAATGAACTTGGCTAAGCGTGATGGTAAGAACCCGCACCGATGGAGCGATGTGTCGCCATATGTATTGAAGTTGGCTACTCCGCAGTATTACAATGATCCTATTGTGAAGTATGGTTATATGCGCGGATCAGAGACTGTTGACTATGTTCAGCGCATACGTCAGCGCCATGCAGGCTATCAGGGTGTGAAGACTCCGTTTATAGGCTCTCACGCCAGTAAGCCACGTAAAGCAGAAAAGAGAAAAAACAAATACGATATTCAATAAAAAAATCCCGCCGTTTGGCGGGACTTTTTTATTTTACTTCTGTACGGGAATCTTATCAACGCGCTTCTGATGGCGACCACCTTCGAAGGTTGCGGTGAAGAACTCGTCCATAATCTTACGAGCCATATTATTGTCGATGAAACGACCTGGCATTACCAGTACGTTGGCATCGTTGTGCTGACGGATGAGATGAGCAATCTCTGGAATCCAGCACAGACCAGCGCGAACCTTCTGGTGCTTGTTAAGCGTGATAGCGATGCCCTCGCCACTGCCACAGATGGCAATACCAGGATAAACCTCACCACTCTCGATGCCCTCGGCCAGCGCATGTCCGAAGTCGGGATAATCTACACTCGCATCACTCCATGTACCATAGTCCTTAACGGGGTAACCCTTCTCCTCCAGGTACTGGAGAACAAACTGTTTCAAAGCGAAGCCTGCGTGGTCGCAAGCAACTCCTACTGTCTTTACTTCCATAGGCGTAAAATTTTAAAAGGCACGGACCTGAATCCGTGCCTTGATTATTATGCTAACAGGGCTTTAACCTGCTTGTAAACATTCTCTCCGGTGAAGCCGAGCTTCTCGTCGAGTACCTTGTAAGGAGCAGAGAAACCGAAGCTCTCCAGGCCCCATACGGTACCATCAGCACCTACCAAACCCTCGAGGTTTACAGGCAGACCTGCGGTGAGACCGAACTTCTTAACGCCAGCAGGCAGGATGCTCTGCTGATACTCCTTGCTCTGGCTGCGGAACAGACCCTCAGAAGGAACGCTTACGATGCGAACCTTAACGCCGTCCTCGCGGAGCAGCTTAGCACCAGCCTCCAGGGTAGAAACCTCAGAACCTGAAGCCAGCAGGATTACATCGAACTTCTCGTCTGAGCCAGCTACAACGTAAGCACCCTTTGTAGCCTGGTTGTAGTCGTTGCCCTCGGGCAGCATCTCGATGTTCTGACGAGAGAAGATAAGAGCTGTTGGAGTATCAACGTTCTCCATAGCCATGCGCCAGCAAACGGTTGTCTCCTCAGCATCAGCAGGACGAACTACCAATACAGAGTTCTTACCGTGGTGGTTTTTCAGCTTCTCCATCAGACGGATCTGTGCCTCCTGCTCAACAGGCTCGTGGGTAGGTCCATCCTCACCAACGCGGAATGCATCGTGAGTCCAGATGAACTTAACAGGCAGCTCCATCAGGGCAGCCATACGTACGGCTGGCTTCATGTAGTCAGAGAATACGAAGAAGGTACCGCAAGCTGGGATAACACCACCGTGCAGAGCCATACCGATACAGCAGCAAGCCATGGTGAGCTCAGCAACACCAGCCTCGAAGAATGCGCCGCTGAAGTCGCCACGAACCAGGTCGTGGGTCTTCTTCAGGAAACCGTCAGTCTTATCAGAGTTGCTCAGGTCGGCTGATGCACAAATCATGTTAGGCACCTGCTCAGCCAGTGCACCAAGCACAGTGGCACTTGCACCGCGAGTAGCGGCACCAGGCTTCTGCTCAACCTTGCTCCAGTCAATCTTTGGAGCCTTGCCGCTGAACCACTCCTCAAGCTGCTTAGCCTGTACGGGATGACCCTTAGCCCACTCAGCCTTCTCGGCGTAGCGCTCAGCAACAATCTTCTTCAGCTCCTCAGCACGCTTTGCATACATCTCCTTAACCTCTGGGAAGATCTGGAATGGATTCTCAGGATCAGCACCAAGGTTCTTCATTGTGTTGATGTAAGCGTCGCCACCGAGAGGTGCACCGTGAGTAGCGCAGTTGCTCTCGTATGATGTGTTGTCGGCCTTACGGGCACCCTTACCCATAACGCAGTGACCGATAATCAGACTTGGGCGCTCCTTCTCGGCCTGAGCCTTCTTGATAGCCTCACGAATCTGATCAACATCGTTACCGTCGATCTTCTGTACATACCAGCCCCATGCCTCGTACTTCTTAGCTGTGTCCTCGCAGGTCACAACCTCAGTCTTTGTAGAGAGCTGGATATCGTTAGCGTCGTAGAACATGATGAGGTTGTCCAGACCCAGATTACCGGCGATACGACCAGCACCCTGTGAAATCTCCTCCTGCACACCACCGTCAGAGATGTATGCATAGATGGTCTGGTTCATTACGTTGCCTAGACGAGCCTTCAGGAACTTTGCAGCGATAGCAGCACCTACTGCGAAACAGTGACCCTGACCGAGAGGACCAGAGGTGTTCTCGATGCCGCGCTCAATCTCACGCTCGGGGTGACCTGGAGTTACTGAACCCCACTGACGCAGGTTCTTCAGATCCTCGAGAGTGTACTTACCGATAAGAGCCAGCTGGCTGTACAGCATTGGAGCCATGTGACCTGGATCCAAGAAGAAGCGGTCGCGACCCTCCCATGCGGGATTCTCAGGATCGTATACCAGGAACTCACTGTACAGGGTGTTGATGAAGTCTGCACCACCCATTGCACCGCCGGGGTGACCCGACTTTGCCTTTTCAACCATCGAAGCAGCAAGGATACGGATATTATCCGCTGCCATGTTCATAACTTTGTTGTCGTTCATAATGAATAATTAATTGAAATACGTTAATTTGGGGGCAAAGATACAAAAATATTCCGAAACAATCGACAGTTTCGGAATATTTTTATAATTTTGTCCCGAACAATATATATAATAAGGTATATAATGAAGATAGCTATCATACAACACGAAATACGTGCAAATCATATAGAGTGGAACTTACAGCACATCTCGTCGCTGATAGACGAGCAGGCTGGGGCCGATCTATATGTGCTTGCCGAAACCTTTGCTACAGGTTTCCTTGCCGAAGGTTCTACGCAGAATGCTGCCGTTGAGGGTCGTCAGATTTTTGACTGGATGCAACAGCAGACCGGTAGGATAAATGCTGCCATAGTAGGTAGTGTGGCTACTGTTGATGAAGAAGGCAAGTTGCGCAATCGCATGTATTTTGTTCGTCCCGATGGTACCTTTGATTACTATGACAAGCGCCATCTGTTCTCGTATGCCGGCGAGAATAAGGATTATGTTGCAGGCGACCGTCGTGTTGTAGTAGAGTGGTGTGGTGTGAGATTCATGCTTCAGGTGTGCTACGATTTGCGATTCCCTGTATTTGTGCGCAACCATAAAGACTACGATGCTATTATCTACGTAGCCAACTGGCCTAAGAAACGTCGTGATGTGTGGCAGACGTTGCTCAAGGCCCGAGCCATAGAGAACCAGTGCTTTGTGGTTGGAGTAAACATTGTGGGCAGCGATAAGAATTGCGATTATGTTGGCGATTCTGTCATTATCGATGCCTATGGAAATGCTATTGCAGAATGTACTCCAGAGATGGTAGGGACAGCCGCTGCCGAGCTGGATATGGAAGCATTGAATCGCTTCCGCAAGAAGTTCCCTGTATTGGATGATGCAGATTTTTAGGAAAAAAACAAAAAATTATTTGTTGGTTTAAAAATAAAGTGTTACTTTTGCACCGAAAATAAAAATATTCGGGGTGCTGAGGCGTGTGCCGAAGCTGAGAAAATACCCATAGAACCTGATGCGGGTAATGCCGTCGGAGGAAAGAAATATGAAAGTAACAATCAACAACAAACAACACGAGACGCAAGCCGTAAATCTGTATGAGCTTGCCGCCCAATTGCAGTTGCCACAGAATGGTGTGGCAATAGCCATCGATAATCAGTTGAAACCACGTAGCTCTTGGGGTGACACAATACTCCAAGAGGGCGCAAGTATCACTATTATCAAAGCTGCATGCGGGGGGTAAGGCATATGTTACAGTTCATTTCGCATTATACCGAGCGTTACAGCTACCTGGATAGTATCCGCTTTGCACTTGAGGGTGGATGCAAGTGGATTCAGCTGCGTATGAAGGATGCCACCGATGACGAGGTGCGCCCGATAGCCTTGCAAGCACAGCAGATGTGCAGAGAGGCAGGAGCTACTTTTGTCATAGACGATCGCGTGCAACTGGTACGTGAGATAAAAGCCGATGGTGTGCATCTTGGTAAGAACGATATGCCAATAAGAGAGGCTCGCAGGATTCTCGGTTCTGACTTTATCATAGGCGGCACGGCAAACACTTTTGAGGATGTGAAGATGCATTACTGTCAGTCGGCCGATTACATAGGTTGCGGTCCGTTTCGTTTCACAACCACCAAAAAGAAACTTTCGCCCGTACTCGGACTTGAGGGCTATAGTAGCATAGTGAGCCAGATGCGGGCTGCTGACATAAACATACCAATTGTGGCAATAGGGGGAATTACCGAGGATGACATCCCCGTTATTCTTGCCACCGGCATAACAGGCATTGCCCTTAGCGGCACTGTGCTGCGTGCCGACAACCCAGCACAGAAAATGAAGAATATATTAAACATAATCAATCATGAGTAAATTAGTAATTGCTGGGCGTGAGTTCAACTCACGCTTGTTTTTAGGCACAGGTAAGTTCAATAACAACGAACTTATGGCTCGTGCCATCGATGTTTCAGGAACAGAAATGGTAACAGTTGCGATGAAGCGTGTTGAGCTGGACGACGAGAACGACGATCTGCTTACACACATCACACAGAACAAAAAGATTCAATTGTTGCCAAACACATCTGGAGTGCGTAATGCCGAGGAGGCTGTGTTTGCAGCTCAGATGGCACGCGAGGCTTTCGGAACCAACTGGCTTAAGCTTGAGATTCATCCCGATCCTCGCTATCTTTTGCCTGATTCGGTAGAGACTCTTAAAGCTACCGAACAATTGGTGAAACTTGGATTTGTAGTGCTGCCTTATTGTCAGGCCGACCCAACACTTTGCAAGCATCTTGAGGAGGCTGGCGCGGCTACAGTTATGCCATTGGCTGCACCGATAGGTACTAACAAAGGACTGCGCATGAAGGACTTCCTGCAGATTATTATCGACCAGGCCACTGTGCCCGTAGT
>Ga0256405_10006262_pt1 | contig 19295 bp, 32 predicted proteins | sample RumenRJG_02DNA_FD_189096 | JGI IMG/M metagenome (GOLD analysis project Ga0256405, IMG submission 189096) | Bovine rumen microbial communities from Lethbridge, Alberta, Canada - RJG_02 | ecosystem: Host-associated > Mammals > Digestive system > Stomach > Rumen | place: Canada: Alberta... | reverse complement strand
ACGTACTGGTATGAGGTCGATGCCTCCGTCAAGTCGATAATCCTCAACGTCCGCCACATCGAGGGCTGGTCGATAGGAAGGAAGAGGTGCCTGTGCCCCAGATGCAAGAAGGAGGCGAAGGCATGAGGACGCTCAGAGTGGGTGGGATGTTCTCCGGGATAGGGGCGCACCATTCCGCATTGAGACGCATCATGTCAGAGCGTGACGACATCAGCTTCGACGTGATTTTCCAATGCGAGTTCGATCCCAAGACCGCCATGGCATACGACACGATCCACGGCGTGACAAGGAACCTCGGAGACGTGTGCGATGTTCACGACATCGGCGGCGAGTTGACAGTGGACATCCTGTTCTGGACCCCTCCCTGTCAGGACATCAGCCTCGCAGGGAAGCTCAAGGGTAACAAGGAAGGCTCCGGCACAAGATCGGCACTCGCATACGAAGTGCCCCGCATATTAGCCAACACACCTGAGAGAGAGAGACCTAAGTATCTCATTTTTGAGGAGGTCCCGATGATGATCTCCTCCAAATTCATGGACACCTTCAGGAACATCCTCGCAAGGCTCACAGCCCTCGGCTACCGCCACACATACGGCATCATGAACGCCGCAGATTACGGTGTGGCCCAATCTCGCAAGAGGTGCTTTATGATTAGCAAGCTCGGAGGGCCAGCACCGCCTTTGCCGAAACCCATCCCGCTGACCAAGTGCCTCCGCGACTATCTCGAACCCGAACCCGTCGCTCCGCATTACTATCTGAGCGAGGAGAGGCTCGAGGGACTGATCTGGAGCACGCAGAAACAGCAGGAGCATGGTCGCGGATATAAATTCGAGCCTACGACAGGAGAGAGAGAGAGGCGCACAGCATCACAAGTAAGGCGGGGAGCCGTAAGACCGACAACTTCGTGGAGGTGCGCGTATGACTGATGAGAGAGAGAGACGTTGCATTCAGGTTGCTACGCTGGATAAGGTCGCTTATCCGCAGATCGAGCAACACCGCAGAGTTTACTCGGTCGACGGCATCAGCCCGACAATACACTGTTGCGGAGGAGGGGGCACCCAACCCAACATCCTCGTCATCGGCCAGCTTCCCGGTTATGAGAAGAACGGTCGCATATACGACCCTCGCGGAATATCGCCAACCATACAGTCAAGGGATTATAAGGACGCGGCCAAGATCGTGGTGGAGGCGACTAAATGATGATTAGGACCGCCAATGCCACAGGCTACATGGAAGGACACGACGGGGACGGAGTGGTCCTCAATTACCTCGGCCGTGCACGCGGGACAGTGAGATACGGACAGAGCCCCACTATACAGTGCGACGGGGGGGGGAGTTCGGGAGTGATTACTATGAGTGACAAATTAACGATAAGGAAGCTGACGGAGACCGAGTGCCTCCGTCTGATGGGATTTAATGATGATGAGATCCGCAGACTGAAGAATGCGATGAATGACAAAGGCAAGCCACTGTTCAGTAGGACCGCTCTCTATCAGTTCGCCGGGAACAGTGTGGTGGTTGACTGCTATACATCAATCATGCGCGAGGTCATCAAGGACATTGAGAGGGACGAGAGCGGCCAGCCCCGGAAGAACACACTGGAGGCATGGCTGTGACCAATAGCGACAACATCCTTATCCTCGACCTCGAGACCACCGGGCTGAACGGCTACGAGAAGGGCGACAAGATACTCTCCGTTGGCATCGTAAGGCTGGACCCCGCGACGATGAAGCTCTACCCTGTATTCTATTCGGCCGTGTGGCAATACCTCGACGAGAAGGACCGTGAGTGCTGGCTCTTTAAGAACGGGCACATGGACCCCGAAGAGGTCACTAACTCCATCTTCGGAAAGGTATCCGCCGCAGAGATCATCGCCGACATCATCGAGGACGAGTTCGTTACCACATATAACACAGCATTCGACCTCGACGCATTCCTCGACCCGTGGATGGATAAGGTCGCATCAGTGGCCAAGCTCTACCTCCGTGCACCCTGCATAATGAAGGCGTGCACACAGGTGCCGGAGATACCGAGGAGGATGCACGAGGACGGTTCCTGCTGGCCCTCGCTCCTGTCGAGTTACGCGAAACTGTGCGCCCCCAAGGAGATCAGGCAGACGCACAATGCCCTCGACGATGCGATGATGGCAGGAGAGGTCCTGCTGGAGCTAATCAGGCGCGGTCTCTACGATCCTGAACGTGAGGAGGAGTACGCATGACGCTCGTCAATCAGGACACTGTCCTTGAGGCTGCACAGACGATGGGCGAGTTCACGACCAGACAGATGGCGGTCAGGGTCTACGGGGACCTCGAATATAACCACTTCAGCGCGACCTACAACAAGCTCCAGACGCTCTATAAGCGCGGGTTCATCACGAAGCTCGGCAAGATCAAGGACCAGTACAGCAACCAACCGCAGATACAGTGGAGGGCGGTACTATGAAGTACAGATGCCCCAAGTGCGGGATGCTCATCTACATCGACCGCATCACAGCGTGCCCTCACTGCTTCGTGAAGCTGGAGGAGATCGCATGAACCCGATAATCCCCAAGGGGACGACGCTCGTCGCAGAGGGCGAGGGCTACATGGTGCTGAAATATGACGACGCAGAGCTCGGCGCGTACTACATCCTCAAGGGCCTCGGCACGACCGATTATGTATTCGACAAGCTCGAGTGGGACCACCTCGCGAAGTTCGTCGCGTATGCGGACCTCAAGATAAGGGCGGTGGTCGAATGAAGCAGATATTCGACAGCGATCTGAAGTACGCCTTGGATGCCGTCGGTGCAATCGAGGCCATAGCGGAGGACATGAAGAACGCAGGTGCACTCAATGTCGCACTCGCATTGAGAGGCGAGGCCATGAAGATCAAGTCCGTGCTTCAGGGGGCGATGTGATGAAGCCCCAATACGTAACAGTCAGCTTCTCCGGGGGTAAGGACAGCACCGCGATGCTCCTGCGCATGATGGAGCTCGGAGAGCACATCGACGAGGTCATCAACGTCGACACAGGCATGGAGTTTCCTGCGATGTATGACCACATCGAGGGCGTGAGGAAGATCGTCGAGGCTCACGGCATCAAATATACCCGCCTCGCCAACCCCAAGTCCTACGAGTACATCATGCTCCATCAGGAGATCAAGAGCGACAAGTTCGGTACGCACCACGGTTACGGATGGCCGACACCCGTCATCAGATGGTGCACCCGCCACATGAAGCTCGATTTATTGAAGGCACACTTCAGACCGCTTAAGGAGAAGTACGAAGTCATCCAATGCATCGGATTGGCGGCCGACGAGCTCACGAGATTATCAAGGCCTGCGAACCTCGAACCCGGGCACAGACATCCGCTCGTTGAGTGGGGATGGTCCGAGGAAGATTGTCTAAAATACTGCTTCGAGAGGGGGGGGGCCTATGACGAAGGTTGGCGCGATCTATACCGCATATTCAATCGCGTATCGTGCTGGTGCTGTCCCCTCGCACCCATCGGGGAATTACGCAAACTATGGAAGCTCTACCCTGACCTATGGGCCAGACTTCAGGAGTGGGAGGATTATATGAACGCACACGGCCCGTATTATGCCAAATTTAAACAGGATTGGACGGTCAAGGCCCTCGGCGACAGGTTCGCCAAGGAGGACAAGGCACGCAGGGAGCAGAGATTGCTCGAGGAGTGGATATTATGAGCAAGGCCATGACCTCGGGCCTCATGGGTCCATCCGCGACCATCGAGTGGGGCACACCGCAGGACCTGTTCGACAGGCTCGACGCAGAGTTCCACTTCACGCTCGACGTATGCGCCAGCGATGGGATGCAGATGGTCGAGAGGTACTTCAATCCGCAGACCGACGGGCTGGCGCAAGAGTGGGGGGGGGGGCGAAGTATGCTGGATGAACCCACCCTACGGACAGGAGATCATCAAGTGGGTGCGCAAGGCGGCCACGGAGCCAGCAGTAACGGTCGCACTGCTCCCGGCAAGGACGGATACCAAGTGGTATCAGGAATGGGTCCAGCCTTACGCATCAGAGGTGCGGTTCATCGCTGGTCGCGTAAAATTCAGAGGAGCGGCCACGGGCGCACCATTCCCGTCGATTATCGCCATATACAACACGCCTCGGACACCGAGATATGGAATAATGTGAGGTGGGCAGAATGATAATAATAACATTCCCGGACGGCACGGCGGAGGAATACGACCTCTCCGACGAGAGCGATACCCGCTCGTATGAGTACAAGATCTATAACCGCGTCCGCACGCTGAAGAAGGGCGAACAGATCACGATAAAGGGGGCGGACCAATGAAAGGACAGGTGGTCGCATTCCGCATCCCCATGGCGCAGTATGCCGAGCTATGCAGATACGCGGACAGGAACGGCCTCACGGTATCTGAGGCAGTACGCAGAGCGGTCAAGTGGATGATGATCCTCCAGCAACAACCCAAGAAGGAGGTGCGCACAGATTGATCGACTACCTGTGCTCTTCGAGATGCGGATTGAAGGCCACCGCCAGATTAGGCGAGGTGCTCGACCGGGCACCAAGGCCACACACCGCGAGAGAGCTCGCGGAGATCACAGGGATGCCCGAGATACAGGTGCTCGCATTCCTCAAGAGCAACAAGGCCAACGACAAGATAACTGCACGCTGGAGACGGCGCGACGGTGGCGGCCGACCGATGCTCGAGTATTGGAGAGGACAGGCAGGAGTGGCGCAGACATTCAGAGTGGATAATATGATGGACGACAGGACAGAGGACAGACTGAAGAACGGCAAGAGGCCCGTCTCATGGCGGGATAGCAACCAGACAGCATGGAGCATAGACGAGGGCAACACGGTCGCGACCATGCGCGGAGGATCAGTGGTGCGCCTTGGCAAGCTCGAGGGCATATCATACTCCAAGCAGGGAGTGACCATCAAGGTCAAGGACACATTAAAGATAACATTCAGGAGGCAGTAAAATGGGAGAGACATTGGAGAACATAGGCGACAACATACGCGACGGCATGAGCAAGCTGACGCTGGAGACCACCGGGCTGATATTCGGATTAATTACGGTAATATTGGCACTGATAACCACAATCCTCGTGATATTCGAGCAGTGGAGCATAGCGAGATTAATCGCGACATTCACACTGTTGACCATGGGCGGGGCATTTATCAGCCTCGCGGTCCATCAGATCACGCAGGAGAGTGACTACTAATGGACGTTCGGGAGATCAGCATAAAGGACGTCCACCCATACGAAAAGAACCCCCGCAGGAATGACGATGCGGTGGAGGCCGTGGCCAATTCGATACGGGAGTTCGGTTTCAGGCAACCGATAGTCGTCGACAAGGACATGAAGATAATAGTCGGCCATACCCGCTATAAGGCGGCCAAGAGGCTGAAGATGAAAACCGTCCCTGTATTGATCGCGGAGGATATGAGCGAGGAGCAGGTCAAGGCTTACAGGATCGCAGACAACAGCACCAACGGCCTCGCATCATGGGATTATGACCTGTTGCTCCCCGAGATCGAGGGCCTGTCCTTTGATATGGCGGACTTCGGGATGAATTTGACACGCACCGAGGACGGCATCGATTTTTCAAATTTGGAGCAGTACAAGGACCAAGAGCATACCGAGGAGTATGACGCATTCCTCGACAAATTCAAGGAAAAACACACCACGGACGACTGTTTCACACCGCCCGAGGTATATGACGCGATAGTAAAGTGGGCAACCGAGAGATACGGCCTCGAGGGCAGGCAGGTGGTGCGCCCATTCTATCCGGGCGGAGACTATGAGCACCACGCATACCCCGAGGGGTGCGTCGTGATCGACAACCCCCCGTTCAGCATCGCTTCCGAGATAATCAGATTTTACATAGAGCACGGCATCGACTTCTTCCTCTTCGCGAACCACCTCACGGCATTCCATTCAATAGGGACCAAGGGGCTGAACATCGTGATAGTAGGGGCTAACATAGAATACGACAACGGAGCACAGGTCCTCACATCCTTCCACACCAACCTCGGCGATAAGCGCGTCGAGATCAGGGGCGACCTTTACCAGATATTAATGGACGTACAGCAGAAGGAGACGAGGGAGATGGCCCGTTACAAATTCCCGGCGAACATCACGACGGCCGCCCTCCTCGGCAGATTGTCGAAATACGGCATGATATTCGACATAGAGTCGGTCGAGTACATCAAGAGGATGGAGAACGGCCCCGAGATATACGGTGGCGGGATCATCATGAGCGAAAAGGAGCTTAGAGCGATCCTCAAGAGGATACTCGCCGAGACACCGACCGACACCATAAAGGAGAACAAGCCGAGCGCATCGAGGGATCATCCGACGATGAAACCCACCGCACTGCTCGCCCGTATGATCTACAATTCGAGCAGACCCGGGGATATAATCCTCGACCCATTCGGCGGGAGCGGTAGCACAATGATGGCCTGCGAGCAACTGCACAGGCGGTGCGCTATGATGGAGCTCGACCCCATATACTGCGACGTGATCGTCAAAAGATGGGAAACCCTCACAGGCAAGAAGGCGGAGGTGGTCGAATGAGCGACGATATAACGCTCGTATGGGTGCTCCTCGCCTTCATCATCGGGGCGATAACCGACGGCATTATAAGACACATGGTCGACAGACAATACAGGAGGGGAAGGCCATGAACACCACCTACTCCTTCCAATGCCCCTGTTGCGGGAAGATCGAGAGCGACAACAGCAGGCAGGCATACGTCACGATCATCCCTAAGAATGGATGCAGACCCCGCACCTATGAAATATGCTCCGAATGCAGGCAGGATCTATACGACCTCATGGAGGGCAGAGGCCCTGAGAGGATCGCGAGGATGGAGCACGAGCAAGAGGAACGGATACCCGTCTCGACATGGGGGCATCACGAATGAGGAGAGACTGCACCACCTGCGCCCACCACAAGCACCTCCAATGGCTCGACGAGCACCTGTGCAACCTCCCGATGATGAACGGCCCGATACCCAAGGAGGACATCCACAACGAGGGATGCCCCGAGTGGACGCCGATCCCGGGCACGGCATACGCTCCCGGCAACATCCCGACGTACATTCCCGAACCGCCGAGAGAGTACGTCATACCGATTGACAGCATCAAGGGGGGAGAATGATGGCGAACCCGCATCCCGAACCCCACCCGGAGAACCTAAAACCGCACAAGAAGGGCGACCCTCGCACCGTGGAATTGGCAAGGAAAGGGCAAAAGGCGAGCGTCGAGGCACAGGCTCGCAAGAGGACCATGCGCCAATGGGCTGAATTATACGGACAGCTACCTCTCCATAAGGGCAAGATCAAGGACCCCAAGGCAGGAGACGGCATCAAGGACGCGAACCCGACCATAGACGGGGCAGTCATAGCCTCGGCCTATTCTAAGGCCATGAAGGGCGATGTCCGCGCCATGCAGTTCCTCGCAACATTAAAGGGGCAATTCGCGGAGGAGATCACGGTGCACACCGACCCCCTCGCATCATTGACGGAGGACCAACTCGATGCCATCCTCGACGCTATCAGCAAGGCTCGCGAACCTAAGCAGTGACCAGCTCGACATATTGGAGCGGAGGGTCATAAACCGCAAGGCATGGTGGTCCTTCTGGACGTATGCCAAGACGATGGCCCCCGACTTCTACACCGAGGACAAGGCATACCTCCGCGACCTTTGCGAGCAATTGCAGGAGTTCTGGAGCTCGCCCGAGAGGGTAATGGTCGTCAATATGCCCCCGAGGCACGGCAAGAGCAGGACCGCGTCCCTGTTCGTCGAATGGATACTCGGACGCGATCCTGCGCAGAAGATCATCACGGTGTCGTATAATGAGGAGCTCTCCACCACATTCGCTCGCACCGTAAGGAATGCCATATCCGAGGTATCAGGAGACGGCTCGACCGTATATTCCGACATATTCCCGGACACCAAGATCGCCCACGGAGAGGGGAGCATGAAACTGTGGGGAACTGAGGGAGGCGGACGCTATCTCGCAACATCCCCCACAGGAACGGTCACGGGAATGGGTGCGAACCTCATATTATGCGACGACCTCGTCAAGAATGCGATGGAGGCCTATAACGAGCGCATCCTCGAGCAGAAGTGGTCCTATTTCACGGATACGCTTTTGAGTAGGAGAGAGCCCGGGCAGAAGATAATCTTCATCATGACGAGGTGGGCGACGCAAGACCCCTGCGGGCGCGCTATAACGCATTTTACCGAGATAGGATACCCGCCAAGGCTGATAACGTACAAGGCCCGCCAAGACGACGGCACGATGCTCTGCGAGAGCATCCTCAGCGCGGAGGACTATGAGATCACATTAAAGACGATGGCCCCCGGGATAGTACGCGCAAACTATCAGCAGGAACCCGTGGACGTACAGAACCGCCTTTATACATCATTCCGCACCTATTCAACGCTCCCCGCGATCAGCAAGGTCATGGCATACTGCGACACGGCCGACGAGGGCTCGGACTATCTGTGCTCCATCGTATTTGGGATATTATCAGAGGACCCGAGGGACGTGGCGATCCTCGACGTGATATACACCCAAGAGCCGATGGAGGTCACAGAGCCGATGGTGGCCCGTCAGTTATGCGACGAGTATCCGCTCCGGGTGGCATCGGCACACATCGAGAGCAACAACGGCGGACGCGGGTTCGCAAGGGCGGTGCAGGAGCTCGTGCACAAGATGAACGGGAGCACCGTGGTCGGCTGGTTTACACAGCACGCTAACAAGAAGGCCCGCATCTTGACGGCCGCCCCGTGGCTGATGAACCATTGTCTGATGCCCGAGCATTGGGCGGATCGGTGGCCCGAGTTCTGGAAATCCATCGTCACATTCACGGCCGACGGCAAGGCAGAGCACGATGACGCAGAGGACGCGCTGACAGGGGTGTGCGAGATCATGACCGCACCCAAGAGGACCACGCTGAAGGTCCGCGCATCAGGGGATCGCTCCAGATTACCCAACCTTTTAAACACACATCGCTAAACCGGGATTATGTCGGTCCTCCCGCAATACGCATCCGGGCGAATTAGTATCCCTTGGTGGTACGGTCTGGGGTATATATTCGGATGGATAACGGCGGGGATAATCGGCATTAAAGGAGACAACACCATGGAGATAATCCTCAGCAATATGGCCATCATCGCGATGGCGATCAGCGCGCTCGTGGGTTCGTTGGCATTTACGGTCAGCATCGCGCTCTCCAAATACGCGAAACAAAAGACCGATGCCGAAAAGCTCAAGAGCAAGCTCGCAGAGGCCGGGAGAGACCCCGAGGACCTCGCAAGCATGACCGCCGCCGAGAGGTGGGAGATCACAAAAGCGCAGAAGTTCGACCGTATGTTCCTCATCGCATACGCACTGACCGCAGTCCTCGGAACCGCACTCGCCTGCGCGGTCCTAATCATGGCATCGGACAGGATCGCAAACGATTGGGAGCACTTTGCAGTTTACGGGCTCATCATGGGTATCGTGGCGAGCTGGTTCCTGTATGAGACCGTGACCAAGTCCGTCATGGCGGGCGAATGGCAGAAGAAATCCGCAGAGGCCTTTCAGCTTGTTAAGACCGTTGCTGATAAGACTGCTGAAGTAGAGGGAGGATACACCGCACTCGTTCAGAAGTACGTCGCCAACGGCATCAGCAAGAAGGAGGCACAGAAACTCGCCAAGGAGGCTATCGTTGCCAATCCCGACCTCCTGAATAAGGAGTAAACCCGACAGGAGGCCCCGCAAGGGGTCTCCATTACCCATCCTTTTAAAAGACCGCCCTTTCCTATTAATTATGATTGAGGACGACCTCCGCGAGCTCCTGTCCGACGCATTCGATATTGGGGTATATTCAAGATTGATCCCAACGGAGATGCCCGAGTGCATCGTGGTGCAGGAGATCGGAGGGAGAGCGAGCCGGGCAAGCATCCGCAGGGCATATCGCTTAATCAGCGTAATGGCGGTCAGCAAGGACGCACAGCAGGCCCAAGAATGGATGCTCCGGGCGAGAGACTACCTCACAACGCACATCCCCGTGACCATCGGGAGCACCCACTATTACAGGGCCACACCGCAGGCCAACGGGGACCTCCTGATGAAATCGCTGAACGGCCCGAAATACGTCCATTATTGCGACATTGAGGTGGTGGTGTCGATATGACCTTTTCAGCAGTAAAGGCCTGCGCCGATCTAATCAACAGGATATGGGTGGACGAGACCGCAACGAGATGCGGTATCGCTAAATGCGGAGTATCGAGGACAACGGGCGATTATTTGATATTCAACCAACTGACACCACAGGCCCTCTGCGGAGTAGCCAGATGCGGGGCATCATATTGCAACTACACCCCGCTGAGCGTCGGTGTATATGCAGGCATGATCCCCACAAGATGCCTCCCGGGAACGACAACGGCCGCCCTGACCGAGCTCGCAGGACAGCCAGCAGACCCGAGGCAGAAGTACCATACCGCATTCGATAACCCCGCATTTACGCTCCACTTGATCGGCGACGATATGGTCTGGCTGGACAAGGTCGCCCAACGGATCATCAAGAGGCTCGACCGCACCGCACACCACGAGACGATATTCGGCACGGTAAACGGCATCCGCATAAATCCACCGCAGAGGACGGTCAGAGCGGACCGCCCGAGATATGACGTTCAACTTCTAATCGAAATGGAGATAGCGAGAGCATGACACTGACAGGCAGGCACATCACGGCGGGAGACCTAACTCCCGTCACAGTACAGGCAGAGACCACATACGGCATCCCCACGGGCGACCCCGCATTATATGCGGACGTATCAGAGGACGGCAGGTTCACGATGCAGGACACCGCGAACCCGTACATAACGTGGAGATACGGCTCGAGATCATTCGACCCCGACACATACGTCACACAGCAGAAGGATGCTGGTTTCAGCGCATCGCTGGAGGCAAGGGATGCAGAGGGATGGGAGCGTATCATTGAGTACGCGACCGGGAACGGTGGCACGGCGAGCCCCATCCTTGACTCCCGCACAGAGCAGATCAACGTCCGCGTCGCATCCGGGTGGCAGGGCAGAATATACAACGGATGCAAGACCGACAAGCTCACGATAAGGGCGGACGCACCCGGCGAGGTCGTATCATTCGAGGAGGAGGTCCTCGCCATGAAATCCGAACCCACAACGCTGGTCACGGCGATGGAGGCATGGACCGAGACCGACGCACCCGCAGTGCAGTGGATGGACGGCATCACGGTCGGCGGGGCGGAGATTTACCCGCAGAGTTTTCAACTGACCGTAACGAACAACCTCGACAGGGTGCGCAGGCCATCAGCAGGCGAGGCCATCACAGGGGCACTCCTCGAGGGAAGGCGCGACATAGAGTTCTCCGCAGATATATGGATGGAGGACCTCGCACAGATCAACAGCGCGATAGCTAACTCATGGGCGGTGGGCAACATCGTCCTCACATTGGGCATAGACAACCCCGTGACGATCACGCTCACAGGAGTGCGCTGGATGGCCGACGGTACGCACCCCGACCTAATTCAGGACAAGCAGAGACAGTCGCTCCGCTTTAGAGCATCGGGCATCACTATCAGCACACCCGAACCCGAGACACCGGGGGAGTGATCCTGTGCTCTGGGATCAGCACCGCGAGAGGTTTGAGTGCGGAGGCTACACCATCCGCAGGGTGCCTTATTTCAAATTCAGAGAGCTGACCGCACAAGTGACCGACGAGGACATGGCGCGCATAGGAAGGCTCAATGCCAAGAGGGAGAGCGGAGCAACGCTCGACGCAGAGGAGACCGCGACACTTGCCGAGCTCGCAGGCAAATGGCCCGTGGACGACCTGCGCGGGGCTTGCTTTGTCCCCCCGGTATCAGGCGAGGCCTGCCGTAAAATAATTGCGGATATGCCCCGCAGATTATCAGAGGACCTCGAGCAGATGCTGGACCAATACATCACACCCGAGATCCCGAAAGAGGACACAGCCGACCCGCTGGCCGTCCTCCTCGTAGCCACAGGGGGCCTCGGTATCGACTGCGCAGATATGACCGTGGGGCAGGGGTATGCCATCGTGGCCATGATGAAAGGAGGCGAGTGAGATGGCAACGATAACATCCGTGGCCGACGGAGGATGGAACGTGGCCGAGACATGGGATACGGCAACGATACCCACCGCAGAGGATACGGTCCGCATAGATCACACCGTGACGCTTGACGGCAACGCAACGGCACAGAAGATCATAATCGGGAACGGCTCCATCACGACCGACGGCAACCCGCTGACGAGCAAATGCACGCTGACCGTCGAGACCATGAGCCTCGAGAGGATGCTCAGCGACAGCAGGACGATCCGCACGGACGGCATGAACCTTGCCATAGGGAACGCATCAATAACCTGCAGGGGTTCGGACGCATTCCCACATACCGCAGACATAACCGAGACGCAGAACACCATCGTCATAGACGACCCGGGCATCCTCGGTTTCACATCGCAGATGCAGGACATAAAGCCCGAAGGCATCGCCCGGGCATGGGCAAGGAAGGTCAGCAACGGGGTGCGCTACATGACGCTCCTCGTAAAGATCAGAGTGAGCGAGGGCCACATCATCGGCACACTTTACCGCATGGCCGAGGGACCCTTCCAAGTGTTAGCGGTCACTCACTCCGCGATAATCAAGGGATATATCGAGGGCATCGTGCCCGTTGACAGTGTAGGGAAGGAGTTCGCAACATTCAGGATAACGATAGTGGAGGGCCAGTGATATGACCGAGCTGACCTCCCTCGCCGGGAGCATCAATAAGATGAGCTCCTCCCTGCAGAAACTCGGGGTGGACATCGGGGCATTACAGACAACGGCGGCCGCCTTTCAGCTAATAGGGGGCGCGGGGCAGGTCATAAAGGGACTGATAGCGGCCAAGCAGGCCTATAACGCATTCAGGCTCGCAGAGGGTACGGCACACCTAGCGAAATACACCGTGGCCGCTGGAGCGGTGGCCGCCCTTGCAGTAGCCGGGGGAGTGGCCATAGGGGCTATGATTGAGCAGGCGATCAACACCGACGACAGCGGTTCGGGCATGAGAGGATTGGCAGGAGGATATACGAATGGCAGAAACTGACGTGGTCTATACATTCAGAGCGGAGGACAAAATCTCCGAACCGATGAAACGCGCCGAGGATCAACTGAAAAAGACCGAGGAGGCATCGCAGAAGTGCACACAGGCACAGGAGACCGCGATCCTCAAGAGCGTCGAGGTAATGACCGCGCTCCATGCGGTGCAGTCGGGATTATCTGCCGTGACGAGTTCGGTCCGCACCCTCGGCTTAGTGGACGAGGAGACCGCCCTGACATTACAAAAGGTAACTGCGGGCATTCAGCTCGTGGTCGGTACGGCGCAGGCCATCAAGGGAGTGGTCACACTATTTCAGACATTGAACACGGTCCTCAAGACCACTGCAATCGTCTCCACATTCGCAAGCATCGCGGAGAACCCCGCCAAGGGCGCACTGATCGTGGGCGGGGCGGCCTTGGCCGCTGGAGCGGTCGGTGGCTATATGTATTCAGCACTCCAGCAGAATAACACCAAGACGACCAACATCACGGTCCAGCACACCGAGACCGCAAGACAAGCGCAGAATATGACGGACACAGGAGCATGGTACTGATGGCAACAAGTATCAACCCGGGCACATCCGTCAGCGTATCAGGAACGGCGATGGGCGCACACCCCAAGTGGCTGAAACCGACATCAGCCAGCACCATCGCAGGCACGGCCAAGCTCCCGAGCGGATACCGCAGGCTCGTCATCCTTTCAGGATCAAGAACGCAGACAGACTACCAAGTAAATCCGATCCAGCTCCCTGCATCGGATGCACCGTGGAGGATGGCGATATATGCGGATAATGGGTCCTACATTTACGCTGACGCATTGAGAGGGATACCGACCATCGGCACCCCTGTTGTAAGATTGGTCAAGGACGCACCCGCCCGTGCGGTGGTATATCTGCCATTAGGTCGCGGGGCATTGAATGTCCGCTCTTCATCCTTTGCAGGATGGAGCGACGGCCACGCGGAGGAGATCAAAAGAGGACAAGAAATGACGGTCGAGTATAGGGGGCCGAATGGATTGACGATGGTATTCCGTGGCATGATTTACCAAATAACAAGCGGGGATACCATCGAGGTGGTCGCGTATGATCGCCTAATGGACCTGTACCAATTCAGCGACCAATACCAGAGCAATCGCGGAAGGAACCCCGAGACACTCCCCCTCAACAGCACCACAGGCACGGCATATATTTACATCGCATCAAGAGACCCGGGAATATTGACGGAATGCAAAGTCAAATCGGTATTATCAATAAACGCGCTCCATCACATGACCACGACCACCTCCACCACACCACCGGGAACGGCGATAGGAGGATGGAGGATAGAAGGCCTGCCGACATTCGATGGATATTCCCCTCAACAAGGCAGTACGATCACACAGGTCTCGGTCAAAGGATGGATATACAGCGACGGTCAAGGGAATGCTCAGACATACCGCGTCGGATTATTCCGTTTATCAGGCAATACGATAACGCTGTTGTATCAGACAGACATCAAATATCTATCATCACTCGGCACCCCGGCAGGAAACATAAAAACAGAGGTTTTGACGTGGAGTGTAAATTGGGCCATAGAGGGAAACCCATCGGAGTACCGCATCGGGGCATATCACAGCGACGGTCAGGGCACATTCGCAACGATCGACAGAGATACGACACCATATACCGTTGATATTGACACATATTATCGCCATTCAGGTTCATCAATTCCTTCTGATTTTTCACAATGGAGCAAATTAGCGTTGAAATACCTGCAGGAGTTTGCACTGGTATTCAGCTATGAGGTATCGGTCCCACCGAATGACGTCTCACTATCAGGAACCACGGTCAGTGTGCCTAAGAGCGACGTCGCGACACCATCGGGCGATTGTATAAGTACAGTATCGGCGGGCTATCAGGCCTATATCGACTATCAGATATACAACGCGACAAGCTTGGTGGACATATTGAGCGACCTGATAAAATGGGCGGGATTAATGCCGAACATAGATCAGGGGGCGGATTTAGGCACGACCACATTCTACACCTCCACGACATTCGATTATTTGACGTGCGTCCAAGAGCTCATAAAAGGGGCCAATTACGGCCTCCGCGCATCAATAGCAGAGGCGGGGAAGATTGACATATTCCCTAAGCACACGATAGACGACACACCCGTGGCGAGTTTCACAATAACCCCGGGCGGATCGGGAGAACAATCAATCATAACGCACAACATAACCGCGCATTGGATGGCAGAAAAGGCAACGCAGGCATACCTGTCGGAGAATATATCGACCAAGCGTCCGATAGCATTGGAGACGGACGATGCGCTGATGCCCGAGAGCTTGTGCGAAGGACTGCAGAGCCCCCTCCGCGCAATCACGGCGGACGGCACATTGAGCACACAGCAACTCCTCGCAACATCCGCAGGGGGTAAAATGATCCAACTCCACACTAACATATTCGAGGGGGACATAACGCTCGAGGGATACCGCATGGACCTGTGGGCATTATTCGGGAGCAATACGGGCGGGAGACCCATCGGAATTGACATCCCGGAATACGGCGCGAATGGCACCGCAGTGCCGACACAGATTGAGATGGGGAACGGCACGACAAAAGTCACGCTTGACAACATCAGAACGGCCGACAGATCAGAGGCGGCCAACTCGATGGGATTGACCGCCGACGCGATCAGCAACACCTCGCAGACATTACCCTCCTGCACGTATATATTCGTAAGATATGACGATTATTCAGCAGAGACGAGCGGACTGACCCCCGCATCCGTATCCTCGGTCGAGTTCCTGAATAATAGCGGAACCGTACTCGCAACGCAGAGCGACGGCAATTATATCGAGTGTATCGCCGACGCATCCGGGTACTATCATGTAACTGCCTCGCTACCTGTGAGCTCCGCAGGGTATGCAACGTCCTCCCAAATAACGATGGTACGCTGGACGATGGGCGGAGTGACGAGGACCGCACCGCTCGATAATCCCCGCTATTCATTGGCAGGACAGGCCCTCCATGTGGATATAAGGTTCCGTAAGGCATAAACACACACAGGGATATTCCAGAGGCATGAGGGTGGCGGCCGTATCAATCATGATCGTTCTGATGGTATCAGCCATCGGGATTTATTGGAGCGAATGCGCCGAGGCCGACACCTGCTCGGTGCATTTTGATTATCAGCCGAGGGGCGATTATTACACACCTGCCACCATTGGGCAACCCCTCCTCCGGGAGAACATTCAGTTTTTAATAGACATGGGGAGCTGGCATCATGAGAACGGAGATCCATGGGACCCCGACGAACCGATAACAGGAGATACGCTGATAATCATTGACGAGCGTCCCGAACCGATACCGATACCCAATGCACCCGAGCCGACACCCGTCCCGGAGATAATCCCCGGGCCGAGCCCCGCACCGCTCCCGTCGGATCAGACAACGGGATCTGGAGCGGATCACTTGAAAAAATACGCACCCTTCGCGATATTGGTCGTGGGGCTGATTATCGCCACGGGGTTTGTATTCCATTCAAAAAAATAAACCCATTACCCATCCTTTTAAACTTCGACTAATAAATCCCATATATGAGATGGCCTTGGGCAAAGCAGACTTTATCCGCAGAGCATCAGGCACCCGCCAAGGGAATTAAAGGAGCCACCGTCCGCCTGAGCGCAGATGATACCCGTTTCCGTAGAGCACCCATAATCGCCCAAGAGGCCACTCAGCACGAGGAATACTCGAACCTGTACGAGACCACCATCGCGGGTTCGATCATCAACACCGAGGTGGACGACCTCTTCGCACAGGGGTGGGCATTACAGGGCGAGAACCCGGACGACGTAGCCAAGGTCCGTGAGTATCTCGTCGCCACCAACTTTGAGATAGAAGTCAAGAAGATGGCCATCGAGGCCAAGGTGTACGGTTTCGGGATCGCAGAGGTCGGCAAATTCGGCAACAGGTACGGCCTCGTGGCCTATTCATCATTCAACATTTATCCCGACTATGACGACGACGGCTGGCTGGACGGTTTCAGACAGATCGGCAAGAACCAAGCGATAATCACGAATTGGACCAAGAACGAGATAGTATCGCTGGCTTTGAGACCATACGCAGGAACCCCCGAGATAGGACGCTCCGAGCTCGCACAGGCATATAAGGCCATAATTGACTATGAGAACATCAGAGAGGCCAACACCGCCATGATATTGAGGATGGGGTATCCTTCCTATGACATAACATTCGAGGGCAACGACGGCATCGTGCCCGCAGACTTGCTCGAGGGAGAGCTCGCAGACCTCGGCCCGGGATCAGCGATGGCAAATGGCCTCGGTGCGAAGATCAACACCCTCAACTCGCAAGGAGTAACGCAGGTCGCAACGTATGCGGAGACAGGACTGCAGGCGGTCGCAGTGGCTATGCAGGTCCCCCGCTCCATGGCTGGCCTGTCCGATAATTCAGAGGCGACCGCCAAGGTAACGACCGCCAAATATTACAACCGCATAGCGGCCGAACAGCTAATCATCGCGCAGACAATGCAGTCGAGATACCTCGACAGGTACGTCCTCCCGGCATTGAACATAAAGACCGGGAGCGTCCAGATTTTATTCAATTCCCCCGACCCCGACGCCCAACTGAAAAAGGCTCAGTTACTGCAGGTCATAACATCCCTCGACCCCACCGACCCCGAGTTCCTTCTCTCGGTGGAGGAGATGGCGGAGGTGTGGGGGAAGCACCCCAAGGCGGGAGAATACGACAGTGCCAAGCTCCGCGACGATATGATGGACCGCTTGGCTCGTCATATAGCGGAGGCACAGGGCGAACCTTATTCCCCATCCGATAACTCTGTGACAAGGGATGCCACCGCCGGGGTGCACACGGAGGGAGGACAATGAGGTCCCCTGTCAACCGCAGAGACCCCTCGGGCACTCGCAAGATAGAGCGCGAGGAGATCGCAAGACAGCGCGAGATACTGCGCCCGTACCTCGACGCGATGGCCCGCGTCGCAGTAGGAGACGACCCCGACAAGATGAACAAGCTCGAGAGGCTGAGCGGATCACTGAAGGAGGACCTGCTCTCCGCATCCGACGATTGGATGCGTAACGCAGAGCTCGCGACGATCCGCACGTCCGACAGGGTATTGAAGAACCTCCACACGGGCATCGTCCTCGGCGACAGCGTAAACGTACCGTATGAGGAGATAGAGGCCCTCCGCATCAACATCCGCACACAGGTGGCGGACCTCGGCGACCAAGGGCTCAAGGTAGTCACACAGGCACTGACGGACGGCTATCAGAAAGGCCTCGGCGCGGAGGAGATCGCCCGCAGGATCAACAAGGAGGGGCTGATGAGCCTCGAGGGCAGAGCCGAGCGCATCGTCCGCACCGAGACCATGAGGGTCTGCGACGTAGTCGCCAAGGCACGCTATAAGCAGGCAGGATGCGACGGCTATCTATCATTCCCGACGGACGACGACCGCCTGTGTCTACAATGCCTCGAGCACGCGACCGGGGGCAACGGCACGACGCTCAAGGTGTACGGATTGGACGAGCCGATGGCCCTCCCATGGCATCCGAATTGCAGGTGCTGTCGCATCCCCCACTTCGCAGACCAGCAGGAGATCACGATATGACCAAGCATAAAGCATATTACAACCAGACAGAGCAACTGAGCTCCTATGAGACCACCGAGGACGGCGGGCTGATAATCCACGACGTCATCATAATGGCGGCGGGGAGCTGGACCGATATGCACGGCATCGACACGACATTCAGCGAGGAGGTCCTCGAAAGATGCGCCGGGCAGTGGTCTGACAACGCAGTATGGACGCGCCATTCAGGAGGCACCCCGAGATCGGTCACAGAGAAGATCGGCGCGGTCATAAATCCACATTACTCTCACGACACGGCCGCCGTTATGGGCGACGTATATCTCCACTGCCAGACGGACGCATCCAAGGCCTGCGCATCATTGGTGCAGATGGCCAAGGAGCAGGGAGGCATCAAGGACGTCTCCGCCGAGACAGTAGTGGAGATCCAGCCCGACGGCATGGTGGTGGATGTGAGTTTCACGGGCCTCGCCCTCGTAGAGGACGGAGCGTGTGAGGTATGCAAGCTTCCCGCATTCGGGAAGGAGGAACCAGAGATGGCAGAAGACGAGATAAAGAAGGAAACCGAGGAGACCACCACTGAGG
>Ga0256405_10006261_pt1 | contig 19304 bp, 15 predicted proteins | sample RumenRJG_02DNA_FD_189096 | JGI IMG/M metagenome (GOLD analysis project Ga0256405, IMG submission 189096) | Bovine rumen microbial communities from Lethbridge, Alberta, Canada - RJG_02 | ecosystem: Host-associated > Mammals > Digestive system > Stomach > Rumen | place: Canada: Alberta... | reverse complement strand
CATGGTCAATCTACTGGGAGCCCTGGCTGCCTACTGCTTCTTTCCGAAGAAGCCATGCATTGCATGTGAAAGGGCTATTGATAACCAATTAACACTGTTCTGAATTCATCGAACTCACGTTATTTTACTTTCACAATTATCATTATGCTTATCTTTATTCTTGAGCACAGCCTCCTTACTAGTATTGGCATAGCAATACAAAACAATACTATAGCACTACCTCATAAGAAAGAAAATAATTGCAACTATAGCAGCGAGCGATACGACATTAAGAATTAAGCTATATTTCAGTTTTGTTTGGACATCAACCAATGAGTCTTTAAACTCTTCTGACGCTTTGGAAAGTTTCTCAGTTGCAGCAGTTGAAGCGTTAATGACGGTTTCACGGTCTTTCTCAAACGCCTTTACTTTTTGAGAATAATCCTTGCCGATGGTATCAACAAGTTCCTGAATCTTAGTCGTAATAGTGCCGAGTTTACTGACATACTCGGCGGTAGTTGAATTAAGACCATCGTAGGAATTGACAGTCTTTTCCACTTGTTTGCGTGCGGACTCCATGCTTTTAAGTCCTTGCTCTAACTCTCTGAGTGAGTTGTTGATTTTCTCGTCGATCATATTTCTTTGTATATTTGATTAATTCTATTGAGTTCTGCAACATGCTCTTCCAGTTGAATGGCAAGCTGCATCTTCTCTATATACACCTTGTCTTCTGGAAGTATGGCTGTATGCAGCAATAACAAATCCGTATATTCATTGAGAAGTCCAAGTTTCCCTTGAGACGCATACAATCTCATGACTGCTTTGTAGTCGTCATATAGTTCTTGCTCCAGCATCTCGTTCTCATGCTGACCAAGGAACAGAATGCAGAATATATTCAAGAGGTTCAGCACAGGGTTCATTTCTGCGATAGCGCGTCTGATAAGACGTACAGCACCTTGCAAGTGCTTGATATTGTCCTTTTGGGAGTCATTGTTGACAATGTCTGGGTCAACCACTCTCATGTACTTCTTCACAAGGTTAAAATCTGATATTTCACTTTCACTGTGAATATCGTAATTGGTGTCATCTTTGAGTGAGAACGGTATTTCCTGGCGCACACTTGAATCGTATGTAACGAAGCCTTCTCTTGCATATTTAGAATTGAAATAGTAATAAATAAAGTCCTTCAGTTCTTCATTCGTTTCTTTCCAGTCCTTGTCTGAGCTGATAGCCATATTACAGAATTGCTCCATATCCAAGATACCCCTGGCCCTCTTGTCTGCGATACTCCTATATATAAAAGAGGTAAGGTGCTTTAAGCATGCCATGATGACACCATCATTGACCGCCATCTGCTTGACTTCATTAATCATTATGTCAACCCTATCCTCGGAGTAATATTTCCGATAGTATTGACTGAGGTAATCAAAATAGTGCAATTCGGCCTGACATATTGTAACTATGCGAAATTCTTCTTTCGTGTAATCTTCTGTAAAATCATCAATAAGGCCAATGACACACATTCTATATATGGCTTTTTGAATAGCGTCTTTGTATTGTGCATACCCATAACCATATCTATTCGAATTTTTATCCCTTCGAATTGAAGGAGTTTCAAATATTGGCAATAAACGTGCTTGCAATTGCTGATTATAGTGATTCAGCATTTGTTCGTCCTCATGGTATGATATGTAATAAGTAAGTCGTTTATTCGGATGCTTCTTTATACACTTTTGCAAAGTCTGTAATATTCCTTGAGCATCTCCAGATGTTTCATGAATAATATCCAAGAATTCTTCATTGGTAAATCTCATTGGTAAACATGAAAGTAACATCTGCATTACAAACAATTCAAATTCTTCCCCTAAAAAGTTCGCATCGTAGAAAAATTTGTTCACCTCATAATCCGCTGAATGCCACTCCATCAGTCTGGTTCTAATATTTTGGTTATGGAATAGTTTATCGGCATACATAATAGTTGCCAATGCCATCTTCCCATCTCGTCCAGCGCGTCCTGCTTCTTGTACAAATGACTCTAAAGAGCTAGGATGATTTAAATGAAACGTAAGTCGAACATTTGACTTATCAATACCCATACCAAATGCTTTCGTAGCAACCATCAGATTTGTATTACCCTCCAGAAAATCTTCCTGGCATCTTGTGTCATCACCTCCTTTATATGTTGAAATGAGACCAATACCTTTCTTCGTTAGTTCATTTGCTACAGAAGGAACGCTTAATGTGACAGGCTTCGCTTTTTTCTCTTCATTATCTTTTTCTCCATCTTTACCAGCCCTAGGACAGAATACTATACCCGCTATAGCTGTGTTTCTGCTAGAATACCATTCGTTTTTTATTCCAACCGACAAATCAGTAGAATTAACTTCTACTATCTTTTGATTGTTAGAAATATTTTCCCTTTCGAGAAATCGTTTCTTAATTCCTTCAACGACACTCCCGTCTTGAATTTCTCTTAATTTCTCGGTGGAATCATTAATCACATTAAGTAGAGTTTCTTCTTTTATTTTTCCTACATCCCAAGTTGTTGAAGCTGCCGAAGCATCCACAGGATATATATAATACTGGAGTTCCAGTCGATTTGTGTTTTCAAATCTGACTGTAGCATCGTCTTCCAATGAATACGAATTACTACCCGACAGTTCTCTTTCCACATCAGCGAGAACGTCAAACGATGCAGTTGCCGTCAATCCAAACAGGGATATGTGATTATCTTCGCCTTCGACTTCTTTGGGTAGAACGTAGTTGAAAAGGTTCCGTCCCAGATGCAGGTAAGCAAGTCTGAAGTCATGGCCCCACTCAGAAACGCAGTGAACTTCATCAATAACACCATAAGCAAAGAAAACGTCAGATTCGCGCATTGAACGCAAGACCTCTCTGAATCGGTGTATGCTTAGTCGCTCAGGCGATAAGAACATAATCTGTGTCTGTGAGCCAGTTAATGCTTGTTCCCGCTTTGTTCTTTCTTCGCCAACAATATCACCGTTGATAAATGATATACAGTCGATACCTGATTTTTTCAATCCGTCATATTGGTCTTTCATCAATCCCTTCAATGGATCAACGACCAATGTAACTCCAGGTTGTAGCATGGCAGCCAGCTGATAGGTAAGGGATTTACCACCACCTGTTGGCAACAGTCCGATGACACTCTTTAGCTGTAATGCTCGACTAAGGATGGGAAGCTGGCCAGGTCTAAAATCTTCTTTTCTGAAAATAAGGTTCAGAAAATAGCGCAGGTGGCCACAAACATCCTCAATATTGTGATAATTACCTTGTGTGTCCCTTTCAACGAGAGGCTTATACTTTATTCTCTCAGTTGTATAGAGAAATCTCTCTGCATATACTGACTTTGAAGAGCGCACAATAAAATAGCAGTCGTTGTTGGCCTTATATTTAGAGAATATCACTTCTTCAGGATTACATATTTGGTCGATAGACACATCAATGATAGCATCATAAGTTGTTTGTGTCTTAGCCTCCCTCTTATCATGTATGATAATTTGGGGAAGGGTTAAGTCCGAATAATCCTGCGTCATGGCAACGATATGATGGTATAGCTCAACAAAATCATTGATGGCGATCTTTGCCACTGACGTATTATCTTCAATCACAAGAATATTCAAAGTGTCCTTCTTCAAATCCATGCGATCGGAAATCATTGCCTCTATGAAAGTCTTTTGAATACGAGCAACAGCATTTAGGCTCTTTGCTTTATCCCTCGAACTGATGGCATCCAAAACCTTTTGACTGGCCAATGTCGGACAACCACGTGAGATAAGATTGCTAACAAGGGCATAGATAGGACAAAGATTCTTATGTGCTGTCATATCAAATGGAGCCAGAATCTCAAAAGCGCTTTGCAATGAAGATCCCTGCAAGTTGACGTCTGAATAAGCCGCAAATAGCTGAACAGGAGCAAAGTAACTGTATTTATGCAGAATGTCACTGTTATGTATCAAGCTATAGGTAAAACTCTTAATTAGACAACCATAAGCCCTTCCATTGGGATGGTGTCCAAAATTTGTATCACGGAATTCTGTAAACACCCGTAAGCCTTCCTTTTTAAAATAATAGCTGAAGCTATTGATTCGGCTTTCATTTAGATTTGCCGGACCTATACACAGGGCTATATGCTGAACACCAGAAGAGGTTATCATCTTTGAAACCCCTTTCAAACTGACTTTCTCTATATCCAGTATGTTTGAGAAGATATGTATAGCACAGGGTTCCTTTACATCAATCTCAGTAACAGAATTGCTATTGTCACCATCGTCAGATGGCAAATAGTAAGGCAAGTCAACAATTTCTGCTGAATGACTTCCTAATGCCTGTCTTACATGCAGCACGGCACGTTGTCTTGCTACGTTCGACGGTTCCTCTAGAGTAATCTTCTTCAGTTTTGACAGCGTTCCCTGTTCCCTGATTCGTTCTATCACGGCGATGGTGCCGATTCCCTGTCCGCATCCCCAGTCATATATCTCAACTCCATTGCTCAGAGCTCTATAAGGAAATTCTTTCTCGTCCAAGGCACGTTGCAGCTTATGGCGATGCATAGGCCCATAGGCAGCCATATATGCACAGCACTGTTCTTCTGTTTCGAGAACAGCCGTACCATGTTCCAACGTTCGTCCCTCGCTATCCCTATACGCCCAAGGACATGACTTGAATGAATCAGGAACATAACGTAAGGAGACCTTGATGATATCATTTATAGTAAGATCGCTTGTTGTTTGTATATCGGTTATGTAGCTCATAAAAACAATAATATCTTTTTCCTGTTCAAATCATGATGTTAAAATGGCAAGTCCTCGTTGTCTATATCATTTGTGTTATCAGATACAAAGCCGTCGTCCGCCCAACTGCGTTGGTAGAAGGCTAATCCTTGTGTCTCACTATACACGCCCAATCTAGTAAGCGCATCTATAGCCATATTTAGATGTTTTTCTGCAGCCATTTTATAATAGCTAACGGCTACATCCATATTTTTCTCGATACCATTACCATTTTCATATGCGACCGCTAAATTGAACAATCCAAAAGGATGGCCCATTGCAGCAGCTTTTTGATAGTAAAAGACGGCCTTATCATAATCTTGAGCAACCCCATTTCCATAATAGTAAGATACTCCAAGATTTGAATATGCTTCAGCAGTTCCTTTGCCAGAATCTATTATATATTTCCAGCATAAAACAGCCTGTTGCATCATCTCGCAGCGAGCAAAATCCGTTCCAATATTGACTATACTATCGGTATCACCTTTTTGAGCCAACATGTGCCATTGCTCATTATAATATAGGCAATTGGGATAATCGTTTATTACTTCGTCTATACTCATATTATTTGCCAGTTATTGTTTCACTAAATGGGTTTTCCTTGTGACATTTCCAGTTTTGTATTGCTAACTGCTTGGTTGCATTCGCATAGCAATACTCACAGAGGTGAACACATGTATTATATTCCCCAATGTCTTTACTTTTCATGCAGCCACAGAACTCCCTTTGTCCTTTGTCTCTATTGTCGCTACGAGTGGCATATGTGTTATTAGGAAGTATAATTGCATCAGGAGGTAGTGGTTCCGTATCTCCAAAGATAGAAGGAGATGGCATTGGACGAATCTTTACTTTCAAGAATTCCATTAGCGCCTTGTCGTGATACGCTAATCTGATAATCAAGGCATCGTCAATACAATGGTTATGCTCGATACCATAGGGCTTGAGGTCAATTTTCTCACCACAAGTAGCCAATGTATAACCCCAAGACTGGTTAAGTTGGGTCAGTCCCTTAGCCAATTCGTGCATCTCGTCTTCAGTCCAGTCTCTACTATTGATGCCGTTCTTTTCGAGATTCGACTTCACCTTTCTGTATAAAGCAATGTCTGCATAACTGAAAACAAGTTTTTCTGTATAGCCTTTCAGTTGGTTGCCTATGTTCTCTATCTTTTTAAGAAGTGCGTCAATGTCAATTGTTTCAGTGAGCATCAGAGGGTCAAATCGCCAGATAACGCTTCCTAAACCTAACCTATCAACCAATCGTTTGAAAGTGTCAATTCGATATTCTAATGGTTTTACACCCTTTTCTAAACCTTCTTGGACATAATCATTCAAGGTGTATTGAATATAGCATCCTATTCCTTTTTCTTTAAGTTCATCAAGATGGATAAGAAGTGGAGATGGATCTTTTGACCAGAATACGATAAAGCGGGTATTTTTGTACGACACATAACCTTTAACACCATTAAACGGATTAGTCCATGCGGAATATCCGACCTTTAGCCTATGAAAAAACCAGTCAGAATAAAAGGCAGGAATATCCGTACTCCTACTTGCAGATACTATTACAGGAACCTGCATCTGCGCGAGTTCACCATTTTCACGTAGTATTGATTCTTTATCCCAACTTGCCATATATAACGTCTTTAATCATTGATACCGCAAAGATACTATTTTTTTCTAAATGAAAAAAGGATTTAAGGCAAAAAAGTATTTTACACAAGCCTTGCGAAAATGAAATAATAACAAAAAAGCTGTTCGATTATTTGCGAATTTCAATTCTTTTATTTACCTTTGCACGCAGATATAGCAAGAAACAAAATGGTTGTAACATTCAATGAAGACTATTTGGAGAGGCTCTACTCTAAGGGAGATACTGGAATCAAGAAGCTGAGATTCCAACCTCAAATTATCAGAGGATATCAAAAAGCCGTAAAATACCTAATACAGGCTAAACGTAAAGAGGACCTATTCCCTTTCAAATCGCTACACTTTGAAGCCCTACATGGAGATAAAGAAGGTACATATTCTGTAAAAGCCAATGATCAATATCGAGTTGAATTCACGCTGACAGAAACAGAGGATCAGCCAATAGTCACAATATGTAACATCCTGGAATTATCAAATCACTATAAATAATATGGCTATGGATACAACAAACAACATAATTAAGAATAAGACTGCCAACAATATGACATCATCAATGCTGATACATCCCGGTGAGATGATTAAGGACGAGATTGCTGCCAGGGGAATTACTCAGAAAGAACTCGCCAAGCAGATGGGCGTTTCCTATACAGTTTTCAATGAGATTCTCAACGGCAAGCGTCCTGTAACAACAGAGTATGCTCTGCTGCTGGAGGCGGCTCTCGGCACTAATGCCTCCATATGGATTGGCCTTCAGGCTGATTACAATATGCAGAAGGCAAAACAAGACAAGTCATTCTTGAAACGTTTGGAGAAAATCAGAAAGATTGCTGCCGTCTTTTAATTTCCTCCCTCAGCCCTTGCTCCCCTCCCCTTTGTGGTGACAAGGTACCAGGAACATCGTCACTTCTTTAAAACGTTTTAGTTATGAATAATGTTGCAAGTCAAAATCCGGAACTCTCCAACTCGTCAATATACTCCAGACAGAAATCTTCCAGACCGATGTAGTAGATGCCGTTCTCGTCAAACCATGGCACGATATGATCACGCACCACGACAATCTTTCTGTACGAATCACCTGTACGCTGCAATGAATTGGTTTCTTGCTGTCTTTTCTCTTCGTCAGGGATGGCAAAGGCCGACTGTATGTAACAGCGATGATTGCCTCGGTTTACCACAAAGTCTACCTCCAGTTTAGTGCGTTTGCTCTTGCCCTGTTCATCTTTATAGTTGTATTCTACCACTCCTACATCCACGTTAAAGCCTCTGGCGCACAACTCGTTGTAGATTACATTCTCCATCAAGTGAGTTTCTTCCTGCTGACGGAAGTTTAGTTGGGCATTGCGCAAGCCAACATCGGTCAAGTAATATTTCTGCGGTGTGTTGATATATTTCTTACCCTTGATGTCGTATTGTTCGACCTTACGTAGAATATAAGCTTCTGCAAAATAGCCCAGGTAGGTGCTGATGGTAGAATCATCTATCTTCGTATGCTTCACGGAAGCGAACGTGTTCTCCAGTTTCTTTGGATTTGTTAGCGACCCGATGCTGCTAGCCACGATATTCAGCAGGTCGTCTAACACAGATATATCCTTCTGGATATGATTTCGTTCAATCACATCCGTCAAGTAGGTCTTCTGGATTAGATTCTGTAAGTACTGGCTTTTCTCCCTATCAGTCTTCAATGCCATTACCCTTGGTAGTCCTCCGTATGTCACAAACTCCTGCCATGCATGGCGTTTGTCTCCCTGATACGAAGCATAAAACTCTTTATACATCAGTGCGTTTACATGAATCTCGTCCCCCCTATCCTTGAATTCAGTCATCACGTCTGTTGAGAGCATCTTCGAATTGCTGCCTGTTACATAGATATCCACATTTTTCAAGTCCAACAGCCCCAATAGGATATCCACAAATCCTATCGTAGAATCTTCATCGTTCAACCATGGATTAGGAATGTTACTTACCTCCTGAATTTCATCGAGTAGCACATAGTATTGCTTTGTAGTATCAGTAATTTGCTCCCTCAGATACTTATCCAATTCCAATGGGTTCCGATATCTGGCATTTCTCGCTACATCCAGTTTCAGCATAATCAGCTGTTCATCAGTTACTCCATCTGCTTTCAGATAGTCGCCATAAATGTCGAACAGCAGTACCGACTTGCCACACCTGCGGATGCCAGTAACCACCTTCACCCGCCCATTGTCACGCTTCTCAATGAGTTGCTTGAGATAATAATTCCTTTCAATTCTATTCATACTTCCGAACGTTTTGCGTATTTACGCATCAAATTCGAATGCAAAGATAAGAAAAAAGAATTGAATCACCAACATATTTCCGAATATTTTGCGTATATACGCATCTCATTCGAAATGTTAGATAACCAATTTGAGAAATGCATTTTTTTCATGGGAAAATTTTACACATGTAGTCACCTCCATTCATCCATATTTACCTCAGCCTCCACAACTTTTTCTATATCGTCTGGCAGAGAGGGGAAGAAGTCGAGACCAGTAAGGCGTTCTACATCGTCGACAGAATTATAGTAGAGGTCTCGTTTCTTGGTGCCCTCATTATTACGAACAACAACCCCGAAGGCTTTAGGTTTGCCAACCATGCAAAGCACCACCTTGAAGAAGGCTTCTGGAACGACGACCTTATTAGGGCCTATGGTTTCATGCTGGCGTTTCATCAGTACTGGACCACAAACGATATAAACTTCGCCATACTGACGCGCCCATTGTCGACAGTCCATCTCAAGGCTGTTCCAGACACCACTGTTCAACTTGGAATCCTGTGGACAGACGTTAACCAGCGAGAATGAATCGTACATGGCGTCGCGACTCCACTTGTTGTCACCAGCCGGACACATGTGTCCTCGTGACCATCCGCTACCTTTGTAGTCCTGCAGCGTAGCTCTTGGGCGTGGACAATTCTCCTCCTCATGGAAGTTGTTCATACGCTTCAGTTCACCATCGGTATGTTCAGCCGTCAACTGCCAAGCAACCCAATTGGGCATCCTGGTATCTTGATTGTAGGATACGACATAGCTCTTCTTGCGAAGAATGATTTCAGGGGTTTTCTTTAGTGGGGCTGGCATGCACAGCTCGATGACGGAGTCGGGGATTGTAGTCCAAGAGGCTGATTCTTGAAATCTTTCACTCCTTTCTTCATATTGGGGCTCCTGCCTGCCGTCTTCCCGAATGAACGCATGGAAAGCAAAGGCGCCAAACATCAGCAAGGCTGCTACCCATAACAGTGATATATGTTTCATTTTCATTCTAATTCTTGTTAGAATGCAAAGATAGTGAAAACCGAGCGAAATAGCAAATTTATTTAGGTATTTTTGAGCGGAATAGACGAACGAAAAACGCCTCGAAGTAACTCCGAGGCGTTAAATGTCAACCTGTGGGGTTTACACGGTAATGCTACTCACTTACCCTCTGTCATTTAATCTTTCCGTTACGAAACAGGCCACGAGGCCGTAGGTGATGGTGGGACGAATCCAGATTTCCGTCAGCATATAGTTGGTATATTCGCTGAAGGGCTCCAGATAGATGTCGTAGTTGTAGAGCGCAGCTATCAGCATGTCGATGATGCAGATGGCCCACAGGTTTCGCTTGGTATAGCTCTGCCAGTTCTTTCGGGCATAGAAGAAGGTAAGCGTGCAGAGCAACAACACTGACAGCGTGAGACACGACAGGTGCAGCGCATAATAGGCCAGAGGCGGTGCAAAGAGGATGTCGCGCAGCAACACCGTTATGCCCACGGAAACGGAGCACCAGTAGTTGAACCGCTGGGTGTCCAGTCGGTTGAAGAAATACATCCATATCATCACCAGACAGGCGATGTAAAAGAGATTGAGTACCAGTTCGGGCCATGCCTCCTGCAATCCGAAGTGCGCTACACCATAGAGCATCACGGCCACCGACACCATGCCCGCCACGGCGGTGATGCCGATATCAAAAATCTTGGCGTTCTTTTTAAATCTTGTATTCATCATTTGAAAGTGCTTTTGCTAATGTTATTATTATGCGAACGTCGTATTATTTCATTCCTGTCCGACTGCTGAAGTTGATGCGGACGCCCTTATCGTCGACCATCATGTCCATGCCACCGTTGTTGCCATTGCTGACAGTCGGCTGGCGTTCACCATCCAGTATCTCGCGGCACATGTTCTTGATGTCGATGACACGCTGGAGTGTCTCCAGGTTGTCACCACTGTAATGACCAGGGAAGAGGAAACGGATGTCGTTCTTCTTCATATAACGCTCAATTCGCTCGGCTGTGTACATCTCAGTGGAAAGGTTGGTGAATACCAGCAGATTGGTCGAGCCGAAGGCATCACCACTGAATCCGTAATGCTTGGCCTTGTCGAAGAACGTGGCGCTACCAGCAGTATGGCCAGGCGTAAAGATAACCTCTATCTCTCGACCACCCAGGTCTATCACCTCGCCATCGTAGAGATACCTCATCTGCCCCTTGTAATTACGCATGTTATTCGGAACGATGGGCATGTCGCCTGCATTCAGATAGACCTCTGGGAAAGGCCCTACCCCACCCGCATGGTCGCCGTGGGCATGGGTCAGCATCATCGTAACTGGCTTGGAGGTGATCTTTGCCACAATCTTGTCCAACCCTGGTATATATGTCCCTGCATCTATCAGGATTGCGCGGTCATTACCCTCAACAAGGTAAAGCGACTCATTATAGACTCGGTGTCCGTTTCCTATCCATGTATGCTCGTCGAGCTGGCGGAACACCACTTCATCATCCTGGTAAACCACTTTACCACGAAGGTCGCGACTGTTGATTTCCGCTTCCTGTGCCTCAACCGTAATAGGCATCAGGCTAAGCAGCATGGCTGCAATAATAATCATTTTCATATCCGTTTAGTTTTTATTGGGTTATTTATCTGATATTGTCTTTTGTTTAATTAATCATAAACTTGGGGCAAAGATAATAAAAAATTCTCGTTTTTTCGTATATTTGCACCAAGATTTAAGAAGATACAATAATAATTATGAAAACTACAATAGAACGCGTATTCCAGATCTTTAAGGAACTGAACCAGATTCCACGCCCTTCACACCATGAAGAGCAAGTTGCTGACTATCTATGCCAGTTTGCAGAACGACTGAATCTGCCCTATAAGCGCGACAAGGAGAACTGCGTCGTCATTAGCAAGCCAGCCACACCAGGCTATGAGGGTGCTGAGCCCGTCGTACTGCTCAACCACATGGATATGGTTTGCGTGGGCATGAGCGACCCGCTTCACACGCCTATCGATGCCTATACAGAGAATGGATGGATGAAGGCTCGAGGCACGTCACTGGGTGCTGACAACGGCATCGGACTGTCGATGGCACTTGCTGTGCTGGAGAGCAACGAGATGATACACGGTCCGCTGGAGGTCATTACGACCACCAACGAGGAAGACGGCATGTCAGGAGCCTCACAACTGAGCAAGGACTTCCTCAGAGGTCGCAAGGTCATCAATCTTGACTCCGAGGACTACGACACCATCACGACGGGTGCGGCAGGTGCCTGCCTGCAGTTCCATCGCATCCCCATGAAGCGTTTGCCCGCTCCAGGTGGCAAGCGCCGCTGGTATCGCATCCGTTTCGAGGGCGGACTGGGTGGCCACTCAGGCGTAGACATCAACAAAGGACGTTGCAGCGCCGTAGTAGCCATGTGGGCCATTCTTGCAGCCATCTACAACGAGTACGACTATGACGTGGCATCCATCAACCTTGGCGAGGCCAATGCCTCTATCGCCTCGTCGGCAGACATCATCCTTTGTGTGCCGTCTGGCGAGGCCTGCGAGTTTGTCAAGTCTCAGCAGGAGATGATGAACGAATGGCTGCGCGAAGAGTACCCTGACGACCCGAAGATGACGTGCAGCATCGAGAAGTGCGAGCGGCAGGACAGCGTGATTTCCAAAGAGGCCTTCGAGGCACTCATGGGTTGTCTGGAACAGGTGCCGCAAGGCGTGGTGAAGATGAGCGAGGCGATGCCTGGCACGGTAGAGACGTCAAACAACGTGGGACGTATCGTGACGGAAGACAACTGCATCTTCGTATCCACCCACACGCGTAGCTTCATCGACGACGATATGGCCGCACTAAGCAAGGAGATTGCCGACACCTTTGTGGCCGCTGGTGCCACTTCGGAAGTCGTGATGTCAGCTCCTGCCTGGCAGGAAGACCAACAGTCAGCATTCCTGCAGCTCACCTCCGACACGTTCCTCGACGTGCTGGGCTGGCGCCCACGCATGGTAGCCATGCACTTCGTCTTGGAGGCCGGCTTCTTTGTCGCCCACTATCCAGGCATTCAGATTGCCAGCATCGGCCCACGCATCGTAGAGCCGCATTCCACCAGCGAACGCGTGGAACTGAAGACCATCGAGGACATCTGGCTAGTGCTCATCGAACTTCTCAAACGTCTCGCAGTATAGCGTGAATAAGGTGCCTGAACAGTAAGAATGCCAGAACAGCGGACATATATTGCCATCGACCTGAAGTCGTTCTATGCTTCAGTGGAGTGTGTGGACAGAGGGCTTGACCCACTGACCACCAACCTCGTGGTGGCTGACGAAAGCCGCACGGAGAAGACGATATGTCTGGCTGTATCCCCATCGTTGAAAGCCTACGGCATTGGTGGCAGGGCGCGACTCTTCGAGGTCTCAACTTCGAGGAAGGTGCCACTGCCAAGGAGCGCAACAAACAAATTGGAGGACACAAGGCATGATCCACTATTACGACGATATCATCCATCTCCCCCATCACGTCTCGAAGCGCCACCCGCAGATGTCCATGTGGAACCGTGCCGCCCAGTTTGCACCCTTCTCCGCATTGACGGGATACGACGAAAGTATTAAGAAACAAGCTACAGAATATGAAAAGACTGATTATTTCCCTGATTGCACTGGTCACGATGTATAGTGCATGGGCTGTTGACAGGCTATCGGGTTTGCCCTACCCTATCCTTGGCGGTGAGTTGAGCAACTCGGCGGCAACATCGGTGGAGGACATCGATAAGGTGATGCCACGTATGCGGGCATTGGGACTAAACACGGTACTCGTGCCTGCGTATTGGGAACTGATGGAACCTGTGGAGGGGCAGTTCGACTTCACACTCATAGACCGCACCATCGACGTGGCGCGACGGGAGCAGTTGCACGTGGTGTTCCTATGGTTCGGCGCGTGGAAGAACTCGATGTCGTGCTATACGCCAGCATGGTTCAAGCAGGACACGAAGCGGTTCCCACGGGCGATGACTGCCGAGGGGAAGCAGATGGAGATTGCCTCGTGCTTCAGCGACAATGTGTTGCAGGCCGATCTGAAAGCGTTCTCGGCACTGATGCAGCATATCCGTGAGCGCGACCCACAGCGCGAGGTGGTCGTCATGATGCAGATAGAGAATGAGATTGGTATGCTGGAGTCGGCACGCGACCATTCGCCGCTGGCTGAAAAGGCATATAAAAAGGAACGTTGGGCGGAGCGTTACGGCACAGATGAGTATGCCGACGAGAAGTTTATGGCGCTGAGCTATGCCCGCTATGTGGAGCATCTGGCCAAGGTTGCCCGTGAGAAGCACGACATGCCGCTCTACGTGAATGCCGCGATGAACAGTCGTGGGCGTCGTCCTGGCGAATATCCGTCGGCAGGGCCGTTGGCGCATCTCATCGACTTCTGGCACGAGGGGGCACCGAGCATCGACCTGCTGGCCCCTGACATCTACGACACTGGCTTCAAATCGTGGTGTGCGCAGTATGCGATGCCTTTACGTCCGCAGGATGGTGGGAAAGTGAAGAACCGCCTCTTTATCCCTGAGAGCCGATGCTGTGAGAACAGCGGAGTGCGTGCCCTCTATGCCTTTGGCGAACATCAGGCTTTGGGCTTCTCACCCTTCGCCGTCGACCAGGCCAGCGAGAAGGAAACGGAGTCCGTGACACAGGCCTATGGGCTGTTGAAGCAATTGTCAAATGGTAAATTGTCAAATAGTAAAATGTCCTGGGGCTTACTCTTCGACCAGAACGACCACGAACGCATCATCCATGATGACAACGTGGTGATGACCTGTCGCCACTACTTCACCCTACCCTGGGACCCTCGTGCCACTGACGGCTCTACGTGGCCTGAGGGCGGCGCTATGCTCATCCGTCTCGGCAAGTTCGACTACCTGTTGGCAGGCAGTGGCGTAGTCATCGACTTCAAGACGCCTACCGAGAAGCAACAAGAGCAGCAGAAGACATTAGGCGAGGACGGCTTTGCAGAGGCTGGCGGAGAAGGTTCAAAGTTCAAGGTTCAAGGATTAAAGTTCAATGGAAAGCGCCTTGGTATCCTTTCTGTCGATGAAATAGCCATCGACGCTACTGGCACCATGCAATACCTCCGACGTCACAACGGCGACCAGACACATCAAGGGCGTCACGCCCGCATCGGCGTCGGCGAATGGAAAATCCTACATATTAAACTCTACGAATATTAAACGTCTGCCTCGAGGAACCGTAGCTCTGCCTCCAGCATCTCCAGTTTCGGCATAGGACAACCTGCCTCGCGGAACTCATCCACCACAGCCTGCATCAGCGCCTCGTCCTTACAGGAATAGTTGGCCATGTAGCAGGAAATGTACTTCCTGTCTTGCATGAGCCAATTTGGCTCCGTAATATCCGCCAATGGCACCTGTGCCGATGATTCCATATTTCATAATGGGCGCAATGGTAGCAAATAATTACTTATTTTTCGTATATTTGAATAATAATTTCGTATCTTTGCACCAAAATATTGCCATCATTGCCGAAAAATATACGATATGAGCAACAATAACACGAAATGGGTGGCCTGCTGGGGCAATGCCACATCGATAACAAACCGTAGCGAGGCTATCTATGCCAAGAACCTGACCCTGCGGTATCCAGTAAGGATGCCTTTCAGCGGTAGTCAGTTGAGATTCCGTTTCTCGAACCTTACTGGTACAGAACCTGTGACACTCAACAAGGTACTGGTGGACCATACGCCGATTACCTTCGACGGCAAGACCAGCGTGACGCTGATGCCTGGCAAAGAGACTGAGAGCGACGCTATCAGCCACGCAGTAAGTCGTGGCGACACCATCGAGGTGAGCATGTATATGGCCGACTATACACAGATGAACAGTGGCACGCTCATCACGGGTCCACTGTCGAAGGGATTCTACGCATACGGCGACTTTGCCGAGGCCGACGTGTTGCCCCTGGACCTGACACGACACACCAACTGGTTCTACTTCCTGAACACCATCGATGTATTGACATCTGCCGACAATCGCGCCATTGTTTGCTATGGCGACTCGATTACAGCCCAGTCGTGGCCCGACTATATGGCGCAACTGGCCTTCGGATCTAACGTAGCCATCATCCGCCGAGCCGTCAGTGGCACGCGCATACTGCGCCAGTACGACTGCATCACCTATCAGGCTTACGGACTGAAAGGCTCCACGCGATTCCCCATCGAGATGAATGTTGCTGGAGCCACTGATGTGATTATCCAGCACGGCATCAACGACATCATCCACCCTGTGGGCGAGGATGTCAACCCCTTCCGCCCATGGAGCGACCTGCCCACGGTAGAGGAGATGGAACGTGGCGTGGAGGAGATATACGTGAAGCCCGCCAAAGCCATGGGACTGAAGGTGTGGAGCGGCACCCTGCTGCCTATCTATGGATGGCGCACCTACAACGAGGATCGCGACTGCATGCGACAGCAGTTTAATGAGTGGCTACGCACATCGCCCATCTTCGACGGATGCATAGACTTCGACGCCGCCGTACGCAGCAACACCAATCCCAAGGCTTTTGCCGAGGGCTACGACAGTGGCGACCATCTGCACCCCAGCGAGCGTGCCTACGAGGCTATGGCGCAGGCGGCAGTCCACAGAATGACCATACGCCACATGCCTCGCTACGACCACGAGGAACAATACTAAGTTTTATTTGAAATCTGATGTGGAATAAACCCTGGAATATGAAAGAAGGTTTCCTCATAGGAGGAGGCCTTATCTTTGCAGGACTGGCGCTACAGTTGAGCGTCGGCCCTGTAGTGTGGGATGCCTTTGCGTGGCCTGTCAACGGCATTGTGCTGGCAGGCTTTATGGTGATGTTAACAGCAATGGTGTACCTGCGGAAGAAAGTATATGCCTTCCAATGGATGACGACGAACACAGCTGCAATACCAGCGATGGTGTGGGCTGTGGTGCTGACCATCATCATGGGACTGACACGACAGCAGGTTAATGGCACATGGCTGAACAACATGCTATCGTTCTGGCCGTTTGTGCTTATCTATGTCTATATCGCAGTCATCCTTGGACTTACCATCCATCGAAGATTACGCCAGATATTCAAAGGGCAGGGGTCGATAAAGCGCGACGTGCCTTTCTTCCTCAATCACCTCGGCTTGTTTCTTGCCCTCACAACTGCCACGTTAGGCTGTGCCGACATGCAGCGCGTGAAGATGATTACTGCTATCGGCGAGCCAGAATGGCGAGCTATGGAACAGAGCGGTGCCATCAAGGAGATGCCTATAGCCATCGAACTGAAGAAGTTTATCATGGAGACCTACGACGATGGCTCGCCCAAACGCTTTGCCTCGGAGATTCAGATATTGACGAAGACAGGCAAGAATATCGAGACCACCATCGACGTGAACAAACCCTGCGAGGTGGACGGCTGGAAGATTTACCAATATGGCTACGACACGCAGAGGGGTGCACAGAGCCAGATTTCGATACTCGAACTGGTGAGCGACCCGTGGTTGCCGTGGGTATATGCGGGCATCTATATGATGCTGGCAGGAGCGGTGCTGATGACGCTGGAGGTTTTGTGGAGACGATTGCGGAAAGCTACGAAAAAGCAGCTTGGGTGGTACTTATACTTCGCCGTCCTTGCCTCCCTATTTGCCTACTTCTTCTTTGACAGCTACAACACCAAGACGCTGGTGCCTGCCCTGCAGAGTCCCTGGTTCGCGCCCCACGTATTTGTCTATATCTTCGCATACACCCTGCTGGGCATAGCTGTCATCATCGCCTGGTGGAAATCGGCCGACGACCTCGTCTATGTAAGCCTTGCCTTCCTCACCATCGGCATGCTCTTCGGCGCACTCTGGGCGAAGGAAGCCTGGGGCCACTACTGGTCGTGGGACCCTAAGGAAACGTGGGCCGCCATCACTTGGCTCTCCTATCTGGTTTACGTCCACTATCGCCATACGTCACTTCGCAACAGTCTCCCCTCCAACAAGGAAGGGGGTAGGTCTCGTCTGGCCTTCTGGATGCTCATCGTCTCGTTCGTCCTCCTGCAGATGTGTTGGTGGGGCATCAATTACCTTCCCTCTGCCCAAGGCTCGAGCGTACATACCTATAGCACCAGCAAATAAACTTAACTGATTTAAAATATGAGAAAGATACTCACGACAGTGCTGCTTGTATCAGCCATGATGGCAACATCGGCACAGACAGAGAAGAAAGGGTTTGACGACCTGTATCACTTCATCGAGAACCTCGACGTATTTGAATATGGTCAGGAGGAAGCCCGCGCATACTACATTCCAGGGCATCACGTCCTGCTCAACGGAAAGTGGAAGTTCTTCTATGGCGATACACCTCAGGACATACCAGGCAATTTCTTCGAGGAGAAATTCTCCGACTCGAAGTGGGCGACCATCGACGTGCCGTCAAACTGGGAGATGAGAGGCTATGGCGACCCGCTGTTCCGTAACGTGGCCGCACCGTTTAAGGCCAACCCACCAATGACTCCGCGTGACTACAACCCCACGGGAGCCTATCGCGCCACGTTCACCATTCCGTCTGACTGGAACGGCGAGGAGGTCTTCCTACGCTTCGAGAAGGTGGCGTCGGCCTCGTTCCTGTGGATCAACGGTCAGGAGGTGGGCTACAACGAGGGCGCTCAGGAACCTGCCGAGTACAACATCACGCGCTATCTGAAGAAAGGTCGCAACACGCTGGCCATGAAAGTGATAAAATACAGCGACGGCTTTTATCTGGAGGGACAGGACTACTGGCGCCTGGCTGGCATCTTCGACGATGTATATCTCTATGCTACGCCCAAGACCCGTCTGTTCGACTGGTATGTGACGACAGACCTGGACAAGGACTACCGCGATGCCGACCTGAACATTGAGGTGACTGTCAGAAGCTATGACGAACAGCCTGTGAGCACACCATTGAAGGTTCAGGCCGTACTGACTGGTGCCAACGGACAGGAGGTGGCGCGATTGGAAAGTCAGACGGCGACGTTCGCCAATGGCAGTAGCACGTTGACGCTGAACATACGCAAACATATTTCCAACCCCTTGAAATGGACGGCCGAGACGCCGAATCTGTATGAGCTCAAGATGTACCTCGTGGATGCCACTACAGGCAAGCGCCTGTCGGAAAGCACTGCTGAGGATGCCCGTCAGGACGTAGGCTTCAAGGAGACTGAAATGCGCGACAACGTGTTCTATCTGAATGGCAAGCCCCTGAAGGTCAATGCACAATGCTCACACATGCAAGACCCAGACAATGGCCATACAGTCACCGACGAACTCATCAAGAAGGATATGACCATTCTGAAACAGTTCGGCTTCAACGGCGTGCGAACGAGCCACTATCCTCCTGTGCCACGCTATCTAGAGTATGCCGCCCGCTATGGACTGTATATCATCGACGAAGCTGGCGTAGAGGCACATGCCACTGAATGGGTTTCTGGTGACAAGCGTTTTATACCGATGTATAGGGAGCGTGTGCGCCGCATGGTGCTACGCGACCGCAACCAGCCTGCGGTGCTGTTCTGGAGTGCTGGCAACGAGAGCGGTGAGGGGCCCAACATCGGCGAAGTGATAGATG